>Ga0256829_1000707_pt1 | contig 31025 bp, 22 predicted proteins | sample 131447metaG_FD_185979 | JGI IMG/M metagenome (GOLD analysis project Ga0256829, IMG submission 185979) | Hydrothermal vent microbial communities from Lau Basin, Pacific Ocean - 131-447 | ecosystem: Environmental > Aquatic > Marine > Hydrothermal vents | place: Pacific Ocean: Lau Basin | collected... | reverse complement strand
CCATTAGACCCCACTGCCGTCTGGCGGCGGGTGTGTGAACACCTGATGACCATGCTGACGGGGGTGAACTGGCTTCGGCCTCCGCCAAATCGCCTGGCAGGGGCAGGGTAATACACGTTTTTAGGATAACCGATCCCGGTCATCGACACGTGCACGCCCGGAACCGCTTCTAGGGCCTGATCAACATCCGTCGCACCCATCTCGGCGATATCGTGCGCGGTCAATACAGTCGCGGTTGCCGGCGCTTGGGACACGGGTTGGCGGGCACCGGTCGCAATACTTACGAACTCCGGCCCCCCATACACCAACGAAAGGTCATTGCTTCCGGCCCCGAATGACGGACCCGGAGCGAGAAGAAGGAGAGTTGCCAGCGCCAACCTGCGCCCTGAGGAGACTGACATAGTGGTAACTTGGCCTTGTCCGGATGGCCATAACGTCGGCCGAATCACCGACATCTTGAGATTCTGGGCGCGGTCTTATGTCAATGAGAAGCAGGAGTTATTCAACGGCCGCCTCGACAGGCCGCTCCCACGCCCTCCGACCGGGACCGGCATAGGCGATGCGCCCACAGCCTAACGGGAAAACCGTCCCTTCCGGCGCTGTACCGGCTTCCAGGGAGCAAGGCACCATACCTGCCAGGAAAGCCAGGAAAGTGAAAAGATAGAACTCCCTCGGGGAAAATCCCAGGTCCGCACAAAACGCCGCGGCAAGAGCCGCATAATTCATGCGAAACTTCCATCCGCCCTCCAGGAGCGCGCGTTCGATTCGAAACGCCAACCGTACGAATGTGCCCGACCTGATCTCCAATTCGTCAGCCCGAGCGAGCAGATGCGGGATGCGCTCATCCCCCCCCACCACCGGCCGCCCGTAGCCAGCAACACGACGATGGGTCTCCAGTTCCTGCCGTACAAAATCATCGACGCTCGTCCCAAGCTGCGTCGTTCGCCGCGCCCTAAGCAACAGGTCCATGGTTCGTATGCAGGGGCCTTGCCCATAGATCGACGCCTCAGAGGTCGCGAGCGCTCCAGCCAGCGCCATACTGCCGGTACTTCGAGCGGAGATCGACAGCGCTACGACCCTGTTGTTCCACAATCGGGGGTCCGGATAACTCGTATCCACCCATATAGCATTCAGCAGCGCGATCTCCTTGGCGTTGTACTCGCGCCCGGTAATTCCAAAAACATGGAGTCGCATCCAATCCCACCGCCCGCAAGCCCGGTGCAGATCCTTCCCCCGGAACACGGTGCGCTCGCCGGGGAACCACTTGCCCATGGCGGTGACCCAGCGGTCCTCGTGCTCGAGCAGTTCGCGTGGTCCCTTCACGGGCGCTCCTCCGAATCGGGCGGCGCGGGGCCGGGGTCGTCGGTGAGGATGACGGCGTCGCGGAAGAACGGGTAGCGGCGCCAGCCGTAGTCCATCTGCTCGAGCGCGTGGACGGCGGCGCCGGGCAGGCGCAGCAGGAGGAACAGCATCTCGCCGGCGGCGGGACCGAGCCCGAGGTCCGCCAGCGCCGCGGCCGCGACCCCGGTCATCGCGAGCGGGCAGTCGGCGGCCGCCTCCAGGTCCTCGCGCTGCGCGGCGAGCCACGGCAGCGCCGGGCCGGGGCTGCGCGCGGCGAGGTGATCGAGCGTGCGGCGCACCGGCGCCGGGCAGCTCGCCCCGTGCGGATCGAAGCCCGGCGGATGCTCCATCGGCAGCCAGATGTCGGCCCGCTCCTCGACCGGGGGATTGCACAGGCGCGCGCGCCAGGACTCCAGGTCGCGGCCGCATTCCTTCCAGTACTCCAGCGCGCGATAGACCTCGTGCGCGCCGCCGTACTGGCCGGCGCCCGCGGCGAGCGCGGCCATCAGGCAGGCGGCGGCGGTGGACCCCCCGGCCCCGCCGTTCATCGCCGCGCGCACGGCGGCGTCGCGCGGGCCGGCGTTGGCGAGCGCCACCGCGAGGTCCTCCAGCAGTCGCGCGGCCGCGGGCGCGGGCCGCTCGCCGAGGAACAACAGATACAGGTACTCGCTCCAGCGGGCGTTCCCGAGCATCGCGCCGTACACGTCGTAGCCGCGGCAGTAGCAGGCCGCGGCGGCGAAGGGGTTGTCCGCCTCCGGCTCCTCGTCCCAGATCCGGGTATGGATGACCTCGCGCTGCCCGCTCATGAATCGGTTCCCAGCACCTTCATGCGCATCCCCATCGGCGGCACCTCGTCCGGATCGATCCGACAATCGAGCACCGTCGGACCGGGGCGAATGCACATTGCCTCGAAATCCAGCGCCTCCAGGTCGGCGGCGCATCCGACCACGAACCCATCGGCACCCATCGCGCGCGCGGCCGCCGCGAAATCCACCGGCGGCAGACAATGCGCAATGGGCTCCGAGCCGGCGAGCCGCTGCCCGTGGCGCACCATGCCCAACGCCGCGTCGTTCAGGACCACGAAGACCACGGGAAGCGACTCGGCCACCGCGACCGTCAGTTCCTGGCCGTTCATCAACAGGCTGCCGTCCCCCGTGATGCATACCACCGGGACATCGCGCCGGGCCAGCGCCGTGCCCACGGCGGCACCGATCGCCCATCCCATCGGTGCGAATTCCAGACAGGCGCGAAACAACCCGCCCTCGCGGCCGCGGCCGCCCGAAACCCTGCGGTCGAACGGGTGCAGGTAGTGTATCGCCCATGCGAAGCTGTTCCCGGAATCGGCGAGGAAGCGGGTAGAAAACGGAAACCGTCGGGCAAGCTCGATCATCAGCCGCTGAGGCTTGAGCGGAGAAGCGTCGCCTTGATCATGATTCTCGCCGTCCAGCCGGAATCGCATGGAGAACGCATCGGGATCCGGCATCGGCAACCTGTGGTGGCCATCCCCGTCCATGTCCGCCCGGTCGAGAGTTCCCTGGCGACGGGCCCGCAGGTAGACGGAGCCGGGATATCGCCGTCGATGAAGCCGCTCGACAAGACGATCGAATACAGTCGGAAGGTCGGCATGAACGTGCAGGCGCGCCATTGGCGAGCGTGCGAAGTGCTCGGCCGTGTCGTCGATGTGAATCAGACGAGAGTTGAGCAAGGCACGCTCATCCCAGGCGCCGCTCGCGAATTCCCCGAGAATCGCCCCCACCGCCAGCACACGGTCGACCGTGGGATCGCTCAGCGCTTCCGATGCACTGCGATGGCCCGCGAATCCGAACACCCCGCGGAACTTCGGATGATAGGCGCTTACCAATCCTTTCCCGTGCGGAGTGGCGACTATGGCTGCATCCAGAAGACGCGCCACCTCGAGGATCGACCCGATCGCATGGCCGGACCCGCCACCGATCACGATCACGAGATGATTCGCTTCGAGGAGTTCGCGCTCCAGCCGCGAAAGCGCCGCCGGATCCGCGCCCTGCGGCACGGCAATCAGGCGCTCGAGATCGGGAACGGAGTCTGCGCGTGCGGCCGGCCCGCGAAGAACGTCCAGAGGGACTGTCAGGTGCGACGGCCCTCGCGGCCGCCGGTGTGCGGCGAGCAGCGCCGCGACCAGCTTATGGTCCAATTGGCTCGGGTGCGAAACGAACGAATTGTACCGCGTGCAGAAGCGGAACATTCCAAGCGTATCGACGGCGGTATCGGAAGATTCCTGAAGCGCACGACGTCCGAGGGTCGATAACGTCGTCTGCGCGGTGATCACCAGCAGCGGGATTTCGTTCTCGTAGGAAGTGGCGACGCCCGTGATCAGGTTGGTCGCGCCGGGGCCGGTGGTGGCGCAGCACACGCCGATGCGGCCGGTCTCGCGCGCGTAGCCGTCGGCCATGAAGGCGGCGCCGCTCTCGTGGCGGGCCAGGACCGGACGCGGGCCGCCGCGGCGGGCGCTGCGCGCGAGGGCGTTGTAGAGGGGTTCGATCGCACCGCCGGGGACACCGAAGACGTATTCGACACCGAGGCGCTCGAGGTACTGGACGATACGGTCGCCGACCTCCAGGTCGGGCGCACCGCTCGCGTCCGTCCCGCTCCGACGGTCCTCTCCGGATAGGCCTCCTGCCCGATCCCCTACCTCATGCGTCCCTTCCGGCGCATCGGGATTCGACGACATCGTTTGCGAACAGCGCGCCCCGCGTTATTGGTTGTTGTTGCCGGAGTTCGGCTGCACAACCTCCCTGTAGACGGATATCCGTTGCGGGAATTGGAGCACGCGGCGCGGGCGAATGCAACCGTGGATCGATGAAGCGCCGCGTGCCGGTACCGGCGCAGAGGTCAACCCGAATCGTCTTCACCGTCTTCGAGCCGCCGCCCGGAGCGCAGCAGCGCCTCGAAGTCGCGCGCCGGGAGCGGCTTGCTGAAGTAGTAGCCCTGCATCGCGTCGCAGCCCTGTGCGCGCAGGAACTGCAGCTCGGATGCCGTCTCGACGCCCTCGGCGATCACGGCGAGGCCGAGTGCGTGCGCGAGCTGGATGACGGCGCGGGCGATGGCGGCATGGCCGTGCTCGGCGGGCACCCCGTGCACGAAGGCGCGGTCGATCTTGAGGGTGTGCAGCGGCAGGCGGCTGAGGTAGCTCAACGAGGAGTAACCGGTGCCGAAGTCGTCGATGGAGAAGTGCACGCCCAGGGCGTGCAACGCCTCCATGGCGCGCACGTTTCGGTCCACGCCCTCCATCAGGAGGCTCTCGGTCAGCTCCAGACCCAGGCGCGCCGGTTCCAGTCCGGTCTCGTCCAGCACCTGGCGCACCACGGTGACGAGCCCGTCGTGGCGGAGCTGGCGTGCGGAGACGTTGACGGTCACCGTCCCCGGCTCGAGCCCGGCCGCGCGCCAGGCACAGGCCTGCCGGCAGGCCTCGCGCACGACCCATTCGCCGAGGGGCAGGATCAGGCCGGTGTCCTCTGCCACGGGGATGAAGTCGCCCGGGGAGACCAGCCCGAGTTCAGGGTGGCGCCAGCGCAACAGCGCCTCCGCGCCGATGACCTCGCCGCCGCCGAGGTCCACCTGCGGCTGGTAGTGAAGCGTAAACTCGCCGCGCTCCAGCGCGCGGCGCAGGTCCGTCTCCAGCCGCATCCGCTGCGCCAGGCGCACGCGCAGGTCCGCCGTGTAGAGGCGGTAGGTGTTGCGGCCCTGCTCCTTGGCGCGGTACATCGCGGCGTCGGCGTTCTTGAGCAGCCCGTCGATGTCGCGCTCGTCGAAGGGATAAATCGTGATGCCGATGCTCGCCGTGATATGGACCTCGCGCCCGGAGACCGTGAAGGGCCGGCTGAATAGCTCGAGGAGCGCGTAGGCCGTGCCGGTCGCGCCGTCGATGTGCGCGAGCCCCGGGAGGATGATCGCGAACTCGTCGCCGCCCAGTCGCGCCAGCGTGTCGCCGGGGCGCAACTGGCCGCGGATGCGGTCGCCGACCGCCTTGAGCAGCGCGTCGCCGAACTCGTGCCCGAGGGTGTCGTTGGTCTGCTTGAACCGGTCGAGGTCGAGGAACAGCAGGCCCACGAGGCGCTCGTCGCGGCGCGCCTCGACGAGGGCGCGCTCCAGGCACGCGGAGAACTGCAGGCGGTTCGGCAGCCCGGTGAGGTGGTCGTAGTGGGCGAGGTAATGCAGTTGCTCGGCGGCCCGGCGCCGCTCGGTGGCGTCCCAGGCCACGCCGAGCACGCCCGAGACCGCACCGTCCGGCCCGCGGATCGGGTGCCACCACACCTCGAAGCGCAGGCCCTCGACGTCGGCCACCGAGTGCATCGCCTCGCCGGCGAGCGCGCGGCGGAAATCCTCGAGGATCTGCGGATAGGCGCCGTAGAGTTCCTGGATCGTGCGCCCCACCGCCTCCCCCGGCGCGAGGCCCAGGCGCTCCAGGCCCTGCCCCTCGGAGAGGGTGAACACCCCGTCGCGATCGATCGAGAACAGCACGAGCGGGGCGCGCGCGAGCACCGCGCTCAGGCGCTCCTCGCTCGCGTGCAAGGCCCGGCGCGCCGCCGCGGACTCCAGCTCGAGCGCGGCCCGCACCGCGGCGATGCGGATCAGCGCCTCCGGCCATCCGCCCGCCGGCAGGGGCTTGGTGTCGGCGAGGACGAGCAGGCCGAGCGCCTGCCCGAGGTGGTCGAACAACGGCACGCCGAGATAGCTGTCGATCTCCAGTTCGGCCAGCATCGCGTCGTGCGGGAACCGCTGCCGCACGCCGGTGGCGTAATGGCAGGTACGCTTTCCGACCACGTCGGCGCAGGGGGTGTCCTGCAGGGGATAGGCGAAGGGGTCGAGGCGCCGGCCGCGGCGGCTGACCGCGAGGACGTGCACGACGCCCGGATCGAACGGGCGCACCTCACCGATCAGGGCGATCTCCACGTCGAGGGTGCGCGCGAGGTGGGCCGTCAAGGCCTCGAAGAACGCGGTGCCCGTCTGGCTGAACACCGCCCCGGCGCTCTCGCGCAGGGCCCGGTCGAGCCGCGCGCCGTGTTCGCGCACCGCGCGGGCCGCCCCGACCGTCCCCACCGCCTCGGCGAACTGGCGCGCGAGCCCGGCATCGCCCGCCGAAAACGGGGCGCCGTCGCGTTTGTCGGTAAGGTAGAGCGTGCCGCGAAGGCCGTTCTCCGGCCCGTCCACCGGAAACATCAGCAGGCTGCGGGACTGGCCCCCGCCGCCGGTGGCGCCGCGGGCGAGCTCGGCGCGTACGGCCTTCGGCCCGCGGCGGCCATAGCCGACGGCGACGAACCATTCCCCGCCTTCGGCGTCGCGCAGGTCCAGCACCGCCCGCTGCGCACCCAGGCCCTCGGTCAGCCCCGTCAGCGCCGCGCGCAGGGCCTCGGATTCCGGGACCCCGGAGATCGCGAGACGGGCGAGGCCGTCGATGACCCGGCGCAGCCGTTCGGCATGGGAAATATCGTCCATCGCGCCCCTCCGGGCGTCAGCGATCCGCCGCCGTCCCTGCCGCGCAGGCCGCGGGAGGCGCCCTGCGCGCGGAACCTCGTACCGAGCAAGTATCGTGCCCGACCGGGGCCGGTCGCCGGGCCGGCGGCGCGCCGATGGAAAGGCGTCCGCGATTCACCGATAATGTCCCGCCCCGTTCCCCGAACCACCGACCGACGGACACAGACGATGGCGCAGTACGTGTACACCATGAGCGGCGTGGGCAAGATCGTGCCGCCCAAGCGCGAGATTCTCAAGGATATCTCACTCTCGTTCTTCCCCGGCGCCAAGATCGGGGTCCTGGGGCTGAACGGCGCCGGAAAATCGACACTACTCCGGATCATGGCCGGAGTCGACCGCGAACACGTCGGCGAGGCCCGCCCACAACCCGGGATCCGCATCGGCTACCTGCCGCAGGAGCCGCAGCTCGATCCGGCCAAGGACGTGCGCGGCAACGTCGAGGAGGGGGTCGCGGAGACCAAGGCCCTGGTGGACCGTTTCAACGAGATCAGCCTGCGCTTCGCCGAACCCCTCGACGAGAGCGAGATGGACGCCCTGCTCGCCGAACAGGCCAAGCTGCAGGACGCCATCGACGCGGCCGGGGCCTGGGAACTCGACCGGCGCCTGGAGGTGGCCGCCGAGGCCCTGCGCCTGCCGCCCTGGGACGCCGACGTCACCCGCCTCTCGGGCGGGGAGCGGCGCCGCGTGGCACTCTGCCGCCTGCTGCTCTCCGGCCCCGACATGCTGCTGCTCGACGAGCCGACCAACCACCTCGACGCCGAGTCGGTGGCGTGGCTCGAGCGCTTCCTCGGCGAGTACCCGGGCACGGTCGTCGCGGTGACCCACGATCGCTACTTCCTCGACAACGTCGCCGGCTGGATCCTCGAACTCGACCGCGGCCACGGCATCCCCTGGGAGGGCAACTACTCCTCCTGGCTGGCGCAGAAGGAGGCGCGCCTGGCGCAGGAGGAACGCCAGGAGAGCGCGCACCGCAAGAGCCTGGAGGCCGAACTGGAGTGGGTGCGCGCCAACCCCAAGGGGCGCCACGCCAAGAGCAAGGCGCGCGTGAAGCGCTACGAGGAACTCGCCTCGCAGGAGTTCCAGAAGCGCAACGAGGTCCAGGAGATCTACATCCCGCCGGGGCCGCGGCTCGGGGAGCTGGTGGTGGAGGCGGCAGGGCTCACGAAGGGGTACGGGGACCGGCTGCTGATCGAAGACCTCGACTTCCGCGTCCCGCGCGGGGGTATCGTCGGCATCATCGGTCCCAACGGCGCCGGCAAGACCACCCTGTTCCGCATGATCGTCGGCGCCGAGCGCCCCGACTCCGGTGAGCTGCGCCTGGGCGACACGGTACAACTCGCCTACGTCGACCAGTCGCGCGACGCCCTGGACGACACGCGCACGGTGTGGGAGGAGATCTCCGACGGGCAGGACATCATCACGGTGGGCAAATTCGAGATGCCCTCGCGCGCCTACGTCGGGCGCTTCAACTTCAAGGGCAGCGACCAGCAGAAGCGCATCGGCGAACTCTCCGGCGGCGAGCGCAACCGCGTCCATCTGGCCAAGCTCCTGCGCAGCGGCGGCAACCTGCTGCTGCTCGACGAGCCCACCAACGACCTCGACGTCGAGACGCTGCGCGCGCTCGAAGAGGCGATCCTGGCCTTCCCGGGCTGCGTGATGGTGATCTCCCACGACCGCTGGTTCCTCGACCGCATCGCGACCCATATCCTCGCCTTCGAGGGCGAGAGCCGCGTGACCTGGTTCGAAGGCAATTTCAGCGACTACGAGGCCGACCGCCGCGCGCGCCTGGGCGCCGAGATCGACCAGCCGCACCGCATCCGGTACAAGAGGCTCGCCTGAGGGTGCGCGGCCGGGTGGCGCCCGGGCCCCGCCGCCGCCCGCGGCCCTGACCATGTCGGCGACGCTGGAGCTCATCGCCTCGCTGCTGGTGATCCTGGTCGCCGCCGAGGTCTTCACCAACGCCCTCGAACATCTCGGCCATCGGCTCGGCATCTCCGAGGGCGTGACCGGCTCGGTGTTCGCCGCCGTGGCCACGGCGCTGCCGGAAACCACGGTTCCGCTGCTCGCGATCTTCGCCGGGACCGCCGACGCGCGCGTGAACCACGAGATCGGCGTGGGGGCGATCCTCGGCGCGCCGCTCATGCTCTCCACCCTCTCGCTCTCGCTGCTCGCGCTGGTCTCGCTGCGCGCGCGCGGCGCGCGCGGCGCGTTCCGGCCGGAGGCGAGCGGACTGGCGCGGGATCTGGATTTCTTCCTGCTCGCGTTCCTGCTGGCGGGGGCGGCGCTGTTCGTTCCCCCGGAGATGGCCGCGATGCGTACGGCGATCGCCGTCACGCTGGTCGGCACCTATTTCGTCTATGTTCTGCTCACCGTGCGCGCCTCGGCCGCCCTGGTGCAGAACGGGCACGGCACCGTCGCGCACGAACCGATGTGGCTCGCACGGCTCGGCCTGCCCGAGAATGCGGCCGTGATCCTGATCCAACTGTTCGCGGGACTGGCCCTGCTGATCGCCGGCGCCAAGGGCTTCATTCACGGGATCGAGGCACTGGCCGGCCGGCTCGGCGTCTCCGCGCTGCTGCTGTCGCTGATCATCGTCCCTATCGCCACCGAATTGCCCGAAAAGGTCAACAGCATCCTGTGGATCCGCAGGGGAAAGGACACCCTGGCGTTCGGGAATCTGACCGGTGCGATGGTCTTCCAGGGTTCGCTGCTCACCGCCCTGGGCATCCTCGTCACGCCGTGGGTCCCGCAGCGCGAGGTCCTCGCGGCGATGCTGACCGCGCTGATCGCCGCGCTGTGGCTGCGCCGGCGCCTGCACCGCGGCGGTATCCGCATCTGGCACCTGCTGGTCAACGGCGCGCTCTACGCGGCCTATCTGGCCGCCGCCCTGCGCCTGCAGGGCGGCGGCTGAACCGCGCGCCGGCGACGGCGGCGATGGGTAGGGCCGGATGAACCCGGCCGACGACGTGGTTTGGTCCGCTGCCGTCGGAATCAAACGTCGTCGGCGGGCCAAGGCCGGCCCTACCGGGGTCGGCGCGGCGCGGATGCGGGGTAGGGCCGGGCTTGCCCGGCCGAGGCCGTGGATGCGGACCGATGCCGCAGGAACAGGCCACGGAATCCACGGAACGCACGGAATGAACCCAACCGATCCGTGGATTCGGTGGATTCCGTGGCACCTTTTTTCGTCCCCGCGCACACCGTAGCGACGCCCCGACCGGAATCGCGTTTTCAGGCGTCGTCGGCGGGCCAAGGCCCGCCCCACCGCGGACGGCGCGGCGTAGACGCGGGTAGGGCCGGGTTTACCCGGCCGACGACGTGGATTCGGACCGATGCCGCAGGAACAGGCCACGGAATCCACGGAACGCACGGAATGAACCCAACCGATCCGTGGATTCCGTGGATTCCGTGACACCTTTTTTCGTCCCCGGGCACATCGTAGCGACGCCCCGACCGGAATCGCGTTTTCAGGCATCGTCGGCGGGCCAAGGCCCGCCCTACCGGGGACGGCGCGGCGTGGCTGCGGGGTAGGGCCGGGCTTGCCCGGCCGACGACGTGGTTTGGTCCGATGTCGTTGGGATCGAACGTCGTCGGCGGGCCGAGGCCCGCCCTACAGGCCGACGGCGTGGATGCGGGCGACGGCGTTCGGATCAAACGACCTCGGCGGGCCAAGGCCCGCCCCACCGGGGCCGGCGCGGCGCGGATGCGGGGTAGGGCCGGGCTTGCCCGGCCGACGACGTGGTTTGGTCCGATGTCGTTGGGATCGAACGTCGTCGGCGGGCCGAGGCCCGCCCTACAGGCCGACGCCGTAGATGCGGGCGACGGCGTTCCGATCAAACGACCTCGGCGGGCCAAGGCCCGCCCCACCGGGGCCGGCGCGGCGTGGACGCGGGTAGGGCCGGGTTTACCCGGCCGACGCCGTCAATTGGACCGATACCGCCGGATCGTGGACCGGGGCGGGCGTGTCCGGCAGGGTGAAGAAGAAGGTCGCGCCGCGCCCCAGCTCGCCCTGCGCGCGGATCCGCCCGCCGTGGCGCTCGACGATGCGCCGGGCGATCGCCAGACCCACGCCGGTCCCGGGATAGGCGCCTTCGTGCAGGCGCCGGAACGGTTCGAACAGGCCCTCGGCCCGCTCCATATCGAAGCCGATCCCGTTGTCGCGAACGAAGTACTCACGCCCGGCGCCGCTATCCTCGACGCCCAGTTCGATGCGCGGCCGCGCCCCGCCCGAGGTGTATTTCAGGGCGTTGCCGAGGAGCTGTTCGAGCAGGATGCGCAACAGCCGCGGATCGCCGTGGGCGGGCAGGGTTTCGGGGATGCGGATCTCCGGGCGCGGCCCCTCGGCTCCCGCATCCCGCAGCAGCGGCAGCACTTCGCGCGCCAGCCGCGCGAGGTCGACCGGCTCCGAACGCACCTGCTCCTGGGAGAGCCGCGCCAGCACCAGCAGATCGTCGATAAGGGCGCCCATCCGCCGCCCGGCGGCGTGGGCGCGCTCGACATACCCCCGTGCCTCGGCCGGCAGGCGGTCGCCGAAATCGTCGAGCAGCGCGCGGCAGTACCCGTCGATCGCGCGCACCGGGGCGCGCAGGTCGTGGGAGACCGAGTAGGAGAACGACTCCATGTCGTGCAGCAGCTTGGCAAGCGCGGCGGTGCGCTCGCGGACGCGGGCCTCCAGGTCGCGATTGAGCGCCTCCAGGGCGGCGCGGTGCTCGTCGATGCGCCGCGCCATGACATCGAAGACGATCCCGAGGCGCGCCACCTCGTCGCGCCCCGGTAACCGTACCTGCACGCCCGTATCCCCCTGGCCGAGCCGCTGCGCGGCCGCCGTCAGCCGGTCCAGACGGCGCGTGAGCAGCCGTCCCATGAGCAGCCCGAGGGCGGCGATGACCAGCATGCCGCCGGCGGCGAACGCGATGCCGGTGTTGCGGGCGTGGCGGTAGGCCTGCGCGAAGGGCGCGCTCGAAAACTCGACCCCGACCACCCCGAGGGCGCCCGCCGCGTCGTGGATCGGCGCCAGGCGCCAATAACGGTCCTCCCCGCCGGGGGTCGGATCGAAGCGCGCGCCGACGCGCGCCGGCGTGCTCGCGGCCACGACGCGCCCATGCCCGTCCGCGAGCACGATCGTGTACAGGTGCGGGTCCTCGTGCAGGCGTTCGAGGTACGCCTGCAGCGCCGCATAATCGTCCGCCAGCAGCGCCGCGCGCCCGAGGTCGGAGAGGGCGTCGAGGATGACGCGATCGGTGACCGCCAGCTCCTGGCGGGTGCCCTCGAGAAAGATCGTCAGACTCTGCCACAACACCAGCGCCAACATCGCCGCCTCGAGCACGAAGATCGTCAGCGCGATGCGGTAGCGCAGCGACACGGCCCTATCCGCCGCCGCGCCCCGCGCGGATCAGTCGTCGCACCGGCTCGTAGTCGGCGTCGCGCGCGGGGACGAACGCCGGCAGGCGCCCGCGCTCCAGCAGCGCGCGGCCCGCTGCGGTCCGCTGCCAACCCACGATCGCCGCGCGCAGGCGCGCGCGCACCGCCGCCGGCAGGCTGCGGTGGGCGGCGAACAGCGGCCCCGGTACCGCGCGCGAGCGCAGGATCACACGGAACGGACCCGCGCGGCGCGCCGCGAACAGGGCCAGCGGCCCCGCCGCGGTGACGCAGGCGTGTGCGCCGCCGGACAGCACCCGATTCAGACAGGCGAAGTGCGTGGGCTCGAAGCGTACCTGGAAATCGCGCCCGGGCACGCGCCCGCCGGCGCGAAGCGCGGCCAGGGCGAGGCGGCTCACCGCCGCCGCGCGCGGCGGGAAAGCGAGCGTCGCCCCCGTCAGATCGGACTCCGTACGCACCCGGCCGTCCGCGGGCGCCACGATCAGCGCCGCGAGATCGACGGCGGTGCGGGCGAGGGGGACGTAGCCGAGGGCCGCCGCGCGCTCGACGTAGTCGAACGGCTGCAGAAAGACGATCTCGAAACGCTCGGCCGCGAGCGCCCGCCGGAAGGCACGGAAGGTCGGGCGGGTCACCAGCCGCACCCCGGCGTCGAGCGTATGGGCGAGCGCCTGCGCGATCGGGGCGTAGATCGGTTCGAGCCGCAGGGGCGTCAGGTACGGGAAGACGGCCAAGCGGTAGCGGCGCGGGCTGCGCTCCTCGGCTGACAGCGCTTCCGCCGCCGCCGGGGCGGTCGCCAGCAGGGCGGCCGTGATCGCGAGCATCGAACCCAATAGTGGAAACGACGCGGCGGGTCGAGGGAAGGGGGAACTGCAGCGCCGCATCACCACCGCCTCCCGTAGGAACCCGTCCGGCCTCGAGCGGCCGACCGCCTCGCTACGCGCCGATCGTTCGAACCGGCTCCTGGAGCGGGTCCTCGCGATCCGCTATGCTGGATCGGTTTCCGCCCCGTCTCCCCGGGGCGCACGCATTTCAGGTCCTGCATGGCAGAGTATCACGATTTGATCGCGCGCGCCGAAGCCCTCCTCGGCCGCATCGAGGCCCTCGTGCCGCCGGTACCGGAGGCGCCCGATTGGCGCGCGGCCGCGTTGCGCTGGCGCCGCAGCGGCACGCGCGGATTTCTCGAGGCCGTGGCGGACGCGCCCCGGCTTCGCCTCGGCGACCTTCGCGGCATCGACGCGCAAAAGGAGGAGCTGGTGCGCAACACGCGCCAGTTCCTCGCCGGCCTCCCGGCCAACAACGCCCTGCTCTGGGGGGCGCGCGGCACCGGCAAGTCTTCTCTGGTCAAGGCGCTGCTGCACCGGTTCCGCCGCGAAGGGCTGCGCCTGGTGCAGGTGGACAAGGAGGACCTGCTCGACCTGCCTGACATCGTCCCGCTGCTCGCGCCGCGCCCGGAGCGTTTCATCGTCTTCGCCGACGACCTCTCCTTCGCCGCCGGCGACGCCGGCTACCGCGCCCTCAAGGCGGTGCTCGAAGGCGGACTGACCGACCTGCCCGCCAACGTGCTCGTCTACGCCACCTCCAACCGCCGCCACCTGCTGCCGGAGACGCAGCGCGAGAACCAGGAGACGCGTCGGATCGACGGCGAGATCCACCCCGGCGAGGCGGTGGAGGAGAAGATCTCCCTCTCCGAGCGGTTCGGTCTCTGGCTCGCCTTCCATCCGCTCTCCCAGGACCGCTACCTGGAGATCGTGATGCACTGGCTCAAGCGGCTCGGGGCCCCGGCGGTGGATCGCGAGGCGACGCGCACCGCGGCGCTGCAATGGGCCCTGCAGCGCGGCTCGCGCAGCGGGCGTGTGGCGTGGCAGTTCGCGCGCGACTGGGCCGGTCGCCACGCGCTCGCGGGGATCGGCCGGCCGCGCACGTAGGGGGCCCCGCCCGGCCGACGTCGTCGATCGGAACGACGGCGTTCGGATCCGGCGTCGTCGGCGGGGCAAGCCCCGCCCTACGAGGCGACGTCGTGGACCGCGGCGATGTCGTTTGGACCGAACATCGTCGGCGGGGCAAGCCCCGCCCTACACGCCGGCGCCGCGGATCGGCGCGACGTGGTTCGGGTCGGCGGCGTCGGCGGGCCAAGGCCCGCCCTACCGGGGCCGGCGCGGCGTGGATGTTGGGTAGGGCCGGGTTTACCCGGCCGAGGCCGTGGATGCGGGCGACGGCGTTCGGATCAAACGTCGTCGGCGGGCCAAGGCCCGCCCTACGGGTGCCCGGGTCGGGGGATGGGGGGGGACCGTAGGGCCGGGCTTGCCCGGCCGGCGTCGGCGGCGGGGCGGCGTCGATCGGAGCGGTGCGATCCGGGGGGCCTCAGCCGACCCAGCGTCGGGCGTTGCGGAACAGGCGCAGCCAGGGCGAGTCCTCGCCCCACTCGGGCGGGCGCCAGGAGAACTGTACGCTGCGGAAGACCCGCTCGGGGTGCGGCATGAGGATGTTCACCCGCCCGTCGCGGTTGGTGAGGCCGGTGATCCCGAGCGGGGATCCGTTGGGATTCTCGGGATACAGGCGGGCCGGCGCACCGGCCGCGTCGACGTAGCGCGCGGTGACCAGACCCGCCTCGAGCACCGCCTGGGGGTCGGTGCCGGCGGGAAACTCGGCCCGTCCCTCGCCGTGCGCGACCGGGACCGGCAGGCGCGCGCCTTCCATGCCCGCGAACAGGACCGAGGGCGAAGGCAACACCTCGACCAGGCTCAGGCGGGCCTCGAACTGCTCCGAGGCGTTGGCGACGAAGCGCGGCCAGTGTTCGCTGCCGGGAATCAACTCGCGCAAGGCCGCGAGCATCTGGCAGCCGTTGCACACGCCGAGCGCGAAGCGCTCGGGATCGGCGAGGAAGGCGCCGAAGTCCGCGCGCAGCCGCTCGTCGAACAGGATCGTCTTGGCCCAGCCGCCCCCCGCCCCGAGCACGTCGCCGTAGGAGAACCCGCCGCAGGCGGCCAAGCCCCGGAACCGGTCGAGGCGCACGCGCCCGGCGATGAGGTCGCTCATATGCACGTCGTGCGGCTCGAAGCCGGCGCGCTCGAAGGCCGCCGCCATCTCGACGTGGCCGTTCACGCCCTGCTCGCGCAGGATCGCGACAGGCGGGCGGGCGCCGCGCGCGACCGCCGGCGCGGCCGGGTCCTGCGCCGGATCGAACGGCACGACCACCTCGGGGCGCGCCACACGGATGCGCGCGTCGGCCTCGAATTCCTGGCGCGCGCATTCCGGGTCGTCACGCAGCGCCTGCATGCGGTAGCCGGTCTCGCGCCAGGCCGCGAACAGTTCGGCGCGCGCCGCCTCCAGGCACGGGCGCCCGCCGAAGGTGATGCGCACCCGCTCGTCCGCGGTGGGCGTGCCGAGCACGTGCGTGTGATGGCCGAGCCCCGCCGCATGCAGCCGCTCGCGCACCGCATCGACGTCGCTGCGCCGCACCTGGACCACCGCTCCCAGCTCCTCGGCGAACAGCGCCGCCCGCGGGTCGGGACCGAGCGCGTCGACGGCGACGTCGAGGCCGCAACGCCCGGCGAAGGCCATCTCGCACAGGGTCACGAACAACCCGCCGTCGGAGCGGTCGTGATAGGCGAGCAGACGCCCGGCGGCGTTGAGATCCTGTACCGCGGCGAAGAACGCCGCCAGGGCGCGCGGGTCGTCTAGGTCCGGGGGCTCACGGCCGACCTGCCGGTAGACCTGCGCCGCGGCCGATCCGGCGAGGCGGTTGCGTCCCTTGCCGAGGTCGATCAGGATCAGGACGCTGTCGGCCTCCTGCAACTGCGGCGTGAGCGTGGCGCGCGCGTCGAGCACCGGCGCGAACGCCGAGACGATCACCGACAACGGCGCGGTGACCGCGTGTTCACCCCCGGCGTCGCGCCACACCGTCTTCATCGACAGCGAGTCCTTGCCCACCGGGATGGCGATCCCGAGCGCCGGGCACAGTACCTCGCCGAGCGCGCGCACGGTGTCGTAGAGGGCGGCGTCCTCCCCCGGGTGGCCCGCGGCCGCCATCCAGTTGGCCGACAGCCGCACCTCGCCCAGACGCGCGATGCGCGCGGCCGCCAGATTGGTGACCGCCTCGCCCACGGCAAGCCGGCCCGAGGCGGGTGCATCGACCAGGGCCACGGGCGCGCGCTCCCCCATCGCCATGGCCTCGCCGCGGTAGCCGTGATAGTCGGCCAGCGTCACCGCACAATCGGCCACCGGGACCTGCCACGGCCCCACCATCTGATCGCGCGCGGTCAGGCCGCCGACGGTGCGATCGCCGATGGTGATGAGGAAACCCTTGCCGGCGACCGCCGGCAGACGCAGCACGCGCAGGGCCAGCGCGTGCAGGTCGTCGTCCGGGAACTCCAGTTGCGGCTTGTGAAACGGGCGATGATGCACTTCCCGGCGCATCTTCGGCGGCTTGCCGAGCAGCATCTCCAGCGGCAGGTCCACCGGCGTGTCCTCGAAGTGCCCGTCGCCGACCTGCAGGCGGCGCTCCGCGGTGGCCTCGCCGATCACCGCGAAGGGGCAGCGCTCGCGTTCGCACAGGGCGCGGAACCCGTCGAGGCGGCGGGGATCGATGGCGAGCACGTAGCGCTCCTGGGCCTCGTTGCACCAGATCTCCATCGGCGTCATGCCGGGATCGGCGCTCGGAACCGCGCGCAGCTCGAAGCGCCCGCCGCGACCGCCGCCGTCGACCAGTTCCGGCACCGCGTTGGACAGCCCGCCGGCGCCGACGTCGTGGATCGACAGCAGCGGGTTGTCCTCGCCCAGGGCCCAGCAGCGGTCGATGACCTCCTGGCAGCGGCGCTCCATCTCGGCGTTGTCGCGCTGCACCGAGGCGAAATCCAGGCTCTCGGAGCTGGTGCCCGCGGCGACCGAAGAGGCGGCGCCCCCGCCCAGCCCGATGAGCATCGCCGGACCGCCGATGACCACGATCAGGGCGCCCTCCGGGAGCGGGCGCTTCTCGATGTGCGGCGCACGGATGTTGCCCATGCCGCCGGCGACCATGATCGGCTTGTGGTAACCGCGCACCTCGCGCCCGTCGGGGCCCGGCACCGCCTCCTCGAAGGTCCGGAAGTACCCCGCGAGGTTGGGGCGGCCGAATTCGTTGTTGTAGCGCGCCGCGCCGATGGGCGCCTCGAGCATGATCTCCAGGGCCGAGGCGATCCGCCCCGGCCGCCCGAAGTCGCCCTCCCACGGCTGTACGAAGCCCGGGATCCGCAGGTTCGACACGGAAAAACCGGCCAGTCCCGCCTTGGGGTGCGCCCCGCGCCCCGTGGCGCCCTCGTCGCGGATCTCGCCGCCCACGCCGGTGGCCGCGCCGGGGAAGGGGGAGATGGCCGTGGGGTGATTGTGAGTCTCCACCTTCATGAGGATGTGCGCCGCCTCCTCGACCGCGCGATAGCGCCCGTCCTGCGGATCGGCGAAGAAGCGCCGCGCCGTGCCGCCCTCGATGACCGCGGCGTTGTCGCGGTAGGCGGAGAGCACGCCCTGCGGACTCACACGGTGGGTATTGCGGATCATCGCGAACAGCGAGCGCTCCTGTGCGCGGCCGTCGATGACCCAGTCGGCGTTGAAGATCTTGTGGCGGCAGTGTTCCGAGTTCGCCTGCGCGAACATCATCAACTCGACGTCGGTCGGATTGCGGCCGAAGGCGGTGAAGTGCTCGAGAAGGTAGTCGATCTCGTCGGGCGAGAGCGCGAGCCCCAGCTCCCGGTCCGCCGCCTCGAGCGCGGCGCGACCGCCGCGGACGACGTCGATGCGGGCGCACGGCGCCGGTTCGGCCTGCCGGAACAGGCCCTCCGCATCCTCGAGCGCATCGAGGACGGTCTGCGTCATGCGGTCGTGGAGGAGCGGGCGGATGCGCACGGTCGCGCCCTCCCCCAGCGGCGCGCCGGCGGCGTCGGTGAGGCGATAGGCGATGCCGCGCTCGATCCGGCGCACCGCATCGAGCCCGCAGTTGTGCGCGATCTCGGTGGCCTTGCTCGACCACGGAGACACGGTCCCTAGACGCGGGACCACGAGCTGGAGGCGTCCGTCCGCGGCGCGCGCGCCCGGATCGGGATCGGGGTCCGGGCCGTAGCGCAGCAGCCCCTCGAGGCGTTCGCGCTCGTCCGGGCGCAGGGCGCGTTCGAGGTCGGCGAAATGCACGAAACGCGCGTGCACGGCACCGAAATCCGGCAGTTCGCGGCGGATCCGCTCGGCGAGCGCCGCGGCACGGAATCGTGACAGGGCCGGGCAGCCGAAAATCTGCAGCATGGCGGTGCGTCGTCAGCGGCGCGGGGCGCGTTCGGAGGGTGGGCATGATACTGGATGCCCCCGTCGGGCACCAGTCGCGGCCGGCGCGTTCAGCCGACGTCGCGCCAATCCAGCCCCGCCTCCTGGTCGGCCACCCCCACCCACTCCGGGGCGCAACCGAGGACCGCCGCGAGCGCCGCGCGCGCATGTTCCGGGCGGTTGTTGCGTTCGCTCAGATGCGCGGCCACGACATGGCGCAGGCGCGAGCAGTCGATGCCGGCGAGCAGCGCCGCGGCCTGGGTATTGCTCAGGTGACCCAGGTCCCCGCCCACGCGCGCCTGCAGGGCCGGCGGATAGGGACCGGCGGCGAGCATCGCCGGGTCGTGGTTGCATTCGAGGAGCAGCGCGTCGCAGCCGCTCAGCATCCGCGCGATGTGCGGCGTCGGCGTTCCGGTGTCGGTCAGCACGCCGAGGCGGCGTACGCCGTCGCCGATCACGAACTGTGCGGGCTCGCGTGCATCGTGCGGCACCGGGAAGGGATGCACATCGAGGTCGCCGACCGCGAAGGCGTCGAGCGCATCGAAGCGGTGCAGCCGATGGACCGCCCCGCGCAAGGCGGCCGCGGTTCCCGCCGTCGCCCACACCGGCAGGCGATGGCGACGCGAGAGCCGCGCCACGCCGCGCAGGTGGTCGCCGTGCTCGTGGGTGACGAGGATCGCCGCCAGGTCCTCGCCGCGGCACCCGAGTCGCGCCAGGCGGCGCTCGGTCTGGGCGGCCGGGAATCCGCAGTCGATGAGAAGCCGCGTATCCCCGTGCTCGACGAGCGTGCCGTTGCCGCGGCTCCCGCTGCCGAGCGAGGCGAACCTCACCGGGCCGTCCCCGCGGCGCACCCACTCACCCGGGCACGCGCGTTAACGGAGCTGCTCCTGCAGGAGGGTCAGGATCCGCTGCGCCGTCCTGGAGTCGTCCGGTTTGCCGCCATCGCGCAGCACCACCACGCGGGTCGTCTTCCCGGAGGCCGCGGGGCTCAGCCGGATCCAGTAGTGATCATCCTTCGGCTTGTCGGAGCCGAACCAGTGGAACCAGCGCGTCAACAGCCCGCGACGCTCCTGTTCCTTGAGCGGATCGTCGTAGCGCACGTAGTAGACGCCCTTGGCGCGGCTCTGGTTCTGGACCACGAAGCCGATGCGGTCGAGCGCGATCCCGGTCCGGCTCCAGGCGCGATCGAAGGAGTCGTCGACGTCGAGCGCGACGACGCCGCCGGCCCCGTGTACGATGCGCGCCTGCGGCGGCGGCGGCGGGGCGTTGCGTACCAGCGACTCGGCACGCCCCTTCGGCACGCCGAGGAAGACCATCAGGCGGCGCAGCATCGCCGCCTCGAGGGCCGGGTCCGGCGGATTCATCTGCCAGATGTAGGTCTCCCCGTCGTAGACCTCGTGCATCCCGCGCTGGCTGATGTAGACGTCGGTGGTCCCCGGGTGCCCGCCCGGCTCCACACGCACCAGATACTGGCTGCGGATCGGGGCCGAATACATGCCCGAGATCACCTTGTTGAGGACCATGCGGATCGGGCCCTCGGCGATGTCGGGGCGGTACTGCGCCCAGTTGGTCTCGAGCACGCCGGCGGGTGCGTCCTCGCGGCGGATGAGAAAGCCGTTCTTCAGCCAGAACTCGCGCACCCGCGGCCAGACCCGCGCCGGCGGCGCGTCGACGACGAGCCAGCGCTCGGTGCCGGCCCGCGCGACCCGGATCCCCTGGAGCGGAATGTCCACCTGCGCCGGCGCGGGCGCCGGAGCCGCGCGCGCACCGGTGCCGGCACTCGCTCCGGGGCCCGCCTGCGCGCCGGACACGCCCGCGGCCGGCTGCGACGCGGACCCGGAAGACGGCGCCGACGGGAGCGCCGTGGCGGTATCGGCCGGAGGGGCGGTCAGTCCCGGCGGGACCTCCAGCGGGCGGGTCACCCCCGCCTGCTGATATTCGGGTGTGCGTTCGGGGAGCAGTTGCCCGAGCGCCGAGCAGCCGCCGAGCGACGCGATCGCCGTCAGCAGCGCCAGCCGCGGGAGAATTCGGCGGATCAATGGCGACATGGATCTCTCGGGATGACGGGGGTTCACAAGACGCCGGCCTGCTTCATGGCCCGGCGCACGTCTTCATGGTAGCGCTCCGACAGGACAGTCAACGGCAGCCGGATCCCGGGCGAAATCATGCCCATCTCGTAGAGCGCCCACTTGACCGGGATCGGGTTGGCCTCGACGAACAGCTTCCGGTGCAACGCCTCCAGACGGGCGTTTACCGCTTCGGCCTCCTCGCGCCGGCCGGCGAGGGCCGCCGTACACATGGAATGCATCAGGCGCGGGGCCACGTTCGCCGTCACCGAGATCACGCCGCGCGCACCGCCGAGGATCAGCTCCATGGCGCTGGCGTCGTCGCCGCTGTAGAGGTCCATCCGCTCGCCGCAGCGATCGAGGATCTCGCGTCCGCGGGCCGGATCGCCGGTCGCCTCCTTGATGCCGACGATGTTGGAGATCGCCGCCAGGCGTTCGACGGTTTCGGGGAGCAGATCGCAGGCAGTGCGACCGGGCACGTTGTAGAGGATCTGGGGCATCGGCACCGCCTCGGCGACGGCCTTGTAGTGCCGGTAGAGCCCCTCCTGCGTCGGCTTGTTGTAGTAGGGCGTCACGAGCAGGGCCGCATCCGCTCCGGCCTCCATCGCGCAACGCGTCAGCTCGACCGCCTCGCGCGTGGAGTTGGAGCCGGTCCCGGCGATGACGGGGATACGCCCGCCGACCAGATCCACCACCCGCCGCACCACCCGGCAGTGTTCGGTGCCGTCGAGGGTGGCGGACTCGCCCGTGGTGCCGACCGCCACGATGGCGTCGGTACCGTTCTCGACGTGGAATTCGACCAGCCGCGCGAGGGCCTCCTCGTCGAGCGCCCCGTCGCTGCGCATGGGCGTGACGAGGGCGACCATACTCCCTTGGAACATGCCGCAGGAACTCCAGAAACCGCCGCCGAAGATCAATGGGCCATACTAATGGGGCCGGATGCCGGTGACAAGCGCCCTCCCACTGCGCCGCTTCCTGCGCTCCCGCGCGCCGGGGTGGGTGTCGCCGCCGCGGGGCGTGCGCTATTCTTTAGCCCCCGCCCAGTGTGCGCTCCGAACCGGCGGCGCGCGGCCGGCACCCGGGACGGCCCGGCCCCGCCGCCCGATGTCGCCGGACCCCGCGGGGGATGTCGGGATCGTCACCAAACATCGCGGAGGTCCGCGCGCCGGCGCCACCGGTGCACGACCGCGCTTGTCGGGAGGAATCGGGCCGATGGCCACGTCGACGAACAATCTCCTCGTCATCTCGGCGCTGGGGCCGGACCGCCCGGGGCTCGTCAACGAACTCTCGCTGGCGATCCTGAACTGCGGCTGCAACATCGAAGACAGCCGCATGACGATCCTCGGCGGCGAGTTCGCCGTGATCCTCCTCGTCTCCGGCAACTGGAGCACGATCGCGAAGCTGGAGAACGCGCTGGCCGGGCTCGAAGAGCGCCTCGGCATGACCATCCAATCCAAGCGTACCGAGGCGCGCCGCTCCGAGGAGCCGCTGCTGCCGTACACGGTGGAGGTGGTGAGCATCGACCACCCCGGGATCGTGCACAACCTGGCGGAGTTCTTTTCATCGCGCGAGATCAACATCCAGGAGCTGACCACCGGCAGCTACGCGGCGGCGCATACCGGCGCCCCCATGTTTTCGGTGCACATGACGGTGAACATCCCCGCCGGGGTGTCGATCTCGGCGCTGCGCGAGGAGTTCATGGACTTTTGTGATGCGCTCAACCTCGACGCGATCATGGAGCCGATCAAGGGCTGACGCCCGCCGTACCGGAGTGACCCCCCCTGACCATGGCAAAGATCGCAATCGGAAAACCGGTGCCCGACTTCGAGCTTCCCGCGACGGGCGGCGGGACTGTACGCCTGTCGGATTTCGCGGGACGGCCGCTCGTCCTCTATTTCTACCCCAAGGACAACACCCCGGGTTGCACCCGCGAGGGACAGGACTTCCGCGACCTCTACGCCCGGTTCAAGCGCTCCAAGGCGGTCGTGCTCGGCGTGTCCCGGGACAGCATCAAGTCGCACGAGAACTTCAAGGCCAAGTTCGAACTCCCGTTCCCCCTGCTCTCGGACGCGGACGAGAAGCTGTGCCGGCTCTTCGACGTCATCCGCCCGAAGAAGTTGTACGGCAAGACCGTCGTCGGGATCGAGCGCAGCACGTTCCTGATCGACGGCGCGGGCGTCCTGCGCCGCGAGTGGCGCAAGGTAAAGGTCGACGGCCATGCCGAGGAAGTGCTGGCCGCACTGCGGGAACTGGACTGACGGGCGCCGCCGAACCCGATGACCCCGCCGAAATCCCCCGGAAAGCGCCTGTTCGTCCTGGACACCAACGTCCTGATGCACGATCCGACGGCGATCTTCCGCTTCCAGGAACACGACGTCTATCTGCCGATGGTGGTGCTGGAGGAACTCGACGCCGCCAAGAAGGGGATGTCCGAGGTCGCGCGCAACGTGCGCCAGGCCAGCCGTTTCCTCGACGATCTCATGCGCAACGGCGACCGGCTCGGCATCGACCGCGGCATTCCGCTGCCGGCGCCCGACAACGGCGCGGCCGGCGCGACACCCGGCGGCGGCAGGTTGTTCTTTCAGACCCGCGCCCTCCCGACCCTGCTGCCCGAGGGGCTGCCCGGGAGCCGCCCGGACAACGCCATCCTCGGGACCGCGCTGGCGCTGCAGAAGGACCACCCGGAACGGCGCGTGACGCTCGTCTCGAAGGACATCAACCTGCGCATCAAGGCGGCGGTGGTCGGCGTGCACGCCGAGGACTACTACGAGGACCGCGTCCTCGACGACGTGAGCCTGCTCTACAGCGGCACGGCCGCCCTGCCCGCGGACTTCTGGGACCATCACGGGCGCGAGATGGAGTCGTGGCAGGAGGAAGGTCGCACCTTCTACCGCGTGCGGGGACCGCTGGTGGACTCCTGGCACTGCAGCCAGAGCCTGTACATGGAAGGCGACCGGCCGTTCGAGGCCATCGTCCGGCGCCGCGAGGCCGACTCCGCGGTGCTCGAACTGGTGCACGACTACCGCGGCGCGCGGCACGCCGTCTGGGGGATCCACGCCCGCAACCGCGAGCAGAACTTCGCCCTGAACCTGCTGATGGATCCCGCGATCGATTTCGTCACCCTACTGGGCGCGGCGGGCACCGGGAAGACCCTGCTCGCGCTCGCCGCGGGACTGGCGCAGACGCTGGAGGACAACCGCTACCGCGAGATCATCATGACGCGCGTGACCGTCCCGGTCGGCGAGGACATCGGCTTCCTGCCCGGTACGGAGGAGGAGAAGATGACGCCCTGGATGGGCGCGTTGATGGACAACCTGGAGGTGCTGACGAAGAGCGACGTGGCCGGCGACTGGGGGCGGGCGGCGACCAACGACCTGCTGCGCAACCGCATCCGGATCCGTTCCGTGAGCTTCATGCGCGGGCGCACCTTCCTCAACAAGTACGTCATCGTCGACGAGGCCCAGAACCTCACCTCGAAGCAGATGAAGACCCTGATCACCCGCGCCGGCCCGGGCACCAAGTTCGTCTGCCTCGGCAACGTCGCGCAGATCGATACGCCCTATCTGACCGAGACGACCTCCGGGCTCACCTACGTCGTGGACCGCTTCAAGGGCTGGCCGCACAGCGGGCATATCACGCTGCTGCGCGGCGAACGCTCGCGCCTCGCCGATTACGCCTCCGAGGCGCTGTAACGTCGGCCCGCCGACGACATCGCGGATTGCGATTTCCCTTCGGCGCGGCGAGGACCTTCGAAGACAGACAAAAGCGCCACGGAACCCACGGAACCCACGGAACCCACGGACCGGTTTCATTCTCTCCGTGCGTTCCGTGGATTCCGTGGTCTCTTCCTGCAGCGTCGGCCGGGCAAGCCCGGCCCTACACCACCTCCTACGCCGATCCGGGTACCGGTAGGGCGGGGCTCGCCCCGCCGACGACGCCTGGAATCACGATTTCCGTCGGCCGTGGCCGCGTCCTTCGGGGACGGAAAAAGGCGCCACGGAATCCACCGAACCCACGGGCCGGTTTCATTCATTCCGTGTGTTCCGTGGATTCCGTGGCCTCTTCCTGCGGCGTCGGCCGGGCAAGCCCGGCCCTACCCCCTACGCCGATCCGGGTACCGGTAGGGCGGGGCTTGCCCCGCCGACGACGCCGGGGATCGCGATGTTCGCCCGGGCGTGGCTGCATCCTTCGGAGACGGAAAAAGGCGCCACGGAATCCACCGAACCCACGGGCCGGTTTCATTCATTCCGTGTGTTCCGTGGATTCCGTGGCCTCTTCCTGCGGCGTCGGCCGGGCAAGCCCGGCCCTATGGTTCCCCGGCAGGGGGCGGGGGGTCGCGCGGCCAGGCGCGCACGACCGCCTCGACAAGCGTCGCCAGCGGGATGGCGAAGAACACGCCCCAGAACCCCCACAGGCCGCCGAACACCAGCACCGCCACGATGATCGCGATCGGGTGCAGGTTGACGACCTCGGAGAACAGCAACGGCACCAGCACGTTGCCGTCCAGGGCCTGTATGACCCCGTAGGCCGCCATCGCGTAGGCGAACTCGCGGCTCCAACCCCATTGGGAGAAGGCCACCACCGCGACCGGGATCGTGACGACCACCGCGCCCACGTAGGGCACCAGGACCGAGAAACCCACCACGGCGCCGAGCAGCATCGCGTACTTGACACCGAGCAGCGCGAAGGTGGCCGCCGTCACCACCCATACCACCAGGATCTCCATGAACTTTCCGCGGACGTAATTGCCGATCTGCGCGTTGACATCGACCCACACGCGCTCGAGCAGCGTACGTTCGCGCGGCAGCAGACTCTTCACCCAGGCAAGGATCGGGGCCTTGTCCTTGAGAAAGAAAAAGACCAGCAGCGGAACCAGCACGACGTAGACGAGCAGGGTGATGACGCCCATCAGTGACGCCAGCGATACCGACACGACATGCTGCCCGAACGAACCGATGCCAGTGCGCAGCGCGGCCATCAGCTCCTGCACCTGCTCGGTGGTGAAGAACTCCGGATAACGCTGCGGAAGCTGCAGCAGGACTTCCTGGCCCCGCGCGATCATGTGCGGCAGCTCGTGGATCAACTGGGTGAGCTGTTGATAGAGCAGCGGGATCAGCCCGAAGATCAGTACCAGCACCGCCCCGATAAAGAGCACCTGGACTGCGACCACACCCAGGAGACGCGGGAGCCCGCGACGTTCGAGGAACGCGACCAGCGCCTCGAGCAGGTAGGCGATGACCACGCTCGCCAGCACCGGCGCCAGCATGTAGCCGAATCCGGCGATGACGGCGAACCCCGCCGCCAGCAGCAGCGCCAGGAACACCGCCTGCGGGTCGGAGAAGTAGCGCCGCAACCAGCCGCGGAGGACCTCCAGCATGACCGTCAGGCGCCTCCGGTTCGCGAACGGCGCGCACCGACCCAGACGTGCCGGCGCACGCGCGGCCACGCAGCCGCGCGCCGCCGGCCCGGGCACCCTCCCCTTCCCGCGAGAGTCACCTCAAGCCGCTCCGCGACCGCTACGCGACCCCATCCGCCAGCCACTCCCGATAGCGGCGCTCGAACGCCTCTTCCAGCTCGCCGATGACTTCCTGCGCCGGGCGCCCCTCGAGCATGTGCTGGTTCATCAGGACGTACACCTCGTTGAGCATGGCGTTGCGCTCGAGCATGGGATAGGTCCGGCGCAGGCGCTTGATCGCCGCCACCACCGACTCCTTGGCGGGCCGCTCGATCGGCACCGGCTCGGTGGGCACGCGTGCGAGGGGCTTCTCACCCCCCGCCGTCCGTGTTTCGGCATCGCTTGCAGTTCCGGCCTCCGTGGCGGTACCGGTTGCGGCACCGGAACGCTGCAGGAGAAACTCGGCGAACGCCAGCAGCGCATCCCGTTCCGAGCGACCGAGCCGGCGATAGAGGTCGAACAGCCGTTCGCCGTCCCCCGACGTCAACCCGGGTCCTCCACCTTCAGGGTGAACACGGGCGGCTTGCGTCGCGGGCGCATCAGCGACAGCGCGCTGACCAGCGCCACGACGACGCGGTCGGTGGTGCGCTGGGTCTCCACCCACTCCTCCCGGGCGACCGCGATCAACTCGTCCATGTTCTCCGGCACCGGCCGCCCGGCCTCCATGATGATGTCCTCGAGCATCCCGGGCTTGAGTTCGGGGCGGAACAGGATCCCGTAGGTGTTCGCGTCCGGCCGCACCACGAGCCACTCGCCCGTCTCGTCCACCACCAGCGGGTCGAGCCCGTCCGGGAGCCGTGCCGAACCATTGTGCATCACGAGCACGCGCCGACCGTCCACCGCCTCGGCCAGCGGATCGCCGCGCCCGGCCGCGGTGATCCGCGCCGTGGTCCAGCAGGCACGATGCGCCGGCTCCGGGGAGAGCTCGGCACCGGCGAGCCCCGCCACGAGCAATGCGCCGAAGCCGATCCCCACGACCGGGCGCTGCGCTTTCTGAAAGGCGCGAACCAGCTCGCGCTCTCCGTCCACCCATGGACAGTGCTCACGGTCGGTGACCGGCCATGCGCCACCGAGCAGGAACAGCGCATCGAACTGGAGCACGGCGCCGGGCAGTCCCTGCCCGACGAACGGGCGGAAGTAGCTGAAGCCGATGTCGCGGCGTTCGAGCTGGCTCTCGATCAGACCCAGGAACTCGGAATAGGTGTGTTGTACGACACAGAAAGACTGCATTTCGGGCTCCGGATCAGCGGGTGTCCTCGCTCGGGTGGGTACGACAGTACTCGCGCGCGAAAGAAAGCAGCTCCTCCATCACCCGCACCCGGAACTTCTGCTTCTGGTGGACGAAGGAGAACGGCCGCTCGACGGGCGGATCGAGCGGGATCGCCCGCAACGTGCCGAGCTTGAGTTCGTTCAGCACCGTCGCGCGGGAGAGCACGGAGATGCCCATATCGACCTCGACGGCGCGCTTGATGGCCTCGGGGCTGCCCAGCTCCATGCAGGTCTTGAGGTCGTTGCCGTTGAGCCCGACGCCGCTGAGATACTCCTCGATGACCTCCCGCGTCCCCGAACCCTCCTCCCGCGAGATGAACGGATACTCCAAAAGCTCCGCCGCCCCGACCCGCTCCCGGTCCGCCAGCGCGTGTTCGGGCGGAACGATCGCCACGAGCTGATCCTGGCGGCACACCTCCACTACGAGGTTGCGGTTGCCGACCGGCGCCTCGACGACACCCAGATCGATGGCGTTTTCCTCCACCATCGAGACGATCCCCTCGGTGTTGGAGACCTTCAACTGGATCGCCACGTCGGGATAGCGGCGCTTGAACCCCCCCAGGAGCGCGGGGAGCATGTATTCGGCGATCGTGGTGCTCGCGCCGATCAGCAGCACGCCGCTCACCTCGCCGGTCATCTCGCGCACCGCATTCTCCATCTCGGCGTAGAGCTGGAAAATGCGATCGGCAAATTCGAACACGCGGCGCCCGGCATCGGTCAGGCTGATGCGGTTGTGGGAGCGGTCGAAGAGGCGGGTGTCGAAGGACTCTTCGAGCTGGCGGATCTGGAAGGTCACCGCCGGCTGCGTCATGTGCAACGCCTCGGCGGCCTTGGTGAAACTCAACAGGCGCGCGACCGTGTGGAAGACCTGGAGTCTGCGATCGGCCATCCGTCCCCTCCGTGCACGCCCGGCGGACAGGGCCGCGGTCCCGCCCGACGGCCCGACGATCGCCGGGGCGGGTCCGGGCGGTCCGGGTAACTTTGCATCGTAGCAGCATTCCCGGCGAACGCAAGGCGCCCAACTGCGCTATTCTGGAACACCCGCAACGGCCGCGGAGTCGCGCGTAGCACCCATGGGCAGGACGTGGAAAAAGCTGGACCTGCGCGGCGCCGGCCTGCAGGCGCTGAACGCGCGCCTGACGCGCCGCCTCAAGCGACCGCTGCGCGCCTACCTCTTGTGGGTCCTGTTCCCGCTGGGCGTGCACCGTCTGTATCTCAAGTCACCCTTGGGGGCCGCCGTCTATGCGGTCCTGACCGCGTCGAGCCTGCTCCTGTGGCGCGCGTTCGGCCCCGCCGCAGCGTTGGCTGCGGCCGGACCGGAGGCGGCACTGGCCCTGTTCGATCTCATCCGGATCGAGCGGCGCTGCACGGCGCTCAACAAGGCCCTGCGCATGGAGTTGTATCTCGGCGCGGGGGCCGCGCCGCCCGAGGGCTACCGCGGCCGCGATCCCGACGACGATTACCTGGGCCGTTACGTACGCGAGAAGGAAGGCGAGCGCGCCGGGCACGTACCGCCCGGCGCGGCGGGCGGCGATCCGGCCCGCGGGAGCCGCGTGCCGTCGTTTCAGGAGCAGGAGCGCCTGCTGCGGGAACTCGCGCGCCGCCGGGACCGCGACGCGAAGGGCGGATCCGGCGGCGACTGAACGTTCGAATCAAGCGCCCGGGGCGCCGCCGCCCCGGCGCGTCTGGGCATCACATCTTGAAGTGCGAGACCAGCTCCTGCAGTTCGGCCGCGAGCCGCGCGAGCTGCTGGCTGGCGGTCGCCGTCTGCCGGGCGCCGTCCGCGGTCTCGCGGCTCACCTGACTGATCGCCATCACGTTGCGGTGGATCTCCTCGGTCACCGCGCTCTGCTCCTCCGCGGCACTGGCGATCTGCGTGTTCATGTCGTTGATGGTGGCCACCGCGCTGGCGATGGACGCGAGCGATTCGGCCGCCTTCTCCACCTGCTCCTGTCCCGCCTTGGCCATGCCACCCGCCTGATCCATGACCTGCACGGCGTTGCCCGCGCCGGCCTGCAGGCGCTCGATCATCTCCTGGATCTCCTGCGTGGACTTCTGGGTGCGGCTGGCGAGGGTACGCACCTCGTCGGCCACGACCGCGAATCCGCGCCCCTGCTCGCCGGCGCGCGCGGCCTCGATGGCGGCGTTCAGCGCGAGGAGATTGGTCTGCTCGGCGATGCCGCGGATCACGTCCAGCACCACGCCGATGTTGGCGCTCTCGCTCTCGAGCTTGTGGATCACGCCGGCGGCGTCGGCGACGGCGCCCGCAAGCGCGTCGATGCCGCCGATCGCCTCGGTGGCGACGAGCTTGCCGCTGCGCGTTTCCGTATCCGCCTGTTGCGCCGCCTGGGCGGCCTGAGCGGCGTTGCGGGCGACTTCCTGGGCGGTGGCCGCCATCTCGTTGATGGCCGTGGCGACCTGGTCGGTCTCGTGCTGCTGGCGTTTCAGGCCCTCGCCCGAGCGTTCGATCACCACCGACATCTGTTCGGTGGCGGAGGCGAGCTGGGCGGTCGAGTTCAGGATCTGTCCGATCACCTCGCGCAGGTTCTCGCCCATGCGGTTGAAGCTGTCGACGATATCGCCGATGAGGTCGCGGCTCTCGACCGTGCAGCGCCGGTGCACGTCGCCGCCGCTGATGGCGTTTGCCACGTCCGCGAGTTCGCGAAGCCGGCGCAGCAGGACGACGTTGAGCAGCGCGTAGTTGGCCAACGCCACCGCCGCGCCCGCCACCAGGCAACCGAGCACGAACCAGTGCTCCATGCCCGCCTTCCAGTCGGCGAAGAAGTGCGTGATCCCGGCGAAAATCAACCCGCTCGCGGTGCCGAAGGCAAGGAACAGAAGGAACAACCGGCGCAAGATGCTCTTTTTCATGAAGGCTCCACCCGCTTTCGTTGTCGTCTCCGGCGCAGCCGGTAGGCACCCGGCTCCGCCCCCGGTAACGGCGGGGCAGGGCGAAACTTGAGCGGCGTCGGCGGGGCGAGCCCCGCCCTACGGGTGCCGGGATCGGCATGGGGGTAACCGTAGGGTCGGGCTTGCCCGACCTACCGGGCCGACGCCGCGGACCCGTGCGGCGTCGTTCGGATCGGGCGGCGTCGGCGGGGCAAGCCCCGCCCTACCGGTGCCCGGGTCCGCGTAGGGGGTAGGGTCGGGCTTGCCCGACCGACCGGCCGACGCCGCGGACCCGTGCGACATCGTTCGGATCGGGCGGCGTCGGCGGGGCAAGCCCCGCCCTACCGGTGCCCGGATCGGCATGGGGGTTACCGTAGGGTCGGGCTTGCCCGACCTACCGGCCGACGCCGCGGACCCGTGCGACATCGTTCGGATCGGGCGGCGTCGGCGGGGCAAGCCCCGCCCTACCGGTGCCCGGGTCCGCGTAGGGGGTAGGGTCGGGCTTGCCCCACCTACCGACCGACACCGCGGACCCGTGCGACATCGTTCGGATCGGGCGGCGTCGGCGGGGCGAGCCCCGCCCTACGGGTGCCCGGATCCGCGTAGGGGGTGGGGTAGGGTCGGGCTTGCCCGGCCTACCGGCCGACGCGGTTGATCGGTCCGATGTCGCAGGAAGAGGCCACGGACCCCATGGAACGCACGGAATGAACCTAAAAACGTGTATTACCCTGCCCCTGCCAGGCGATTTGGCGGAGGCCGAAGCCAGTTCACCCCCGTCAGCATGGTCATCAGGTGTTCACACACCCGCCGCCAGACGGCAGTGGGGTCTA
>Ga0256829_1000706_pt1 | contig 31034 bp, 30 predicted proteins | sample 131447metaG_FD_185979 | JGI IMG/M metagenome (GOLD analysis project Ga0256829, IMG submission 185979) | Hydrothermal vent microbial communities from Lau Basin, Pacific Ocean - 131-447 | ecosystem: Environmental > Aquatic > Marine > Hydrothermal vents | place: Pacific Ocean: Lau Basin | collected... | reverse complement strand
TTCATCATTATGGAAATGATGTCAATGAAGCGGGCGGCTCACGACTACAATTGTATCGTGATCGAATTGCGGAATTGAAGAAAGCGAATAATATCAGCGCCCTGCGGAAATTATATAATCAACTCCAAGGGGATACTGGACTAACGGATTATGATAAAAACGAATTGGAAGCCCGTATCACCAACCGGCGGCCTACTAATGGAGCGTTAGACCCCGACGATTTTGTTAACATCCCCCAAGACCCAAAGGAATGGATTAAGCGGTTTGATTATCATGCTGAACTTCATGGATTTGACTGGGAGACCGCAATTGGTGATCCAAAAATTCTTAAACGGGCCATGAAGCAATTTACCCCAGAAGAATTTGCCGACCGGGTAGAACAAAATGCACAATATGGGATGCGAGAATCTATCACCCCAGAACGGTTTGTTAAACGCATTAATGCATATATGCAATCCAACTATCTTATGGATTGGTCAGAAGCAGGCGGGTCCAATAATCTGATAGAGTCCGCAATTCGTGATGGAGTATCCCCAGATCGGTTTATTCGTAAATGGGCTAAACAACAAGGGTTGGTTAAGATCAATCGGGTGGGCTAATGGAATTCGATTTTTCAAACCTATTTGAGCAATCTCGGGATGAGGCGATTGAATTTTTCAAAAATCTCAATATACGGCATCCCGTTGATGCATCTGAACTGGAGCTACTACGATCCGTAGATGATGCTTACCACAGCGTGGATGACAATCCGGTATTGCAGAAGCGGGTTAAGTCTCAGGGGATAAAATCGTTCAAATCTTTAACAGGCAAAGACATTCGCTCGGTAGCACACCACTATGATCCACGCGTTAAATTTGATGAAGATGCCACTGATATGATGCCACGGCAGAAATTTCACGCAGATAGAACCAAAGCTCTCGGGTGGCTCACAGCAGACGATGTTATGACCAATGAAGGGGTTGATTCCAATAGTTTCGAAATTAGTGGGCATCCAACCCGTGAGGACATTATCAAATTAGCCCAAGGAGAGACATCTGTTGATAATATGATGGTTGCCCAGTCTACCCTACCAGATGGTGCTCTCGGGGCTATTCTGGTGGACCCTGATGGTAATACGGGCAGTTTATCCATCACTGGGGATGAACTTACACAAATCGACTCCAATTGGTTTAATACCGCAGCCCAATCCATGTATGACCAAACACTGAATGACGGTTGCATCTGTGGGAGCATTGAAGGACTAGCCAGAGAATTTGCTACGTTTTTTGATCAATCATACGAGGCTTTTGAATTTGCTATCGGCGCACTATCTCGGAAAGCCGCAGTTATGGGAATCCTAGAGGATAACCAGTCAGTGCGATATCATGGAAAGACAGTGATGTTAGAATCCACTGGACCAATTAAAATTTTGAATATAATCGATCACTGTGATATCCCAATTATTATATCGGGTAAGTAATGAAACTGGCTGACCTACATAGACCCACGGGCACATTTGTTGGAGTGCGATTGACGTCTCGGTCCATTGCGCAGCTACAGGGATGGATGGATCAAAACCTATTGGACCATGCAGAACCAGCAGAGACATTACATACCACGTTGGTTATCTCCAAAGATAAACCAATTGCAATTCACCCACTAAAGTATGACCCGGTGGTCCTTATAGACCCATCAACCTATGAGATTGAACTATTTGGAGACGATAAGGATGTTATGGTATTGTCGTTTGATTCTAAATTCCTCCAAGCCCGTCATATGCAATTGCGCAAGAAATATAATTTATCTTGGGATTTCCCAGAATATAATCCACACATAACCCTCTCATATACTCCACAGGAAATTCAGACAGACCTTGAACCTCCCACATTCGAGATTGAATTAGAACGAGAATACGTTGAAGAATTTGGTAATTATGAATCATGAAACTCTTTGAAATATCCCGACATACCTATTATCACGGGGCAAGCCAATACTTGCCAGTCGGAACCATATTACGGGGACGAGGGGATGATTATGCTGACGAGTGGGGAGACGATAAATTCTATCAAATATTAGAATACTACCGCCCTAAAAATATGCTGGCACATAAAGAATCTGTATTTATGACAGATAATGATATCGATTATAAGGCCATCGCCGAACAATTAGCCAAACGCCACGGAGTATCATTGACCACAATCAATAAACAACTTCGCATGGGGATAAAGGTGGAGCTTGAACACACTACCAGCCGCTCAGAGGCCCGTGAGATTGCATTAGATCATCTACGGGAGATGCCGGACTATTATAGCAGACTCGCCGATATGGAGCGATCTGGTGGCGTTACAGAGGCTTTTGACAGCCCCCCAGCCGCATTCAATATTTTGCGAAAAACACCAGACGAAATTGAATACGAATTTGAGTATCATGGAGAGTCGTTTTTCGTTGAATTTCACAAATGGTCCAAAGACTATTGGGAGTTCGAATTTGGCACTGGAATATTAGAACCTTACAAACCCACTGGTAGAGGTGGGGCCAATCCCATATATGCCACGGTCATCGCCATTGTACAAGATTTTCTCAAAAGAGACGATTGGGTATCAAGGTTACGGTTTGAGGGAGACAAGGATAATAAACTAGCATCACTCTATGACGTCATGATACGGGTATTAGCGAAAAAACTACATTTTCAATACGAAAAGGATGATCGGGACAGTCGGGTGATTTTTGATATTTATCTGGAATATGATACCCATTTGGGTGAAGCCTTTGATTCTCCAGTGCAATACACCCAGATACCCAAAGGGTCTCCGCGTATGTCAGTGGAAGGAATAAAAGGATATACCTTTTCCGTGGGTGATACCCAATATAGTATATACTTTACTCCATATCCCAATGATAGATGGAATACGGTGTTAGCCAAACATACCGTATACTCAAACGTTACCTATCAGCCATCGAGAGATTCATCACCCAATAATGTCTTTACCGTCTATGCAACGGTTGTGAAAATAATAGCCGATTTTATACAGTCGCATAAAGTGCATACAATAACCTTCGATGGTAGCAAAGACACCAACTTGAGTAATGTATATGATCGGATTGTTAAGAATCTATCACGCAGGTATAATTATACCTACGATATATCTGATTTTGGCCCAGACCACCTATATACAATTAACGTAAATGATGGCATCAACGAAGCTACTAAACCATGGTTGCGGGTAACCCCTGAGATGAAGAGACAGGCCCGTGACTTAAAAACCCAACTGATCGTAGAGATGCCAACCAGTATCTTCTTGGAACTCACCACGAATGAACACACAACGCCTGCCAGTATTAAGGCTAATGCCCGAGATATACGGGACTACAACAGATGGGCAAAGGCGGGTGATGATAAAGATTTCAGAAGTCGCTTGAATAAAGGCAAATCAGATGAAGACGATGATTTTGTATGGGGCACCATACATATGCCATGGCTAACCATACAGTTATCACCAGATGGATCAGAGGGTCGTGTAGTGGGTCACGAGGGGCGGCATCGCATTGCTGCATCAATGAACGTGGGTAACCGCACAGAACGAGTTGCACTACAAATTAAAGTCGGTGAGGATATGTTCCCGGATGTATCCAGTGGGGCATATGCGCATATCACAGACGAACATTTACCAAAGACTATCATTAGCCAATATAATAAATATAGGAAATATTCCACAGATCGCTGGATAGTGGTAGACAATAATGTATTGAGGTTATAATGGGAATGAAATCGTTCATTTTAGAAAAAACAATAGGACTTGATGAAGACCTTCTACCGGTTAATGATGACAGCGGTCATAAATTTCGAATAGCTGCAAGCCCGGTGCGTAAACACGAAGTTGCTGAAATGATAAAATTGGGACAGGGACTGCGTATACTGGTAGGTGCTGACGATATGAAAAATCTATTACTCGTATGGGCGGGTGATGGAAATTCAAATATTGGTGCAATGCATGACACCATTGGTGAACAATTTGGTATGTCAATGATGGATCGCCACGTGCCACTAGAGATGACCAAAGCGGGTCGGCTACAGGTCACTACTACGGCACAAAACCGTTTTGATGATGCTAGAGAAGTGGAAGATATACTAGATCGCAATCGTGAATTCCAGAAATTATTTGGCCAATATCCTATAGATTATTCACGAATAACCGAGGGCGATACGTATCAACCACCTGAGTTAGAAGTAGGTGATAAAATTTCTGTAGGAAAATTCAAAAATCGCAAAGCCGAAATAACTGGATTTAAGAAAGACAAAAATAATCACCCGGTGCTAAAAACCACAAAGGGTGATCAGCAATTGTTCAAACCGCGCATAACCAAGATACTGAATAAATCCTAAATACCTAGCAATACTATCGGGAATCTACCATGAATTCATATCTATTAGAGTATGTTGATATTGAAAAGACCGTCGCCACACTTGGTGATAAACTAATTATGCGGTTCAGTCGAGATCAAACTATTGCAGATGAAACCAATCCGGCTACATTTATTACCAATGTGCGTGACAATATTGATCCCACCGACAATCATCAATATACGCTATGGATACTCAGAACCTATATTAAAGGTGGTATTAGACTGGCTGAGGATATGTCACGGGTTCATGAAGCCCTCGTCCAATTTCACACTAATAAACGCGCAATGGATGTTAAAGACATCAATCGATTTAAAAAGCTATCCGATCTAGTCGTTATGGTTAATAATGCAGCTACTGCTGAACCATCTGGTAAAGAATTGAAACGACAAGAACGTGAAAAAATATATGATGAAACCGAAGTTTTCTACAAGGGACCGGAGGGAATGATTGTAATTCCCAAGACCCGCGAAGCCAGTTGTTATTGGGGGAGGGGCACTCAGTGGTGTACCGCAGCCACTACTAGTGATAATTATTTCGATTCATATAATAGTCGAGGCGATCTTTATATTGTAATGCCCAAGGATGGAACCAAATGGCAATTACATGTAGAATCGGGTGAATTTCTTGATGCGCAAGATGAACCTTTTGATTTAGAGGAATGGTCGGATACCTACCCATGGGCGCATGATGCACTAGTTCCCATATATCCACGTCTTACTCCATTGTGGAAATTGCAGTCACAATTGTCCCCTCAAGAATTTATTGCAGAAGTGCAGAATCGTGTAGAATCGGCCCCCATCCCCAGCATTGATCACATTGAGGGTGACACGGTAGTCCTAGATATGTGGCGATCATTAGAGGAATGGCTACACGAAAGTGATATGGATCAATATATTGATATTGACATCAATGAACTATATAGAGATGAAGATTATATCAATGATGACACCGTGATAAAGACTACCCCATCATTTGATAAATTGCTGCTCTCTCGTATGGGAAGTGTTACCCGCTCAGCGGTAGCTAGTTTTTTTCCATCCGCTCATACTGCTGAGGCCATTGTTGCAGCAGTATTAGAAGAATCCGAGTGGATGAAACCGATATATAAAGTGATCACTAAAAACTTCAATGGAGCTAGAAAACTACCAAGTGAAGAGGAATTGATCATAGCACTGGTTGAAATTGCATCTCGTATGATGGTAGAACATAACGCAGTCACTGAATACAAAGACGGATGGATTCGATGTGTTATGGATTTGTATTCTTTTGTGACGTTACTCGACTCACTGGACACCGAATATCAAGATGAAGTATTCGCGACAGGTGCGAAGGATACATCATGGGGTGAAGTGAATGAAGAAAATAACACATATGATAACCTAGTCCACGCAACTAACGATTTTTCCGTCATGTGGGTTGCTGATGATCTCCTTGATGCAGGAAAAGTTATTAGAAAGTTCCAAAGCGGTGGCATACCAGATACCGTTTATATAAGTGATATAAAGGATCATCAAACCCCCGATATGTTTGACAATACCGAAAAGTCAGAAGCGGTAGAAATCCCAGTAGATGTGATTGACCAAGTAGTTGAACATATTAAAAAATCCTTACGAATTATGGAATCCCGAAAGAGTGGAATTTTACAGGCACTATTATGCGGTTAATTGATCATCACATGCATAACCCTCCCAACATAGGGTCATAAGGTATATATTATGAAATTTCTAACTCTCATGGACACCATTAATGAGCATCAGTTCTTGTTTGAACGGGACGTTCTCAATGCACCTGCAATCAAACAATGGATTCAAGACGCTGCACAGCGCATTAACAACTCCAACGGTAAAGCGTGGTTCCAATCACAGCTTTTTAATTATCTTATCAACCAGTCTAATGATCCACAGATGATCCAACCGGTTACGAATCTTCCCAATGATGCACCAGAGTGGCTTATCAAAAAGTTGCAATTGGGTTCACCCGTGTATCAGATTACACCAAGCGATGATTTTGTTCAAAAAGTATCTGAGACCATTGATTGGGTTAATGCATGGACAACAGAAAATCCCAATAGTCGTATCAATTATACATGGGATCAAGCGATTCGGGCAGCAGATGCATGGCACAAAGAATTAGCTCGTGGCAAGGAGTGGGGGGATGAAACATTTGATGATGAAGGCATCAAGACTTTCCATTTATACGATGACGGATATCGTTGGGTTGATATACAATCTGAACAATGTCTAAATCGTGAAGGTGGGCGCATGGGTCACTGTGTGGGTAGTTACGGTGGCTCAGTATCATCCGGACAGGTACGCATTCTGTCTTTACGAAGCCCCACAAATACCCCGCATGTAACCGTAGAAATTGGTAACCCAAATGCGCCATATTGGCAGGCACAAGACCGTTACGCCGCTATGGTAGCAGCAATAGAAAACGGGTCTGCCGTTGACCAAGTATCAGATCAAAAACATTTTTCGTTTATGTCATCCGATGCTGAGCCACCAACACCGCCAACAGTTATGTCTGGCGATACTCTGGGTAACATCAACCAGATTAAGGGCAAACAGAATAAACCGCCTGTTCCAAAATATATCCCGTATGTCAAACACCTATTAGAGAATTTTCCTTTCGACATGTCACAAGGTGGAGAACACGATTTAGAAACCATCGGATATTATTTTCGTGATCATAAACTGTTAAGCCTTAAAGAGGTTTCGCGGGTTATCAAAAAATACCCATCAGGATATAAATGGGTAGGAATAAAAAGTGAGGGAATGGGTAATTTATCCCTGTGGGGTAAAATAAAATTAGTGGACAAACCATGGATTCCAGTAATCAGTTCACAGCTTTATAAAGACGGTAACGGCTTCAAAGCAACGTATTTAGAAACAAATTATACCGGTGCACCAACCGACTTAGCTTCATATATTATTGATCTCTTCTCAGATTCTACGTTTGTCCTTGCGGATAGTGGAACTAATCTGATGCAGTTTGGGATTTACAATGGCAGCGGCGGTATTAGTGTTAATCCACACGAGGCCGCTGGTGACCAATTAGTGAATCTAGAAAATAATTATAATATCCTGAAACTTCAAACATTTGATGCGATACCGTATCAATCTCATCAAGAAGAGTCTCTATACATTTTCCAAAATGACAAAAAGGTCGGCAAGGTTCTAACCAATGGCGGTGAAAATAATGTAATAACAGGCATCACCTTTGATATCGAACCGCCCAAGAACATCACGTCGCTTATAGTTTCAATATCAAAACAACTCGGTCTTAAGATTTACCAACCAGAACTATTTGGATTAGATGAAAATTACAATCCATTTGATCTACGCAATTCTCTTGAACGGTTAGAAACAGACAGTTATTCATACTATAATTATTATGTTGATGTTAAATCCGAAAATGGTTCCATTTATGTATATGAAGATAGTGTTGCACCACCTTTAGCAATTATCAGGTTATTAGACGATGACACTTTCAGCGATATTTCCAGCGGAATAATTGGTGAGCACAACGATTATGGACAATTAGGGTTTTTTATTATTGATCTGGTAGATCGCGATATGGTAGACTTTGGTGAACCATACGATGTTGCCAGTATAATCATGGAGCACGGGTGGGGATTAAACCCTAATGATAACGAATACTATTACAGCCTAGCCGCTAAAGAGTTAGAATGCCGATGGATCGTGACGAACGAGGTCACAGACGAGGTTATCAGTGACACGACAACCAAAGTGGATGATATACACGATGATATCTTTATGGGACACGATGGTGAACAATACTTGACCTCACTGGCGCAATTACTGGGGCACGGCACCTATTGGTATGAAGATGAAATGTACGATGACGATGAAAACGAGGACAGGATCGAAACGCATCAAGTTATATTAACCGACGAGTCATTGGCGGTGGCACAGCATCTATCATACATTCGGTATGATGTAGATTATATCAGAGAATTAGACGGTGATACCCTATGACTAAATCAACTGGGTGGGACAACCGCTAATTACTACTAGGGCCGTTATGATATATCATAACGGCCCCGAAAACTCCTTCTACGCATGGTAGATGAGCTACACGATTACCCAATATTGACATTTCCCGATCCACCAACCCGTGGATGACCACATGTATCAGTATCGCCTGTGGCATTGACCGGAACTCCACTGATGGTTACTGTGGGATTCCCATTTGCTGTTGACCAAGCCCCTGCACAGTGATTGGGATTAAATATGTTACACGGCGCATGACTGGTACCCAATGACCCATTGATCACTACTAGCTTACCATTGGCAAATACCGTAGATTGTGGTATACTTGTGATTGCCCCACCCGTGGCATTACTATCCCCAAGACGCTGTGCTGCTGGCATCAATCAAATTCCCTTCAATGATATTTAGAGACAGTAAACATAATAAGGGCGGAGAAACAATTCTCCGCCCTACGAAAGATTATACTGCAGAGGCCATGTAATATTCTACATAAATCCGTGCTGCGCCCACGGTGGGCACACCAGTGACAACTTGGAAACTAATGTTCTCTGCAGCACCCGTGGTATTGCGGTAATCGACATTCATCTCATATACCCCTACCACGTTCTCTGCAATTTGCAGTTCGTTCATTAATACACCACCAGTTGCAGCACTAATTCGCAGATTTGGAGCATTATCATAGATAGTGTCCACTGCCACCCGAATCCGCATTATACGGGCATTAGCCGGAATACTTCCTAGCACAGAGGTGACAAGTGCCCCAGACCCCTCCAGAACTCTTACACCATTAGTGGCCCCGAACAGCTCAGTAGACAATGCATCACGATTGATTTTGACGTTATTGGTGCCATTAAAGTATACGAATTCATCGGTAGCAGCGGTGGCAATATCCGCTGTGAGGCCCGTAATGTTCAGTCCAATAGCAGGATTGGCAGCAACACCATCACCATTGGTGACTACGATACCTTCTTCACTGGCCGTTGCTGATGCAGTGATAGTGCGAGACGTATATGTATTAGCGGCTGTCCTTACAGTAAACCCATTGGTCGTAATATTGTTGACAATGTTAAGATCAGCCATGACATTCGTCCACGTCCGAGACGCTGGAGCAGAAGCCAATGATGCATCAAAGAATGGGACAATGTCTGCACCCACAACTACTGTATTAGTCAAACCAGTGGCGGTGAGACTGATTGCCACCGTATCAGTTAGTGCAGTGCCCGTCATTAACACACCTGCGCCACCAGATAGCGTTAGAGTATCGCTGATCAAGTCCGCGACCACTGACGCATCACCCGCAGTGTTACCTGTGATACTAATGGTACTAAAACTGTTCCCACCAACAGATGCAGTTGTGACAAACTCAAATAGGTTGGTAGTGTCGTTCCATTGCATCAACTGGTTACCGGCGGTATCAGTTGCAGATAGTGCAGTAATAGTATTTGCGGTATTAGCCACCATCACAGAGAATGCAGGGATTGTGGTTAATCCGGTACCACCCTCAGTTACGCCAACCGTTCCGGTCTTTATGCCAAGGTCCGTAATGATATTGGCCCACGAACGAGTGATCGGGGCAGATGCTGCTGACGTGTCATAAATAGCAATAGTATCGGTAGCTACTGTTGCAGTATCAACCAAACCCGAATTATCCAATTTGATGGTGGTACCAGTAACATTGATTCCAGTTCCCCCAACCAATGCGGCATTGGTAGTGATACCAAGGTCCGTAATGATATTGGACCAAGTCCGTTTAATCGTTGCCGCACCAGATACGTCATAGACAACAGCTTCATCAGCCGCAACTACCGCAGTAGCCCCACTAAGCCCAGTGATGTTCAATTGGATATCAGAGCCGGACAGTTGCACACCGTTAGAAGCTGTGTACGCACCAGCCGCAGAGAACTGACTCCAGTTAACCGCATTGGTGCCAATAACCTGCGTATCAGTGAATGAGGTTACCCAACCCGCACCTGCACCCGTGGTGCCCTCCATCACGAATACAAACGCTGCGCCCAGATCGGTTGGTGTATCAGCATCGAGTGACCGAGTGGGTGCACCAGCAGTAACATCATAGATACCATTCTCACTTGCAGTAGCTTGGTTTTTGATCAGAATGCGATCACCAGCAACCAATGTAATACCATCGATTACCGAACCAGCAGCAAATGAGGTTGCCAATGTCCCTGCAACCGTAGTGGACACTCTTACTGCATCTTTCGGGGATAGTCCTGCAACCAAACTATCTACATAAGTCTTGGACGCGGCATCATTGGCGTTGACTGGTGTGGTGGAAATGCGCAGGTTGCCCAAAGTGGCCCCATCTGCCAGATACATACGATGGGTACCAGATGCACTGTCCCAGGCTAGGTGCCCGCCATTGCGGCCCAATTGGAGGTCCGTGCCCACCCCACCGACGTTAAACATATATGTTGATGCCATCTCAATTACCCTTTATATATTATCCTGTTGTATGTATATTTATCATAGTCTGCATTTTACGGGTTGACCGATTGTTTTTTATCAGCTATCATACCCACGCCTTATATCAGTAACAGGAATCTACTAATGAATTTGGATTTAACCCCCAGCAGTCTAGTGAAAATGGTATCCCACTGGATATCTCGTGAACACTCCGATGGGTCACCAAAATCCATGATTGCCCCATTCATCTGGGGGGCACCGGGTGTGGGTAAGACGGATATTGTTCGTAGCATGGCCAAAACGATGTCATGTAGGGTCGTGGCCCTTCACCTACCCCAGTATGACCCCACTGACCTTAAAGGTATTCCGGTCATGATCGATGACCGAGTTAAATGGATGTCATCAGATTATCTACCCCAACAAAAACGAATCCGCGTTGATGTTGGATCGGAGTATACAGTTAAACTGCAGTGGCAATACGCTACCGATCTAGCAGTCTATATGCTTGACCAAGACGGTAATGAGATTGTCACACACAATGATCCATCGCGAACCGATAGTAATAACGCATCAATCGAAATCACAAATCCATTACGTGGCACATGGAAAGCGACAGTATCAGATTTCCCAATTGATGCGTATGAGATGGTAATCGTAGATAAAGCTATTATATTCCTTGATGAATTATCAGCAGCAGACCACGGCACCCAGAAAGCTGCCCTCCAATTGGTATTGGATAGGCGGGTTGGTGAATACGACGTTCCCATGGGGGTTCCCATCATTGCAGCAGGTAACCGCGAATCTGATGGTGCGTTCATCCAACCACTATCCGACCCTCTAGCAAACCGCTTCCAGCATGTCACCCTTGGTCCATCGGTTGACGATTATATTGAATGGGGCATGGTCAATAATGTTCGCCCAGAAATCCTAGGATATGTCAAGGCGTTTCCAGAAGGGCTATTCAATTATGACCCCAGTGCCCTCGGGGAAGGCAACTATGGATTCTCCACCCCCCGATCACTAACTATGCTATCAAACCAATATGAACCAATTGAATTTTACACCGATATGGCAAACGGTGATGAACTAGAGGGGTTGCGTCTCCGATTGGCCGCATTCTCTGGCCTGATTGGCAAATCAGATGCAGCCGCACTAACCGGATACCTTGAGGTTATGCATGAACTTCCATCAGTTGAGGACATCACCAGTGGTCTCATCACTGAACTACCAGATGTAGAACGGTCAAAATCATTCGGTCTACTGTATTCATTGCTCCAGAACATGAAGCAATTGCACGACCAATATAATATCAAAGCCCTTGACAAATCTGACCACCCTGAGGGATGGGAACACGGACGGGATAATATTTTGGATTTTATCACCAATAACTTTTCCAAAGAAACCGGAACATGGGCTGGTAGCATGATGTTCCAACAAATGGGATTTATCTCTAAAGACCTTCGCTCAGAAGCGGGTCTTCGATTTGTGGACAAATTCGTCAACATCATGACCCAATCGGGTAGGTCTCGCCGATGACCAAATCCCCCATGAAATCAGCTTCCGAAATCAATGGGAAGCGTAAATGGTATAATGACTCATACACCAATACACGGGTGTATGAGTCAATATGTGCAGCAAAAACCCGATTATTACTCCAACATCCATTTTGGGGATACATGGGACTTGACCTAGTATTGGTGGAATCTCCACTTGATCAAATCAAAACACTGGCCACCGATGGGTATCACATCTTTTATGCTGCCGAATTCATTCAACAATTGTCTATTGACGAAATGGAATTTGTAGTCGCCCATGAAATCTATCATTGCATCTTCGGACATACCATGGGCGAGGGTAAAGTCCAACGCAAACAGGATGATTGGGATGCTGATCTATGGAATCGTGCATGTGATTTTGTCATCAATCTGGACCTAGTAAATTCCAGAATCGGTAAGACCAATATCGTTAATGACAAGCACCATATCGGCGATATTCAAATCTGTTATAACACCAAATACACCAACATGAGTGCCGAAGAAGTCTACTACGAGCTGCTAGAGGATGATACCGACCCAGAGGGACAACAGTTGGACCAGCACATTGAGTTTGAGGTCGTCTCAGATCAGTCACAGGGCGGCGACTCGGACAATCCCGATGGGGAGGGAGAAAACGCAACTGACGGCGACACAGGGGCATCTGAGGGCAACAGCAACATCAAAATTCAAATCACCGAATCACAATATGATGCCGAATCTGTCCGGTGGCACAAAATCGCACAACAAGCAGTGATGCAGGTTAATACCGCATCACAAGGCGCAGGCTCTATTCCCGAACATCTACTCCGGCTGATCGGTGAAATCCATAAACCCAAAATCAAATGGACTAATGTATTACGACGGTTTGTGGTATCAATGAGAACTTCTGGGTTTTCATGGACCCGCCCAGATAAAAAAACATTCGGCAGCAGATTCACCCTACCGGGATATCGAACCGATGATGAGAAACTAATCATCGCAGTTGCCATAGATACATCTGGATCAATACGGGATGATGCATTGAATAAATTCCTCAGCGAACTAATGGGGATCATGAAAGGATATAGACAATACGAAATCCATGCATTCTGTTTTGAAGCATCTGTTGATGAGACAACATACATGTGTATCACCAGTGGATGCAGGTCAGTAGAGGATAATTTGAAAGCCTATGCAGGTCTGGTAAAAGGTGGCGGCGGAACTCGGTTCCAAGCAATCTGGGATTTCATGAGACAAAAGCAAATCAAACCTAAAGGATTGGTGGTATTCACCGATGGTTACCCCTGTGATAGTTCATGGGAAAACGAGTCCCGATACTGCCCAAGTATGTTCGTGACCGTAGATAATCGGGACGGGTGGAAAGCCCCATTCGGTATGACCGTAGCTTATGAGGATGCATGATGAATATCAATCAATTCGCCAAAATGTGTACAGTGTGGCATCTGGGGGATTTCTGGCACATTCACGTAAACCTAAATGCCCCACTGTGGCCGGTCACCAAAAGCGCTGGACAAAAAGTAATGACCTCCATGCAGCAGGTCAGTAGTAACACGGCCTTCCCAATACGGTGGTCATCATATGAGGGACCTACGGTATGGATGACCAACGGGAAGGTGCACAACCCTTTCGGGGCTGACGCCTATGGTGGATCAGATGGATATTGGCTCAACGTCATGCCCACTGGTGATCACACCATTATTGGCTCATCATTAGACCCAAACAACGGTATGCTCGAATTAGGGTGGTCCAGCCCACGACCCAATAACCGGATGATATACCAACATTCCCAATATCGTAGCGCCGCATCGAGCATCCATGATTACAATTCCAAAATAACCGCATATGGGGACATCAAAGACCGTGACGAATCGGTTAATAACCTACCCATTGATTCCGCCGATATGGTTCAATATTACTCTGCAGTCATCAGTTATGACCGAAACTTCGATACCCGTTCACCGGCCTGCAACCTTACGGTATCACATAATAAACAAAGAGACATAGATGTGATTGAACAAGGATCAATCGTAGACGGTGTCCCTCGTATGGATCGATTTATTCGCAAACGAATTCTTCAATGGGGTGGACACCACATGAACCAACAGATCAATCAACCGTTACACCGACCCGATGGACCTGCCATAGTTAATCTGCTAGGAGTTACTGAAACTATCCTCGGGAGCACCAAAGCGATTCAAATAACTGATCATACCCACGAGTGGCGGCTGCATGGAACCCCCATTTCCCAATCTAGTATCGTTAACTGGTGCCACAAACATGGAGTGGTTATGCGGAATGAACATCATGGGGATAAACACTCATTCATTGATGAAATGGACCGGATGGCATTTATTGCGGACCCACCGCAATAGCATATTCATCCTTCGATAACCCCCAGCCCCATCTCCGCTTACCGCAGTCGAAGTTTCGCTCTATACCCCCAACCAATGCCATCATTTCCCGCTCAGTCAATTCTTCGGAATACTGTTCGGGGAAATGGCGCTTTATCCCAGCCCGACGATAAGTAGACTTATGAACGCGCCGATAATCAGATAGATGAATATACGAATAATCAGGCGGTAGATTGGTCTCTATACGAAAGCCCAATCGTTTATACATACCACCAGAAAACCACCGATTGTCCGAAAAACTAATAATCCTAATTGGGTCATAATTCCTAACATAATGGGCAAACAGCCGACCAGCTAATCCCGCATACGACTTACCACTGGTGACAAACCGCTTCAATTCTACACCCTGCGAGTTTGGGCGAGTGGGATTGCCAAACCCCATTACACCAACCAGTTGATCACCATCATACCCACCCAAATACGTGGTGCATGACACTGACCCCTGTGGGTGATTTTTATTCAAAAACTCCTTGGCAACCTTAGCATCAGTCGCCTTGATAGCCAACTTCCTTGCCCCAGTGCCACGCTCAGACAGCCCTAACCCGTGGTTGATCACAGACATTACAATATCGGGGCTATTGATCCACTCATCCTCAAACAGGGTGATCAATCGAATCCCTTGATCCTCACACTGTTTGAATTTGTTATAGTGGTAATTCCTAGCCAACTTCCTACGGGCACTGAGCGATAGATCAGCATATTTCCCCTTAGAAAACTTCGCCATGATCATCTTATCACTGTGCCAATACGCACCACAATACTCGATAGCCAATTTAGCTGATGGAATGTATATGTCCAACTCTAATGGTGAAATTATCTTTCGTGAGTTTCGCACCACTAGGGATTCATCACCTCCCAATAGTTCAACGATCCTATCCCCAATGGCAGTCTCGCCCTTACTCGGACCAGTCTGACTACATTTCGGACAACCATTCGCTGTTGCATGTTTATGTGGAGTTTGTGAAAATTGGCCGTGTATAGGACACGTTATAACCACTTTGGTTTCATAGTCTATATAATCAACAAGTCCATAATCATAAACCCCATTGTGGTAATGGGTGGCCGTGGAAATAAATTCCTGCTTAGAAATTTTTCGTTCATCGAAGCTACACTTTTTACACCCCCTACCCTCAAGATGTGAATATGCAACTTGTGAGAATTCCCCGTGGACATCACAGATAATACTAACCGGATTGGTCATTCCTGAGTAACTGGATGTTATATAGCGATATTGACCATGAACTTCCATAGCACGTGTAATAAAATCATCAGGTGATATCAGCATCCCTGATACCCCACCATTACATTTAGAACACCCAGCCCCGCGTAGGTGATTGGATGGCATCTGCAAAAATTCCCCATGAACAGAACAAAGTATAACAATTTTTTGATCATTTCCTGAATAATCTACTTTAGAATATCCATAACGATCTCCATGCACACTTTTAGCAGACTGGATAAACTCGTCCGTGGTATAAGATAATGCGTGTGAGACCGCCTCATTGCCACATTTGGGACACCCACAGTTCCCTATAGTATGTGCATTAGGCACCTGTGAAAATACCCCATGCTTTGGGCATACTATATCAACGGGAGTTTTGGTATTAACGTAATGGACCATTGAATAATCATAATAGTTTTCATGAATACGATTTGCTTGCTGTATAAACTCTGCCTGTCTCATGCGGGAGTTCTCACCCCGCTCAATATAGCTACATCGTTCACACCCACTACCTTTCTTATGATCGGCTATGCGTTGAGCAAAGTCTCCATGTATACCACAACCAATGATTACATGCACATTAATCGATTTAAAGATAACCTTTGAATAATCATAACGATCTCCATGCATCTCATATACAGCACGTTCATGTCTACCCACTGCGTTTCTGGCCTTGGTGGAAATATCCGGATGTAATGCGAATTTGATTTTGTTCATAGTTCAATCACTATTGAGGTATTAATGCCCCAACATATATCAACTAAACGCCCAACCGTCAACCCTCACCGAATTGCTTTTTCATCTCTTGAGCAATATACCCAGAATTGAAAGGTAATACCGTTAACAACTTAGACAGGTGTTTGCATACAATCCCACGTTGTTCTGGATTTGTTCTCACCGGCGCTCGTTCTTCTGGATAGATAGATGCATCAATCGCAGTCAAATTATACTGATAATGGTATAAAAAACTGGGACAAGAACAGTGCATCTTCAGGTTGCCAATCCATAAAATCAATCTGGCTTTTTCTACATTATTGAAGTCTGGGTCTTGTCCAATTTCGTCCCATTCTTCAAACTGCACAGATGCCATATATTTGATCCCATTTTCGTCAAATTCAGATGACGGAATGGTGAATCGCATTGTGTCATTATCGAAGCCAGCAAAGTTAACCGATTTTAGCATACTGGCACGGATTCTCTGATTCAAAAAATTTCCATCGATGAGCGAGGCTATCTCTGTAAACGTGGCTTCTGTAAGTGTATTACCACCCCATAGGGGATGCAAATCCGAGACTGGCATGACCACACATCCATCATGGACATGTCCCTGCGGGGGTTTAAGAGTCTGTAGTTTCATTATCAATCCATTCTTCGATAATTGGGTTTGGTTCGGTCATACCATCGATAGCTGATGGATCATTGGTGAGATTAGAGAATCTGCCCAAATCGGGTTCATATGGATCATCTGTTGTGGTATCATTAGGAGGAGGGGCAGGATTACGTGCTGCCATGATTTCTCCGGTCCCCCAGAACAATAGGATGGCACTAATGATTGCCCATACCTGTGTTGGTAAGTCTGCCATACGTTTAGACCATTCGTCGAAACCATTTGGGGTATATGTGCTAACAGGCCACCAAACAAAAATAAACATGATTACCAGTAGTAGGGATAACCGGACCATATATCGAATGATTGCCCCCCATTGGGAGAGGTTATTCGATTGTAGTATAGATTTCGATGATCCGGTTATTTTAGTCACCAATAGTCCTGTAAATTGTTTTGCTGTATTCAATAATCCAAACATGACACTTACCCCCTATATGGGTATTTATCGTGTATCAACGGGTGGTCAGCATTCCCAATTTATTCATCGCAGATGGGTCTTTCAAGACCTCCTGTAGACCAAAGTGTAATGGGGAGGGCCAATCACCAAATTCCACCCATTGGGTATCCTCGGTTTCCCAATTCAGGACTGGTTCAAATTCATTAGGAACTACAGCAGCAAAAGTATCGTATCTGAATAAATCTGAGGTGAAGGTATACAAATGAACCATCTGAAGAATCTTGCCATCATATCCGGCTTCTTCCTCTACCTCTCTCATTGCCGCAGTTTTGGCATCCTCTCCCTCATCTATAGCTCCGCCCCACGTAGACCAAGTGTGTGGTTCCTGAACCCATTCTGAGCGGCGGGGTAGTAATATACGCTTAGTGTCATTGGCGACGATTAATACACCTGCACCCGCCGGTCCCCAAAACCCAGTATCATCTAACGCAGTTTGATGGTCCGTCTCATCTTCATTCATCATATGATCCTTATCGGACCGCCCGTGATCCCAAATTGCGTCTATCTCGCGGTAATCGCCATTCTCTACCGCATCAGCTAATAGATGGCTCTCGTCATCACTTAGACCATAAGCGGTGGGATCAGCCAGCACATCTTCCAACTCTACTGCATCAATTAGTCTATCGTACCCAGCGTGATACAGCAAGTCATTTGCTGCAGATCGATGGGTACCGGCCAATAGATTACCGCCTGAACCCCCAGCAATAAGCATTGGTGGTATCTCTTTTCCTGCCAGTGCCGCACGGACTAGCCTACGGACTTTTGACCAACTATATACTTGATGAATTGGGTTATACCCACTGGGGTAATATGCTTTTGACCTTCTACCTGTTCTCCAACCATCATCCTCAGTTATTGTGTGTTCCTTATCTTGGTAAAACACCTTATCACTATAAACACCATGTCCCTCAATGGAAACAATTCTCGTCTTACCCTTGAACCCTACCGGACGGGTTAATCTAAATGATCTATCTCCCCGATTAGGGTCAATTGGTCGCTTGGTGATGTTGATCACTTGGTGAATCAATTTTCGCAATGTCTGCCAGTCACTGGGAGATTCATCATACAGCACCCTTACCCAATCTATTGCATTTCTATATATCAGTACATGTGGGTTAAAGGCCCCATCGGCCAGTAGTGTGAAAATGTCCCATAGTGGCTCTAGGTTTGCGTTGTCTGCCACATTGAATGTATCTCGGAAATTATCCAATATTTCATCTTTTATATATGGATCACGCTCACGGATACTATCCATACGATCAACGACTTCTTCCTCACTGTATGGGAGGGTGAATTGCCCACGGGGATTTGGATATGTTGCTAGTTGACCCCTTACCCAGACATAAAGATCATCCTCATCCAGATTCTCTGATCCCATGGTGTATTGGACTTTAACTATTACAGGCTGACCACCGAATACACTTGTAGCATGTTCTGCGTGATTTAATGCAACAGATTCTAGGGTGGTCAAATACACCCCACCAATGGTTTTCAAACTAGCATCCATATCATTGGGATCACCACTATAGGATGTTTCGGCTCTATTGGGTTGTAGGCCATGTTTAAGGATATCGGGGACATTATTAGATGAGGTACCATGATATGCGTATTGAACGACTTGCCTATTTCTTTCAGTTAGGTGCATGTTCTATACCTTTACAAATTCTAAGATTTTGTTGTTGATCAGGGTGCATGATGCCAGATTGATAGGACATCTGCAGCCCAAGTCTGGTCACAAACCGCCGTAATTTCTTACCCGTCAGTAGATAGTCGGGAATGACGGTATATCTGGAATAATAATCATCTGGCTCTACTGCTGGTGGATGCTCGACCCAATATTCATCTTCATCGCTCCGCCGATCCATGTCTTCGGCACCATTTTTAATCACCAACAAGGCCCCGTAAGTATATAATTCACGACTGGTTAATTTATACGGTGCGGTTTTCAATTGTTTGGCCACATGATATGCCATGGCGGTCAATGCCTTCGTAATACCCTCTTTGTCGGCGGCAAAAACCAAATCCTCATGATCGTAATCTTCGGTACCATACATGTCTGATACAAAATCGCCCACAGATGCCCATATACCGTGCTGTAGGGCATCCTTAGCATTCTCTAGTGTAGTTCCATGGTAAAGGGTCTTGCTGGTGCTTAGTGGCGATCCTGAGCGTTCTGTGATGGTATGGAGGGACTTAATCACGAACAGTTCGTCATCATCGGTAGGAATACTGTAGTATTCGAATCCATATTGGTGGGCGAAACGTTTTACCATGGATTTATACAAATTAGTCCGAGAATTTCCTCCATGGGCAGGGGAAAGTTTTTGTGATAAAAACGTCAACACATCAACCGAATTGTTCTTCAAGAACTGCTTAATCGTATATATGACTACACCAAATACATTAAAGGCATTACCTTCACCAGATATACCCATTGTTGAATTTCGACGAAATCCGATTTCCCATTCCCCTTCACCCGTCTTGGTGAACTCGACTTCTATATAATCATCACCAGTGGTGAGGCCATAAATGACCCGTCCAGTCCCTTCACCTTTTGTTGCAATTCGATCAGGAACAGCATCAAATGATTCTATCAAATCAATCAGTTTCATAAGTACACTCCACCAAACCTGACAACTTTTGGATCATTACGAATTTTATCACTCACCGCTGTGGCAGTATTGATATCCCACCCATGTAAATATTTATTTGTTTCGCCATTGGGCCACTCATCGATTACATGATCCAATACAATCACTGCTCCTGATACATCCATATCCTGCCCAATTTGTGCAGCAACATGCCAGTCCCGCGAAACCCGCACCGATTTAATATGACCCATACTGTCAGGAGTATTACCTCCACGCAAGACATCATCACGGTATATTGATAAAAATTGGTATATCGTGGTTCCATGATATAATGGTGCATCCCTCCCTTCCTGTAGATCAATCAATTTCATCTGGTATGACCTCTTTCCATTTATTTTTTATGTATTGAACCACAGCTAATGGGTCTCGCAGCCGCAAACGGTGCATCATTATAGCAACCGATTGATAATCATCTTGATGATAGTTAAAACCGTGCCGCAGCATGTCGGCATGGCCTTTATCATCATAATGATCTCCATTTACCATGTAGGTAAGAAAAGATTTCCATATATCAGGAAACCGATCATAGTATTGTATCGGAGTCTGTATTAATGCACTCCACATAGCACTACGTTCCACATATGACTGATTGCGATTTCTTGCTATAGATTTGTCCGATTGTCTTACATCATATACATCATCTATATCCCGCACACCACGATTATCGTGCCATGATATTTCAGATAGAGAGTCATTAGTTTTTTTCAAACTAATCGCATCATCTCCATCGAAATGCAGATAAACCGGAAAACCGCCCCGTTGCAGCATGATCAACCATTTACGCGCACCATAGGTAGCGTCTTTTGCAATTACTACATGTGCTTCTTTGATATATTTCACAGCGTGATTAATATATGGAACTGTTGCGTATATGCGATCTTCTTGTTCATCTAATGAGGGGTTATCAATCCTGTCACGCTGACTAAAATAGGACACTGCACCACCTTTATAATTGTGTGATAATTTTTTACCATCCAACACAAACAACACTCGGCCCGTTTCATTAGGATACCATAATTGATTTGCTATATATCCCCCACGTGGAGACCTGGCTGTTGACATATAAAACATTTTATTATCATGCGATATATTTCGCTCGGTCGATTGCCGAAACACCGGACGCATATTAAATTGGTCTTCTGATACTATTTTCGCAGCATAACTCAATCGAGTCACATGATACAATGTATCGGTTATACCCTCTTGTAGATCAATTAGTTTCATGATAATATCCCCATTTATTGACTTCATCATCTCCTAACCACCACCGCAATTCTTCTGAACGATTAACCAACTCTTTTCTGGTATCAGTCATTTTTTTGCCATATTTATATGGAAATTCATACACTGGTATATCAAATTTAGTGGCCCATTTGAATCCTCCATTGTTTATCATATTAGTGATAGTGTTAAATTCTGCGACATTTCGATCACCATTATTGGATACCACCACTTCTACCATAATAACTGCTTTATGAAATCGATGAATGTCGCCTACCACAAATTCTTCATCCCATGCAGCATTACCAATAGTATTGCTACTAAACCCAGTAGGGAACGTCTTACTACCACGATTTCTGGAACTATTAGTATGTGCGAATTTTGCAGGATCACTTCCACCCGCCATGTGTGCGTACTCTCCATCCAATGGAATAATCTTGTTGGTGTGTGCGATGATCGATTGGTTTATAGTAAATTTATAATCTTTTGACAATATCTCCAGTTTGCCATTTCTAGTCAAACTGGACCCTTTCACCACTGATTTGCCCATACCGGATAGATCATGAGTGAACGTGGCGGGCAGCACATCATCCCTGAATATGATACGAGCTTTTTCTTCATCACCGAAATGATAAAGCGGAGCATCTCTTCCCTCTTGTAGATCAATAATCTTCATCAAAATCATCCTCGTCACCGAACATATTACGGGTTTCCTGTGCTAATGCTGCTGGATACTCTTTAACTGGGCCACGCCATGTCTGGGTATTACCAAACGGCCCATCAAAAAATGGAGTTATCACCGCAATGATATACGATGGTGGTATCCATCCGTTATACCCAAATACACTTGCAGATTTCCACAACCGACCCTCTGGATTCATCCTTGATATATCATCAGAATCACTACCAAAATTGGCAGACTGCCCAGTATATCCAAGAGCATCAGTCTGTGAGGTTCTCCCGATAGTATCTGAGGCAACATCATAATCCGGTATTAAAAGATTTTTATCTGGAACCTTAAACGAAAAAACTACAGGGAATGGATCATCTAATTCATGGACCTCCCCATTTCCCATTTGATACCCCGACGTTCTATTAGCATGGAATTCTGCCAATGTATCAGTTACTGCACCATACACAAAATGGGAATTATCTATGTTTGCTCCCAACCAATTTGAATCAGATCGGTTGGGACGCAACCCAACTCTGAGAATTTGTTCAAATCTATCACTACTAGTCCCGTGATACAACACCGATGGTAGGTCAGCACCCATATTATGTCTATTGGTATAATCGTTGGTGATGCCAACCTCGTCATAATCTGAATATGCCTCAGTCGTAACCCCTTTGAGATTCAACTCATCTACTATCTTTTTTAGCATAGATGATACGATTGGGTGATGCTCAGCACCAGATGATAATCGTGGGATGATCAATTCGTCACCACTTATAGTCCCAACAATCACATCGGGCCTGCCATAATCACGGAAATAATCCATTACATCATATGCTTGTAAATCCACTAGATCAGTCTCGTTAACACCAGTCTTTTCCGCAATATCAGCAATAACGGTTTCTGGAACCTCATTATCCCAATCCCCCAGTAGCCAATAATCACCACGGAATGCTATAATAACGCCATCAGATTCCTCAGCAGTATACCGAAGCCTTAATTCGAATAGATTAGTCTCAATTAGGTCTAAAAGATTCATTTATCCACCCGTTGGTTGATATTCGATATCAAACCCATAATCGTCAAACCCCTCATCCGTCGTGAACCCATTTTTCTCATACCATTGGGCTAATCTATTGGTGTCTTGGATATGTCCGGCTTTGTCTGAATATGCTTTAGCAACACCCGTAATAGTCACGCCATGTTTATCAGCCAGATGGGTCAAGAGTTGAAGAGCCTCGGTGCCATGACCTTTCCCAGACTCGCCATAATTGACAATATCACCTAAGTGAATTCCGTCCCCCCACTTACTCACATCCAGCCCCACGCTCCCGTATAAAACGGTATGGTTCATAGGATGAGGTGATGTATATTTGTATAGATCGTCCAAGAAATCCGCTACTGCATTTTCATTTCCACTGAACCCCCGTAATTTAATCGCTTCAGTTATGGTTGGATCAAATTTTAGATAATCATGTTTAACCTTTTTATATCCAGCATCACTAACCATATTGGATAGATTTGTGCTATCATATTGTCGAATCACGATAGGTATTTTTTTGGCTTTAGCAAATTCAGTTAGCTTGCGCAAGGTTCTAGCAAAAATGGCTTTTTTTGTGGCAGTATCACCACCACTAAGCCCCCAATAGTTCATTACTATATTGCCGTTCATCTCTTCAATATCCGTCAGTATGCCATCATCGTTTTGTAGGACAACCCTCATAGATTTAACAGTAGCACCTTCAAACTCTTCTGACACCCATTTGGTGAATGATTTAACATCATCTTTGGTCGCAGTGCCCGCGTGTTCAATTTCATAAGTAGCTACTTCTGGAATTTCAACTATATTAGAAAATGATTCTATTGCCGCAGACTCATCATAATCATTCCACCCATAATATGGTTGTTCGAAATCAGAAAATTCCATCCAGTCGATCCATCCAGTGCCTGAGATGTAATCGATTAGGGATTCACCATCGTTTTCTCGTTCATGGTAAGCCATCGATTTGAAGAATTTACCAATATCCACCCACACTTCTACTGGCCCATCATATCCACTATCCGATAGATTTACAGTTACAGCGGATTCGCCAAATATATCCTCACGTAACCATTGCCAGAATGCATTATGCATTTGAGATTCTGCACCTACACGATAACCATCATCAATAGCCCAACCCATTTGATTATAAATATCATCACCATTATCATCCAATAATCGCACAACATCATCTACATCATCAATATCATATTCGGCTTCATCATCGTAGTCTGTGGTCTTTTTATCATATCCCACATCTTCTGCATATTCTGAGGATACATATGCCTGTAGGCTTTCCCACATTGCAGGGTCTTTATCAAAAACTTCGTTGGCAATTGTTTGTCGATTATCTAACGTGGAGTATCCACCATCATAATCTAATTGGTCCTCACCAATTACATAATCTGAGATAGTATTAGCATAACTATCCGACGGTAAATGATTCTTAATGAACTCTTTTACATTATTATTCCATATCGCGATAAGTTGTGGACCTTTGTCAGTATTCGTAATACCGTGATTTGGCACCTTATACTGGACCAACTGATCAGTAAATCGGGCAGATATTTCCGGCGTCCATCCGGTCAGTTTATAATGATCCGACAATGTCCCAAGGCTTGGTTTTTCAACTATCAGTGCTTCTCTAGTATCTTCCGGCAGATCATACATACTGAAATTCTGACCCGGTGCGTAACCACCACCGTTGATTCCTTTTATCATATCGGTTTTTAATAGAGCAATAATTTTAGGATGTAGTTCTGCTTTGGGTTTGGTATTGGCGCGACCTTTCATCTCACCGAGCATCCCCGTGGTGGTATTATAGATAAATGTCAATCGGGGTTTCCAGTGAACTCCATCATGCATTCCCGCCTTCGCAGCACTTCCCCGTGGGTCTGTAGGCTCTCTATATGACAGCACCGTTTCTTCATCACCACTCACATGGGTATTCCCACAGTGACCCATGGCATCCCCCTCGATCTCGCATGATGATCGATTCAGATTAAACCATGCCGACCCGTCAGGGAATTGTAGTATGACTTCTGCATTGGACCAATCATCATCCTGTGACGTATCTACAACCGATTTTCTGGCCGCAATCCATTCTTGTTCGATGTCTTTAAAATGAACTTCTAATTGCCATGGAGTTTGGTCCTTCCAGACCGTTTGGTCAATCTTGGGTATCCCCATCGACAAGAAGTGTTCCATAGGGCGGGCAAACGTTCCGTGGTCTGCGCGAGCCACTACGGTTTTAACCAAAGCTGGCTGATAAATTTTACTCAACTTACCATTGGCCTTATTATATTCCTTTGTCACCAGTGACATATGTTCGGCGGGTAGGGTGAATTGCACAACCGAAATTGTATTCATCGCGCTCTGTAATAGTGAAAATTTGATGATCCGCATATACCAGACGATTCGATCATCACGCTTTAGTACTGACATTGCCCAATCAAGACGGGCTTTAGCGGTCGTATATAAATCAGTCCCTATTCCCATTTGATCAATTTTCTCAAATACCTTGATCATGGGCAGGTATCGATCTATTGCGGCTTCATTAAGGACTGACTCTAGCAACTTGGATGTTCTATATCCTGCATAATCTGAATATGACCCTCCCAGATAATAAAGAGGAATGCGTCGATGTTGCTCATTTTTATTATCTAGTGATTTATGATCGAATAACTCTAATAATCGCATTATGATATCCTGCTGTAATTAATATACATATTTAGGCATATTCCAATTTAATCAACGGCGGTCATAAATGGAATCATTTCTTGACAAACCGACTACACCCCGATATAAGGATTATAGACCAAATGGAGGAATATTATGTTTGACGACTATAGCCCACAATATCTCAATTATACTACTGATGAGTCAAAAAACCATGCAGCGCGGGCAGCGGTGTGGAACTCTGATAGTCCTGATGAGGCATATGATCGAGTACAATCCCGTTTTCCACTCATGGGAATCACCCATGGCTATATCCAAGCGATGTGGAATCTCACCGAGCGTATCTATACCCTACGAATCGAACTACGGGGACTTCCCAAAGATTTGCGCAATGCAACGCCGGAATACCGGAATTGGCACGGTGGCCCATTGGGAACCGAAGATGAACAAGCGGCTGGAACCCGCCGCCGTAATGCCATCTATCGGGAAATTGCAAAACTGGAAGCAAATATGAAATCCATTCAACTCAATGATTATCCAGATTAGTTCTTGACGAACAGTTTGAATACTGCTATATATAATGACATCGTCAACGGAGGAACACCCCATGATTATTCGGCCACTTACCAAAGCGCAGTATAACAATTTGTTGCCTGTTATGAGGAAACATTTGATACATCGTGCATCACCGACCAGTGATGAATACTCATTCATCGGAACCTATGAGGAATATGATGATGCCATGCGCAGATGTGCATATCTTTAACTATATCACACGCGGTGTGAATTACCCAGCAGCTAAAGTAACTGGGTTTTCTTGGACGCATAATTATAAAGTCGGAGATTACGGCAGTGGTATGACATCCAAGATCACGGGCTGTTATATCAGTTCCCTATATGGCGCAGATACCATGGGGTTGGCTGGATAACCCCCTAAATACCACCACATTATATAAAATACCATGAACCTCAAAAGTTTTACCAATAAACTAAAATCATACGACTCATCACGTCCTGTGGTCAATCAATATGAGGCTAATATCTCAGGGTTTCGCGCATCGGTGATTGATGGAGTTAAGGTGTGTTATTCTTTTTGATGAGTCTGATAAAGACATCACCGTTGGGCAAATGATTGGGAAATTAGAATACATCATTAATCGTGGCCGTCATATTAATATCGCAAATAATGAGGTTTACGGTGGCGAATCATGGAATGTCTAGCAGGATGCACCCATTGACACCATAACAGATGGTGGACCCGTGGTTGTATTATGGATAAACGAGTAATCATGATTTGATTAACCGTTTATGCTTCCGGTCCAAATTAGCCAACTTGGCACCATCAAACCCTGATGGATTTGATTTAAATCTACCATCTAGGAAAATTTCTAATGCATCCGAGCGGGTAATCATTTTGCGATCTATACCGGACGACTCACTCCACCCAAGACGCATCATATAATCCAGAATCCCATCGGGGCTAATCCCATCTTCAATATATTTTAACATGGACGCCTTGTCGTCACGTTTGGCCATTTTCCTTTTATTGATATTGATCAGACCTACATGGGAATACACAGGAATTTCTGCGCCAATGGTATTGGCAATCACTACATGCCTAAAGGTGTTAGTGAAATGATCAGTTCCTCTAATAACCCAATTAACTCCCATATCCATATCATCAATAGTGGATGCAAAATGATACGTTGGCATACCATCGGATTTTATCAACACCTGTGTCTTCAATTTTAGACTATCAATAATAGTGGGATTAACATCCTGTTGACCGCTGACCGTATCCACCCAACGAGTCAAGCATACTTGGTTCGTAGATAGATTCAAAAGAATCGCACCATTATCAGCCACCGTGGCCAACTCCGTATCAACCAGGTATTGGGCAATACCATGGTATCGGTCTAGTCTGTCGGATTGGCGAACCACTTCATCAATATCTAACTGTAGCCAGTCCATCACTTTAAAAATGACATCCACCGATTCTTCATTATTTCGATTCGTATCAGTGTCATCGATGCGCAAGATGAATTTGCCACCGGAGGCACGTGCAGCCAACCAGTTAAAATAAGCAGTTCGGGCAGTCCCTAAGTGCATGTCGCCAGTCGGTGATGGAGCGATGCGGGTTGTGTATCTGGTCATATGCGATTCCTTTTTTTTATCAATGTAATGGATATTGCCGGTTGACACAAGAGGCAACATCAATTATACACGGTTTATCACGAATAAATGGAGAAACACTATGTCAGTAAATCTATTCAATTATCTCAATGATGGTGCCGGATCACAAGCCCGTGCAGTCGTTGCATTCCTCAGTGAGTATTCTGGAGTTGAAGGCAGTTTTCGGGATGGTCAATATCGTGCCAACCCTAAAATTGCACGTTTTGAAAACTGTCGTGAACAGGGTTACGTGATTTCAATGCTGGACGAAGCATGTAAAGAGCAAATCAATATTGTATTTGCGGAGCATCGCAATACCGATAGCATTTTTATCATCAAATGGCTTGGCACCACTTTGAATTCCCCAACACTTGCTGACGTTCCCGATGATCACCCATGGTGCCGTAACAAATACTACAACGATGGTTTATTCGACTATGGTGATGCTAATGGTGCGGCAGCACATATCATGGACATGCTGGAAGATTTTTGGCGAGATTATCGCATTATGCAGGGTTAAACAATATGGCCGTGACTTTTTTGTTAAGTCACGGCCATATACCTTAATTACGGGGCATCACAACGTGCCCCTACCAGCTTCAACCTGTCTCATTACATAACTATATTCAGTGAATGAGTATTCAACGTCTGGGTTAATAAACGCCGCTGGTAATCTAGGGAGCCAACTAACTGGCATAGATTGCTCCATATGGCATGGGGAATCTCCCATATTTGCCGAGGGAGCCGCTTTTTCATGACAATAGTTACAAATATATCCATCACCATAAGTGCGCATCACCCAATTATGTGCCCTTCCCACATATCACCCGTTGTCCGCCCATCTTTCAAACATCACATCAATCATCTGTCGGCCACCTGCACAAGTTCAACGCATATTTCATTGCCATCGCACCGATCTGAATTGCCTCTGCACGGGCATCATCACCCCGACCGGTATCGGCCCGCACATGTTCCCATAGCTCCTCAACTTCCTCACGGATCACACTGATACCCTCGTGTGGGGAATGTAGTGGCCCATGGATAGATATTGCACTCATGACTTCATCTGCGATCTCCATGGCCAATGCATGGACTTCTTCTAACATTTCATCATGTGAGGTATTAATCGCGGGTTCATCGGATTTTATCCCACCATCGGTTGAAGGTGTAATGAATGTAATCCAACCGTTCTTATCCATTTTATAATCACGGCCCTCCTTTCCAGATGTAGCTTTGCATCCATCGGTATCTGGTTTATGTACCCCAGTAGTAAGAATCGCATCCATTTGGTCATCGGTTAGTGCAGCGAGGTTCTCATCTGTCATGGATTCCTCACCATTACATTCAGATGGGGTGACACCCCACAAACTAGCAACGATTGCATCCCATTGGTTACGGGTTACCATTCTGGATGTCCCATCAGCGCAATCACAGACGGTATCTGTATGAGGCGGATAATCTATTGTGGAATCCACCAATCCGTTGCTATCATATTTGAGTGAGACTTCCACTGCCTGCACCTCAGGGATAGGAATAAAGTAATCATCCACAATCGTTCCACCCTTTCCAAATTCACCATTGCATTCATAGGCATCTGGTTGGGACTTATTATCTGTACAACAATCACATTCATGCTTGTCGGTCGATTGATTAGAGTTAGCTTCCATAAATTCTGACATGCGCTGGAATAGTTCACCCATCCATGCGTCAGGGGTAGTTGGATTGACCATAATGTGGAGTTCCTTCAATGGTTTTATATTATTCTAAGATAGTAACCCCATGAACGATTATCAACCGTTTAAGGTATCATTGTATTGGCGCATATAACGCATGAATAGGAGCGCCTTATCGGTGGCATTAAACGTAGCGTTTCCGACATCACTCACAGGCACAGGAAAGGTATCACCAAATTCCGTGGTGTAATATAAATCACCATCTTTATAATGGGAAAATATCACCTGACGGGTGTCACTCACTGCTTGTTTAATATCAATCATCTTGGTCTCCATAAGTTAAAAGTTCTGGTTTATTGCACTGTGCCCGAATGGTTGATGACACCAATCAGTTGGGGACTTAGCACCCCGCCTCACCCAGCCCCTGCTCTACCACAGGAGGAGGACTATAACCTCATTCTGGAAGCACCAATGGGCATCGATCCCATCTCTTCAGGTTGAGAACCTGATATCCTAACCATTCATAGACGATGGTGCCAATTTTGGTAGCTCTGGAGTGGGTCGAACACTCTTCTTCAGGTTGAAAACCTGATGTCCTAACCAATCGTAGACGACAGAGCCAGACATAAAAAAACCGCCATGAAGGCGGGAATAGGAAGTCATTTGCGCATGGTTGTTCACCGCATCCTAACTTCCCGTCTTTGTTCTTCCAACATATACATTAGTCAATTTCCTTTTTTTTGGCGACTCCGGTAGGATTCGAACCTACGACCTAGAACTTAGAAGGTTCTTGCTCTAATCCGCTGAGCTACGGAGCCTTCATAAGTGTATTTAGTGAAACCGTATCGATTCGTCAATAGGTTATTTTAATTTAAACGAGATTTTGTGCCAATTGGGGTAGGAACGTAATGGGAGGAGAAACTACCTACCCCAATTAGTCGGTGTCAACATAAGTTGAATACCATGGGTATAATCGATTCGGATTATATAGTCAAGTTATGAATTCATAATATCATACAAATATTCTATTACCACGTTGGCCTCCGCCCGTTTGGTCTGTAGCTTCAATCGTTCCATGCGTTGCTGATGAAACCCC
>Ga0256829_1000705_pt1 | contig 31086 bp, 33 predicted proteins | sample 131447metaG_FD_185979 | JGI IMG/M metagenome (GOLD analysis project Ga0256829, IMG submission 185979) | Hydrothermal vent microbial communities from Lau Basin, Pacific Ocean - 131-447 | ecosystem: Environmental > Aquatic > Marine > Hydrothermal vents | place: Pacific Ocean: Lau Basin | collected... | reverse complement strand
TTGCTTTTCTGTACTTGGATAAAAAATCCCTGAATAGTATGGGAAAGCCAACATTATTATAGCAAATAGAGTTACTATTCCTAAAAAGGTTTTTGATTGAATAAATTTAGGCCTTCCTGCCTTGCTGGCAGGCAGGTCATCTGTCTCACATTCACAGTCAATTTCTTTTTGGGGTTTTAGTTTTTGATACCAAGCAAAACCAAGCACCAAAATCGTTAGCCCTACTAAATAAGGTCTGAAAGGTTCTATCCAAGAGAAAGTTGAGGCAATTCCGCTTGTGCCAGCAATCAATGCCAAAACTGGGGTTATGCAGCATATTGATGCCGCTATTGCCGAAATTATTCCAGTGTACGCTACTGTATTTGATGATTTTTCCATATTCATTCTATGCAACTTTTTTGTTTTCTTTAAGCCTGCCGAAAATTCCTTCCAATACCTCGCGTGAATCTTTGACCAAAGAGTAATACAACGTTTGACCATCTCGTCTCGAAGAAATTAATCCGGCATCCTTCATCTTTCGAATGTGTTGTGAAATTGCTGGGACACTCATTTGCAGTATATCTGAAAAATCACAAGGACAAAGCTCACCTTCCTCGTTTAGCAGGAAAAGTATCTTCAGTCTGGTCTCATTACCTGCCAGGGCCAGTACCTTGCCAACACTATTGATTAATTCTGAGGTTGTATTCAAAATGTTACGACAACGCATCAACTGCTTTTGGTCTGCCTCGGCACGGGTGCAACTTAATTCAAGAGCCATAATTAAAATTTTAGCAAATTTATACTTATATTATTATTTAAGCAAATGCTTAAATAAAAAAACTAACAAATCATTCAAATTAACTATAACTTAAAATCTCAAATGTTATATTCTAAAAGTAAATGTAGTTTTTGGGAAATATTCAATCTACCATTCTCGTTAAGAATCTTTTGCAGGCTAGCAATCAATTTTTTTGAATCTATCAACCTCTAAAAGAAAAAAGATTTTCAACCTCTAAAGCCTTTCCCTAATTGGAAAGATTATTTAAGGTAAATCCTTTTTCTTTTAATCGATGATGTATACTTATTTTTTTAATCGTTTAGATTTTTTGTTTCCTCGGTAAGCGAACCTTCAAATGTGGGAATTGGGCGATTCTTTCTCTCCTCTTCTGTTTCCACTATTCCATTTTCCTTTATGTCATTGATTAACCATTGCATTTCCATTATTTCCCTACGTTGCGCCTTGATGATTTCATCCGCAAGTTTCCTTACCCTGACATCTTTTATTTGAGAACGTTCGCTAGTTAAAATAGCTATAGAGTGATGGGGTATCATTCCTTCCATATAGTCAACACCAGTAACTGTTACTTGACTTCGGACTAGCCAAATCCCCCCTGCAATCAATAAAACCCCTAGACTAAAAATCATAATATTCTTGTTTCTCTCTTTGTACATATTTAACATATACAGAAGCATAATAATGACCATCGACCCACCCATAATAAGGGTCATAAAAAAACGGGTCTCACTGTACCAGAAATGGTCAATAATCTGATACGAGTGTGTGTACATCAAAAAGAACATCGCAACCATTGAGGTACCAATCATTGCGAAAAATTTTAAATAATTATTTGGCTTTTTTTCGTTGTTTTCCATAGTTTATCTTTAAATTTTTTTAATTGGTTAAACCAATTAAAATTAAGATTTATAGAAAACAAGTATGAACTACAATGGATAATATTTTAACTCATTTGAAATGCTAGAAATATTAAATTATAATAGTTTAAAACACCAGAAGTATTACTAAACAATAATGATTTGAGCAATCTGATTTAAAACAAATTTGTGCTCATAATATACTATCATTTATAAAATAATCATTTATGACTTATCCTTTATGTAGACAGGACCTATAACAAGATGCTCTAAAAAAAATCTTAGAAACATCGGTTCTCCCATGACTTCTAATTTTCTGTAATACTATTAGTTTTCCTGTTCGACAAAAGTATAAACTTGATTTACGACCTCAGTGACTCTAAAAAATCCGAAGGCATAATTATCTGGGTTCTGAAGATTTATGAAGTTTCCTCTTAGTCTTGTTGGTATGGTTGCAAAAGGGTCACCAACGTTATCACTTTGTTCTATAAGTATATGCAAAAAGTCATAATAGAGCTCAGAAATACCATACAAGTTGATATCCACCATATCTCCAGGTAATATTTCGTCTTCTGCATCGGCCTCATTTTCTTCATAAAAAATAGATACTTCATTGCCATTGGTAAATTCATCTGATACAACCACCCTTAGAGGGAATAAATCATCGCCTTCTAAAAAGGTAGCATAGTAAAAATTTGTTTCATTCTCGGGATCGTCAAAATAAATAGTAAGATCTAACTCCTCTTCATCTGAGCCACCTATACGTGATTGTTCTATCCTGTTTATTTCAGGAACTGGTATTAATGTTTCTTGTGCGATATAGGTTTCATCGTTATAGATTATCTCCAAATTATAGACATTATTAACAATAGGCTCAAAATCTGAAATAGTATACCTTCCATCTTGCTGATCCTCGAACACATAAACTTCTCCATTTGTGACATTTTCAACGCTTACAGATGCACCGACTACCGGATCTAGGGCTGTATCAAAAAACGGTGTGGTAAGACTAAGTTTAATTGTTTGATCATTTCCTGAAGTGCCTTTTTCCCAATCTAGAGACGCCTCTATAACAAGACGAGAGGCTTCAGTTGGCACAGCCACATCTACTACATCTGTACAGGAAAAAACAACTGAACTTAGAAGTATAATCGTTACCGCTGCTTTAGATCTTAATTTGTTGATTATTTTTTTTATTCTTGAATTCATGACTAAAATTTAAAGTTATACGTTATTGATGGGATAATACCAAAAATCGAAGTTCTTAAGGCTTCATTTACACCAGTATTATAATTTTGATTGAAAGTAATCGACGCCGCATTCATTCTGTTATATAAGTTATAAATGCTAAAAATCCATTCTCCTTTCCACCGTTTATCTGGTTTGCGATTGGGTTTGTAGGTTGCTGCAATATCTAACCTATGGTAGGCAGGCAGGCGATTAGCGTTCCTCTCGTCGTAGATGACAATAGAAGATCCTTCGTATTCAAATTGACCGGAAGGATAGGTAACCGGGCGACCCGTTTGATAGACCAAGTTTGAACTAAATGTCCATTTATCGGATAATTTATAGACTCCTGATAGAGATATATCGTGTGTGCGATCATAAGGTGTATTGTACCAATTGCCGTTGTTAATACCAGGACCTCCGGCATTGCCCCCAAATGAGCGTTGTTCAGATTTAGCTAGTGTATATGCCAGCCAACCGGTAAAACGGCCTTTGTTTTTTCTTAAAAGAAACTCTAAACCATAGGCTCTTGCCTCCCCATTTAAAATTTCCGTTTCTATGGTATTATTTCCTAATAGGTTGGCTCCGTCAATATAATCAATACGATTATCTGTTGTTTTATAGTAGGCTTCTACTTCAAATGAATATTTGTTATCGTTGGAATTGCGGTAGTACCCTAGGGCGTATTGGTTTGATAGCTGTGGTTCTATGAAGGGTCCGCTGGGTGTCCAAACATCTAAAGGGGTTACAGATATTGTGTTTGACAGTAAATGTAGATATTGAGCCGTACGCGTATAGCTTCCCTTTACTGATGATTTATCGGTTAATTTATATGATAATCCCAATCGTGGTTCTAAATTCCCAAATTTCCTGATTGTTTGCCCCCTTGAATACGGTGTGCTACCAACCGCTGTACCGCTTTGATAAATCCCTAATTCTTGATTGTAAACTACGGGCTGGTTATTGGCATAATTAGTGATAGTCTGCTGGCCTAGTCTGTTGAACGTACTATATCTCAATCCGTACCTTGCGGTAAGCTTATCTGTAATTGTATGCTCTGCACTTACATAAGCGCCAGCCTCAAAAGCATTTTTCTGGTCTAATATCAAAGGGTTAACTGAAGAACTTGGGGTAGACGGCACGATCTCTCCTGGATTTAAATTATAGGAAATACCATTTAGGCCAAAATCTATTTTTAATTTATCGGTTGCATAATAGTTAAGGTCGTACTTTACATTGAAATTCTCTATATCTGAAATCCAATCCAATTGATCAAAATCTAGTATTATTTGATAATCATACTTACTGTAAATAAGCGATAAATTAGAGAAAAGTTTGTCATTAAAAATATGATTCCAACGCAGGTTGGCAGAGGCATTGCCATAATTACTGTCTAAAAGACCAGAAATATTAAATACATCCCTACCAAAATACCCCGACAAATAGACTTTATTGTTTTCGTTAATTTCATAGTTGGTTTTGAGATTTAAGTCGTAAAAACTAATATTACTATTTCCCAAATCGTCCAACAAACCAGAAAAAAGCTGAGCATAAGTGGTTCTTCCAGCCAAAAGAAAGGAGCCCTTTTTATTAAACATTGGGCTTTCTACTGCAAGCCTACTTGAAATTAATCCAATACCACCATTGAGTTCCAGGTCTTTATTATTACCTTCTTTCTGTCTTACATCCAATACCGAAGACGTCCTGCCTCCAAATCTTGCAGGAATGTCGCCCTTATAAAGCTTCACATTTTTTATGGCATCATTATTAAAGACAGAAAATAATCCGAAAAAGTGAGATGTGTTATAAATGATGGCTTCGTCTAAAAGTACCAAATTCTGGTCTACTGCGCCACCTCTTACGTTAAAGCCTGCTGAACCTTCTCCATTGTTTGATACTCCCGGCAGAAGCTGGATGGTTTTTATAAGATCTACTTCACCCAATACAGCAGGTGCTAATTCAATTGTTTCCGCTTTTAAGGCAACAACTCCCATCTGCGGTTTTCTTACATTAAGTTTCTCTATGCCTTCATCTGCTGTAATAATTACCTCTTCTAAAGTGTTTGAAGCCTCTTCAAGCTCAAAATTTAACTTTATATCCTCGGTAAGTGATATTTCTTTCTTAATCTCTTTGTAACCTAAATAGGAAACGATTAGTGTATATGTTCCTTTTGGTGCTGTAATAGAATAAAAACCATACTCGTTTGTGGTTGCTCCTATAGTGGTTCCTTTTAAGTAAACCGATGCTCCCAATACTGTTTCGCCATTAATTACATCACTGATACTTCCCCGTATGGTATATTTCTCTTGGGCAAATAACAAGGTGTTAATTAAGATAAAAAGTAATGATAAAAATGGTTTCCTGAATAATTGAGTGGGATGTTTCATTTACAGTTTAATTGTTTTAAATTAGAATTATTTTACTCTGACACTAATCAGACAATAAAAATTAGATCATTGACTATTATGACGTGCTTAATAGCCTTTAAAGAACGACAGGTAAGTGCACCAGATTATTTGCCTGTTGTCCAGAATGCTTATTCTGTACCGATTATCTTATTTTTAGGAATTGAATTCTTGAATTGTGTCGGCGTCAATACCTTGACCTTCTTAAAAGTAGCATTGAATGAAGACTTAGAGCTAAAACCAACTTCCGGTGCGATTCCGAAAAGAGTATAATGCGCATATTGGTCTTTCGCTGGAGATTTTTTGCAAACGATTGACTTTTTGGCTTTAGTGTGAAAACAACTATTAACTTCATACAACCTATTTTAGAAGATTGCCTCCTTGATTCTTTCTATTATCTCGCTTAATTTAACAGAATTAGTATCTAAGGGTATATTGTTACCTCCATAAGGTCCATAGGTTTTTGGGTCGGTAACATTAAACAAACCAAATGTAGTCGTATTTGTGGACGATGATAAATGCATTATACCGCTATCTGCTCCAATGAAAACAACAGAATTTTCAATTACCGAGGCTATTTCCCTAAGGTTATTACTATAAAAATGCACACTCTCGTAATTGATTTGAGATACATTTTCATTTGGCAATATTTCTAAAACGTTAAAATCGGTAAACTCAGTTTTTAGTTCTTTATAAAATTTTAACCACCATTTTTTCGATAGACATTTATTTCCTGTAGCAAAAGTGAAAATGCAAATAGTTTTTTTGTTGCTATTAAATAAGGCTTTAATTCGTTGATTTCCTTTTTCTATTTCTTGTCTAGATAGTTTTATTGATAGCTTCGGATACCTATCGGTGAGATAGTCTGATGGACCCAAAAATTTTCTTAAATTATAGATGGGGATTTTTGCAATATGTTCAGGTCTATTGAGCTTAGTGGTACCTGAGTTGTAAATCTTGAATTTAGCTCTTGACAACTTAACAAATATTTTGCTTGAATTCGAATCCTCACATCCCACAATGGCAATGTCATATTGATTTGAGATTAGGCTTATAGACTTTTTCAAATAGTCTAAAATATTATTAAATGGCTTTTTAGGAAGGTTAAAAATTGTCTCTACACAATGATAATTGGAGAGCAATATGTAAGAAAGGTTTCCATTGACTATTAAATGTATTTTACAGTTAGGAAATTGTTTATTAATCTCTTGTATTAAAGGGGTTATTAAGAGTTGATTACCTAACCTATGATTTGGTCTTGTAATTAAAACTTTAATTTCTGAATCTCTAGGAAGACTTTCTAATAGATTGATTCTTTTGGAGTTTCTAAAAGAACCTGTTAGCATACCAAATATTCTATTCTTTAGCGGATTTAGCCTTTTAATTAACAATTTTAGAAGGATTTAAATTCCTTCAAAGAACGACATCCAAGTGTACCAGATTATTTTCCTGTTGTCCAGAATGCTTATTCTGTACCAGTTTCATTTTTTTTAGCAATGGAATTCTTGAATTGTGAGGGTGTCAATCCCTTGACCTTCTTAAAAGTAGCATTAAATGAAGACTTAGAGCTGAAGCCAACTTCTGAGGCAATTCCGAAAAGAGTATAATGAGCATATTTCTTGTTTTGTAGGTTAACGACAAAGGCTTCAATCCTGTATCCATTAACAAAATCCTGAAAACTAATATTCATATGTAAATTCAGAACTTCAGAAATATATTGCCTTGGAATATTTAATTTTTTTGATACACTATGGATCGATAACCTAGGGTCTAGATAAAGCTTTTCTTTTTCCATTATCTGTATCAAAGCATTTTTATAACTTTTAATGGATTCTGGTTTTAAGTTTGAGGATTTGTATTTGGTAATCTTGGCGCTTGGTATAAGCTCTTTAGGTTTCATTATTAAATAGAACGTTATTGCATAAAACAAGAATGCTACGATGAGAATCAAATAGGTGTTAAAATAATCATCATCAGAAAACACTATAGGCTCCATTTCAAACAAATCGAGAACGCCATTTATGTATGAAATGCTCATTATTAAAATAATAGGAACAACAAAATATAAAATCCTATTAGCCCTTTTAATTCTAAACAAATTGTATAAGATATGGATTAAGTAGCCCAAAAACACAAACTCGATTAATGTCTCTACAATCTCTAAAAAATCGTTTTCCCGTTCCGAAAAAACTTCCAATGTTTCACTCAAAAACGAAAATATACTGGGCAAGAAAAACAAATAGTCCTTTTTCAGAAAAACCACTTTGTCAGAATTAAAATACTTGAAGTATAAAAAAAGAAATGTAAGAAACAGCGAGCTGTCAAAGAAGAACCAATCTGCATCTTCCACGAAAAGGTTATTATCGTCATCGCCAACTATGTATAATAGTACTGATACGATACTTCCACAAAAAAGCCAAAAGGTTATTTTTCTATATTCTCTTTTGTTCTTGTAAAAAACTAGTAGGAGGAAAAGGCCTTGTACCAAGGCAATTATTTGTATGATTTTAAGCATCGATTATAATTTAATTATACAATATTTGAAAATTTTATATCACAAGCATTTTAACGAAATCTTGGAACAGGATGCCTTTCACAAATCATTATGAGAGACATCTATTTTGAGATGGAAAATGTACCCTGAATTTCAATCTAATCTATCCTTATATTAAAAGAGGCTGCTTATCGAACATATGAAAAAACTGAATGGCATAAGGTGCCACTAAAGCTATTAGGAGTATAACTGCACCTATACTAGCGCCTATCAGTTTTTGTAATTCATTATTCTTTTTAACCTTTACTCTTAAAGTTGTATTCAATAAAACTGCTTATAATAAGTCTTACTCTTTTCTGAAATAATTTATCAATACACATCATCCAAGGATTTTCTGTTTTGGATAGCGCTCTTTTTAAATTGAGAAGGCGTCATTCCAGTGATTTTTTTAAATTGATTACTTAAATAGGAAACACTACTATAATTTAACTGATAAGCAATTTCTTTCAGTTCCAATTCATTATAAACCAAAAGTTCCTTGACTCGTTCTATTTTTTGGTTTATGATAAATTGTTCAAAAGTGATACTCTCTACTGATGAAAAAAGTGAGCTTAAATATTTATAGTCTAGATGTAAGTTTTCACTAATCAAGTCAGCCCATTTAATATTCAAATCGTCTGGTGAATGATGAATTTTATCTATTAACAGGGTTTTCATTTGTTCTATTAGCTGACTTCTACGGTCGTTGATTAAACTGAAGCCAGCCTTTTGAAGTTCTATGGAAAACTTGTTCTTATTTTCCAAACTTAAGGGTTTGGTTAGTTCAACTTCTCCCAACTTTATTGAGCTATATGATATCTTCAGGTCTTGCAAAATATTAGATACCGCAGAGATACATCGTGGACATACCATATTTTTTATGTGAACTTTATAACTCATTTTTTAAAACAACTTTAACCCAGCTTTTGAAAGGGAATAGTAATACGCTGCAATAGCGGCAATAATAAGTATGATGATTAGTGCCAATATTCCAATAATTCTATCTTTTTTAGTGATATTGTTCTTGGTTCGGCGCTTATTTCTTTCAGCTTTTCTCCTATTTCTTCTACTCTCGCTCATCATCGTTCCTCTTACCATTGCATATATTTCTTTATGGAACTCTTATTTAATGCTGACCTATTCTATGGTCTCCCTTACTTCACCACATTTTAACATTGCTTCTCCGTAATACGGATTGCGAATTTCTTCTTCAAGGCTTAACCAGTAAGCACCTTTGTTATTATCTGCCATAGGGCAATACTCGCTATAGACTTTTTGGTTTACCCCAAAAAGTTGCACAGCACTTATCATATGTGCAGAAAGGTGCTTAAAATGTCCTCTTTGTGCAGCTATATCTGAATTGTTTTCAATTGCATTTGCTGAATTTTTTATTTCTTTATGAATTGTCATCCAATGGTTATGTGCTTCGTCATCGGACAATAATTTCATATCTACTTTTGCTAAATTCTGACTTATTCTCGTTGCTGCAGTTTGTGCTTCTTCAGAGTTGTCATCAACTAGTGCATCCTTTAGAAGAATATAGTCTTCAAAAACCCTTTTTAATTGATTTTGAAATTTGCTGGCAACTTCTATTCTTTTGTTCATCTCTGAATGACTTGTGTTGTTCATTTTATCTCCCGAACCATCATTTTGCATCCCCAAGTGCCCTTCGTGTCCTGTCATTGTTTTGCCCCCTTCAGTATTCATCATAGATTTCTTTCCTTGCAATTGAGCAGCAGCGTCAACCGTAAACGTTCCGTTTGTTACGATTTCATCACCATTTTGCAATCCTTCGATAATGGTATAGGTGTCTCCACTAGCATTACCAAGTAATACCTCACGCATTTCAAAAACTGGCTCATTAGGGTTAGTCTTAACGTAAACCACAGAACGTTCTCCTGTCCACATTACTGCACTTGCTGGTACATTGATGGCTTCGTTCATCTGCATTTCAGCTCCTTCAACCTTTCCTTCTACAAACATCCCTGGTTTAAATTTGTCTTTTCTATTATTTAATACAGCACGAACAACTATGGTTCTTGTAGCTGAATTAAGAATTGGGTCTATAAATGAAATTTTAGCATCAAACTCTTGATTTGGATATGCGTTAGTGACAATTTTTATACTTTGACCTTCTTTTAGTGAAGCTATTTGGTTTTCATACGCATCGAACTCTGCCCAAACAGTATTTAAATTTGCTATTTTGTAAAGCGGTTGACCCAGTTTTACATAATCACCTTCTTCCACCATTTTATGGGTAACAGTTCCTGAAACAGTGGCATATACAGGAAAGTATTCCTGCACTTTTCCTGCCTGCTCAATAGCATTAATTTGCTTTTCTGAAAGTTTCCATAATTTGAGTTTGTTTCGGACAGCCGAATATAGTTCAGGTTGAGATTCCTTTAGGGAAGCAGCTGTTAAGAGTTCTTGCTGGGCGGACACCAATTCTGGCGAATAAATAGTGGCCAAACGCTGCCCTTTACCAACTCTTTCTCCTGTAGAGTTCACATAAAGCTTTTCAATCCTACCTGCAAAATAAGTTACTTGAACAGCATTGGACTCTTCATTTTCCCTTATTTTTCCCGATAGTTTAAGTGTACCTGCTTCAATGGCTCCTGACCCTACTACTGTTGTTTGAATATTAGCTAATGCCATTGCGTTTTCAGTCATTTTAAACTGGTCTGCCAATAATCCATCGGCACCTGTTTCCGCAGGTATTAAATCCATACCACATATAGGGCAATCACCCGGTTCGGGTTGCATTATCTGTGGGTGCATTGAGCAGGTCCACATTTGACCTGATGCAATTTCCTCTGAATGATTGTGGTCGTCTTTAACCTTGTTTGTTGCAGTATCAGCAGAACCTCCACCAAATATTAGATAGCCACCTAGTAGGCCAACAATTAATGCAACACCTATGTATATGATGTTTTTATTCATAATATTATTTATTTTTCTTTTTTATTATCTTTCTGATTGTAGGTGATGATGTATACCATAGTAAAAACCCACTCAATACTGTTATTAATCCCAATAATGAGAATGCCCTTAAAACGGTGGTGTTAAAATTATCTCGACCTTCATAATCCATTGTATGTGTCATCCATAGAAAATCGAACCAACGCCAACGGCGATGCCTAACAGTTTGGAATTTCCCATCATTTACTGACACATAGGCTTTTAAAGCTTCATTATCTGCATAGGATATCACATAAGCCGGCAATAGCCTTTCTCGATACTCGTGCTGTTTGCCTACTTCTGTGATACGCTCCACATTAATAATTTCTAATTCTTTCTTCATATACTGTTTTGCTACATAAACTGCCTCGTCTTTGCTTATTTCTGATTTTAGTTCTCCATTTAAGGCATTGAAAAGCTGTTGTTCATTTATCCAGTAATAGGGTATTTTATTTATATCTCTTAGTTCTATTGTGCGTATGCCTTTTGGCACGTCTAATTGAGCAGGACTTAAAAGGTTTTGAAATGCCTTTGGCTGATACTGTAAATTCTTAAACTGGTCACCGTGTATATCATCTATATCGGTCCAACTAAAATATAAACCACTGATAGTCCACATTAGGAATTGGATGCCAATGAAAAGACCTAAGTATCTATGAGTCTTTCTAATTTTTAGTGCCGTTTTTCTACCTATCATTAGCCGCTATTTTTTATTTCTTGATGATGAATGTGTTTTAATAATTTTCCATTTTCCTTCCACCTTCTTTAGAATTGAGGTTGCTACTCCTTTTTTCTTAATAGTTCGGGACTTACCTGTTTCGTCTGGATTTAATACGATGGTGTAAACATAGCTTTCTGTAGTAAATGCATAGGGTGCATCTACTTTCACATCGATTTTATAATCTGAAAAAGTAAAACTTTTAAAGTGCCCCAGTTCTGGACCTAGATGGTGTTCTATGTAATGCTCATAGGTACCCTCAATACCGCCTGATTCATATACCTCGGAATCTTTTGCAAACAACTCGAATGTTCCTTCGGTTGTGAGATTTTGCAATGCATCTTTGTATGATTTCATTACTTCGATAACATCTTGCTTATCTATTGTATCCTCACTATTCTGTGCATTTGTAAAATTGACTGTTGTAATGAGAACAGTCATTAGTGTAATTAATTTAAGTACTTTCATAATTATAGTTATTAAACGGGTTATTTGTCAACGTGTATTCTATTAATATTGGCAATACCAAAAACCAAAACAAAAAAGCTCAAGAAAACTTCCATAATTACCAAGAGTTTACCAGAAATAGTTAAAGGCACTATATCACCAAAGCCAACGGATGAAAAAGTGATTAGACTGAAATATGTAAATTCAAAAAATTCTAGAAGGAATGAACCATTAATTGATGTTGCTGACTTAAAATTTTCTGAATTCAATACGTACAATGCTAAATAATCTGCTGAAAATGATAGGATTATCAAAACAATTAACACTGCAAATAATGTTAGAACGTGTGTAAGCTGATGGCTTTCTCCTATTATTTTACTTAACTGTAGAAAAGTGAGCCTAACAATAAAAATCGTTTTGACAAAGGCCAACCCAACTACCAACACTGGTAGAAACAAGCTGTCGGGGTTTTCATTAACCCATAATACATAGCTTAATGACAAAACAACAACTACGCTTGTGGTGAACAATACTTTTTTAAAGAGCTGCTCATAAAAACTAGTACTTTCAGGTGTTTTTGCCATATCTTCCTTATTCACTTTTATTAATCCTTTAATCAAATAATTGAAGTACTAATGCACCACCATTTATTATTAACAGTATTACATAGATTAAATAGTTGAACCATTTTTTAATAATAGATTTTTCTGCTTTTTGATGGCATCCGTCTTTGCAACAATCTTTCATAGTTTTAAAACCTTATGTTGTACTTAAATCCACACGGTTAACACGTGATTATGAGAGTCAAACTCTATCCATCAATCAAAAAAACAGGCATTACTTCCATAATCCAGTACTTTTCTATGAGTTCTCTTTTTCACTTTTTATTTTGCCTGACATAGGAAGAGAGATACTAGTAATCTAGGGGGATTTATTCCCTCTCCCTTATGCAGGCTGCTATTAACCAAATCAACCTTTCTTTTTCAAAAATCTTGTGCCTGACACGGGAAGGAACTAACACTAACCATCAACATTTTCCTTCCCACGACAGGACTTTTGCTATTCCGAAGTCTAATAATACCTTCCTATCTACTGTTAACTAACAAACCAGTATGATAGAATGGTCCCTATAGAGTTTCTATTGAATAGTCTTTTGTACTTTACCACATTTTAGCATTCGGCTTCCATAGTATGGGTTTCTAACTTCTTCATTTGCACTCAACCAAGCACTGCCTTTATCATACATTGGGCAAAACTGCTGGTAAAGCATATTCTTTGAACCTGTGATAGCCACCATATCCGTTATATCCTTACTTAATGTTTTAAAATGCTCTCTTTGATGACCAATATCGCTTTTTGCAATATGCTCTGCGTGCTCCATAGCATCGTCAATAATATCAGTCAATTCTTTTTGCTCCTCTTCGGTATAATTTGACGTATCAAATGCTTTTAGTGAAGCCGCCAATTTAGTACCTGTCGCAGCTGCTTTCTTTGAATCATCCGCTACCAATGCGTCTTTTAGATTGAAATAATCACTTAAAATCGCTTCGGACTTTAAATCACTCTTCATATTCATCATTTTATCGTGATGATGTTTGTGACCCATTTTTTCTTTTTCCTGTGCGTTGGTAAAAGAAACTGCTAACAATAGCATCACTGCTATATTCATTTTTAAATTTTTCATCTTATCTGTTTTTTTTATTTATAAACTATCTTTTAAATTTTCCATATACTTAACAACCTGCTTAGTTTCTTCTTCTGAAAAAATGGCATCCTTGTGAATTAAGGTGTAAGAAGCTAAAGGCATCTCACCACTTTCAATTTGTTTAATGATGGACCTTAGCTTACTGGCTTTTCTACGGTTTGATAGAGCATCCCACTCGTTAAAATTTAGCTCTGATTTTCCTTCTTTTATATGTCCTTCAAGAAACCAAGCCACAGGTTGCACCTTGTTGTACCAAGGGTATTGTGTATTGTTACTATGGCAATCATAACAAGAGACCCGCAACTTGTCCTTGATATCACTTGGGACATCATTCACCAACATAAAGTCGGTTTTTGGGACACTGTCGCTTTGATTGCGGTCTACAGGAATAAACTGTATGACCACAAAGGCAACCAACAATACTATTGCTATGATTTTTACAGCCTTCATTTAATTGATTTCTTTTTGAACTTTTCCGCAGGTTAACATTTTGCTTCCGTAGTATGGATTTTTGATATCCTCACTCATACTCAACCAAGCGCTACCCCCATCGTACATTGGACAGAATTGTTGATATAGTGTGTTCTCAGTTCCTGTGATTGCCACCATATCGGTCATATCCTTACTCAATATTTTGAAATGCTCTCGCTGGTGTGCGATATCACTTTCTGATATATGCTCTGCGTGTTCTACCGCATCCTCAACAATGTCCCTTAAATCTGATTGCTGGGCACCCGTATATTTTGAAATATCAAGCTTGCCTAAGGATGTTGCAAGGATTGCTCCCAGCTCTTTGGCTTTGGCATTATCATCTCCTACCAAGGCATCTTTTAAGTTGAAGTAGTCATTTAAGACTGCTTGTGGATTGCCATCTCCACTCATTGCCATTTCCTTTTTCTCTCCATCGTGGTGACCATCACTATTGTCGTGATTCATTTTTGAATGGTCACCATTAGCATTCATTTCTGAATGATGGTCAGTAGAATTATTTTTCTCTGTTTTGGCATCTTTACAAGACGCTGCTGTTAGGGTTACAAATGCTATTGCAACTACTCCTATTACTAATTTTAATTTGCTCATTTTGTTTTTGATTTAATTATTATTGATATATGTTAATCTTTATTTAAAATCTTGCTAAAAGACCGCCACCCCAGCCGTATCGATTGTTATAGTTTCCTTGTATTGAAAAATTTCTAGAGAGGATGTACGAAAGACCTACCAACCATTGTGTTTCGCTCTCATAAGAGCTATCTCCTAAATCATTGACCCATCCAAAGTCTGCTCTGTATTCGTATTCGCCTTCCAGAAAAATCCTAGGAAAAATCAATAGCTCCCTATCCAGGCGTACCCTTGGGCGTAGTTGATGGTCCATACTCACATCTACATTGAACCTGTAGGGCGTAAAGTATTTTACCCCAATAAGACCAACAGTATTTAACTCATCAAAGGAATCAGGTATTTCCGTTTCGGTGTTTACACCTACATAGAGACGTACCCAGTCATTTAGGTACCTATTGTAATTTACTTCCGCCTCAAGGTTTTTGTCATAATCGAATTCTGCTCTCAATCCAAATTCATTGCGGATGTTGCTGGATGTTAAAAAGAGTTCGTTAAAGTTTGAGCCTGCACGAACCAATCCCCAAGAATAATAATGGTCTGTTTCATCGATGAGTTTTTGAACGGGAAAATCTTCCATTCTTTTATCCCTTGGGGTATCATAACTAAACACCCTTGCCATACCACCCATCATATGATATAGGACGTGACAATGAAAGAACCAATCACCGTACTCTTCATTGTAGAACTCTATAACCACTTTCTGCATTGGCGGTACATTGACGGTATGCTTTAATGGTGAACGTTCCCCATTTTCATTGATGACCCTAAAATAATGACCGTGCAAATGCATTGGGTGGTGCATCATCGTTAAGTTGTTGAGTGTTATTCGGGTTACTTCTCCACTTTTGATTTTTATTTTATCGGTCTCTGAAAGTGGTACACCGTTCATACTCCATACGTAACGTTGCATATTTCCGGTAAGGTTCAACAGAATATCGTTTACAGGCAAATCAGCTTTGAATGTGGTATTTTTCTTTGCCTTTAAAAAGTCGTAGTTGAAGTAGGTTTTCCGTGCGCTATAATCAAAAGAGGCCGTATCCTTCTGCATCATTTGCATATCGTGACCCATATGGTCATTTGCTTTCATATCTTTTTGATTACCCATTTTACCATCGTTCATTGACATTTTATCGTGCATTCCAGTTTTCATCTGGCCATCTTTCATATCCATCTTCATTCCATACTTCTGCATTAAAACTTCAGGTGTATTCTTCTTTTTGTTACCTACCATTGCAGGGGCTCCCATTTTCATATCCATTTTTCCCATTTGTTTCATCATCTCTACTTTATCAGGTCTGTCTATTCTTTTGGCTGGATAAAGGGTGCCACTACCTAATTGTACAGAGGTATGACCAGAGCCATCTTGGGCTGTTGCGGTAATTTCTAATGTGCCTTTGGGAATTGTTACAATAACATCATATGTTTCAGCTATACCAAATAGAAACCGGCTTTTAGATACGGGCTGTACATCAATGCCGTCACTAGATACCACCATTGGGTTTCCTTCCCCAAAATCCAGCCAATAATAAGTTGAGGCCGATGCGTTAATAAAGCGAAGACGCACTTTTTCGCCTGCTTTAAATTCTGGATACTCCGCCAATTTTTTACCGTTGGACAAGAATGCGGGGTAATAAATATCGGCAATATCAGCGCCCTCCATACGGTCTCTCCAAAATTTAAGCTGGGCACCAAGAGCACCTTCTGAAATAACCCTGCTCAATGGTACCGCAGTTCCTTTTTTAACTTGATACCACTCGTTACCTCTTTTAAGGTTTCGCAGAACGTTCATTGGCTTTTCATTCGTCCAATCTGATAATACCACGACCAAATCTTTATCATATTCCAAGTTTTTCTCTTTTGGGTGAATGATGATAGACCCGTAAACACCTTTCTGCTCTTGTAGCATTGTATGGGAATGATACCAATATGTACCCGATTGGTTGATTGGGATTCTATATTGGAAAGTTGTTCCTGGTTCAATAGGCGGTGTGGTTAAATAGGGTACGCCATCGTAAAAATTGGGAAGTATCAATCCGTGCCAATGCACAGAGGTTTCTTCGTCCATTTTGTTGGTGACGTTAATAATGGCAAGGTCTCCCTCATTAAATTCTAAAACAGGACCAGGAATACCACCGTTTAAGGTCATTGCATTGGCAGTAACACCACCAAGTGTCATTTTATTTTCTTCAATGGTAAGGTTATATTCCTTTATAATTCGTCCTTCTTCTTTTCTATCTTGCCCGTTTGTTCCTACCTGAGCGAAAACTGAAGTGGTAATTAATAATAATGTGAATGTTTTTAATATCTTCATAATTAATTGCTTAAATAATTGATTATTGTGGATTGGATATAATAGTTTTTGATAGATTCAATCTGATTGATTTGAAACTTCAATTGCAACTCTTGTATATCCAGCACATCGTTAAAATCGATAGTTCCGGTTTCATAACTTTTGATTAAAATTTCTTCACCATCATTAGCTTTCTTTATATTCTTTGTTTGTGTATTGAAACTAATCCTAGATGAAACACGGTTATTTACTGCCTGTTCAAGTAAGGTTTCCAACCTATTTCTGCGCTCATCTTTCTGTGCAGTGATTTCCTGTTGCTTTAATTTATTCTGCCGGGTTCTTGATTTATATTTATTATTAAAGATGGGTATGGATAAGGATACCATTGGCATTACTATATCCTTACCATTATCACTGAAATCCATATTGGGCCTTTCGGCAACGGTTACATAGTCCAATCCAAAACCGAGGTTCGGTGCTGATTCTTTTTGATTTAAAATCTCGGATTTATCGACGGATTCATATAGCTTATCATATTTGATGAGCTCCGGATGTAATTCCAATTTACCTCTTTCCAAAATTGGGTCTTGCTCTGGTAATGAAAGGGTATCAAAGACCTCCACAGCAATAGTCTCATCTCTGTTCAACAGATTATTGAAGAGTGATTGTTCCGCCAGATAATCCTGTTCCAGTACTTCTTTGCGTTGTTCCAACTCGTTTTGCCTTATTTGCAAACGAAGCACATCTACCGCAGATGCATTACCTACTTCTACAGATGTTAAAGCCAACCGTTCATAGGTTTCCAAAAGCTCAATATTCTCATCTAAAACGCGTTGTTTTGCCCTTATTGCGTATAACTTGTAATAGGATTGGGAAACTGATAATGCCAGCCTTCGTTTAGCTATAACTAAATCTTCATATTGTGCATCGGCAAGAGAGCCTGCGTAGTTTTCTCTTGCTGTTATGGTACCAAACCAGGGTAACATTTGTTTTACCGATAATCGTACCTCTTGTGCTCCAGTTCTGGTTTCAGGTTCGCTTACAAAGTAGCCGGCACTCACTTCGGTGTTTGGAAGAAAGTTTACCTCATTCACCTTTTCAGAAGCAATGTTGTACTTGAGCTCAAAAGCCTGAATTTCTGGATTGTTCTTTTCGGCTTCTAGAATATAAGTCTCTAATTGCTGTGCTTTGGTAACACCTACAACTAACAATCCTAATATTAAAAAGATTACTTTTTTCATCTACTTATTCTTTAATTCTTTTTACTAGAAATTCTTCCTTCCAACTGTACAGTACAGGTACTACAAACAGTGTAATTAATGCTATTAACATTCCGCCAAAACTTGGTATAGCCATCGGTATCATAATATCACTACCACGACCAGTGGAAGTAAGTACTGGTAACAATGCCAGAATTGTAGTAGCCGTAGTCATCAAACAAGGACGAATACGTTTTTGCCCAGCTTCTACCACTGAGGCCCTAACGGATTCTAGTGTTTTTGGCTTGTTTCTATCAAAAGTTTGGGTCAAATAGGTAGCCATTACCACACCATCGTCAGTTGCAATACCAAACAAGGCTATAAACCCGACCCATACGGCAACACTCAGGTTAATGGTATGCATTTGGAAAAGGTCACGTAGATTCTCACCAAAGAAGCTAAAGTTCAAGAACCAGTCCTGTCCATAAAACCAAATCATCAGAAATCCTCCTGCAAAAGCCACGGCGATTCCAGTAAATACCATCAGTGATGTTGCTACAGAGCGGAATTGGAAATACAAAATCAGGAATATGATGACCAAGGCTAAAGGCACTACAACGCCCAACGTCTTTTCAGCCCGCAACTGATTCTCATAAGTACCTGTGAACAGGTAGTTAATACCTTTAGGAACGATGAGTTCGCCACTATCAATTTTTTCTTGAATTAAGGCTTGTGCATTTTCAACAACATCAACTTCGGCATAACCATCTAACTTGTCGAAAAGCACGTAGCCTACCAAAAAGGTATCTTCACTTTTGATAACCTGTGGCCCTTTTTCATACCTGATAGTAACTAATTCGCTAAGAGGAACAGGTTTTCCTTTTTCGACCGGAACATAGATATTCTTCAAATCATTTGGATTTGCCCTAAGTTCTCTTGGGTAACGCACCCGAACTCCGTATCGCTCTCTTCCTTCAACCGTTTGAGAAAGTACCATACCTCCAACAGATACCTGCAGTACTTGCTGTACCTGTTCTATAGATATTCCATAGCGGGCGAGTCTTTCCCTGTCTATATCAATCAATAAATATGGTTTACCCACGATTCTATCAGCAAATACTGCTTCATCTTTAACACCATCTGCCTGTTTAAGTATATCTTCAAGCTGTATTCCAAACGCTTCAATCTCTTTAAGGTCTTGACCTTTTACTTTGATTCCCATTGGCGCTCTCATTCCGGTTTGAAGCATTACCAGGCGAGTTTCAATGGGCTGTAGTTTTGGTGCTGATGTAACTCCTGGAAGTTTTGTAACCTTTACGATTTCCTTCCAGATATCATCTGGTGATTCAATATCTGGTCTCCAATTTCTAAAATATTCTCCATCTTCATCTGGAATCAACAATTTAGAATTAACCTGATAAAATTCCTTTTTTATTTGGCTTTGATGTTTAGAATGGTCATTAATATCATCGTTAGGGTTAATGACCAGAGAACCATCTTTGAGCATAAACAGGCCATCATCATTAACTTTAAATTTTTGTCGCTCTCTATCTTCATCTAAAATATATTCTGGCTTATAAAGAATAACATTTTCATACATAGACAGTGGTGCAGGATCCAAAGCAGATTCTGTACGTCCGGATTTACCTACTACGGTTTCAATCTCAGGAATACTAGCAACAGCCATATCCAACTGTTGTAAAACTCGCTTGTTTTCTTCTACCCCTGCGTGAGGCATTGAGGTCGGCATTAAAAGAAAGGATCCCTCGTTAAGTGATGGCATAAACTCCTTGCCGGTATTACGCATTATCATAACCCCGAAAACAACGATTGCAGTTGGTATAGAGAGAAACAAGAGTTTATTACGAAGTGCCCAGTTTAGTATCCGAACATACTGCTTTCTGAATAAGGTGAATACTCCTAATAACCCAAAGCAAATAAGCCCTACAAATATGAGATTCCAAAAGATACTTTTATCAACGCCCAGTGGTCTCCAATATTCAGCTAGAAGAAAAACAATGGCAAAGGCAGAAATAAAGATGTTGATAATATTTCCTTTTTCAGAAGAAATTTTTCCTTTTAATAGAAGTACTCCTGTTACCGCAAATGCTATAAGAATTAATCCGAGAAGATGGCCATACACAATGGCAATCAAGCCTAAAATAGCCAGTACACTATTAAGCACATAGCTAAACGTAGTTTTTAGGTTCCGCTTCTTGAAAATAAATGCGGCAAAGGGAGGAATCAGGAATAGTGCAACAATTAATGATGCCGCCAAGGCCATAGTTTTGGTAAACGCCAATGGACGGAATAACTTTCCTTCTGCCCCTATCATTGTAAATACAGGAATGAAACTGATAATAGTCGTCATCACAGCAGTTAGGATGGCTCCAGAAACTTCTGCCGTGGCTTTATACACTACTTCATTCATAGACAAGCCTTCATCATTTTCATCTATATGCCTAATTACATTTTCCGATAGAATAACTCCCACATCTACCATCGTTCCTATGGCAATTGCAATACCAGATAAGGCTACAATATTGGCATCTACACCAAACATCTTCATCGATATAAAAACCATCAAAACAGCAACTGGTAATAACCCTGAGATTAAGGCCGAAGCCCTTAGGTTAAACACCATTATGATAATTACAAAAACGGTAATGAGGATTTCTAGCGTTAGTGCTTCATTAAGTGTTCCTAATGTTTCTTGTATCAACTCAGTTCTATCATAAAAAGGAACTATAGTTACCTGAGAGGTTCGCCCATCACTTAATGTTTTGGTAGGTAACCCAGCACTTAATTCATTTATTTTTTCTTTTACATTATTGATGACTTCCATTGGGTTGGCGCCATAACGTGCTACTACTACACCTCCAACAACTTCTGCTCCTTCTTTATCCAAAAGCCCTCTTCTGGTTGCAGGTCCGTGGGTTACTCTAGCTATATCCTTAATACGGATTGAGGTATAATCTTCGGAGGTGACTACTGCATTTTCTAGATCTGCTAAGGATTCGATATAACCCAAACCCCGAATCAGATATTCCGCCTGATTTATCTCCAATGTTTGGGCACCAATATCTCTATTACTCTGTTTGACCGCTTTGACGACTTGATTCAGACCAATATTGTATTGTTTCATCAGTTCTGGGTTCACATCAACTTGATACTCCAATACATACCCTCCAATAGAAGATACCTCTGAAACACCACTCGCTGATGACAAAGCATATTTAACATAAAAATCCTGAATGCTTCTCAATTCCTGAAGGTCCCATCCACCAGTCACATTACCATCTTCGTCACGTCCTTCAAGGGTATACCAATAGATTTGACCAAGCCCCGTTGCATCAGGACCTAAAGCAGGATTTACACCATCAGGAAGTAAACCTGCAGGAAGCGAATTCAGCTTTTCGAGAATACGACTACGGCTCCAGTAGAATTCTATCTCTTCTTCGAAAATGATATAGATACTTGAAAATCCGAACATAGAATTGCTACGTATCGTTTTTACTCCTGGAATTCCAAGAAGGGAAGTTGTAAGCGGGTAGGTAATTTGATCTTCAATATCTTGAGGAGAGCGACCATCCCATTTAGTAAATACTATTTGTTGGTTTTCTCCTATATCTGGAATAGCATCTACCGCTACTGGGTCTCTTGGCAAGAAGCCGGTTTCCCATTCAAAAGGCGCATTAACAATACCCCAACCAATGAAAAGCGCTAGTAGCAAAACCGCTACTAACTTATTTTCTATTAAAAATTTGATGCTTTTATTTAGCATAAAAAAGAGTTTTAAGTAATTAAAATTTTGTTATCAAAAACAAAAACAAGCAGTTTAGTCCATACAATTTAATGTTGGACTACAGTACTAATTACTTAAAAATCAAATAAGGAAAGTCTGGTCTAAAACTTGAACATCCCTGACCAATGGGGGCGGAGAATAATCTCTAAAAGAAGTATTATCTGTTTCCTGTTCTGTAAACAGATTTATATATGAGTAAATGAATGTAGCAACTAATATCTGTTGCTCTTTATTTAACTTATCGAAGGAAAGCTTTAAATTATCTTGACCATCTACAACTAATTGCTCATTACTACAGCAATCTTTTTTAGTCAAACTACATTCTGAAGAAGCCGGTTTCTGCTTAGCTTCCATACCACAGGATTCAACAAAACCAAACACGGAGGTATCCACTAGAGCATCCCCACAATAATGGCTTTCAATTGTGAAAGACAACGTGGATAGGAACACTAAAAGTGCCATACAAAAGGATACTCTTTTATAAAATACCTTCTTCATTTGTTCTGCAAAGCTACAAAAATTTTAACATTTTAATTTTGTTTAACAAAATTTTTAGAACAAAGACGAGATTTGAATACGAAATATTTAGTGTTTCCAATTTCACAATCTTACATTTTGATTGTAATGAATTAAGTTAAATAAAAAATATTTAGATTAATTCTAAATAACATTGGTGTTTTAAAAACAGTGTGCTACATTTGCCCTCTATTTAAAATCATTCTAAATAATTTACTGCAAATGAGAACTCTAATTTTTCTATTATTTGTTTTGCAATCAGCCACAATGTTGGCTCAGACAGACCCTCAAAAAAAGGACACCATCCAACAAAAGACAGAACGCTTAAATGAAGTAATTGTGACGGCCAATACGATACTGGGCAGTAAATTTGAGGTTAAAAACAAAACGGGCTCAGCGAGCTATATCTCTGAAGAAGATTTAAAAAAGTTTTCATACACAAATATCAATAGGGTTTTACAAACCGTTCCAGGGATTAATATTTATGAAGAGGATGGTTTTGGACTACGACCAAATATAAGTTTACGAGGTACATCGCCTGAACGCAGCGCAAAAATAAACTTGATGGAAGATGGAATTTTAATTGCACCCGCACCGTATAGTGCACCGGCTGCCTATTATTTCCCTACCATTGGTCGTATGCAGGCCATAGAGGTTTTAAAGGGAAGTAGCCAAATTCAATATGGACCAAATACCACAGGTGGTGCCATTAATATGATATCTTCCCAAATTCCAAATAGGTTTTCTGGAAGAGCTTCTATTGCTTCAGGAAATTATGGCTCAAGAAACACGCAATTAGTTATTGGCGACAGTTTTAAAAATTTTGGATTTGTAACGGATTATTTTAATTATAATTCTGATGGTTTTAAAAATCTCGATGGCGGTGGCAATACAGGATTTGATAAATCTGATTATTTGGCCAAATTTAGGGTCAACTCAAATTTAGATGCAAAAACGTATCAGTCACTAACATTTAAAATCCAATATTCTGAAGAAGAAGCGAACGAAACTTACTTGGGATTGACCGATGAAGATTTTGAAGAAAACCCTTATAGAAGATACAGGGCATCGTCAAAAGATGTAATGAACGCCGAACATCAACAATACCAACTTACCCATTTTATACAAGTATCCCCTTCGATAAATATAAGTACTACTGGCTACCTGAATAAATTCAAGCGCAATTGGTACAAATTGGACGACGTAAATTTAGACGAAAGAGTGAGCATTGGTAAGATCCTGTCCGCACCACAGGATTATCCATTAGAATTCCAAACCATCTTAGGAAATGAAAACACCCAAAACGATGTTATGGGCATAAAGGCAAATAACAGAACATACACCTCAAATGGTGTTCAATCCATTGCTAAATTACGATGGGATTCGGATTGGCTACAAACTTTGGAAGCAGGAATACGTTACCACGAAGACGATGAGGACCGCTTTCAGTGGGTGGACAGGTATGCGTTTCAAAATCAAGAATTAATACGAACTACCGTAGCCGAAAAAGGCACCAATGCCAACCGTATAAGCAGTGCAAAAGCATTGGCGGCACACCTATTGTACACCGTAAAGTATGAGAACTTAACCTTAACACCTGGCTTGCGCTATGAAAATATTACATTAACACGAATGGATTATGGCACCAACGATCCAAACAGAACTGGACAGGATTTAGCTATTCGCAAGAACAGTGTAGATGTATGGATTCCTGGCATAGGCGTAAATTACAGATTCAATAACTATGTATCGGTCTTCGGTGGGATACATAAAGGGTTTTCACCACCAAGTAATACACCGGGACAAAATGCAGAAGAAAGTATTAATTATGAGTTGGGTTCTCGATTTGGCTTTAAAGGATTATCAGGGGAAATTGTTGGGTTTTATAATGATTATCAAAACCTTTTGGGCAGTGATTTGGCAGCTACTGGCGGTACAGGAAGTTTGGACCAGTTTAACGCTGGTGAAGTCCGCGTAAGTGGCATTGAACTTTCATTGAATTATAATCTTCTACAAAATACCTCAAAGAAATACAAACTTCCTATCTCGATTTCCTACACTTTTACGGATACCGAATTCCTGACAAGTTTTGAAAGTAATGAGGATATCTATGGTCTAGTTACCAAAGGAGACGAAATACCCTATATCGCAAAAAACCAACTAAATGCTAGATTAGGGCTACAGCATCAGAGATTTGAGGTAAACTTAAATTCAAGATACACAAGTGCTTTTAGAACACAGGCAGGTTCTGGACCTATCCCAGAAAATTTCAAAGTAGATTCTAATTTTATCGTTGACTTATCTGCCCTCTATTTCATTGATAAAAACATTACATTATCGTCTAATATTATGAACCTTTTTAATTCAAAATATGCAGTATCAAGAGTTCCGGCAGGATTACGTCCAGGACATCCATTTGGTATAAGCTTTGGTTTAGCATATGAGTTTTAAAATAAAATTTAGAAACTGACAAAAATCATTATTCTGTTTAATCTTTAGATTTATATTTGTATGAATGGAAATCTGTTTAACACTCATAATTAATTAATAATAAGCATATTAATAGTGCAAACCCATTTTATTCATATGTTAAACAAAATTTCATAACCTTACGATGTGAAAGCATTTTTTACTAAAATATTCTCTTTCTTTTTGGCAGCGTCTATATTGTTGTCAACCTCTTCCTTTACAGTAAACATGCATTTTTGCTGTGACAAATTAGTAGATATGGTATTTTTTGGTAATGCTGAAACTTGCAAGGACAAAGCACAAAAGGAAAATAGTCCTTTTAAAAAATGTACCTCTTTACAAGAAAAGGATTGTTGTGACAATCAGACTATCCTAAAAGAAGCTAATGACACCTTCAAAAAATCAACTACGGTTTTAGAGGTCGAAAATTTGGTTTTCTTAAAAACATTTATTCACTCGTATATTAACCTCTTTGAAGGACTAGATAAAAATACTGTTCCTTTCGAATCCTATAGGCAGCCTCTGTTGTCTAAGGATATACATACTCTATACGAGATTTACTTAATTTGATTTTCTACATCGCGGTAAAAGCCCTTTTACTGCGCAATTAATTATAGCCAAACATAGCCATTGGCTATACCCTGTTGCATCCAATTTCCAACAACAATTATTTATGCAAACCCTGTAAACAATTACGGGATAAGGTATTGAGCAAAAGCCCAATAGCAATACTTAATTCATTATGACACAACCAAAAGAATTTTGGGTTAAAAATATGGTGTGTAGTCGTTGCTTAAAAGTAATTAAACAAGAACTACAAGAACTAGGCATAACCGTCCTTTCTTTAGAACTAGGAAAGCTATTAGTAGAGGCTCCAGGCATAAGCGATGCACAAATTACCAAAGATGTTACCAAAGTGCTGCACGCAAATGACTTTGAGATAGTAAAAAGTGAAGAAGATATGCTCGTTGAGAGAATAAAAATTATTCTAATTGAACAACTTGATGAATTGCCATTAACGCTAAAGGTCAAGACTTCAGAACATTTATCATCAACCCTTCACCGAGATTACAAAGCGCTGAGCAAACTGTTCTCATCTAAGGAAAAGACCACTATTGAAAAGTACTTTATAAGATTAAAAATTGAAAAAGTAAAGGAACTCATTCAGCTTAAACAACATTCTTTTTCTGACATAGGCTACTTATTGGATTACAGCAGTGTAAATCACTTATCCAGACAGTTTAAGGATGTAGTTGGAATGAGTATGACAGATTATAAAAATACAGAAAATTGGAAGCGTAATTATTACGATGAAATTATATAGATAAGAACGAAAGTTGTGTAGATCCGTATTCTACACTATAAATAAATTTACTAATAGCAAAAATCAGAAAATATGAAAACAAAAAAAATCTTTTTGAGTATCACTTTAGCAGGATTATTTTTTACACTGCTTATGAGTTTTACGCAAGTACAATATAGTGCTTATGAACCCTTACCGCAAGATAAATGGGTGGCTCCGGCGAGTGCAGATAAAATAACTAATCCCGTAAATAGCGATGCAAATTCAATCGCTTCTGGTAAGAGAATTTACAAAATGTTATGTTTTGTCTGCCACGGCCCAAAAGGCAAAGGGGACGGCATGGGAGGTACAGGGCTTACTCCAAAGCCTACGGATTTAACTAGTGCTGAGGTACAATCTCAATCCGATGGTGCTATTTTCTGGAAAATTGCAGAAGGTAGAACACCTATGGCTGCATACAAAACTTCAATCCCGGAGAAAAAAAGATGGGACTTAATTAACTATATAAGAACACTAAAATAATGAAAAAGCTAATCATATTAATATTGACAGTAGGAATTGGCCATTTAGTGAATGGACAAACCTATAATGATTTTGGGACAGATAGCACAAGTACAAATCAGTCTTTTAAACCAAGTAAATCTCAATTTATGATCAGGGGTTATGGTCATACAGGATTAAATAGCCTTAAGGCGGAAGATGAAACAGAATCATCATTTGTAGGTTCTGCATTTGCACCCATATTTCTTTTTAAGCATTCTGATAAATTAATGTTTGAAGCTGAACTTGAATTTAAGCTTGAAAACAATGAACTTGAAGTAGGTTTGGAATATGCTGATGTAATGTATGTTTTAAATAAGAACATGACAGTGCGTGCAGGTAAGTTCCTTCTTCCATTTGGAACTTTTATGGAACGTTTGCATCCCGCTTGGATAAATAGATTACCAACGGCACCTCTAGGATATGGTCACGATGGTATAGCGCCTTCTTCCGGAATAGGTGTGGAACTTCGGGGCGCTTTTGATCTTGGTGGCCCTAAATTAAACTACTCTGTATATTCAACTAATGGACCAAGAATAAAAGATGGCAGTGATGAACCTGAAGAAGCAGGAATGCTTTCTTTTGAAAATTTCGAGGACAATAATAAAAGTAAGGCCTTTGGTGGTCGATTAGGCTTATTGCCTTTTGCAGATTCTTCAACTGAGGTTGGTTTTTCAGCTTACTCGACTAACGGAGCTGGTGAATCAGATTCAGAATATGAAAATACCGGAGCGTTTTTATATGCTATCGATTTCTCATTCGTAAAACAAGTACCTGCGGTTAAGGGTATACTAGATATTAAGGGGCAATATAATAACTCCGATGTAGATGATGCTACCTATATAGAAATGCATGAGGATGGAGATGAAGAAGAATACACTTTTGACAATAAAAGTAATTCATTCTACGCGCAGTTAAGTTATAGACCAACAATGGCAAGCAGTGATTTTCTTAAAAAACTTGAATTAGTTGGAAGGTATTCAAATTTTAATGCGCCAGAAGGTGCCGAGTGGGAAGAACAGTCTGATCAATATGCTTTCGGCTTAAATTACTGGTTAACTTGGAGGTCGGTTATAAAAGTTGCATATCAAACAACCGATAGCGTTGGTGGTCATGACGGAGGTGGCACAACTAATGGCTTCTTTATTCATTGGGCCATTGGATTTTAACAATTTAAAAACTTAAAATTATGAAAACAAAAAATAGAGTACTCATAGCAGGAATAGCACTTCTTTTTTCAGGAAGTTTAATAATCAGTTGTTCTTCTACAAAGGATAAATATGTAACTGCAACCGATTTAGAAGAAGAATTCAAAATCGAAAAGTCTGGCGCTCAGCTGTGGGGAGAGACTTGTAATAGATGCCATTTAGCACCTTCGCCTTCAGATTATAACGATACAGATTGGGAAACCATTAGTCTACATATGCGAGTAAGAGCAAATCTTACGGAAAAGGAAAGCAAAAAGATTGAAGAGTTTCTAAAATCTGCTAATTAATAGCTGATAACCCATTCCCTTAGTAGAATAAAAAAATTTCGGGGAATGGGTTTAAAAAACAAATAATAATCTTAAAACAAAATATGATGAAAAACACACTTTTTCTTTTAATCACAATTGGACTTTTAAGTCTAAGCAGTTGCAAACAAGACACCAATACCCAAGCATTACTGGAAAATACTCAAACTCGTACCGAGATTTTCAACGCCATTTCTGAAAATCACGAATATATGTCTGCCTTTATGAAACAAATGCAAGATAATCCACACGCAGTGCAAATGATGCAAGGTCAGGGTATGAAGATGATGATGAAAGACAGTATGATGATGAAAAATATGATGCAAGGAATGATGGAGAATATGCAGGGGCGTCATACTATGATGCAAGAAATGATGAAGGATGGAAAGATGATGGGCAATATGATGCAAATGATGCACAAAAAAGGAATGATGAGCGAAGATTGTATGCAGTCCTGTATGAAGATGATGGGCGACAAGGGAATGGATATGGAGGGAATGAACAAGATGGGTTCTTCGGAAAAAGATGACCATACTACACATCACTAACAAAATCTAAACATTAAACCATTATGAAAAACAATCACTGGATATGGATGATTATTGGCTGTGGCTTACCACTTCTATTCATTTTTTTAGCGCCTTCTTTTGGTATAGGTGGAGGCTCATCCCTTTTCATCTTCATACTATTTATGTTCGCTATTCACCTATTTATACCACACGGGTCTCACGGCCACGGAGGTCACAGACATAACAAAGAGAACCATAACGCTCACAAGCATAATCAAAAGAAGTCTGATGATGGTTCAACAAATAAAAGTAAAGAACATCAACACCATTAATATCAAACGCAATGAAACAAAAATTTCAAATAAGCGGAATCAGTTGTGGCGGATGTGTTGCTAGGGTCAAGAAGACATTGGAAGACCATCCCAATATTGAAAAAGTAGAGATTTTTTTAGCACCAAAAGGTGCCACAATTATTTCTATGAACGAAACGCTCTCGCTTCAAGACATACAAAAGCAACTTGATGAGCTTAACGGATATACAATTTCAAAAATAAATCAATAACAATTTAAAACTAACAATTATGCATTTATACGACGGACACTTTGGAGGTATGCACCTTATATGGTGGATAATATGGATTATTTTCTTGGCTTGGGTATTCTTTATCCCAACAGACATTCCATATCAAAAAACAAAGAATGACAACCCACTTGATATTTTAAAAAAGCGCTTTGCAAAAGGCGAAATATCAAAGGAAGAATTTGAAGAATCAAAAAAGATTTTAAAATCAGATAACTAATCTTAAATCATAAAAATATGTACCGATTAAACATAAAAAAACTTGGTTTTGCCTTCGGACTTACCGGAGCGTTAATTTACTTAGGCTGTATGATAGTGATGTCAACAGCAGGAAGGGAAGCAACGATAGATTTTTTCAATAGCCTTTTACACGGCTTAGACACAACAAGTATAATTAGGATGGATGTGCCCTTGTGGGAAGCTGGTTTAGGAATTGTACAAACCTTCATTCTCGGATGGCTTATTGGCGCTTGCATAGGAGCTTTTTACAACGCTCAATTAAAAGTTAAAAAATAGGAGGTGTAACCTTATGCAATTTGTCTGGTTTATATGGTCATTAATAATTCTTGCTCTTTGGGCGGGCATCTTTCTTTATAAAAAACAATCAAGAAAAGAAATGCTCAAGATGAGCCTGATTACAATGCCTTTTGGCTTAACAGAACCATTGTTTGTGCCAGAGTATTGGATGCCACCTTCGCTTTTTGATTTGGCTGAAAAAACAAGGTTTGATTTCGAAAGTCTCATTTTTTCTTTTGCAATCGGTGGTATTGGTGTGGTACTTTATAATCTTATTTTTAGACAAACCTTGCAAGAAATAACGCATACTGAGCGAAATCACATAAGACATCGCTTGCATATATACATCTTATTTGTACCAGCAATCGTATTTTTAATTTTAGCGCTATTTACATCATTAAACCATATTTATTGTGGTAGCATAGCGATGTTCCTAGGTGGTTTAGCAACATTATACTGTCGCCCAGATTTAAAAAGAAAGATATGGGTTGGGGGCATCTTGTTTACGGTATTATACTTCATATACTTTGGAAGTATCCTTCCATTTTATCCCCGATTTGTGGAGCTGTATTGGAATCTCGACAACCTAACCCATATTCTTGTTTTGGGAATTCCCATTGAAGAACTACTATTCGCTTTCACCTTCGGAATGTATTGGTCTGGCTTATACGAACACTTGTATTGGCATAAACTAATAAGCTTAAATAAAATTCATAATCAATAATAATTTAATCAATGAAACATCAACATTTTAAGCAACAGAGTAATAAACCTATAGTAGTAACAGCTGAAAATCCAAGTGTAAGAATCTGCAAGCTATTCATCAGTATCCTATTTTTAATTTTAGCCTCAATAGTACTGCTATCTTGTGCCAATGAGAAAAAAGATAAGACTGAAACGGCATCACTTTCAGTGACTAAAACAAAACCCATTCAAATGAATTCAACTATTGCTTCTCAAACAACCTACGAAATCGTGCCAAACGATAAAGTCTGTATGGTAAACGACAGGTTTATGGGGGTAGAACAGATACCAATAGATGTTGAGGGCACAACTTACTACGGGTGCTGTCAAGGCTGTGTTGAAAAACTTCAGAAAAACA
>Ga0256829_1000704_pt1 | contig 31087 bp, 23 predicted proteins | sample 131447metaG_FD_185979 | JGI IMG/M metagenome (GOLD analysis project Ga0256829, IMG submission 185979) | Hydrothermal vent microbial communities from Lau Basin, Pacific Ocean - 131-447 | ecosystem: Environmental > Aquatic > Marine > Hydrothermal vents | place: Pacific Ocean: Lau Basin | collected... | reverse complement strand
TGTCTTCCGGTTGAAGCTTTCCAGGTAATCGAGGTTTATGGTTGTTGACCGGTTGATGCGCATAAAAATTTGGGAAGGCAGTTTTTTCTCCAGCAGTTTCAGGTGCATGCTGAGGAGTTCTTCTTTACCGCTGGTAAGAAATATCCCGCAGTAGGCACCTTCGGCCTGGCAATAAACAATGTCTTTGGGGCTGACCATGACAAAGCCATACAGTGTGTTCAGTTTCAGCTTGGCCTGATTGATGTAATCTGTAAGGCGTTGTATCTTTTCTGCCATGGGTTCCGGGTGGTGAAGTTTCCCGTACCGCATTATGCTGTTTTGTACGTCAGCCGGGCTTACCGGCTTAACCAAAAAGTCGAATGCCGAGTATTTGAATGCTTTTATGGCGTATTCGTCGTAAGCCGTAACAAAAATAATGTCTGAACCGTTTTCGAAGTGTTTCAGCTTGTCGGCCAGCCAGAAACCGTCGTGCCTGGGCATGTTTACATCCAGAAAAATCAAATCGGGATGTTCATCAATAATTAAATCCAGGCCTTTTTGGGCGTTTCGGGCTGTACCTACCACGGAAACTTCAGGGGTTACCTGTTGCAGGACTTGTTGAAGGCCATCAATGGCGTCTTGTTCATCATCTATGATAACGGAAGTGAGGGTAGTATTCATGGTTGGCAATTTTACAAGGCTCTCAAAATTAATAATTTTTGGCAGGACAATTTCCCCCGAATTTTTTACAATTCCAAATGTTTGGTCATCCATTTAGTAAATGGCCCGTTTTTCTTAATAAACACCCCGTTTTTCCGAACGAACAGCTGTTTTGTTATCTTGAAGTCCCTTTTTGTATGACAACGACAGCCTGTGTGCCGGCAGGGGTGCCGTCCTGATGGTAAAGGTCTTTGTAGGAAAGCGTAATGTTGCTTCCGCCTGTTTTGCGGTTCAGCGCTATGAGCTCCCGGATGAGTTTGAGCCCTTTTCCGCTTCCGGAAGGTATTTTGGAGGCTTCTTTCCGGCCAATGCCGTTGTCTTCCACCACAATTACCGTGTTGCCATCCCTTTGTTTTATGTCGATACTTAATTTTTTCCTGCCTTCCAGGTTCCGGAGTCCGTGTTTAATGGCGTTTTCTACCAGCAATTGCACCAGCATACGGGGTATCCGTTGGTTAAGATTGGTGTTTTCCGTTACCTTTATTTCAAAATCAAAATTTTCTTTAAACCGGAATTTTTCCAGCTCGAGATAGTTATTGACAAATGCAAGTTCCTTCTCCAGGCTAATGTCAATGCGTTCTGCTTTGTCCATCATGCTACGCAGCAGTTTACTGAAACGGAGGATATAATTGTATGCCTGTTCCTGTTTTCCCTGCGCAATGTTGCTGGCCAGTCCGTTGAGGACATTGAACATAAAATGCGGGTCCATTTGGCTGCGAATGGTTTTCATTTGCAGTGTGTTAATGGTTTCTTCAATTTGCTGTTTGCGTTGCGCCTGTAGTTTTTGCATGTGCTGGGTAAACCAAAGGACAAAAACCAGCACAATATAAATCAGTGCCCAAAGCGGATATTTCAGATAATAGTTGTAATCCGGCCCGAAAGAAAACAAGACCATTGTCCTCAAATTTTGTTTGCAGAGGAAACGTTTATGGTTTGCCTGATGGTCAATACCCCATTTATAGTAATAGATTTCCGGTTTAAAATTGGCCCGGAACCTGGCAATGGTTTTAAAGTTTTGGTCCGTTATGGTATAACGGAAACCGGGCCCGGAACGAAAGATATATTCAGGATGGCTATCCCCATCAATATCTCCGGTAAAATCCAACGTTTGCACGGCCAGGTTCGTCTTTACCTTTTTAAAATGAAAGTTTTCATCATACAAATAAAATATTCCGTTCTTGTTGCATAAAAAAATGTACGGTTTCCCGTGATACTGAACCGGTTTAAAATAGGTTTGTCCGTTTTTTACGAATGAATAGGGCAGGGGAAAAGAAAAACGGGAATATGCTTTTCCGCCGGCTGTGTAAAACGCCAGTCGGTATTTTTTTTCGTTGTAGTCATAGGCAGCTGTGGCAATAAATTTGCGGCCTTTCCTGTTTTTAAAAAGGCTAATTCTCCCGGTCAGGGGATACCGGTCCAGCCTCACCGGCGGAAAAAGAAAGTTGAGGTGGTTGTTGAATCCCATAAACCATGAACTGTAATCGTTGTAAGGGAACTGCAGGCTGTCGTGGATGTTGCCACTGGCTGTAGTGGCACAGTAGATTTCGGGAACAGAGTCCCTGTTGAGGTCGGCAATGACTATGTGCCCAAACTTTGCGCCTACCGATTTGGAAGAACGAAACTTCCCTGTGACGGGATTATAAACGAATATTTTCCGGGGTTGTTTGGAATAGCCGGCTGTGATCTCAAAAATTAGATCTTTGTTTCCATCTCCGTTTATATCAGTTGTTTGTAAACCACCGATAGCAAAGTCAATTTTTCCATCCCGTTTGTTTATGCAAGTGATAAACCTTTTGAGGAAGAGCACTTTCTTGTCGGGATAGGGCTGGACGGCACCCATAAAGACTGAATCATTCTTGTAATAAAACACATAAACCTCCGGAAAGCCGTCTTTGTTTAAGTCGGCGCAAAAATGGCGGTCAGAATAGGGTTCATAATATCCGGGGAAATTCCATTGTTCGTAATTGCACCCATCGGATTTTAGCACTTTAAAGGCGGCTTCCCCTTTTGTTATATTTGAGTAAAATTCCAACTCTTCGTCAACCCCGTCCCGGTTCAGGTCAAAATAAAATGCCAAAGGGGAAGGTTTCCCAATGTATTCCTGTTTAATGAGGGTTACTTTGTATTTGTAGGCGGGCGCCGGAACGAACAGGATGATGATTACCGCCACGGGCAGGGCCAGCAGAAAAGGGCTGGCGAGCAGGTTAACGAAGCGGGTTTTCGAAGGGTGTTGGGGTTCCATGAAAAGAAATTATAACTACCGGACAAATATAGAAAAATTTATATAGAATTGGTAATCAAAAAAGTATGATTTTTTCGATAATGGGCTATAATTGTTTCCCTTTTCAGGATAGATGGATTACAGATCCTCAGACTCTTTAAGGAATGTGATTGCAAATCCTTCCCGGCATAGGGACGTATTTTATTGATTTTTGGGTAAAAAAGGTTTGTGATGTTTTTTAACTTCGCGGTATGTTAAGCAAAGGCAAAATTAAAGTGTTACGGTCGTTGCACCTGAACAAATACCGTCGGAAAGAGGGCTTGTTCCTGGCCGAGGGAACCGTAAACGTACTGGATTTCCTTTCGGGTCCGTTGGAAGTTAAGGAGCTGTTTGTCACCGAAAACTGGTTGAACGAACACAAACGGGCTGTTGTAGGAATAAAAGCGGAAACCGTTACCCGGCAGGAAATGCATAAAATATCCGCTTTGAAAAACCCTTCAGAGGTGTTGGCGATAGTAAAAATGCCGGAATACCCGTTGCCGGAGATTTTGAACATAAGAAATTATATACTGGCCTTGGATGACATCCGCGATCCCGGTAATCTGGGGACTATCATCCGCACGGCCGACTGGTTTGGTATCCGCGATGTGGTTTGTTCGGAAGAAACGGTGGATGCTTTCAATCCGAAAGTGGTGCAGGCCACCATGGGTTCCCTGGCGCGGGTGAAGGTGCATTATGCAGATTTACACGGCTGGCTTTCGGAAAAACCGGAAAACCTGAAAGTTTTTGGCGCCCTGTTGCAGGGCGATGATATCCGGAAGGTGGAAAAGCCGGGAAAAGGTATTTTGCTCATTGGCAGTGAAGCACACGGCATTTCACCCAAACTTTATCCTTTTGTTGACCAGCCGGTTCTGATACCTGCGGCGCCGGGTTCCGGCGCCGAGTCGCTCAATGCGGCCGTGGCAGCCGCGATTGTTTGCTACGAATTTTGTAAACCGGGAATCTAAATCTATTCCGTTTCGGGCGTCCACTTCGAACGTCCACCTGTTCCGATTCGGGCGTCCACGCCCGAAACAGGTATTATTTTTCTATAACCACCTTTTTCATTACGAAACCTTTTTCTGTACTGATCCTGCAAAAATAAGGGCCGGATACCATTCCCGGTAACGGTTTCCATTTCAAGCGATATGTCCCTGCTGGTTTGTTTTCGCTCTCTAGTGCCTGGATTTTCCTCCCGGTTATATCAAATACCTCAACCTGCACAAAAGCAGGTTTGTTCAGGTGGTATTCGATGGTTGTACTTTTGGTAACCGGCATGGGAAATATCCGTACCGATTGAATCGTGTTATCTTTCACTGTATGCACTCCGGTAGCAACGGTATAATAGACAGTAATATTATCAATCCAAAGTTTTGAATTATCTTGTGCATATTTACCGGGATAATTTGAATACCACCGTAAATTATGATGAGCAAATGGATCCGGAATCATCCATTCAAAATGGCGCCAGCATCCTTTGTTTGAGCGGTCTAATGTAATCATATTCAGTGTGTCAATGGCGAATGAGGCGGACATAACGGGATTCCATGAGTATCCCGACACGAAACGTGCGTCGAAACTAACTTTTGCCGCACCGGTTACATTCATTTCTATCCATGAGGAATGACCGGGAGTTTGTTCTAAGAAAATAGATTTATGCGATTGAAATCCCGTATCGGCAATATTCCAGGTTGAATTAGTATCATGAAACATTTCCGGGGGAATCTTTCCATCTTCAAAATTATAAGATTTTGTGGCAATAATACTTGGTTCCGATATTTTTACGGCATTCTTCAACAAAACGCTCCCCAAGGTAAACGAGCATTTATCCCCGCCATAGTTGTCGTGCAACATGGCTTTTATTTTCCCGTTTTTAATACCCAGTTCCCATCGTTTGGGGGTTACTTTTTGCCGGAGAGAATCAAAGAAAGTCCCGCCATTATCATAGAAATCACCGGTAGAACGAATGGCGGTGTACGATGTGTCAGCATGAAATTTTACCTGTGTGTAATACCACTGGTTTTCCTGAATGAGTTTGCTGTCGCAGCAGGTATGGTCGGTGGTAACCAGATTTCCAAGGGCATAACCACCGGCATAAAGTGTAGCAGCCATGAACTTTCCGACAGCGTTTACCTTCCATTTAATGTATACCTCACTTTGGCTAAAGTCAAAAAAATCTTTGGACTCAATGATACCGGGAGCACGGTAATCGGTACCGAAGACTGCAATGGAGTCTGCATCCATGTTCCAATTGTTACAGGAAACTTTTTCCCAGTTCAATGTGTCAAACGGTATGGTGGTTTGCTGCTGTGCCAATATGGTTTGTGGGGACGAAAAGAAGATTGTGCTTACAAATAGCAGACTGTAAAATGTGAAAAGTCCGGTTTTTGCTTTCATGTCTGTTGTTTTAATTTAAGGGATGGTTTTTTGCCGGAAGTACACATGGGATCAGGAACACGATTAGTAGGAACAGTCCCGGTGTAGCTCTTTTCAGGATATTGAATCGCATGATTAATGGTGTTTTGGTGAATACTAAATTATATAACCTTAAAAAGGTATGGATCAGACTAAACCAAAAATAATAAAAATAGTATTTGGAATAATTATAAATTATATTTACTTTTGCAATATCTAAAAAGTTGAATATGTTCATTAAACTGTTCCTTCTTTCTGTTGCCTTATTGGCCATTGCCTTTTCAGGGTTTGCCGTTAAAATGTTCTTTCTCAAGAACGGCCAGTTCAGGAAGCAGTGTTCCAGTTCTATTCGCGATCCAAAGACAGGAAAAAAATTGGCTTGTGCCGGGGGCTCCTGTCACAGTACTTCCAAACTGGATGGGGAGATAGCATACGCAAAAAAAAGTCCCATCAGCAAAAGGAACATCCGCATTATGACCGAAAGTGCTATTTCGGAATAAAGCAGTTAGATTATTACAGATTATTTTTTTATATTTGTAAATTAAAGTGACTTAAAGCTTTGAAAATGTTGATGTTTGATGGCTTTACAAATTCTCAATACCATGGAAAAACAAGAAAAACCCGTTTATATCATGCACACTTTTCAATTGAAGCCTGACTATGAAGGGGAAGTGGTGGCTACGCTTATTGAACGAAAAGCGGAGGACCCCTCCAAAAAGGCCTTACTTTATCTTCACGGTTTTAACGATTATTTTTTTCAGGATCATTTTGCGGAGTGGGCGAACGGGCAGGGACTGAATTTTTACGCTTTGGAACTGCGCAAATACGGCCGTTCCATTTTGCCACACCAAAAGCCCAACGATTTCAGGAATATCCGTGAGTATTTTGAGGAAATAGACCAGGCGGTAGATTTTATTCGTGAGAAAGGAAAAAATAAGAAGCTTGTAATGGTGGGCCATTCCACCGGTGGATTGATTGCTGCCCTGTATGCCCATGATCACCGGAATGATAACCGGGTGGATGCCCTGATTTTGAACAGTCCGTTTTTTGAATTTAATGTTCCTGTTGTATTAAAAAAGACATTTTTACCTTTGATGATTACCCTTGCCGGAACATTTCCTGGCCTTCCTTCCCCCGTCGGGCTTGATACGGGATATGGTTATAGCCTGCATAAAAGTCACTACGGTGAATGGGATTACAACTTGAAACTAAAGCCGGATGCTGGTTTTAGAATTCATGCAGGATGGATAAAAGGAGTTTACAAAGCCCAGCGGGAACTACAGCAGGGGCTTGATATCCAATGCCCTGTACTGGTGATGTATTCGGCCAGGAGTGTTAAACCAGGTAACTATCGTCCTGAAATGCAGCATGCTGATGCGGTGCTTAACGTAAAAGATATTGAGCGTTTTTCACACGTGATTGGAAAGAATGTGGAAAGGGTTGCTTTTGAAGGCGGGCTGCACGATCTATTGCTTTCGGAGAAACCGGTACGCGAAAAGGTACTTCAAAAAATGGAAGAGTTTCTGAAAGAAAAGAAGATTATTTGAAACAAGGAAAAGGCATCTAAAAAGCAAAAAACTCCGTCATTGCTCCGAAGGAATCTCTATGACACGATGAGCACGAGGTTGTCTGTGCGTTGGGGCGAGAAATAAATCGTTTTAAAAGCTTTGGTTTTTCTCGCAGATTGCTTCGTCAGCCACTGCATATTTCCCGCCTTGTTTCCTCACAATGACGCGCGTCGGGGTTGACTTTTAAGACACCTCTTTTTTGTTTTATGCCTGGGCTGTGGGTCCGCCCATGGTGAAAGGCGGCAGTCCGCCGTCGGGGCTTTCTTTGATGGGGCCATGCAAGGACTCAAATTTTCGTATGTTGTCCTGCAAAGCTTTCAACAGCCTTTTGGCATGTTCAGGTGTCAGGATAATACGCGATTTAACCTTGGCTTTTGGTGTTCCGGGCATCAGTTTCACAAAGTCAACAACAAATTCGGCATGTGAATGTGTGATGATGGCCAGGTTGCAATAAATTCCTTCGGCAACCTCTTCGCTCAGTTCAATATTGATCTGGTTTTGTTGCGGGTTGTTGTTATCTTCCATGCGTTTAAGATTTAATAATAAAGGTTGTTGCAGGCAGGATAAATTCCCTTTTGCAACAACCTTTTAATACATAAAAAAATTACCCTTCGGACTCTTCTTCGATAGATTCAAGTTCATCCTCTTTGGCCATCATGGCTTCATGCTCTTCTTTGGAATAAACAATCAGGTCATCATAGTCTTTCAAACCTGTACCGGCAGGAATTTTGTGTCCTACGATTACATTTTCTTTCAGGCCGTTCAAATCATCCTGTTTGGCATTGATGGCTGCGAGGGTAAGTACTTTTGTCGTTTCCTGGAACGATGCTGCCGAGATAAAGCTATCGGTTTGCAGCGAAGCGCGTGTAATTCCCTGTAGTACCTGCCTGGCTGTAGCTGTTTGGGCATTGCGGGCTTCAATCAATTTTTTGTCACGTCGGCGCAAAGTAGAATTTTCATCGCGCAGCTTGCGTGCTGTAATGATCTCACCCTGCCGAACGGTCTCAGAATCACCGGGATCAACAATAACTTTCATACCGAAAATCTCGTCGTTGACTTCCTGAAATTTGATTTTATTCACCAGCTCGCCTTCAAGAAAGCGGGTATCCCCCGGATCTTCCACCTGAACTTTACGCATCATTTGGCGTACGATCACTTCAAAATGTTTGTCGTTGATCTTCACCCCTTGCAAACGGTAAACTTCCTGAATTTCGTTCACGATGTATTCCTGAACTTTCATAGGACCTTTAATGGCCAGAATATCAGCAGGAGTAATAACACCGTCCGAAAGTTTGGTGCCGGCTTTTACAAAATCGTTTTCCTGTGCCAGGATTTGTTTGGTAGTAGGGACGAGGTAGCGTTTTTCAGCACCGGTTTTGGAGGTGATGATGATTTCACGGTTACCACGTTTCAGTTTCTTACCAAACGAAACCACACCATCAATTTCAGATACCACCGCTTGTTCAGAAGGATTACGTGCTTCGAACAACTCCGTAACACGCGGTAGTCCACCGGTAATGTCACCTGCCTTTCCGAAGGCACGCGGAATTTTCACCAGCAGGTCTCCGGCTTTGATTTTAGCACCTTCTTCCACTACAATATGAGCACCCACAGGCATGTCATAATGCTTCAGGATATTACCGTCATTATCCAGAATTTTGATATTCGGATTTTTGGTTTTTTGTTTGGTTTCAATGATTACTTTCTCAAAATAGCCCGTCTGCTCATCCGATTCAACGCGGTAAGTTTGTCCTTCCACAATATTTTCGAATGAAACTGTACCGCTTACTTCAGAAAGGATAACGGCATTAAAAGGATCCCATTCGTTGATTAGATCACCTTTTTTGACTTTGCTTCCACTTTTAAAATACAGCTTGGAACCATACGAAATATTGGCAGAGGAAAGGGTGACACCGGTTTTGGGATCAACCAGGCGCATCTCAGCAGAACGTCCGGTAACTATATCATAATTGTTACCATTGGCATCGGTGTAAGGGACGCTTCTGAGTTCATCAAATTCGACTATTCCGTCATGAGTAGCTTCTATCTTGGAACTGGCTGCCACGTTGGAAGCTGTACCTCCCTGGTGGAATGTACGCAGGGTAAGCTGAGTTCCAGGTTCCCCAATGGATTGGGCAGCAATAACGCCCACAGCTTCTCCTCGTTGTACCAGGTGCCCGGAAGCAAGGTTTCGCCCATAGCAGTTGGCACAAACCCCGTGTTTTGATTCACAGGTAAGTACCGAACGGATTTCCACCTGTTCAATGCCGGCATCTTCTATTTGTTTGCCTAATTCTTCATTGATTTCTTCCCCGCCTTTGACGATGATCTCTCCCGTTTTAGGATGGTAAATATCATGAACAGCTACCCGGCCGAGAATCCTGTCGTAGAGTGATTCTACTACTTCTTCATTTTTCTTAAGGGCAGTGACGGTCAGGCCGCGAAGTGTTCCACAGTCTTTTTCGGAAATGATGACATCCTGGGCCACATCCACCAGCCTACGGGTAAGATAACCGGCATCGGCAGTTTTCAAAGCAGTATCGGCCAGACCTTTACGGGCACCATGGGTAGAAATGAAATATTCAAGTACCGACAACCCTTCTTTAAAATTGGAAAGGATCGGGTTTTCAATAATTTCGTTTCCTGCGGCCCCTGCTTTCTGGGGTTTGGCCATCAGGCCACGCATACCTGAAAGCTGACGTATTTGCTCTTTTGATCCACGGGCACCGGAATCCAGCATCATGTAAACAGGATTAAAACCATCGTTGTCTTCTGCCAGTTCTTTCATGACGATATTGGTCAAATGAGAGTTGGTATGTGTCCAGATATCAATGATCTGGTTATAACGCTCATTGTTAGTAATGAACCCCATATTATAATTGTTCATCACTTCTTCCACCTCTTCTTTTGCTTTCCTGATCAATTCTTCTTTTGCCTGGGGAATGATAATGTTTCCAAGGTTAAATGAGAGTCCGCCAACGAAAGCCATATGATAGCCCAGGTTTTTGATGTCGTCAAGAAATTGTGCCGTAACAGCATTTCCGGTACTTTTCAAAACATCGCTGATGATATCGCGCAGGGCTTTTTTTGTCACCAGTTTGTTGATAAAACCAAAACCTTTAGGAACTTTGTCATTGAACAAAACACGGCCCACGGTGGTTTCTATTAATTTGTTCACCAGTTTGCCGTCTTCTTTCACATCCACTTTCACTTTGATAATGGCATGAAGGTCAACACGTTTTTCGTTGTAAGCAATGCGTACCTCTTCTGGCGAATAGAAAGTCATTCCCTCACCTTTGATGGGATGTTCCTTGGTGTTTTTACGTGCTTTAGTGATATAATATAGGCCTAAAACCATGTCTTGCGAAGGAACAGTGATAGGTGCTCCGTTGGCCGGGTTCAGAATATTGTGAGAGGCCAGCATCAGTATTTGTGCCTCCAGAATAGCAGCATTTCCCAGTGGGACGTGAACAGCCATTTGGTCACCGTCAAAGTCGGCATTAAAAGCCGTACAGGCCAGCGGGTGAAGTTGAATGGCCTTTCCTTCAACAAGTTTTGGCTGGAAAGCCTGAATGCCCAACCGGTGCAAGGTAGGGGCACGGTTGAGCAACACCGGGTGTCCTTTCAGGATATTCTCGAGAATGTCGTAAACAACGGCATCTTTTCTTTCCACGATCTTTTTAGCTGATTTCACTGTTTTTACGATACCGCGTTCCAGCAACCGGCGGATAATAAACGGTTTGAACAATTCTGCAGCCATGTCTTTAGGCAATCCGCATTCGTTCATTTTCAGTTCGGGACCGACTATGATCACCGAACGTCCGGAATAATCCACACGTTTACCAAGCAGGTTTTGACGGAAACGTCCCTGTTTCCCTTTTAAACTGTCGCTCAACGATTTCAGCGGACGGTTCGATTCGGTTTTTACGGCACTTGATTTCCGCGAATTGTCAAACAATGAATCAACTGCTTCCTGGAGCATGCGTTTTTCGTTACGCATGATCACATCAGGGGCTTTGATTTCAATCAGCCTTTTCAGCCGGTTGTTACGAATGATGACCCGGCGGTAAAGGTCGTTCAGGTCGGAAGTGGCAAACCGGCCGCCATCCAGTGGTACCAAAGGCCGCAGTTCGGGCGGGATGACAGGAACGATTTTTACGATCATCCATTCCGGGCGATTTTCCTTGCGTTTGCGGGCATCGCGAAAAGCTTCAAACACCTGCAACCGTTTTAAAGCATCAGCTTTCCGTTGCTGAGAGGTTTCCGTGTTGGCTTTGTGCCGCAATTCGAAAGATTCTTTATCCAGGTCGAGCCGTACCAGCAGGTCGTGAACAGCTTCAGCCCCCATTTTTGCAATGAATTTATCGGGATCGGTATCATCAAGATACTGATTTTCCGAAGGCAGTGTTTCCAGGATATTAAGGTATTCCTCTTCGGTGAGAAAATCCATTTTTTTGATGCCGTCGGCTTCCTTAATACCGGGCTGGATCACCACGTAACGTTCATAGTAAATGATCGATTCCAGCTTTTTGGTCTGAAGGCCGAGCAATGCACCAATTTTGTTGGGCAATGAACGGAAGAACCAAATGTGGACCACGGGAACTACCAGTTCAATGTGGCCCATGCGTTCACGTCTTACTTTTTTTTCGGTAACTTCTACGCCACACCGGTCACAAACGATCCCTTTGTAGCGGATACGTTTATATTTCCCGCAGTGGCATTCGTAGTCTTTCACTGGGCCGAAAATCCTTTCGCAGAAAAGCCCGTCGCGTTCCGGTTTGTAGGTGCGGTAGTTGATGGTTTCAGGTTTCAGCACCTCACCGTGTGACCTTTCCAGAATAGATTCGGGCGAGGCGAGGCTGATGGTTATTTTGTTAAAACTATCCGGTACTTTACTATCTTGTCTGAAAGCCATATCAGATTTTTATTTTATTATCATCAAAATTAAATTATTTATCGAAGCTTATTTCCAGCCCCAGTCCGCGCAGTTCGTGTACAAGTACGTTGAATGACTCGGGTGTTCCCGGGGTAGGCATGTTTTCTCCTTTAACGATAGCTTCGTAGGCTTTGGCACGACCGTTTACATCATCTGATTTCACGGTCAGTATCTCCTGCAGAATATTGGCAGCGCCAAAGGCTTCCAATGCCCATACCTCCATTTCACCGAAACGCTGGCCACCAAACTGGGCTTTACCGCCAAGGGGTTGCTGTGTAATGAGCGAGTAGGGGCCAATGGAGCGGGCGTGCATTTTGTCGTCGATCAGGTGATGCAGTTTGATCATGTAAATGTATCCCACGGTTGCGGGTTGGTCAAAACGCTCACCGGTACCACCATCATAAAGATAAACACTGCCGTTTTCGGGCAGTCCGGCTTGTTTCATGTAAGCGTTGATTTGTTCATCCGTAGCACCATCGAAAATCGGTGTGGCGAATTTCAGTCCAAGTTCTTTACCTGCCCAGCCAAGGACGGTTTCGTAAATTTGGCCGAGGTTCATACGTGAAGGTACGCCCAACGGGTTCAAAACGATGTCCACGGGTGTGCCGTCTTCCATGAACGGCATATCCTCTTCACGGACGATTTTGGCTACGATACCTTTGTTCCCGTGGCGTCCTGACATTTTATCGCCCACTTTCAGCTTTCGTTTTTTAGCCACATAAACTTTGGCCATCTGAACAATACCGTTGGGAAGTTCATCACCTACACTGGCAACAAATTTCTTGCGGTTATAAACGCCCAGCAACTCTTTGTATTTGATGTTGTAATTGTTAAGCAACACTTTGATCAGTTCATTCTTGGCATTGTCGGTCGTCCATTTGCTGGCATTGATATTTATATAATCAAGTGAATGAAGGATCTTTTGGGTGAATTTGGTTTTGGTAGGGACAACCACTTCCCCGTATACGTTGGTAACGCCCTGGGAGGTACGGTTGCTTACCAAAACAGTCAGTTTATCCACCAGTTTTGCTTTCAGCTCGGCAAATTTCTTGTTGTATTCTTCATCAAGAGCCTCGATGATTTCTTTTTCCTTAGATTTGTTTTTAGAACTTTTAATAGCCCTTGAGAAGAGTGCTTTGCCGATAACAACTCCTTTCATAGAAGGTGGTGCTTTCAGTGAAGCATTTTTTACGTCACCGGCTTTGTCGCCAAAAATGGCACGTAATAATTTTTCTTCCGGTGTGGGATCACTTTCTCCTTTCGGGGTTATTTTCCCGATAAGAATATCCCCTTCATTCACTTCAGCACCGATACGGATTAAACCGTTTTCATCCAAATCTTTGGTTGCTTCAGCGCTTACGTTGGGAATGTCGTTGGTCAGTTCTTCGATACCGCGTTTGGTATCGCGTACTTCCAGCGTAAATTCTTCAATGTGAACAGAAGTAAAGTAATCTTCTTTCACGACTTTTTCGCTGATGACGATGGCATCCTCGTAATTATAACCTTTCCAGGGCATGAAAGCTACTTTCAGGTTACGTCCGAGTGCCAGTTCCCCGCCTTGTGTACCATAACCTTCGCACAAAGGCTGACCTTTGGTTACTTTGTCGCCGGCGCGTACAATGGGCCGCAGGTTGATGGAAGTGTTCTGGTTAGTGCGACGGAATTTTGTCAGCAAATATTCTTTTACGTCATCGTCAAAGCTAACCAACTTTTCCATTTCATCGCGTGAGTAACGTATAATGATTTTTTTGGCATCAACATATTCTACAACGCCGTCGCCTTCTGCCATAACCAATACACGGGAGTCACGGGCCACATCGGCTTCAATCCCTGTTCCCACTATGGGGGCTTCGGGGTTGAGCAACGGTACAGCCTGGCGCATCATGTTCGAACCCATCAAAGCACGGTTGGCATCATCGTGTTCGAGGAAAGGAATACAGGATGCCGCTATGGAAGCGATCTGGTTTGGTGCTATGTCAATCAGGTTTACTTCCTCACGGGGTGTGATAGGGTAGTCGGCCTGATAACGTACTTTTACCTTTTCGTTAACAAATTTTCCGGAATCGTCGACTACTGTATTGGCTTGTGCAATGATCTTGTCTTCTTCTTCTTCGGCACTCAGGTAAATGGGATCATGTTCATAATCGATCTGGCCGTTTACCACCTTACGGTACGGTGTTTCAATGAATCCGAGGTGGTTGATTTTGGCAAAGACGCATAGCGAAGAAATCAAACCAATGTTGGGCCCTTCAGGTGTTTCGATGGTACATAGCCTCCCGTAATGGGTGTAATGCACGTCACGAACCTCAAATCCGGCCCTTTCGCGTGAAAGGCCTCCGGGGCCCAAAGCAGAAATACGCCTTTTGTGCGTAATTTCCGAGAGTGGGTTCGTTTGGTCCATAAACTGCGACAGGGCATTGGTGCCGAAAAATGAATTGATTACCGATGAAAGTGTTTTGGCATTGATCAGATCAGTAGGTGTAAACACCTCATTGTCACGTACATTCATGCGGTCGCGAATGGTACGGGCCATACGTGCCAGGCCAATACCGAATTGTGCATAAAGCTGTTCACCGACAGTACGGACGCGCCGGTTACTCAGGTGGTCGATATCATCTACAATGGTTTTCTGATTTAACAGTTTAATCAGGTGTTTGATGATAAGGACAATGTCTTCTTTGGTAAGAACACGCACATCCATGGGCGTATTCAGTTCCAGTTTTTTGTTGATCCGGTAACGGCCAACTTCACCCAGGTCATAACGTTTATCAGAGAAGAAAAGGCGTTCGAAAACGCTGCGGGCTGTTTCTTCATCAGGCGGCAGGGCGTTTCGCAGTTGGAAATAAATGTATTCGACAGCCTCTTTTTCAGAGTTGGTGGTGTCTTTTTGCAGGGTTTGGAAAATCACCGAATAATCGTTGATATTGCCATCGTCTTTGTGTAGCAAAATGGTTTTGACGCCGGCATCGATTATTTTCTGAATATGTTCTTGCTCCAAAACCGTTTCACGTTCGATGATCACATCGTTCCGTTCGATGGTAACTACTTCACCGGTATCTTCATCTACAAAATCCTCGAACCAGGAGCGTACCACACGGGCAGCCAGGCTCCGGCCCAGCACTCGTTTCAGCCCGGCTTTACTGACTTTGACTTCTTCGGCAAGGTCGAATATTTTAAGGATGTCGCGGTCTGTTTCATAGCCGATGGCGCGCAACAAGGTGGTGACGGGTAATTTTTTCTTCCGGTCAATATAGGCATACATCACGTTGTTGATGTCGGTGGAGAATTCCATCCAGGACCCTTTAAAAGGGATGATCCTGGCCGAGAACAACTGGGTTCCGTTCGCATGCCTGTGTTGTCCAAAGAACACACCGGGTGAGCGGTGCAACTGCGAAACGATCACCCGTTCGGCACCATTGATAATGAATGTACCGCGGGTAGTCATATAAGGGATCATTCCCAGATAGACATCCTGAACGATGGTTTCGAAATCTTCATGTTCAGGATCGGTACAATAAAGTTTTAATTTTGCCTTTAAGGGTACGCTATAAGTTAATCCGCGTTCAATACACTCCTCAATGGTATAATGGGGAGGATCAACAAAATAGTCTAAAAATTCAAGGACAAAATTATTTCTCACATCTGTAATGGGGAAATTTTCTGAAAAAACCTTGAAGAGGCCTTCATTCACACGATTTTCCGTATTGGTTTCCAATTGAAAAAAATCCTGAAAGGATTTTAACTGAATATCCAGGAAATTCGGATAAGGCATCAGGTTTTTCGTAGATGCGAAATTGATTCTTTCGGTTTTGATTCCAGCCAAGGCACAATAGTTTTAAGTTATGAACACGCCGGCAGTTTAAACGGTGCCGGCAAATAAAGAAAGAATGATGTAAAAGAACAAATAGGCGAAGCCTCTATCCCTAATGGGATAGAGGTTTCCGCCAATGAATAGAAATAAAGTATTACTTAACCTCTACTTCGGCACCAGCAGCTTCCAGCTGTGATTTTAAAGCTTCGGCTTCGTCTTTGGTTACGCCTTCTTTGATAGCTTTAGGGGCAGAATCAACAAGTTCTTTCGATTCTTTCAACCCAAGGCTGGTCAGCTCTTTCACCAGTTTTACAACAGCGAGTTTGGATTGACCGGGTGCTTTCAGAATAACATCAAAAGCTGTTTGTTCTTCTTCAGCAGCGGCTTCTGCACCACCGTTAGCGGGGCCGGCTACTACTGCAGCAGCAGCGGGTTCAATACCATACTCTTCTTTCAGAATTTCAGCCAGTTCATTTACTTCTTTAACAGTAAGATTAACTAATTGTTCTGCAAATGCTTTTAAATCTGCCATTTCGTTATAATTTAAATTGTGTTTATTAATGCTTGTTTAATTTCTCGTATGATTATTTCCTTATTCACTTTTTTCGGATAAGGTTTCCAGTATTCCGGAAAGTTTGTTACCACCGGATTTCAATGCAGATAGTACATTGTTCATAGGTGACTGTAGCAGGGCAATCACATCGGCAATCAGCTCGTCTTTCGATTTAATAGCGGCCAGAAAATCGAGTTGTTCATCGCCCAGGTAGGTCATTTCTTCAATGAAAGCTGCCTTGAGGATAGGATATTTCGATTTTTTCCTGTACTCTTTAATCAGTTTGGCAGGTGCACTACCTGCCTCGGCGAACATCAGGGATGTGTTCCCTTTGAGTGCTCCGTATAACTCGTCAAATTCTCTTTCCGACTGTTCCATGGCTTTGCGGAGCAGGGTGTTTTTTACAACCCGCATTTCAATGCCACGGTTAAAGCACATTCTTCTCAGATTGCTGGTTTGTTCTGCATTCAATGTAGAAACATCAGCAAGATAAAAATTATTATGCTTTGACAGTTGTTCGGTTAAAGACTCAATGAGTTGTTTTTTATCTTCTTTTCTCATAACAATTGCTTGTTTATTCTATGCGTTAACCGATTTAGGATCAACTGCGATACCCGGACTCATGGTACTCGACAAATAGATGCTTTTCACATAGTTCCCTTTGGCGGCAGCAGGTCTTAATTTTATAATGGTGTTCAGTAATTCGCCGGCATTTTCTGCGAGTTTGTTTTCTTCAAAACTAACTTTTCCAATGGCTGAATGAATGATACCGAATTTATCCACTTTAAAATCGATTTTTCCTGCTTTGGCTGCTTTCACAGCATTGCCCACCTCCATGGTTACAGTACCTGTCTTTGGGTTTGGCATCAAACCGCGGGGGCCTAAAATCCTGCCAAGCTGTCCCACTTTGGGCATAACGCTGGGCATGGTGATAACGACATCTACATCGGTCCAGCCTCCTTTGATCTTTTGAACGTATTCGTCTAAACCAACGAAGTCGGCTCCGGCTGCTTTGGCTTCTTCCTCTTTGTCCGGTGTACATAGCACGAGGACTTTCACGTCTTTGCCGGTACCGTGTGGAAGGGTTACAGAACCTCTTACCATTTGGTTGGCTTTACGTGGGTCGACGCCAAGTCGTACACTCAGATCCACTGAAGCATCAAATTTGGTATATGTAATATTTTTTACCAATTCAACGGCTTCTGCTAAGGAGTACTGTTTATTCTTATCGAATTTGGCCAAAGCTTCTTTGTGTTTTTTTGACAATTTTGCCATATTCTCCTCCTGTTAACAGATTATTAATTTGCGGGGAATTCACCTTTTACAGTTACGCCCATACTCCTTGCCGTACCTGCTACCATACGCATAGCCGATTCAACGGTGAAAGCATTCAGGTCTTTCATCTTTGCTTCGGCAATAGTTTTTACCTGATCCCAGGTAATACTGGCAACTTTAACACGGTTGGGTTCTGCTGAACCTTTTTTCAGTTTCACCGCTTCCATGATTTGTACAGCAACCGGAGGTGTCTTGATGATGAAATCAAAAGATTTGTCTTTATAAACAGTAATGATAACAGGAATGACTTTACCGGCCTGTTCCTGTGTACGTGCATTGAACTGTTTACAGAACTCCATGATATTCACCCCTTTGGCACCTAATGCCGGTCCAACGGGAGGGGATGGGTTTGCAGCACCGCCTCTGATCTGTAGTTTAATTAATCCAATTACTTCTTTTGCCATTTTAAACCCATTGTTTAAAATAAGTCAATAACTATTCTTTTTCTACCTGCATGAATCCCAATTCCAGCGGGGTTTTGCGACCGAATATCTTCACCATTACTTTCAGCCGTTTTTTCTCTTCGTTGATCTCTTCGATAACGCCGCTAAAACTGCTGAATGGTCCATCGATAACTGTAACGGTTTCGCCCACGATAAACGGAATATTTACTTCTTCTCCCTGTTCTGCCAGTTCGTCTACTTTTCCGAGTATACGTTTTACTTCGGCAGGCCGAATGGGATCGGGGCGACCTGTTGTACCCAGAAAACCAAGTACATCAGGAATATTCCGAATGATATGGGGAATTTCGCCGGTAAGCTCAGCTTCTACCAAAACGTATCCGGGAAAATAATTACGTTCTTTACTGATTTTTTTCCCTTTGCGAATCTGGTAAACCTTTTCGGTAGGAATGAGAACCTGTGAAATATAATCCTCTATACCGAGGCGTTTTATTTCATTTTCAAGGCGTTCTTTTACCTTTTTCTCTTTACCACTGATGGCTCTTACCACATACCATTTTTTACCGGAATCTTCGTTCATCTTACAGCCAGTATCTGATTAGTTATTAACAAGTTAAAAATATATTTAATTTGAACAGTACATTACAAACCATTAAAAAAGGCCGTAAAACTTTTGTAAAATGGTTGACCACGAGACATCCATCAGATAAACCGTTAAGGCTATTAAAAGGGAAGCAACGGATACCACGATAGCACTGTTCTGCAGCTCACTCCAAGTTGGCCAGGATACTTTGTGCATCCATTCGTTATTAACTTCTTTCAGGTAGTTAACAATACTAAATTTTGCCATTTTCTTAAAATTTTTGCACGGGTGGTAGGAATCGAACCCACAACCAACGGTTTTGGAGACCGCTACTCTACCAGTTGAGCTACACCCGTATCCACCTCTTTATTAGCAGCTAAAAGGCATCCCGGTTTTTCCCGAAATACCTTTCAGCCACATGATATTTTATTTTCGATTAGTCATCGATGATTTCAGTCACCTGACCGGCACCAACCGTACGTCCGCCTTCTCGAATAGCAAAACGCAGTCCTTTGTCCATGGCAATGTCGGAGATCAGTTTCACTTCAATGGTCAGGTTGTCACCAGGCATAACCATTTCAACTCCTTCGGGAAGGAAAACTTCACCGGTAACGTCGGTTGTCCTGAAATAGAACTGAGGACGATATTTGTTGTGAAATGGTGTATGACGGCCACCTTCTTCTTTTTTCAGAATATAAACTTCTCCTTTGAAGTGGTTGTGTGGGGTTACTGACCCGGGAGCGGCAATAACCATTCCCCTTTTGATCTTATCCTTGTCGATACCACGCAAAAGCAGACCTGCATTGTCACCAGCCATACCTTCGTCAAGAATTTTACGGAACATTTCCACACCGGTAACAACCGATTTCATCTTTTGGGCACCCATACCAATGATCTCAACGGGATCGCCTGTGTGAATAACCCCGGTTTCAATTCTTCCGGTAGCTACTGTTCCACGACCGGTAATGGAGAATATATCTTCAACAGGCATAAGGAAAGGTTTGTGTTCATCGCGAACTGGTAACGGGATCCAAGTATCACAGGCTTCCATGAGTTCGTAAATTTTTTCAACCCATTTGGGTTCTTTGTTCAATGCACCCAAAGCGGAGCCCCGAATGATAGGTGTATTTTCACCATCAAAATCGTAGAAGTTCAGCAAATCGCGGATTTCCATTTCAACCAGTTCAAGCAGTTCCTCATCGTCGACCATATCTACTTTGTTCATGAAGACAACAATACGGGGAACACCTACCTGACGGGCAAGCAGGATATGCTCACGGGTTTGTGGCATGGGGCCGTCAGTGGCAGCAACTACCAAAATAGCACCATCCATTTGGGCAGCACCGGTAACCATGTTCTTCACATAGTCGGCGTGACCGGGACAGTCAACGTGGGCGTAATGACGGTTTTCGGTTTGGTACTCAACGTGAGCCGTGTTAATAGTGATACCCCTTTCTTTTTCTTCAGGAGCATTGTCAATGGAATCGAATGACTTAAACTCTGCCAAACCTTTGTCTTGAAGTGTTAGCGTAATGGCAGCCGTTAAAGTGGTTTTTCCATGGTCAACGTGACCGATAGTCCCAATATTTACGTGCGGTTTGGAACGTTCAAATTTTTCTTTAGCCATATTAAAAATGTTAAAAATTAATGTTTGTTTTATTACTTTATTTCTATTTCTTTCTATCCGAGCCGAGGACGAGATTTGAACTCGTGACCCCTTCCTTACCAAGGAAGTGCTCTACCCCTGAGCTACCCCGGCAATCCCAGAGCGGGAAACCGGGCTCGAACCGGCCACCTACAGCTTGGAAGGCTGTCGCTCTACCAGATGAGCTACTCCCGCTTGTCAGGTTAAAAGTTTAAAGTTAAAAGTTAAAAGAAATTTTGGTTTCCCTTTTTACTTTTTACTTTTCTCTTTTTCCTTTTTCCTTTTTCCTTACTCTGGTGGGGGGAGGAGGATTCGAACCTCCGAAGGCTAAGCCAACAGATTTACAGTCTGCCCCGTTTGACCGCTTCGGTATCCCCCCGTTTTTTTTGTTTTTCAAAATGTTTATGAACTGAGCCAGCAGAGGGATTCGAACCCCCGACCGGCTGATTACAAATCAGCTGCTCTGGCCAACTGAGCTATGCTGGCAATTTTTATTTTTGCCTTTTCCCAGTTTCTTTTCTTTGTTAGTAGTACTTTCAGAACGTTCAAAAAAAAAGCAGACCTCTTCTCAAAAAGGTCTGCAAAAATAGAATGTTTCGTTGAGATTACCAAACTATTTTTTTAAAAAGTTTAAAATTTATTTTTTGAACCGTTCTTTGTACTTTTCTACCTGTTTCTTCAGTGCGTCAATAGACTGGTCAACAGCCTCTTCAAATGTTCTTGTACGCTTTTTTGCAAACAATTCGTCCCCCTTGAGAATAAGACGAATTTCGGCAATCTTGTTCTCGCGGGTTTCACTGTTATCCAGCCTTAAAACGACGTTTGAAGCCAGGATTTGTTCGTGAAAACCAAAAAACTTTTGTAGCTTCTTTTCGATAAAGTTTTCCAGTTTTTGGTCCGCTTTGAACCGTACCGATTTAACATTCACGTTCATTTTAACCTCCTTTTTTTAAATGGGCCCGGGGATGGGCCTGAGAATATATTGATTTTAACTGTTCTATACTGGTGTGCGTATAAATTTGCGTTGCCGAAAGGTCGGCATGTCCCAGTAAATCTTTAATGGCATTCAGCGATGCGCCGTTATTTAATAAATGCGTGGCAAAAGTATGTCGCAATACATGGGGGCTTTTCCTGTCGGTAGTATATCCGCTCAGCGCCTTGTGCACAATGCGGTAAATCATTTTCGGATAGGATTTTGCCCCTTTGTTGGTAACAATTAACCAGGGGGTGCCCTGTGGAAAAGTTTTTTCTTTTGCCCGTAAGTAAATTTGTATTTCTTTGCCCGTTTCGTCTGAAAACGGAATGATACGTTCTTTATTTCTCTTTCCTAATACCTTTAACCTGTTGCCTGACAGATCAATAGCTGATGTCTCCAGGTGGATGAGTTCGCTCAGGCGGATACCCGTAGCATACAAGATCAGGATCACGAGGCGGTCGCGCAAGGCAGCAAAATCTTCTCCGGGGGCCAGTTTATATAATAAGGTATACATTTTATCGCGATCAATATAGACAGGCAGGGGTTTCCCTTTTTTCATGCTGTGAATGTTTTGTGTGGGGTTTTGTGTGAGGGTTCCTGTCTTTAAAAGATATTTGTAATAAGCTTTGAGCGAGCTGATCTTCCGGTTGATGGTTGTGGGAGAAAGCTTTTTGTCCATCAGTGTCACAATCCACGAGCGGATCATTTCCATATTGGCTGATTCGGGTTTTTCCAAATTGTATTGTTCTTTTAGAAAATTACCAAAGCACCTGATATCCGTCCGGTAAGCAAGGATGGTGTGAGCGGAATTCCGTTTTTCTGTTTGCAGGTATCTAATGAATTGATTCACGCTCATGTGTAAAAGAAAAAACTTTGATTCAAAGATAAGAAATCTTTTGACTGAATCAAAGTTTTTTCTTTCGAAAAATCCTTAAAAAAGCTTAACTAACCTTGTTCGGCCTGACGGAGCTTCTGAATATAGATCGCTTTCAGCTTCTGCTCACGCCTTCTTACCGAAGGTTTGGTGTAGCGTTGGCGTTCGCGAAGGGCACGCATGGTGCCTGTTTTTTCAAACTTGCGTTTGAAACGTTTCAGTGCCCGGTCGATGTTTTCGCCTTCTTTTACAGGAATAATAATCATTGTAAATACCTACTTTCTTTTTAGTTAATAATAAAAATAATGATTATTTCGGACGGCAAAAGTATAAAATTTTTGGACGGATATGCCCAAAATATGATAAAAACCTGACTTTTCAGGCCTGAGAAGGCTTGAAAAGTCAGCTAATCGATTTTATTTCAAATATTTCAAAATAAAATTGGTCATTTTGGTGTACAAATGATAACGGGTGTTTCCGCCGTAAATACCATGGTTTTTGTTGGGGTATACCATTAAATCGAATTGTTTGTTGGCTTTCACCAAAGCTGATATCATGGTCATGGAGTTGATGGGGTGTACATTGTCATCGCCGCTACCGAAAATAAGCAAATAATGTCCTTTCATGTTGTTCACATAATTGAGTGGTGAATTGGCATCGTAGCCTTCCGGGTTCTCTTTTGGCGTACGCATATAGCGTTCGGTATAGATGTTGTCGTAAAACCGCCAGTTGGTGACAGGAGCTACAGCCACGGCTGTACTGAAAACACCGGCACCTTTGGTGATGGCCAGGCTGGCCATAAAACCTCCGTAACTCCAACCAAAGATACCAATCCGCCTGCTGTCTACATAAGGATATTTTCCAATGATCTTAGCGGCTTCAATTTGGTCAGCAATTTCGTATTTCCCCAGTTGCAAATAGGTCATTTTTTGAAACAGCTCGCTTCTGGCCCCTGTTCCACGATTGTCTACTGAAATAACAATGATCCCTTTTTCGGCCAGCATCTGAAACCAAAAATAGTCGCTCCAACCCCATGAATTGGTCACGGTTTGTATGCCGGGACCGCCGTAAACATACATTAATACGGGATATTTCTGTAACGGGTCAAAATTTGGCGGCTTAATGATCCAGGCATTCAAATCAACCTGTTTACCGTTAGGTAATTTGAATTCAGGGGATTGTAATGTGAAAAATTCTTTTTTGCCCAGGTTGTAACCCTGCATCTTTTTAATAAAGGCTTTGTTGTCTTCTAATACCCGTACCACTTTCCCGTTGTATTTATTCACAGTAATATATGGCGGGGTATTGGCATTGCTCCAGGTGTTGATGTAATAATCAAAGGTTTTGCTAAAGTCGGCATCGTTGGTACCTACACGGGTGGATATCTGCCTGATCTTTCCTTTCAGGTTGACGGCCATGATATCCCTGTCGAGCGGGGAAGTTTTGGCGGCCTGGAAAAATATCAGTTTTTTCCTCGGGTTGTACCCGTATATTTTTGTAACATCCCAATGCCCTGTGGTAAGTTGTTTGACCTGTTTGCCATCAATATTGCACAAATATATAGCATTGTACCCGTTTTTTTCGGAGGTCATCAAAAAATGATTTCCATCCGGCAGGAAAGTCAAATCGTTGGTAATGTCGATATAGTATTTGTTGGTTTCGTTGTAAATGATTTTTGATTTTCCGGTGGAGGCATCAGCCAACAAAATTTGCAAATGGTTTTGCAAACGGTTGAGCCTTTCAATGGCCAGCTTATTCGGACGTTTTGTCCATTTTATCCTCGGTATGTACTGGTCGGTATTGCTGCCCACATTCATTTTGACGGTTTTTCCTGTTTCCAGGTCGTAAGTGTATATCTGGACAATGGAATTGTTTTCTCCTGCCACAGGATATTTGTATGTGTATTCTTCCGGATAAGGGCTTTTGTTACCGTGATAGAACGGCAGCGTATATTGTTTGACTTTACTTTCGTTGAAATGGTAATACGCAATTTTTTTACTGTCGGGCGACCAGAAAAAAGCTTTTGTAAAACTGAATTCTTCTTCGTAAACCCAATCGCAGGTTCCGTTGATGATGCTGTTTTTCTTGCCATCGAAAGTAATCTGTTTTACTTTGCCGGTGGTCAGGTCTTTGATGAAAATATTGTTGTTTCTCACAAAAGCCACTTTGGTGCCGTCGGGTGAAAAATCTGCGAGCCTTTGTTTTCCTTTGTCGGACAGGGGGGTCAGCTTTTTGGTTCGCGTGTCCCAAATGTAGTCGTACGAAATTCGGGAATGACGGTAAATTTTTTCCGTTTGTGTGGGAAAAATAAATTTTGTTTCTTGTTTGTTGACCGAAAAATTGCCAATGTGGATGGGCTTCTTTTTCCCTTCCGGGATAAGATCTTTCCCGTTGACCAGTGTGGTAACGGAATCACCTGTTGCATAATCGTAGACAACGATGGATCCGTTTTTAATCTCTGTATATTGTTTTCCATTGTTCAGGGAAACAATACCGTGAACGAGTTTGGGATAGAGTGTATTGTTTGTCCACAAATCCCGCAGGTTCACATCTTTTTTACCGGTTTGTGCAATGACAAGCTGGCTTCCCAGCAGCAGTGCCAGGGAAAATAGGAAAATTTTTTTCATGCTTCTATCATTTTATTTTTTGTGGTTATTTACGGGCCCTTCCATATTTAGATTATCCTTTTTTAATATAACCTGATAATGAGTCACTAACGGAAAGTACCATGTAAGTTAATTTTTTATCGGTCAAAGGTAAGAAATGAGGGTGAAATTCCCAACTTCCGAATAAACCAAAACATTTTATGGGAGATAAAATTTTTATGAAAGATTTTTTTACTTTTGCAGACCCAAAAAGGAAGAAAAGTTGGGATGTTCAATAAAAAAACGGGACATTAGCTCAGTTGGTTTAGAGCATTGCTTTCACAGAGCAGGGGTCATTGGTTCGAATCCAATATGTCCCACCGTTTTTCTTCCAAAGGGACATTAGCTCAGTTGGTTTAGAGCATCGCCTTGACAGGGCGGGGGTCACTGGTTCGAATCCAGTATGTCCCACACTGAAATAAAATGGTTATCGTAACAAGAAACGGTAACCATTTTTTATTTGCATAACAAGTTGGGTAACATTTCAGAAAGCATATAAAGTTCTCCTGCGTTATGAAAAGAGTGCTTTCGTAGTATCATTCTGGCACCAGGTTTATTCAACTGCCTTCTTCTTTCGCTAAATGTTTGCTGAAATGACAAATTATGTTTCAGAATCACCACCCCTGGCATTTGTGGCGCAAGTGGCACAAAGGGACACCGTCTTTTAAAGTTTGTGCTACAAATGCCGCTTGTGCCACCTCCTTCTGAAATATTTTCATAAAAAATATTAAAGGTTGCTTATATATCTGCTAATAATACAAGCCGGAAAGCTGGTTCATTCATTCTACCTGAAGGAAACCCAATGATACCGATAAGTTATGCTACAGTTACCTTGTGTATGGGTTCTTCGTCAGCATTACCGTTGTAGCTGCCCATTTCAAAAGTTCTACCGGAAACCCGGACCATTTCAATATTGGGCATTGATGTTTTAGCTGGTTTTTTATTAGATTCATTTACTAACCAAATATGGACGTGATATTACCGATGGCATACAACGGAATATTTGTCAGCCAGGATTCCTGCCGGTAATCGGACATGGAAGTCCTGATGGCCTGCGAAGGGGAATATTTTTGACAAAAGGCTTTCAGGCTTTTCGCCTGCAGGTTTTCCTCTGCTTTCACCTCTATGGGGACAACAGCTCCGGCATATTGCACCAGAAAATCTATCTCGGCCGAAGACCGTTCGGCAGACCAGTAATAGATCGCCAGGCCCGGAATCGTTTTAAGTTGTTGCAGCACATACTGTTCTGTTAAAGCCCCTTTAAATTCTTCAAAAATCCGGTTGCCTTCCAGTAAGGTTTTCGCATCAATATCGCCCATGGCCGCCAACAACCCCACATCCACAACAAACAATTTAAATGCCTGGTTGTCCTCGTATGCCTTTAGCGGGATTCCGGGTTTTGACGACCGGGTAACCTTATAAGCCAGGCCACAATCGATGAGCCACGAGAGGACCAGTTCATAATCTTTGGCCCTTGCGCCCGGTTTTACCACTTTGTAAATAAATTTTTTGTTCTCTTTTGCCAGTTGTGCCGGTATAGTATTCCATAGCATCCTGATCCGGGGAACAATGCTGTACGGGGCATGTTTGGAGAAATCCTGCTCGTAAGCCGAAAGGATCTGCTTTTGTATGGCCCTGACTTCCTGAAAATCGTTGTGGTTTTTAAACGACAAAACAGCTTCGGGCATACCGCCAATGAAATAATACTGACGCAAATAGTAAATGTACTTCTCTTTAAAACTCTTTATTAACGGCCAGTCGTTGCTATTTAAAAGGTCGAGCAGCGGTTGCTCCCCCAGGGCCGACAGAAATTCAAAATAAGAAAGCGGGTAAAGTTCAAGAAATTCAACCTTTCCCACCGGAAAGGATGTTTTTTGGTGCAGGGCAACGCCCAGCAGCGAACCGGCCGCAATAATGTGGTATTGCGGGGCATTTTCCTGAAAATATTTCAGGGAAGTCAGGGCACCCTCCGCTTCCTGTATCTCATCAAAAATAATTAGTGTGTTTTCGGCATGGATGGGTATTCCTGTTTCTATTTGTAAGGCGGTTATTATGCGCCGGATGTCAAAATCACCGGTAAAAAGCGATTTGAGCCGTTTGTTGCCCTCAAAATTGACATAGGCCGTTTGTTGATACTCTTTTTTCCCGAACTCTTTCATGAGCCAGGTTTTGCCAACCTGACGTGCTCCCCTGATGACCAGAGGTTTACGGTTTTCTTTGGCCTTCCATTTTTTCAGGTATTGCATGGCTGATCGTTTCATAGCTGTGGTGTTTTTACATTAAATCGAATGACTTTTTGCGCAAATATACACAAATTCAAACGACTTTTGTATTCTGTCTGCTGTACAGGATTCAAAAAATTACTACCCGTGCAGTTCGTTGAAATATTCGGTTGTCCGAAAGCAACCTGGCTCTTACCACTCTGCTGCCATTGCCCTGCCAGCGATAACATCTGCCGGCGTTTTTCTTCTTTGTTCATCTTGTGACTTTTCGATTGAAATAAACAACTTTTTGCCGCAAAGATCTTTTAAGCTTTTTGGCCTAAACAAGATGCGTATGGCCGAAGGGATACAGATCAGTTTTTCTGAAGAGACCTTTTAAATACGTTGTATCAGTTGTTTGATTTTGTTTGAAAGCTTCTTTCTCCGAAGTTATCACCGATGTTTTTCCAAAATCGATACTTGCCAGTTCCTCATGTGATTTGTTTTCAATCTGAAAAAGATTGAAAGTGGAAATTACATCCGTGGAATTAAATCAGTGGCACAACATCACCGGAATGGGTGGCACAAGTTCGAGCTGTTTATCCAAAATGGCACTGTTAGAAACGAAATACCTATCTATTTCATCACGCTAATAAGTTTTCCAGTTTCATTTTCCATTTTTCCCAATCCGGCATCTCTTTAGTTTGTAATTCAATGAATTTTCGTGTATGGTCATGATAAATCAAATGACACAATTCATGTATAATCACATATTCAATGCAACCTCTTGGTGCTTTGATTAATTCAGGATTCAATATTATTTTTCCTTTTGGAGTACAGCTTCCCCAACGAGTTGGCATATCCCTATAAACAACAGAATCAGGTTCTACTTTATGTCTTTTAAACTTTTCAATTAAAGGTTCAGCAATTTCTTTGAATTTTGATTTAGCACAAACCAAATACCAATCTTTTACTAATCTTTTAACTTTTGATTTATCTGAGGTTTTCACTATAATGAATTTACCTTTCAGTTTTACAGAGTCCTTTTCTCCAGGCTCAATTTTTAAAAGGTATTGCCTGCCAAGATACAAATGAGTTTCTCCTGCAATATATTTGCGAGGTGGTGTTTTGGGTTGAAATGATAGAAAAAAACTTTGTTGTTTTATTATCCAGCCGGCTTTTTTTTGAAGTTTTTCTTTGATTTTTTCAAGGGAACTATCAATTGGAGCTTTTACCAAAACATCCATGTCGGGGGTTACGGTTATTCCAAGAGTTTTTCTTGTGGAATATTCTACTTGAAAATATATCCTTTTGCTTCCAAACTGAATTGATGGTTTCATTATTTATAACGTAGTTTAGCAACTTCAATACACTTATTTGCAATCTCATCCATTTCTCCAAATGAAAGGTCGATATTGTATATGTCCCTGACTTCATCGATCAAATAATCTCCTATGTCAATTTGAAGTTTGCCTGTAATATTTGTTTTATATTGCCAATCGATAACAGGTTGATTGTTTTCCAAAACCGCTTCCTTGATTAAATCATCAATACTTAAAGCAGATTGGACAGATACTTGCGTTTTTACATCTTCATCCTGAAATTTATCTTTAAAAGCTTCTAACGCTAAACCGTAAAAAGCTTTTGCTACATCTTTATTTTTTATTTTTTCAGGAATGTCATCATCCGTATGTGTCAAGACATTTTCCATAATATCCTGAACCTTGCTTAGATATTGTGCTTCATCAATTCGTTTTGCTTCGTAATCGGCAATGGTTTCTTTTAACAGCTCGGAAAACTTCTTGTAAAATACAGGGTCTTCATCCATTTTCTCAGAAATATGTTTGGCTGTGCGACTGGCTATTTTATCTGCCTTAGCTGCTTTGCCTGTTGTATTCTCTACTTCCTGTTGAAATTTCTCTTTATCAAAAATATTTACTAATTCAGTTATGACTTCTACTTTTTCGGTGGTGATATGTGTGTCAATTAGTTTTTGAATCTGCCCTTCATATTGTTTATAATCCACTGCATCAGAATATCTTTTAATAACAGCAGTGCGTAGTTTCATAAACATGGCTAAATCTTCTTTGTAACGATTAATCGTTTTCTCTTCCACCTCTTTATGGAATTGCATTGAAGACAGGGCCAGTTTTAATGTTTTTGCATAGGAAGCCAGTTTATCGTAAAAAACTACTCGTTTTGCCTCGTCTTTTAATAAGATTTGATAAGCTTCTGCATCTCGCTTATTGGCAATTGATTTGAAAATATCCCACAGCTCGGAATGCTTTTGAGGCAGCTTTTTAATTTCTTCTCTGATGTTGATTAATGTGCCTTGCAAATCTTCTTCGTCAAAATCCTCAAATGATGAATACATTAACAATGCATCATCCAGGTTTTCAATGACTCCATAATAATCGATTATGTACCCAAACTCTTTATCCGGATAAATCCTGTTAACCCTTGCAATGGCCTGAAGCAATTTATGACTTTGTAAATTCCGGGTCAGGTAAAGAACGGTATTCTTTGGCTCATCAAATCCGGTTAAAAGTTTATCAACCACGATAATAATTTCAGGGTCTTTTTGGTTTTGAAAGCGATTGATGATGTTTTTCTCATAAGATTTGGCATTCCCATGTTCATCCATCATCTTTTTCCAAAAGCGGTTTACTTTTTCATTTGATTTTTCATAGGCGCTATCTTCACCTTCTCTTTCATCAATGGGAGAAATTAAGACTTCACTGGTTACAATACCTATCTCATCTAAAAATTCTTTATAACAAATGGCATTTATTTTTTTATCGCAAACCAATTGGGCTTTAAAGGGTGTTCCCTGCCAATTATTCTTAAAATGCAAACTAATATCCCAGGCAATGGCATATATTTTTTGTTCGGCACTATTCAGTTGATCTGCCCTGCTGAACTTTTTTTTAAAATCGGCTTTTTGATATTCTGTCAGCGGGTCGGAAACCATTTCAAAAAATGTATCAAGCGGACCGGAATTTACATTTTGTCTTGCCAGTCTTCCTTCATATAGTAGCGGGACCACTGCTTTATCTTTTACCGCCTGGTCAACGGTATATGCATCGATAATTCCCCCGAATTTTGCCGCTGTACTTTTGTCTTTTTTAAACAACGGGGTACCAGTCATGGCAATAAAACAAGCATTTGGCAAGGTCTTCTGCATGTCGATATTGAAAATACCATATTGGGTTCTGTGGCCTTCATCAACCAAAACAAAAATATCATGGCTTTCCAAAGGCTTTTTTATTTTCTTTATTGCTGCCGAAAACTTGTTGATGATGGTGGTTACAACCGCATCACTTTTACTTTCAAGCATATCAACCAGCCGTTTGCCTGTGGTTGCATTATCAACAAACATCCCGCATTTCCTAAATGTTCCGGTAATTTGCCGGTCTAAATCGGTTCGGTCGGTAACCAAAATAATTTTTGGGTTCCTGATTGTTGGCTCCATAGCAATGGCCTGGGCCAACATAACCATGGTAAGCGATTTTCCACTGCCCTGAGTATGCCATATTACCCCGCCTTTTCTTTTGCCACCTTCCAATTTAGTCAGTCGTTTCATTGCCTTCTTGATGGCAAAATATTGTTGATAACGGGCTACTTTTTTTTCACCATTATCAAATAGTACAAAGTTGTAGGTAATTTCGAGTAAACGTTCCGGGCGGCACAATCTATACAAATACTTATCCTGTTCGGTTACTTGTATTTCTTCCTGTTCGAGCAAATCGAAGTGTTGCCTGACATATTTAAACCGGTCTGCAAACAGTTTGTCTTTTTGTTCCGGTGTTAGCGGATGGTTCTTTAACTCAAACAATTCATTATTATATTCCTTTTCTTTCTCTTTTGAGTCAAATTTCTCCTGCCATTTCGACCAGAATTTCTCTTTCGTTCCATTGGTGGCATAAGCAGCTTCCTGAGTTGCCAGGCTTAATATAAGTTGAGAATAAACATACAGTTGTCGGATACCATCGTCTTGCTGATTTCTGAGATGTTGGCTGATGGCCTGTTTTAAAGGCTCTTTCATATCAGGGCGTTTGCATTCGATAATGCAAAGGGGGATACCATTTACAAATAAAACCAAATCGGGCCTGTAATGCTCCTTGCTGGTGCTTCGCATTACGCTGTACTCTTCGGTTACGTGAAAAACATTGTTGTCAATATTTT
>Ga0256829_1000703_pt1 | contig 31140 bp, 35 predicted proteins | sample 131447metaG_FD_185979 | JGI IMG/M metagenome (GOLD analysis project Ga0256829, IMG submission 185979) | Hydrothermal vent microbial communities from Lau Basin, Pacific Ocean - 131-447 | ecosystem: Environmental > Aquatic > Marine > Hydrothermal vents | place: Pacific Ocean: Lau Basin | collected... | reverse complement strand
ATCATAGCTGCGGGATATTTTTTGGTTGCGAGCTTTTCACATTTTTTAAAATGTAAAAATTGTGGACACGATATCTTTAAGGGCAGAACTGGCTGGTATGGTATATTTCCTCACAGGACTTGTACTAGATGTGGCGAGGATTTGACCAAAGCTTAGAATCAATGGAGAATCAAGAACAAATAATGCACTACCAAATAGGGACAGTTTAGGGAAATAGGGACAGCAATAAAAACTCAAAATAAGTGGGTCAGAATCAATGGAACGCTGTAACGCCGCTTTCAAAAAACGAATTCTGCTCCAGTGCTATGACGCACTTGAGACAATGGGATTCACTCGGTATCGTAAAGAGGATGTGGATTGGCCAATACATGATGGCTTTCATCTTTGGGTTGGCTTAAATACTGGTCTTCATCCTGATCGCCTCAATATTAATCCTTTCGTTGGTATCCATGTGGTGCCACTTGATAGATTAATTGACAAACTCGAAGGAAGTAAATACAGCCGTAGTACAGCCACCTACGCCATTCATATGGGTGAACTTGAAGCGGCAGAGGATGAGCAGGCCTTTGCCTTTGGACCGCAACAGAGCGAAGGTTTTATTCTTTCGGAATGTGAACGTCTGGCGCAGCTTTATGCCACAGCGGGACTCGATTACGCCAAATCCATTGCCAGCTATGAGACTTTACTTCCGCTACTTGAAGGTCGTGTCGAGATGCTTGGTGGTTATCCGGAGCGTGTTGCAACATGCCTCTACCTCACGGGCCGCAAATCTGAATCGCGTAAATTCACGGAGGATTTTCTGAAAGGGAAGCATGATTATTTTAAAGGTTTCGCAGTCCCTTTTTTACAGATGCTGAATGAATTATGAGGATAATAGCAGAATCAAAATCTTCAATCAATGGCAATCAATAGGGTCAGAATCATTGATTTACCGGGAGGACCCCCTGCCTGAGCTCTTTAGGTGATGAACCCCGACCGATTTATAATATTTGCAATCCCAGAATATCAACCATCACATCAAAATCCCGGTCGCTATGCAAAAGCCTATGATTGTTCTCTATGCAAAAGGTTGCAATCAACATATCAATGGTTTTTCTGACCGTAATGCCCCCTTTTCTCAAACGTCGATAATTATCGGCACTTTTAATTGATATATCGTGGCCAACCATCGGGGCAAAGGCAAGATTTTCCAGCTCGGTTTTCACCTTTCTGTAATCTTTGTCCTGGCGAAAGCCTTGCAAGACCTCTGTCAGGATCAGATCACCAATCAGAAGAGGTTCCCTGCCCAGCAATTCATTCAGAAGATCAGTCTCCCGGCTTTGTCTGCCGTTGAAAAAATCAATCCAGACAGAGGAATCTACCAGAATCATCCATCCCGCCGCATTTTGTCCAGATCACCATCCCACTCTATCGCCCCGCGTAATTTGCGCAGATCACTTTGCCGGTTGATTTGCACCAGCAGCTTCAAGCCTTCCTCAACGGCCCCTTTCTTGGTTGGGGACCCCGTGGCCTGCATGGCTTCTTTCATAAGCTTGTCATCAATATCTATGTTGGTTCGCATAAGTTCTCCAATGTGTATGATTTATATTATCATACACATAAATCCGTAAAAGTCAAAATAAACAGACAGAAGGCTATGAGCAAGGATTACGGCGGCAGCAACCGAATTATGCACTCTTTTTAAGAAACGGGGGACCCGTCCCCCGCTCGCGTGGCTCGCTCCCCCGCCTCGCATTGGCTCGGGCGCGCGGTCGCGCTTGCCTCAGACCTCCGGTCTTCGGAGTCTGAGTATTGGCGAGAGAGGGCGATGGTGGTGCCCTCTGATCTATCCGGAAAGGATTCGGCATCCTAGCGCCAGCGAGGCAAGGCCGCCAATATCCAATAATGGCCGCCCGGAGCTTTAGCGTAGGTGGGGGAGCGCCTCCCATAAATTAAGGGCGCGGGGGTGAAACCCCCATCAAATAAAAATATAACAACATCAATCACCTGTGGTCCGGGGACCAGCCTTGTGACCATTGGGATGCCGGGACGATTTCCGGCTCTTCTCCGTTGGCATGAAACCATGAATCGACGACATAATGGCCGGGGCCGTTAATTACCCTATCCTGTCCGATCTCATAAATAGTTGCGCTATTATGGGGCCAGCGGTCGAAAAAATTGCCGCGCCGTAACGGCTTGCCCAATATATGCAGCCGGATCAGTCCGGCCTTACGCAAAATATACAGATAGGTCGTGGTATTAAAGGCCTCATCAATACAATCCATCTGGCCACGGGTGGAGAAATTTATGATCTGCGCCCCGGCCTTGTCATGACCGGTCCCGGTTTTTGGTCCGACAAATTGTTCAAAGCGGCCAATGGCAGTTTTGATCATATCCCGTTCCTGTGCCGCCGTTCGGGCCGGGACGGCAAAAATTTGCCTGATCTGATGCCATTCCGGGGCAGAAAGGCCGGTTTTGCGGTAATAGCGACAGCCATAGCCCTCGCAGATGCCAAAATCCTGCTGAACAAGCACATCCTGATGATGCTCTTGCAGCAGCCTCATGGCCGGGCTGCTGCTGCAGGCCGCGAGCAACAGAATCATCCCTGTTATAACTGTTATTCTTGTCATGTCATCCTCGCCTGCACGCAGTCAAGATAATGCGCCGCGAGCCGCTCATGCCACGGCACCTTGTGATCCTTTGCATGAAAGCCGACATGACCACCGTCATCGGCAATCACCAGGCTCACCGCCCCCGCCACAGGCCAGTCACGGGCCAGATAATCTTCCACCGGAATCCACGGGTCGTTCCGGGCATGAACAAGCAGGGTCGGGATTTTTATATCTCCGACGAAATTTCGCGCCGAATGGAGCCGGTAATATTCCTCGGCCCCGGTCATGCCATGGGCCGGGGCGGTGAATTTATCGTCAAAGTCAAACAGTGATTTGGCGGCCTTTGCCCCGGCAAGCAGGCTGGCCGAAATCCGCCCGGCCATCTGTCCGGCATAATTTTTCATCCCCAGCAAAAGATAATTGTGATACAGCCGGTTGCGCCTTTCCATAATCCGCACCTGAACCGATTTCAGGTCAAGCGGCGCACTGACCCCGATCGCCACGCGGATGCGTTCGTCCGCCCCGCGTTCCCCGAGATATTTCAGCATCATATTACCCCCGAGCGATATACCGTAAAGAATAATCCCGGCCCCGTATTCGCGCGCCGCAACCTGATCCACCACCCGGGCAAGGTCGTCGCTCAACCCCCCGTGATAGGGACCCCTGCTGCTGTCCGCCGACGGTCCGGCCCCGCGCAGGTTAAGCCGCAACACCGGATAGCCAAGCGACAGAAACCAGGCCGCAGCTGAGACAATATTGGGCGATTCTTCACAGCCCGCCAGCCCGTGAATAAGGATAACGACCGGCAGCCCTGCGGGTGTCACGGGTCGGTGCAGCGCTGCCTTGAGACCAAGGCCGTCCCCGGTCTTGAAACTGACCCGCTCAAAATCTGGCCCGAGCGGCAGCGCCGGTCCACGGATCGTATTACGCAGGGTCTGAAGATCGGCCCCGCGCCATTTCAGCCCTGTCCTGAAGTCGGGAATTTCGAGGCCGGGAACGGGCCGGCCAAAATATTGATATCCCCGTTTACTTTTTGTCGAGACCATCTTCCCCGCTCATTTTATGGTCATAGGTGATCCATCTGGTTTTCTGGCCAAACCGGTCATAGAAAATTTGCGCCCCTTTGTTATCCTCCGCCGTAATCCAGCGGATCACCGTGCAGCCCTGGGCCTTGGCGACATCTTCAAGCCGTTCGAGCAATGCCTTGCCAACCCCCGTGCGACGCCCGGCGGGACAGACAAAAATATCGTCAAGAAAGATACCAACCTCCCCGGCCATCGGACGCAGGAAACGCCGGTAATGGATAATGCCCTTTGCCTCCCCCTCCACCAAGGCCGCCAGGCCGCGCAGCTCGGTCTCGTGGCCGTCAAGCCAGCTCCAGGCCGTACGCAGCTGCTGGTCCGTCATCGACACGTGATAGAATTCGGCATAGGCCTTGTATAATTCAGCCCATCTGGCAAATCCTATCTGCCGGATTTCAACAATTTCAATCATTCTTTCCCCATATTCTCACTATATTTTGCCATGTTTTTGGCACTATAACGTAAAAAAGCCGCACCTCAAAGTCATGAGGACGGCTTTCAAGAAATAATAACGAAACGAGGTTAGATAACGCCGTCGCGTTCCATACGTTTACGGTCAAGTTTACGCGCACGTCTGACGGCAGCGGCACTTTCACGGGCTCTCTTTTCAGAGGGCTTTTCAAAAAAGCGCCGCATCTTCATTTCGCGGTACACGCCTTCGCGCTGCAATTTTTTCTTCAGCGCACGAAGAGCTTGATCTACGTTATTGTCGCGGACAGAAACCTGCATTGGTCTGTCACACTCCTTTCCAGATTAGAGGTTAAAACAAGCCCGTGAACATCGTTAACCGAATCCACAGGGCAGTGACTTCTAGCAAAAGCAGATGCCCTTGTGAAGTATTTTATGGAAATAATTCTGATGAATGCTAAAATGCCCCTGATCTTTATTATTTCAGAGCGCCCCATGACCTCACCCAAAACCGATATTCCAGACGACCTGCGCCGCCCGCTGCTAAAGGCTGCCCTGCCCCATATACCCTTTGACGGCTGGTCAGACAGGGTGCTCAGCCGGGCGGCCCGCGACCTCGGGCTTGACCCGGCCATGGCCCGGCTTGCCTTCCCCGGTGGCGCGGGCGACATGATTGACCTGCTGGCAGACATTCATGACCGGGACATGCGGCGCCTCTGTCCTGATGAAACCCTGAACCGCCTGAAAACAAGGCAGAAAATTACCCTGCTGGTCCGTACCCGGCTTGAGGTCGAACAGGATATACGTGAGGCCGTGCGCCGGGCCGTGACCTTTCTGTCTCTGCCGCAAAACAGCCCGACCGGGGCAAAGATACTTTACCGGACCGTGGATGCCATGTGGAAGGCCATTCATGACCCCTCCACGGATTTCAACTATTACACCAAACGCCTGACCCTGTCGGCGGTCTATAGCAGCACGCTGCTCTACTGGTTAAATGACGAGACGGAAAATTATCAGGATACCTGGGATTTTCTCGACCGGCGCATTGACAATGTCATGCAGTTTGAAAAAACCAAGGCACAATTCAGAAATTTCACCGCCAAATTCCCGGGCTTCCGGAGAATATCCTCCTAGTCATGCGGAACCAGGGCGATAGCGTCTGCCTGCTGCACACGCCATTCCGCCAGCCTGCGGGCAATGCCATCGTCGGCAAGCCCGAGGATCGCCGCCGCCAGCAAACCGGCATTCTTTGCCCCGGGCTTGCCAATGGCAAGGGTCCCGACCGGGATGCCACCCGGCATCTGAACAATCGACAACAGACTGTCCATACCCTTCAGAGCCTTGCTTTCCATCGGCACCCCAAGAACCGGAAGGGTGGTAAGAGCCGCAGTGACCCCGGCCAGATGAGCGGCGCCACCGGCCCCGGCAATGATAATTTTAAGCCCCCTCCCGGCGGCGGACTCAACATAATCACCCAGACGTTTCGGTGTCCGGTGGGCGGAAATAATTTTTGCTTCACAGGCGATGTCGAGCTGTTCGAGAATTTTTGCGCTCTCCTTCATGGTATCCCAATCAGACTGGCTTCCCATAATTATCCCGACAAGGGGGGTGTCTTCTGTCATTACGCCATTCCCGTCATTGTTGATATATCTTGAAATTGTCACTTTGCTCCTTTAACATAACCGGCGAGTAGATATCAAAGAAGGGTCGCGGATTATAACAATCCTTTAAAGGGGTGCAAGCCTTCCGGGAAAAATATTAGTTATCAGGTTTTTGAAATGAGAGTCCCTACCACCGGACCAACCAGAAGAGCAGAACCGCTGCGCCGGAAGAAAGCGGTTGGCAGGGCCGGGGCAACGTCACAGACGGCCCCCGTCGGCAGCATCCGCGATATTCAGGATACGGCCAGCATCATGGGCATCCCGGCAGCGGAAATGACCGACAAGGTGCGTGCGGCGATCATGACATTGATGTCAGAAGTCGACAATATGCGTAAAGACCTGGAACTGGCCCACCGCAAAATTTCCGAACTGGAAAAACTTGCCGATCAGGACAGCCTGCTGTCAATATCCAACCGGCGCGCCTTTGTCCGTGAAATGACCCGGATGATTTCCTATTCCCAGCGCTACGGCATCAACAGCTCGCTGATTTATCTGGATCTTAATGACCTGAAGAAGATTAATGACTCTCTTGGTCATAAAGCCGGGGATGCGGCGCTGTTCCATCTGTCAAAAACCATTGTCAGCAACCTGCGGGATTCGGATATTGTCGGCAGACTGGGCGGTGATGAGTTCGGCATTATCCTGCCCAAGGCAAACGAAAAAATAGCCAATGAGAAGGCCAAATCGCTGATCCGGGCGATCGCCGAAAACCCGCTTGACTGGCAAGGCAAAAAAATAACTCTGAATATGGCTTATGGCATTCACCCGCTTCTTGGCCATGAAAGCGCCGATCAGGCCCTTGATCAGGCGGACCAGAATATGTATGCCCATAAAAAAGAATTAAAAAAGAAATAGACGGCACCGGATAATATCAGGCGATAATATCTGGCAGCATATCATTTTCCAGCCGACTGATCCGGTCACGAAGAAAAAGCTTTTGTTTTTTAAGACGCTGAATCTGGATTACATCTGATTTACCGCTTTCGATCAAAGCTTCTATTGCCATATCAAGATCCCTGTGCCGGACCACCAGTTCCTGAATTTTCTCGGCAATTTCATTTTCTTCCATCGTCATGTTTTTAAAAAATTTCCCTCATGAACAAAATAACGCCCGAACAACATTATAGCATATTCCGACCCGGCAGGGGGCATTAAAATTCCGCTTGTGACTTCCAGCGCCGGACCCGCCCGACATCAATATCAAACAGGTCCAACATCCGCCCAAGAGTATGATCGACCATCTCCTCAATGGTTTCAGGCCGGGCATACATGGCCGGAACCGGCGGGGCAATAATCGCCCCCATCTCCGACAATGCCGTCATGGTCCGCAGATGGCCGGTATGCAGGGGAGTTTCGCGAACCATCAGGACCAGCCTGCGCCTCTCCTTCAGAACCACATCCGCCGCCCGGGTCAACAGGGTCGAGGTGACGCCTGTGGCAATTTCCGACATGGTCCGGACCGAACAGGGGACGATCAGCATCCCCAGCGTCCTGACCGACCCGCTGGCAATAACCGCCCCGATATCATCCGCCGGATGGACATGGTCGGCGAGCGCGCGAACCCCGGCAATATTCATGTCCATTTCATAGCCGAGCGTCACCTTTGCCGAGCGGGAGATCACCAGATGGGTTTCCACATCCACTCCCCGCAGCAGTTCCAGCAGCCGGACACCGTAACGAATCCCCGATGCGCCGGTCAGTCCAACGATTATTTTATCTTTTTTTGCGGCCATAGCCCGTTACCCGTTTTCAAAATGTTCCAATGATATTATCCCATCATGTCAAAAAGTTAAAATGAATCATGGATTTTCGTGACAAAATCGCCTTTTTATGCTTTAATGGTATGGCTAAATCCTTCCACACAGGAGAAACACATATGCATCCAGAATCTCATCTTGCAAGCCTTTCAGAAAAACACCAGAAACTCGATAAAATTATCCTCAAAGAAGAACTCAGACCGTCACCCGACAGCGTTATTCTCAACGGATTAAAAAAAGAAAAACTGAAACTTAAAGATGAGATGGAACGCTTCAGACAGGTCGTGTAGCACAGCCGCCACACAGCCCGGTTAACAACGGTTCTTCAATATGAAAACCCGGATAGCACTGCTGAGATTCGTGTCTCTTTGACTATCAATTTCCGTCACAAGCCGGGACAGGCTGATATTTCTGGACCGGGCAATCTTTTTTAACTGATCCCAGAATATATTTTCCAGGGTAAAGCTGGTCTGATGGCCGGCGATGACAATGGAATGTTTTTTCAGCCTGCCTTCGTCACCGGACATTTGCGCTCTCCCTACAGATTCTGGCACCCTACGAATTCTGGCACCCTACAGATTCTGGAAGAAATCATTGCCCTTGTCATCGACAACAATAAAGGCGGGGAAATTCCTGACCTCGATTTTCCACACGGCTTCCATGCCGAAATCCTCGAAATCAAGGACCTCCACTTTCGTGATATTATCCTGGGCCAGAATAGCCGCCGGGCCGCCGATGGAGCCAAGATAAAATCCACCATGCTGATGACAGCTGCTGGTCACTTCACGGCTGCGGTTGCCCTTGGCAAGCATGACAAGACTGCCGCCCCGGGCCTGAAAATATTCAACATAGCTGTCCATACGCCCTGCTGTCGTCGGTCCGAAAGAGCCGGATGCATAACCCTCCGGCGTTTTGGCGGGACCTGCGTAATAGACAATATGGTTTTTCATATAGTCCGGCATTTCCTCTCCCGCTTCCAGCTTTTTCAGGATGGCGGCATGGGCAAGGTCCCGGGCAACAATGATGGTCCCGGTCAGCGACAGCCGTGTCTTGACCGGATATCTGGACAGCTCCGCCCTGACCCTGTCCATCGGCTGATTGAGGTCAATCGCGACCACGGTTTCATCCAGATCGTTCGCCGTAACATCCGGCAGATATTTTGCCGGGTCGCGCTCCAGCGCTTCGATAAATATTCCGTCTTCGGTAATTTTGGCCTTGGCCTGGCGGTCGGCGGAACAGGAGACACCAAAGCCAATCGGCACCGAGGCCCCGTGGCGCGGCAAACGGATCACCCGGACATCATGGCAGAAATATTTTCCGCCGAATTGTGCGCCAATGCCAAATCTCTGCGTCATCCGGTGAATTTTTTCCTCCAGCTCCGGCACCCGGATGGCATGGCCGGATTTATCACCCACCGTCGGCAGACTGTCGAGGTAACGCGCACTGGCAAGTTTGACTGTTTTCAGGTTCATTTCTGCGCTCAACCCGCCGATGACGATGGCAAGATGATAGGGCGGACAGGCCGCCGTGCCCAGCGTTTTCAGCTCCACATCAAGAAATTCAAGCAATTTATCCTCGCGCATAATCGCCGGGGTCTGCTGATAGAGAAAGGTTTTGTTGGCGGACCCGCCGCCCTTGGCCATGAACAGGAAATGATATTCATTGCCTTCGGTGGCATATAAGTCAATCTGGGCCGGGGCATTGTTACGGGTGTTGACCTCGTCAAACATCGACAGCGGCGCCAGCTGCGAATAGCGCAGGTTGGTCCCGGTATAGGTATCAATAATCCCCTGTGTCAGGGCGGCCCCGTCATCGCCTTCGGTCCAGACATACTGGCCTTTTTTGCCGACAATAATGGCGGTACCGGTATCCTGGCAGCCGGGCAGGACCATGCCGGCGGCGATATTGGCATTTTTCAGCAGTTCGGTCGCAACAAACCTGTCATTGTCCGAGGCCTCGTCATCCTGCAGAATATTGGCGAGCTGCTGCAAATGGCCGGGCCGCAACAGATGGGCAATATCATGCATCGCCTCTTTCGCCAGCAGACGCAGGCCTTCCGGGGCGACCTCCAATATTGTCCTGTCCCCGACCGTGCGGGTTGAAACATAATCGGCGGTGATCTTTCGGTACGGCACCTCAGAGGCGGCAAGGGGAAACATATCTGTGTAATTTATGTCAGTCATAACATTTTTCCGAACGGGATTGCATGAACAGGGGGAAAGGCCGGAGATTATTTCTTTCTGAAGGCATCCAGAGTTACCACATTGCCGTCCTCTCCGGCATTCTTTGACTCAAGAGGAACGTCCACTTCCTCGACAATCGACGGCAGTTCCTCCGAATTGTCATTATTCACCTCGGTCGCATGAAAATGCAGGCCGAAATCAACACTTGGATCGAAAAAACCTTCCAGCGCCAGAAACGGGATTTGAAGATGTTCAAGCTTGCTGTTAAAGCTCAGGGATACCTCAAAATGACTATCATCAACCACAAGATTGGAAAATTGATTCTGGACAACAATGGTCATTTCATCCGGGTAACGTTTACGGAGGTAATCCGGAATTATGACATTCGGATAGCTGGTATTGAAAGTAAGGTAAAAATGATGGTTACCGGGCAGTCCCACCTCAGCCGCACTTTTCAGGACGTCCCTGACAACCGAAAGAAGCGCCAGTTGAACCATGTTGTCATATTGAATTATGGAGTCTGTCATTGTTCCAGTATCTGTTTAAACTACTATTATAATCGAATCTGCGATAGTCGGAGTATAACGGTTAACAACAGGGGGGGCCAGCCTATTTTTGCCCTGCGGCCAGCCCCCCGAATGTCAGAAGGCCGACTGAAGGCGGAAATAAAAGGACCGGCCCGCTTCATTCACCCGGACCGCTGCCGCATCATTCAGGCTTTCGCGGTTCAGGTGATTGGCGTAAAAGATGTCAAACAAGTTGGAAATACCAAGCTGTATCCGGGTCTTGCCGATAATTTTAACAGCCGCAAACATATCGATAACGGCATAGCCCGCCGTCACACCGGCATCACGCCCGCTGCCGGTCAGGGGATTGGCATCAATGCGGTTTTGCCTGAGCGACCCATGCAGATGTCCGCCCGCAGACCAGATATCCTTCTGATAAGTTATCGTCAGATCATAGCTGAAAGGGGGAATCTGGGCGAGGGGAATATACAGATTCTGATTTTGGCCATTGGTATAGGATATATTGCCGAAAAGCTTCAGTCTGTCGGTGATATTTGCACCACCCTCCAGCTCAAAACCCCATATACGGGCGTTAATATTCCTGTAGACCAGAGCATTATTGGCCAACAGAATACCGGCCTGTCCATGGGCGCGGTCGCGGAAAATATAGTCATTTATGTCATCATAATAGGCCGACAACAGGATGTTCCAGCCTGTCTTTCTCACCCCGAAACCCATATCAAATTCTGTATGCTTTTCCGGCAGGAGATCCGGGTTGCCAATCCAGCTTGAATTGAGCGTTACGCCGGACGGCATGACCACCGTCCCCCGAAGACTTGCCACATAGCGTTCAACCGTATTCGCGCTTCTGTTACTGCGGCCTAGCCCGAGATAGACGCTGGTCTCATCATCAAGGTTATATTCGGCCCTCAGCAGGCCACCGGTATTATTCTCTGTTTGCGGCGTTGCCGCCCTGCCATAATAGATATTATAGAGCATATTGGCAGACATCGGCATCATTCCCGGCATGACAAGGCTATTCTTCATGTCGCCGTTGTCGGCCCGGGATTTAACCATATCATGTCGCAGTCCCGCCTTGAGCGTCAGCTTGTCAGACAGCGACAGGGCCGTTTCGGCAAACAGGCCGATATTGCGGATAGTGGCATCGGGAATCAGGACAGATTGCACAAGATTAACCCTGGTCCGGTCCATATTATTGCCGTATCTGATACCCTGGTGGTTTACGTTCTTGATGTCAAAGCCGATGGTAATATCTGTCTCATTGATCTTGAGGTCAGCGGCAATTTTACCGCCCGTTGTTATCGCATCCAGTTCAGCCTGACGAAACATCATCATCCGGTCACGAAGCGAGAAGTTATTCATTTTATGAAACGCACGGGACCGGTAAATATTCACTTGCAAAGCCTGTAGCACACTATTTCCGTCAAAATCGTGATGAAATTTACCGCGCAGAATGGTGGCGTGCCCCTCGGGAGAATCCATCCCGGCCCCGGGGAATAATGTATCGCGGGTTTCTTCACGGCTCAGCCCGATACTGGCCTGTGTGGCCTCATCATCATATCCGGCCTCGGCACTGCCGCCATATATCCTGAAGGCAGTCCGGACCTCATTCCCGCCACCATCATCATAATTATTTGCGTCCTTGAAATGGCCGTTGAGGCGAAGATAAAAATGATCCCGCCGGGCAGATATATTGCCCGCCATGCTCCATATCCTGCCGTTGCTTTCATAGGCCCCGTCAAGACGGCCCTTGATATTCCGGCCATCACTGAAGATCGGGGCGTGATGCTCGACAATGATGGTTCCGCCACTGCCGCCCGGGCCATTCTGCACCGACTGATAACCGCGCTGGACAATGACTACATCCGCAGTATCAATATCGGCAAAGGCGGCTGATGTATCCATACGATTCGGACCGGCCCCTTCAAGAAAGGCCCCGTCATTAATGATCGTTAACTGGCCACGGCTTTGACCGCGAATAACCGGCTCCAGCGCATGCCCGCCCATACGACCACTGGTAACGCCGGGAACATTTCTGAGATAGTCTCCGGCATCGGCAGAGGGTCGCCCGTCTACATCCTTGGGAATGGAGGTCGATAAGGCCGGTTGCGGCATCTGGACCCCTGTAACGACAATTTCATCCATGGGCTGTGACGACCTGATGATAACGGTTTGGGCAAGAGCGTTGCTGGCTGACCCGGCAACAAATATCCCTGCGCCCAGAAGCAGACGCAATTTTGCTGATTTTTTCATAATTTCTGTTCTTCTCAATTGATTTCATACACCAACACACCCCGTCCGGTCGGGCGTGGTGGCTGGCAAAAAGGATTATGTGTCGAAAGAAATCAGGCGAGAGGCGGCGCACGCGGGGTGCGGGATTTATCCAGAACAAGGCGGGAAATGATCTGGTGAAGATGGTCAAAATATACTCTGTGGGTCGTATATTCACTGTCCAGAAAGGGAATTTCCACAGAAAAAACACTGATATTAACCTTGTGGAAGGGCAGGCAATAGATACAATATTTGGGGCCTGCCTTATCCTCGACAGGATTACCCTTTTCATCCAGCGTTATCCGCTTCAACCCCTGCGGGGTGCAGATGATATAACTTTGCGAGGCTGCCGGGACCGCGTCCGAACGCGCCCTCTCCATATCCGCGCTCGTTGCGGAAAGTGCCGCCGTTGACAGAAAATTTGCCAGCAGGACGCTTAGCAGAAACCGGCCAATCCCGCGTCCGGCGCGGGCCGCGATTACAGACAGGAACGGAAATGCTGTTGTGCCATACATGAATAATTTTTCGCCGGGTCATAAGATCGTGATCTGTTTTATGGCAGGGAAGCCGGCATATTTCAAGCAGATAATTTCCGGCCACCGGTCGGTTAATATCCTTGCAACGAAGGCCGGTAATTGATAACGTCACTTTTATTTGGGAGCAGGAAATGTCTAAAAATCATAATATGTTACGTAATTTTTTTCCGGCAGCAATATTAATTTATTCTGCCATATTCTTTCCCCGGGATGCCTTGGCAAAAAGCGCCACGGAAACCGGTGGCGATATCCTGTCCGTCCTGATTCCTGCTGTCGGCCTCGGGACAACATATTTCTATGAGGAGGGAAATCAGGGCATGATCCAGTTCGCCAAGTCCCTCGCCGCCACTGAAATCATCACCAAAGGACTGAAACTTGCCATCAACAAGAGGCGGCCAAACGGCGAATGCTGCGATTCCTTTCCCTCCGGTCATACCTCGGCGGCCTTTATGGGGGCGGCCTTCATTCAGAAACGCTATGGCTGGCGCTATGGCATCCCGGCCTATCTCGGGGCCGCCTTTGTCGGCTACAGCCGGGTCCAGTCCGATCAGCATTTCACCATAGATGTCATCGCCGGGGCGGCAATCGGCATCGCCAGCAGCTATTTTTTTACCACTTCATACGACGGGTTTCAGATAACGCCGCTGGCCGCAAACGGGGTTTACGGCATTAATATCACCAAAAGATGGTAGGGATAAAGTGAAGGGCTTCTGTTGCTAGGTGCCCTCCGAACCCCGCGTAACAAGCTGTTAGGCTGCTACAGCAAATGCTTCATTATCGTTTGCATTTACAAGTTGTGACCCGTCACAGCGGTATCATGCTGGGCAAAAGTCATATCTTTATTACGTACGTCGATCCTGTTTCGCCCCCCTAAGCTAATGGTGGAGGCGCCGGGTACCGCCCCCGGGTCCGTTCCGTCTATTCCATATATCAGTTTATTGCCATAGTCGGTTGCCCGACAGACTATATATAGGCGATAGTGATTAAGATTTGAATAGCCTGGACAAAATATTTATAACATAGCCCGTAACCGCCAACATAATGGGACAATATGAAACAATATCTCGATTTAATGCGCCATGTCCGTGATCACGGCACGGTCAAGCAAGACCGGACCGGCACCGGGACCTTGAGTGTCTTCGGCTATCAAATGCGCTTTGATCTTGCCAAAGGCTTTCCAATGGTCACCACCAAAAAGCTGCATCTGAAATCCATCATCCATGAATTATTGTGGTTTCTTGCCGGGGATACCAATATCGGATATCTGCAGGATAACGGCGTGCGCATCTGGGACGAATGGGCCGATGAGACGGGCGATCTCGGCCCGGTTTACGGCCATCAATGGCGTTCCTGGCCAACCCCCGACGGCAAAGAAATCGACCAGATTGCCAATCTTGTGCAGATGATCAAAAATAATCCTGACAGTCGCCGGTTGATTGTCAGCGCGTGGAATGTCGCCGATGTTGACCATATGGCCCTGCCGCCCTGCCACTGCCTGTTCCAGTTTTATGTCGCGGAGGGCCGCCTCAGCTGCCAGCTTTATCAGCGCAGTGCCGATATATTCCTCGGCGTGCCGTTCAATATTGCCTCATACGCGCTGCTCACCCTGATGCTCTCGCAGGTTTGCGGGCTTGAGCCGGGCGACTTCATCCATACGTTCGGCGATGCCCATCTCTACCGCAATCACCTGGAACAGGTGGAGGAACAGCTCAGCCGCGACCCTTTGCCTTTGCCGGTCATGAAAATCAATCCTCAGGTCAAAGATATTTTTGACTTCACTTACGCCGATTTTGCGCTGACAGGCTATGAAGCTCATCCCCATATAGCGGCCAAGGTCGCGGTATAATGGTAAAATTATCCCTGATCGTCGCCATAGCGGAAAATGGTATCATCGGCAAGGCGGGCGGTCTGCCGTGGCATATATCCTCGGACCTAAAATATTTCAGGAAAACCACCATGGGCAAGCCAATTATCATGGGCCGCAAGACATTTCAGTCCATTGGCCGTCCGCTGCCGGGCCGGGTAAATATTGTCATCACCCGTGATACCGGCTTTGCCGCAGAAGGGGTGATCACGGCCCACAGCCTTGACATGGCGCTGGAGGTCGGCACAAGTCTGGCCCTCGTCAAGAATGTTGATGAAATCATGGTCATCGGCGGGGCCGAGATATATCGCCTCGCCCTGCCGGATGCCGACCGGCTCTATCTCACCCGGGTTCACGGCGAGGTGGAGGGGGATACGCATTTCCCGGCCCTCGACCCCGATGACTGGCTGGAATACTCATCCAAAAGATTTCCCGCCGGTGAAAAAGACAGCCACGACTACAGCCTGCTTATCCTGGACCGGGTCTAAGGCAGCCGCCTTTACCCTTTCCCCTGCCTGGTTTTTAAGATTTATTATCATTGTTAATCATTTAATAACCTGAATATATCAGAATATAAAAATTAAGTGATCAATAATGATCTGACAAACGGGCTTAAAAACAGGAAACTATAAATGGTCAAAGTCACAGATATTCTACATAAAATCACTGGAAAATCCAAGGGAGGGGAGATGGAATCAATCCTTGATGCCCTTGACAGGTCACAGGCGGTAATTTCCTTCGATATGGATGGCAACATCCTTGACGCAAATGACAATTTTCTTGAAGTGATGGGCTATGATCTGGCCGAAATTAAAGGCAGGCATCACAATATATTTGTTGAGGAATCAGATAAACAATCCCCTGAATATAAACAATTCTGGCAATCCCTCAGGGCCGGCGAATATCAGGCCGCACGCTATAAACGCATTGGCAAAGGCGGCAGGGCCGTATGGCTCAGGGCGACCTATAATCCTGTTCTGGGGTCGAATGGCAAGCCTTTCAAAGTGATTAAATATGCCGCCGACATCACAGAACAGGTCTTGCAGAATGCTGACTATGTCGGACAGATAGAGGCTATCAGCAAGGCCCAGGCCGTGATCTCGTTTGATCTGGACGGCACTATCACCGACGCGAATGATAATTTCCTTGAAACCATGGGCTATAGTCTGGACGAGGTCAAAGGCAAGCATCACCGCATGTTCGTCGATGCGGAATATGAACGGTCCGCAGATTATAAACAATTCTGGCAATCCCTAAGGGCCGGTGAATATCAGGCCGCACGCTATAAACGCATCGGCAAGGGCGGTAAAGTGGTCTGGCTCCGGGCGTCCTATAACCCCATTATGGACCCGGACGGCAAACCCTTCAAGGTGATCAAATATGCCTCCGATGTCACGGAAATAGCCTTGCAGACTGCTGATTATGTCGGACAGATAGAGGCCATCAGCAAGGCCCAGGCCGTGATCTCATTCGATCTGGACGGCAATGTTACCGACGCAAATGACAATTTCCTTAAGGCGCTGGGATATACTCTGGATGAGGTAAAGGACAAACATCACGGCATGTTTGTTGAACGGGATTATCAACAGTCACCCGAATATCAACAATTCTGGAAATCCTTGCGGGCCGGTGAATATCAGGCCGCGCAATATAAACGTATCGGCAAGGGCGGCAAGGAAATCTGGCTTCAGGCATCCTATAATCCCATTCTGGACCCGGGTGGCAAGCCATTCAAGGTGGTCAAATATGCCACGGACATTACCGACCGGGTCACCGCCCGGATAGAAACCGAACGGGTCGGCAAGCTTGTTGATGAAAATCTTGACAAGATTCTCCATGCGGTCGGCGATGCCAACAGACAATCAACGACGGCATCCGATGCCTCGAATGAAACGCTGGAAACGGTTCAGGCGGTCGCGGCGGCAACGGAAGAATTCCAGATTGCCTCCAATGAAATTGCCCGCAGTATGGAAACCTCCCGGGCCGAAGTCGAAAAAGCGATGAGTGAAACCGCCAATGCCGACCACTCGACCCAGCAGCTCAGCAATGCGGCCATGGAAATGAACAAGATAGTCGAGGTCATTCAGGAAATCGCCAGCCAGATTAATCTGCTGGCGCTGAATGCCACGATTGAATCGGCCCGGGCCGGGGAAGCCGGGAAAGGCTTTGCCGTCGTCGCCTCCGAGGTAAAGGCTCTGGCAAACCAGGTCGCCGATGCCACGGCACAGATCAATACAGAGATCACCAACATGCAGACGATTTCCACCGATGTGGTTCACCGCCTAAGCGGCATCAAAGGCGCAGTGGAAATGGTTGAATCGAGCGTTACCACCGTTGCCAGTGCCGTGGAGGAACAGACGGTCACGACCCAGGAAATTACCTCGAACATGCATACCGCCACCGTTGCGGTCGGCAATATCAATGTAAATCTCGGCTCAATTTCCGAGGCCATTAAAAACGCCAATGAATTTGCCGAGGAGGGAACAGAACTCTACCGCAGTCTGGGCGCGTAACAAGCAGGGGCTTGAGTATAATTTTACCGTCATAGCCGCGCAGGCGGTAATCCAGAGCCTGAAAATATATTATATTAATCAAAGAATTACAGATAACTCCATCGTCTGTTTTCTGGATCCCCGGGTCAAGCCCGGGGATGACGAATGTGATATATCCCCGAGGGTGACGAATGTGATATATAACAGGGGTTTGTCAATGGCCCGGGCAGCCCCCTCAAGGGGCTGCTTTAGTCTATATATCAGAAACAGCTACTCGTGAAATTACAGCCCAAGACGCGGAATTTCAATTGCCGGGCAATGATCCATAACGACCTTGAGACCCGCATCTTGTGCCTTGTTCGCCGCCGTGTGGTTAATTACACCGAGCTGCATCCAGATCACCCCGGCCCCCTGTGCCACAGCCTCGTCAACGATCGGGCCGACGGCGTCAGATTTGCGAAAAATATCCACCATGTCAATTTTGGCCGGAATATCAGACAGATTGGCATAGACCTTCCGCCCGAGCAGCTCCGTCCCGGCCAGCCCCGGATTTACCGGATAAAGCTCATAGCCCCGACTGATCAGGAATTTCATAACCCGATATGACGGACGTTCGGGCTTCTTGCTCGCGCCGACAAGGGCGATGGATTTTACCGAGATCAGAATATCTTTTATCTCTGCGTCACTCATAATTTTTCTGCGATCTTAATTTTTCTGCGATCCTTCTGGCAATATCAATATATATTGCGCTATGGGGGCTGTCGGGGGCGTGGGCGACAATCGGGGTGCCGCTGTCTGATGTCTCGCGAATATCCATATGAAGCGGGATTTCGCCAAGGAAATCAACCCCGAGCCGGGCCGCGACCTCCCGCGCCCCGCCATGGCCGAATATATCTGACCGCTCACCACAGGACGGGCACAGGAAATAGCTCATATTCTCGATAATGCCGAAAACCTCTGTATCGGTTTTCTGGAACATATCCAGCCCCTTGCGGGCATCAATCAGGGCAATATCCTGCGGGGTCGAGACCACAATGGCCCCGTCCATATCTATGGTCTGGGCCAGGGTCAGTTGCACGTCGCCGGTGCCGGGCGGCAGGTCGAGCACCAGCACATCCAGTTCCCCGTCTGCATCCCACCGGGTGTCTGTCGTCATTTGTTTGACCGCCCCCATGACCATCGGCCCGCGCCAGATCGTCGCCGTGTCCTGTTTCATCATATAGCCCAGCGACATGCTGGCCAGACCATATTTGATGATCGGCAGGATCTTTTTATTCTCATCCTGACCGGGCTGTTCATCGACGCCAAGCAGCATCGGGATCGACGGACCATATATATCGACGTCAAATATCCCCGCTTTCAACCCCAGCGATTGCAGGGCAAGAGCCAGATTGACGGCGGTGGTGGATTTGCCGACCCCGCCCTTGCCGCTCGCCACCGCGATCACATGTTTTACGCCGGGAATCTTCCGGGCATTTTTCAGGGGACCTGCCCCCTTGGTCGGCGACTGCATGGCAGGAATTTCCTTCGCCGGGTCTCTTTGGGCGGTCAGGACAGAGACCACCTTGCTTATGCCGGCAATCGCCCCGAGTTTCGCGTCACATTTCTTCCGGACCTGTTCCATCATTTCCGCTTCCGCCGGATTAATGTTGAGGGCGAAACTCACTTCTCCGTCCCTGATGGCGAGTCCCTGCACCATGCCGAGCGAGACAATATCAACGCCCTTGCCCGGATGAGAAACAGATTTCAGGATATTCATCAGCTGTTCCTGCTTGATCTCTGTCATTTTGATCCTATCTATGTATACTATTGTTCCTGGCCCCTGATTGGAATATATAAGACATATGAATGTTTTTTACAGGGGGAAGGTCATTTTCCCGGTAATTTATCACGTAATTTACCGATATTTTTTCTTTGGAGGAGTTTTTTATGCCCTGGCAAAATAATAATGGTGACAAAAACCGTGGACCATGGGGCAGCGGGCCCGGCGGCAGCAATCAGGAACCGCCAAATATCGATGAACTGATTCGCAAGGGCCAGGATAAATTCCGCAGTGCCTTTGGCGGCGGCGGCGGCGGAAAAGGCGGCGGCAAAAGCATGGTCATGCTGATCGCCCTGTTTCTGGTCATCAGCTATCTCTATGCCGCCTTTTACAAGGTTCAGCCCGATGAAGCCGGGGTGGTATTACGTTTTGGCAAATGGATCGAGACCACCGGTACTGGCCTGCATTTTCATTTTCCACCGATTGATCAGGTCATCATTAAAAAGGTCACCGCCGTCAACAAAATCGACGTCGGCTTTGGCGGCAGTAAAAAGGAACGCCAGATGCTGACCGGGGATGAGAATATCGTCGATGTACAATATTCCATTCTGTGGCGCATCAAGGACCCGGCGCGCTTCCTGTTTAATCTTGATCAGAAAGAGCAGAGCATCAAGTCGGTTTCCGAAAGCGCCATGCGCGAGGTTGTCGCCAAAACCCCGATCGAAAAGATTATGACCTCGGAACGGCTTGAAATCGAAATGGAAGTCCGCAGCATCATGCAAAGGGTTCTGGATAATTATGAAGGCGGAATTGAAATCACCCAGATTAAAATGAACACTGTCTCCCCACCGGCACAGGTATCCGAAGCTTTCAATGACGTGCAAAAGGCCGAGGCAGACCGGGACAAAACCATCAATGAGGCCAAGAAATACCAGAACAAGATTGTCCCCCGCGCCCGTGGCGATGCGGAGAAAATAAATCAGGAGGCCGAAGCCTACAGGGCCAAGGCCATTACCATGGCCCAGGGGGAAAGTGCGCGCTTCCTTGCGGTTTATGCCCAATATAAGCTGGCCAAGGATGTTACACGCCGCCGACTCTATCTTGAAACCATGGAAAAAATTCTCGGACAGACCGACAAGGTTATTCTGGAGAAAGGCGGCAACGGGGTTTTGCCCTACCTGCCCCTGCCCGCCATTAAGAAACAGAATTAGGATAGGACAAGATAATGAATAATTTAAAAACACTGGTTATATTGATAATTCTGGGCGCCGCAGTCATTTTACTGGGGGCATCTGTTTTCACCGTTCGGGAAACGGAACAGGCGCTGGTGCTGGAACTCGGCAAATGGAAACAGACCGTAAAAGAGCCGGGATTGCATTTCAAAACACCCTTTTTCGAGAATGTGGTTTATTTTGACAAGCGGATTCTTCTGCTGGATACCCCGGAACTGATCGTCATCACCCGGGACCAGAAACGCATTATCGTCGATGCCTTTACCGAATTCCGGGTTGAGGACCCGCTGAAGGTCTATCAGGCGGTACGTAATGTCAGCGGGGCCGAATCGCGCCTGTCAACCATCCTCAATTCCAACCTGCGTAAGGTATTCGGCCAGCAGTTATTCAAAACCGCCCTGTCCGGGGAACGCAAGACCCTGCGGGCCGCCATATCAAATTCGGTCCGGGACGAGGCCGAGGCCCTTGGCATCAAAGTGGTTGACGTGCGGATCAAACGTACCGACCTGCCGGCAGAAAACAGCAAGCCGATTTTTGACAGTATGATTGCCGAACGCGAGCAGGTTGCCCAGGAAATCCGCGCCCGTGGCAGGGAAATGGCGATCCGTATCAAATCAAAGGCCGAACGCGACCGTACTGTTCTGCTCGCAGAGGCCGAACGCGATGCTCAGAAACTGCGCGGCGAAGGAGACGCCAAGGCGGCAAAGATATTTGCCGATGCCTATAATCAGGATGCCGAATTCTATGCCTTCTATCGCTCTCTGCGGGCCTACAGAACGGCCTTCAAGAATAAAAACACCACCATGGTGCTGTCCCCCGGCGGAGATTTCTTTAAATATTTTCGCGATATGAAGGGAAAAAAGAGCAAATAATGAGGGCTGAGGCTGATTTATGCGATGAAATAGTGGAAAAATACGATCAGAGGCGTATGGGCTTCTCATTTCTGTCACAAAATATGATAAGGATATGGATATAAACGCACCCTGTAGATAAAACAGAGGAAAAATCAGGAATAATTTTTTAATTGGAAGATATCAGGATTTATAATGAGTAATATCAAGAAATTTTTTACCGCAACGGTTATTATCACCTGCTTTGTGGTCACGATCCCCATCGCCGCCTTTGCCAAGGCCGGCCCGGCCAGTTTTGCCGACCTTGCAGAGAAACTGCTGCCCGCCGTGGTCAATGTCAATACGACCCAGACCATCAAGGTTGACCGACGCTCCCTGCCACAATTTCCCGGCATGGAGGAATTTTTCAAACGTTTTGGCCGCGAACCCGGCGGCGACCAGGGTGACGGTGACCATAAACGGGACAAACCCCTGACCCGGCACCGCATGTCGCTTGGCTCCGGGTTTATTATCGACCCCTCCGGTATCATCGTCACCAATAATCATGTGATTGACAAGGCCGACGAAATCATGGTCAAAATGTATGATGGCCGTGAATTCAAGGCGAAGCTTATCGGTACGGACAGCAAGCTTGATGTCGCCGTCCTCAAGATAAAAAGCGACAAGCCACTGCCTTTCGTCAAATTTGGCGATGATGCCAAATCCCGTATCGGTGACTGGGTGCTGGCGATCGGCAATCCCTATGCGCTCGGTGGTACCATCACTGCGGGGATCATTTCCGCCCGCAACCGGGATATCAACTCCGGCCCCTATGATAAATATATCCAGACCGATGCCTCTATCAATCGCGGCAACAGCGGCGGGCCAATGTTCAATATGAAGGGCGAAGTGATTGGCATCAATACCGCCATCTATTCCCCGACCGGCGGCAATATCGGTATCGGCTTTGCCATCCCCTCCAATCAGGCCCGGCATGTCATTGCCCAGCTGCGTAAGTTCGGCCATACAAAACGTGGCCGCATCGGCATAAGCTTTCAGCCTGTGACCGAGGATATCGCCGAAAGTCTCGGCATGAAAGACGGCCATGGCGCACTGGTTTCCTCCGTCGTCAAGGGTGGCCCTGCGGACATGGCCGGCATTCAGGCCGGTGACATAATTATCAAATACCAGGGCAAGGTTATCAAGAAACGCAATGAACTGCCGATCTGGGTCGCCAATACCAAAATCGGGGAAAAAGTTGAGCTGGTCGTCCTGCGTAAGGGGAAAAGAAAGAAATTGACCCTGATCGTCGATGAATTGAAGGAGGACAATACCAGCGCCGCCAATATACCGGATAATACCGGGGACAAAACCCAGAGCCAGGAAGTTCTCGGCATGGCCCTTGAACCGATTACCGACAAAACCCGCGAGGCCCTGAAACTTGAGGATGACATCAAGGGCGTGTTGATCGCCTCTGTTGACCGCGACAGCCCTGCCGGGGAAAGAGGTCTGCGCCGGGGCGATGTTATCCTCAGCATTACCCAGGAACCTGTGACCTCCGTGGATCAGGCCCTGAAGCGTATTGAAGTATTACGCAAAAAAGGCCGGAAAAGCATCCTGCTTAAAATTATCCGTCAGGGTAATACTGCCTTTATCACAGTCAAGTTTGATACGGAAAAATAACGTAATTTCCTGACTGAACAGCCTTCAATCGGGCCGGGTCTGCCATGACCCGGCCCCTTGTATTTTTCTATGACCAATAATATCTGTCTGACAGCAATATTTTAATAATTCTAATTTGCATTATTATAATATTGCTGTATAATCAACTGGTCTTTTCGACTCTTGATAACCGTTATATTAAAAAGGAAAATATTATGACCCGAATACCTGACGTAACTTTCAAAACCCGCGTGCGCAATGATGCCCTTGACGGCCCCAACCCCTTTGAATGGAAGGATGTGACATCCGATGATATTTTCAAGGGCAAGAAGGTTGTCCTGTTCGCCCTGCCCGGTGCCTTCACCCCGACCTGCTCGACATCTCATCTGCCGGGCTATGAAAAGCATTATGACGAGATGAAGGCGCTCGGCGTTGATTCGGTTGTTTGCCTGTCGGTCAATGACGCCTTTGTCATGTATCAGTGGGGCAAGGCCCAGAATGCCAAAAATGTATTTCTTCTGCCGGATGGCAGCGGTGAATTCACCCGCAAGATGGGGATGCTGGTCAACAAGGATAATGTCGGTTTCGGTTTCCGCAGCTGGCGCTATTCGATGGTTGTCGAAGATGGCGAGATTACCAAAATGTTTGTCGAACCCGGTTTCAGCGACAACTGCCCGACCGACCCGTTCGAAGTTTCCGACGCCGACACCATGCTGGCCTACCTGAGAAACTGATTTTTCCCACTTTAATTTAAAAGGGTCATGACAGAGCTGTCATGGCCTTTTTTTACCTGACAAAATCCTGATCTGAATAGCCCTGCAAATACAGAAGAGCCGTAAGATCGGCATGGCGAATCACCATATCGGCAGCTTTTTCCACGGCGGGTTTCGGGTGGAAGGCCACGCCCAGGCCGGCCTCGCGGATCATCGGGATGTCATTGGCCCCGTCACCGATGGCCAGGGTCTCCGCCTTTGATAACCCGCCCTTGTTACGGAATTCGATCAGGCTGTCGATTTTGGTCCGGCTGTCGACGATAGGCGGCAGGACTTTTCCGGTCAGCCTGCCGTCGCTGATTTCGAGTATATTGCCCCGGTTGACCTGAAATCCGGTAAGCGCCGCGACCTTGCCGGTAAAAAAGGTAAAGCCACCGGAGACCAGCACTGTCATCGCCCCCTTGGCATTCATGGTCCGGATTAGCGGCACCGCCCCCGGGGTAAGGGCAAGCCGCTCCCGATACATCTTTTCCAGGGCTGTCGCCTCCAGCCCGGCCAGCAACGCCACCCGGTCCCGAAGCGTCTGTTCAAAATCAACATTGCCCTGCATCGCCGCCTTGGTCATGGCGGATATTTCTTCCTTCAACCCGGCGAAGTCAGCCAGTTCGTCAATACATTCACACTGAATGATGGTCGAATCCATATCGGCGACCAGGAGCTTTTTCACCCGGTTTTGCTGCGGCTGGAACAGGAAATCAAGATTTTTGGCCATAAGCTCCGGGCCAAGTTTTTCCTCTGCTGCTACTATATCTCCGTCAAAAAAAATATCCGCCGCGACCCCTTCGGACAGCCATGATATGGCCGTAACATCCACCATTCGGGCGCCGCAATCCGCAACAATGGCCGCTGTCAATACCGGTTCCGCCGGATTGGAAATGAGTGTCAGAACATTTTTCATCTGTATCGCGCCTGTTTGCTGTCAAAAAGATCATGTTATATATAGACTGGTCTTTTAACGCTACGGGAAAATATATGAAAAAAATAATTCTGCTCGCCGGGCCGACCGCCAGCGGCAAATCCACCACTGCCCTCGGATGGGCGCGGGATTGTGGCGGGGAAATTGTCAATGCCGACAGTATGCAGGTCTACCGTGAGCTGCGTGATCTGACCGCCCGCCCGTCGGACCGGGACGAGGCCAGCTGCCCCCACCATCTCTATGGTATCCTGAAGGGTGACGACCCCTGTTCCGCCGAACGCTGGCGCGACATGGCCCTGACTGTCATCGAGGAAATCTGGCAGCGCGGTGCGGTGCCGATTGTCGTTGGCGGCACCGGACTGTATTTCAGAAGCCTGACCGAGGGGCTGTCTGCGGTGCCGGAAATTGACCAGAATATTCGCCGCAAAGTCCGGGAGGAATTAACTGCCACCGGCCCGCAGGCGGCCCACAAAAGGCTGACGGATCTTGACCCGCTGATGGCGTCCCGGCTCGCCCCCGGCGACAGCCAGCGGATCTGCCGCGCCCTCGAAGTGATCCTGTCCAGCGGAAAGTCCCTCGCCCATTGGCAAAATATCCCCCCCGTAGGCGGTCTTGATGCCCGGGAGGACATTGCCGTGGAACGCAATATCATCATTCCCGACCGTCCAGCGCTCTACGCCCGTTGCGACCGGAGGTTCCGCGAGATGATAGAACAGGGCAAGGCCATAGAGGAAGTTGCCGCCTTGCTTGCCCTGAATTACCCCGCGACATTGCCGGTGATGAAGGCCCTCGGCGTATCACATATCTCCCGCTATCTCGGGCAGGAAATCCCGCTGGAAGAGGCCATCAGCCTCAGTCAGACAGCAACCCGGCAATTTGCCAAACGGCAACTGACCTGGTTCCGTAATCAGTGTATTTCGTGGAATCAGATAAATATGAAATATTAGTATAGATATATAAATTATTTTGTATTATAATTACGTAATTATTATTGACTGAGAAATAATATTATATTATGCTGCGCCGCGTCAGAAAATAATCTATATCTGCGTTTCGGTTGCCACAGCCGTAAAAAACGGATATAAAATTTTGTTCGCGAGGGATTTTTTGCATTTTCTTCGGAACCATGGATAATTGGATTAAGAAAGGTTGGTTATGGCCGACAAAGAGATCAGCGGTGCAGAGATCATCATAAACTCCCTGATTGATCTGGGGGTCGAGGTTATCTTCGGCTATCCCGGCGGGGCTGTATTGCCAATCTATGACGCCCTGTTCAAACAGGACAGGATTCGGCATATTCTGGTCCGCCATGAACAGGCGGCGGTTCATGCGGCAGAGGGTTATGCACGCTCTACCGGCAAGGTCGGGGTTGTTCTGGTCACCAGTGGCCCGGGGGCGACCAATGCGGTGACCGGCCTGACCGATGCCATGCTTGATTCCATTCCGGTAATCTGCCTGACCGGGCAGGTTCCGGTTCATCTGATCGGCAGTGATGCCTTTCAGGAGGCCGACACGGTGGGCATAACCCGCCACTGCACCAAGCATAATTATCTGGTACGCGATGTTGATAAATTATCAGGCACCATCCACGAAGCCTTTTATGTCGCGACCAATGGCCGTCCGGGGCCGGTCGTCGTCGACGTGCCAAAGGATATTCAGATATTCACCAGTGAAAATATCCATAGCGGCACGATCAAACACCGCAGTTATCGTCCGGCGGTCAAGGGTGATATTAATGCCATCCGGGAAGCGGTAAGAATATTGGCCAAGGCGGAAAGACCGGTTTTCTATAGCGGCGGCGGGGTGATAAATTCCGGCCCGGCGGCGGCACAATTGCTCAGGGAAATGGTCCGGCTCACCGGCGCACCAATCACCAGCACCCTGATGGGACTGGGCGCCTATCCGGCAACTGACAAACAGTTTCTCGGCATGCTTGGCATGCACGGCACCTATGAGGCCAACCACGCCATGCATGATTGTGATGTTATGGTCTGTGTCGGGGCGCGTTTTGACGACCGGGTGACCGGACGGCTGGATGCCTTTTCGCCAAAATCAAAGAAAATTCATATTGATATTGACCGTTCATCAATCAACAAGACCGTCCGGGTTGATGTGCCGATTGTCGGCGATGTTGCCCATGTGCTTGAGGATATGCTGAAATTATGGAAGGCGACCACCCTTGAACAGGGGCAGCCTTCCTATGACGACTGGTGGGCCAGAATTGAGCAATGGCGCGCTCGCGACTGCCTGAAATATCATCAGTCCGACGATGAGATCATGCCGCAATATGCCCTTGAACGCCTGCAGGCCCTGACGAAGGACCGGGATGTCTATTTCACCACCGAGGTTGGCCAGCATCAGATGTGGGCGGCCCAGTTCCTGAAATTTGACCAGCCGAACCGCTGGATGACCTCTGGCGGTCTCGGCACGATGGGCTATGGCTTTCCGGCAGCGATCGGCGTTCAGGTCGCCCATCCGGAGGCGCTGGTGATTGATGTCGCGGGCGAGGCCTCCATCCAGATGAATATTCAGGAACTCGGCACCGCCATCCAGTATGGCCTGCCGGTCAAGATTTTCATCCTCAATAATGAATATATGGGCATGGTACGCCAGTGGCAGGAACTTAACCACGGCGGACGCTATTCCCAGTCAATGTCCAGCAATCTGCCGGATTTTGTCGCGCTGGCCCAATCCTACGGCGGTCATGGCATTGTTGTTGACAGACCGGCGGACCTTGACGCCGCCATCACGGAAATGATTGAGCAGGACGGGCTGGTGATCGTCGATTGCCGGGTGGCGAAACTTGCCAATTGTTTCCCGATGGTGCCAAGCGGCGCGGCCCATAACGAAATGATTTTACCGGAAGATGAAGAAATTCTTGAAGCGGAAGGGGGCGCAGCTCTGGTTTAACCGGCGGCGGAGAAAATTATGCACCATACCCATAAAGAAATAGAAATCGCCACGCGCCATACCCTGTCGGTCATTGTTGATAACGAGGCCGGGGTTCTGGCCCGGGTGATCGGTCTGTTTTCTGGCAGGGGCTATAATATTGAACATCTGACGGTGGCCCCGGTTGATCTGCGAGGAACCGAATCCCGCATTACCGTGGTGACAATCGGCACCCCCCATGTTATCGAACAGATCAAGGCACAGCTTGACCGGCTGGTCCCGGTCCACCGGGTCGGCGACCTGACCGAAAGCGGCCCGCATGTCGAACGCGAACTTGCCCTGATCAAGGTGCATTGTACTGATGATCAGCAACAGTCGGCCCTGCGTATTGCCGAAGCCTTCCGCGCCAAAATTGTCGATAGCAGCCATGACAGCTATATCTTTGAAGTGACAGGTAAAACAGACAAGATCAAGGCCTTCATCAAACTGATGGAAAATCTGGGACTGGTCGAAGCGGTGCGGACCGGTGTTGCCGCCCTGACCCGAGGGACAAAGGCATTATAAAAAATTTGCGGGCCATATTGCCCGCGATACAACAGCTATATAAATATTATCAAAGGAGAAGATGAAAATGCGCGTATATTATGATCGCGATGCGGATATTAACCTGATCAAGACCAAGAAAGTCCTGATCATCGGCTATGGCAGTCAGGGGCATGCCCATGCGGCCAACCTGCGCGACAGCGGAGTTGCCGAGATTGCCGTGGCTCTGCGCGAAGGCTCAGGCAGCCGGGCCAAGGCCGAAGAGGCCGGCTTCAAGGTAATGACCGCCGCCGAAGGGGCGGCATGGGCCGATGTCGTCATGGTTCTGGTGCCGGACGAGCTTCAGGCGGAACTTTACCAGAATGATCTTGCCCCCAATTTGAAACAGGGGGCGGCGCTGGCCTTTGCCCACGGGCTGAATATTCATTTCCGGCTGATTGAACCGAGGGCCGACCTTGATGTATTCATGATTGCCCCGAAAGGCCCCGGCCATACGGTGCGCTCGGAATATCTCAAAGGGGCCGGGGTGCCAACCCTGATTGCCGTCCATCAGGATGCCTCCGGCAATGCCCATGATATTGGGCTGTCCTATGCGTCGGCCAATGGCGGCGGTCGGGCCGGAGTGATTGAAACCACCTTCCGCGAAGAATGCGAAACCGATCTGTTCGGCGAACAGGCGGTGCTGTGCGGCGGGGCCTCAGCGCTGGTTCAGTGCGGATTCGAGGTTCTGACCGAGGCCGGTTATGCGCCGGAAATGGCCTATTTCGAATGTCTGCATGAATTGAAGCTGATCGTTGACCTTATGTATGAGGGCGGCATTGCCAACATGCGCTATTCAATCTCAAACACGGCTGAATATGGCGACTATATGTCAGGCCCCCGGGTGATTAATGCACAAACCAAGCAGGCCATGAAACAGATTCTGGCCGATATTCAGGAAGGGCGTTTCGTCAATGACTTTATGCTCGATAACAAGGTCGGGCAGATCAAACTGAAAGCCGCCCGCGCCAGGGGCGCCGCCCATCCGATTGAAAAAGTCGGTGAAAATCTGCGCGCCATGATGCCGTGGCTGAAAGAAAACCAGCTGGTTGATAAAGCCAGAAACTGACGGTAATCTCCTGATCACACCAAAAAACCCGCCGGGCCATGGGGCCTCTGGCGGGTTTCTTTTTCTGGTCACGTTGGAAAATTCAGCTGTTATTTCTCAGCGTACCAAGATGTGCTTGCCTTTGGGTGCACAATGGCTGAATTATACAGCAAAAACACCCGTAAATCAACGGTAGCGACTGCTGCTGTGGTTAGATGGTAGTTTAAAATCATTCCAGACTTTTTTTGACCCGACTCGAAATATTACCGCTATTTCGGTGACAGGATCATAATGATCTGACGGCCTTCCATTTTGGGAGCCTGCTCGATTTTTGCCTTTTCCCGAAAGTCTTCCTGGACCCGGGTCAGGATTTCCAGGCCGAGTTCCTGATGGGCCATTTCCCGCCCGCGAAACCGTAAAGTAACCTTGACCTTGTCGCCACCGTCAAGAAACCTGTCAACCGACCGCATCTTGACATCATAGTCATGCTTTTCAATGCCGGGGCGCAGTTTGATTTCCTTGACCTCGACAGTTTTTTGCTTCTTCTTGGCGAGACTGGCCTTTTTCTGGGCTTCAAAACGATATTTCCCGTAATCGAGAATCTTGCATACCGGTGGTTCGGCATTGGGCGAGATTTCCACCAGATCAAGTCCGGCGTCTTTGGCCATGGACAGCCCGACTTCAACCTTGACTGACCCGTGATTCTCACCCTCACTGTCGATTAATCTGATTTCCTCTGAGACAATATCATTATTTACCCTTAATCCTTTTTTGGACGGGGGGCCTTGTACTGGTCGTCTGGCTATTTAATTTCCTCCTGCGGGCTGCCGGTTTCGGCATATTCCCGCCTTGCTGTTAATGATGGCGTAGATTTACCCTTTATTACTGAAAAACAAAAAAAATGCAATGCTCATTGACCTATCTTTGATCTGGTGCAAGCGATTCTTCCTTCAGTTGCCTGATGGCCTCACTCAAATCAACGGTTTGCTGCTGTTTTGACCCAAGACGGCGGATGGTGACGGTATTTTCCGTCGCCTCGCGCCCGCCCGCGACAAAAATTGCCGGAGTCTTGGCGTGGGAATGTTCGCGGATTTTATAATTTATCTTTTCACTCCGCAGGTCGATTTCCGCCCGAAGCCCCGCAGACTTCAACTGCTGATAAACTTCCCGGACATAATCATCCTGATCAGAGGTGATGCCCGTCACCACAACCTGAATGGGCGCAAGCCACATGGGGAAGCGTCCGGCATATTCCTCAATCAGGATACCGATAAAGCGCTCAAACGAGCCGAGTATGGCCCGGTGTAGCATGACGGGGCGATGCTTGTTATTATCGGCACCGATATAATGGGCATCAAGCCGTTCCGGCAGGATGAAATCAACCTGAAAAGTGCCGCATTGCCAGTCGCGGCCAATGGCATCGGTCAGGACAAATTCAAGTTTCGGGCCGTAAAATGCCCCCTCCCCCGGGTTAAGACTATATTCAAGGCCGGTTTTCTCGATAGCAATCTTCAGCGCCGCCTCCGCCCGGTCCCAGACATCATCGCCGCCGGCGCGGGTCTCGGGCCGGTCAGAGAATTTAACCTTGACATCGTTAAAGCCGAAATCCTTGTATATCTCCAGCAGCATTTCGCAGAAAGTCACACATTCATCACTGATCTGGTCCTCACTACAGAAGATATGGGCGTCATCCTGGGTGAAGGACCGCACCCGCATCAGCCCGTGCAGGGCGCCTGACGGCTCATAACGATGACAGGAACCGAATTCCGCCAGCCTGAGCGGCAGGTCCCGGTAACTGACAATCCCCTGATTGAATACCTGAACATGGCACGGGCAGTTCATCGGTTTCAGGGCAAAGACCCGGTTGTCGGATTCGGTGGTGTACATATGTTCGTGAAATTTGTCGGCATGGCCGGATTTCTCCCACAATATCCGGTCAACCAGCTGCGGGGTATTGATTTCCTGATAGCCGTATTTCTTTTGTTTGCGGCGGATATAGGCCTCAACCTGTTGATAGATTGTCCAGCCATGGGGGTGCCAGAAGGGCATGCCGGCGGCCTCTTCCTGAAAATGG
>Ga0256829_1000702_pt1 | contig 31158 bp, 32 predicted proteins | sample 131447metaG_FD_185979 | JGI IMG/M metagenome (GOLD analysis project Ga0256829, IMG submission 185979) | Hydrothermal vent microbial communities from Lau Basin, Pacific Ocean - 131-447 | ecosystem: Environmental > Aquatic > Marine > Hydrothermal vents | place: Pacific Ocean: Lau Basin | collected... | reverse complement strand
TCCATGATGGCACTGTATGTCAAAAAGGGAATGCTATCATTCCCTGAATATCCGATCTATACCGTCAATGGAGAATACCTCTATGGCAGATCCGGGTATCTCTATAAATCAGAATCTCTATACAAAGCGGATCATCTTCCATTTTCGGGGGGAAATACAGTATACTATACGTGGAAAGAGATAAAATCTGCGTATTTCGTAAATGCATGGATACCCATATCGTTCCTCAATGCGACTGACAGGAATGTTGATGTGGAGGTGACCGATAGTATAACAATTGGTTCAACGAGCCAGCACACTGAGTTTTCCATGGCAAAGGCATCCGATTACGCCGGAAAAAAATCCTATGAAATGGGTACCAGTGCCTTCTACACATCCGGACTATATGCAAATTCATATTCAGCTACAAGCTTTCCTAACAACATATCACGACATGATGCTGTGATAGCTATCAAGGGGAATGTAACTGTAATGACGTATCAACTGTTTGAAATATCTTCAACCGGAGCAAAGGGGTTAAATAAATACCGCACGGACATGGGCATTACATCTCTTAACCATATAAAGAGCGAATTTGAGATGAGATATTTCTTTGTGGGAGAAAATGTGAATATGAACAAATCTGTCAAAGAATACACAAACTCTGAATACAAGAACCTCAGTCTTCAGAAGAGATACGCTCTTGCAATGGGAATATACTTCAATGCAACAGATTCAAAAGTCCTCTGGGGTAACAAGAATACTATAGAGAATATCACAACCCTCAATAAAAGTAATCCAGAGGTAAACTGGCAAACTATCTATTCAAGCCTTGGTGCCACTACCAGCAACGATCAGGGTAAGATTGATGCTGACCTGAGCATCCTGATCGCAGTGGTATCTGTTGCTCTCGCTTTGGCTGCCGTACCATGGTCAGACGCAGTAACAATTCCTTCGATTTACGTTGCTGTTCTCGGACTAGATGTTGCCGTTGCTTCTATGTTTCAATCGGGCATTATCAGCGTTACAAGCACCTCTTTAATCTATACCGGGCACATAAGCGATACAGGCACACTCAGTGGCAGTATAACTCCTGTTACTGTTAATAACTGGTATACCCCTCAGGATATAGTGATCGATGGAAACACATACCAGATCCCTACAAACTATGCGATAATAAAACCTGCATCATAGATTCAACTATCTATTTATTCTTTCAGATATAAATGAATGAAAAGGGGAATGTGTAAAATGAAACAGCGTAGAGGACAGTGCCAACCCAGATGGAAATATATGTTTAAGATTTAAGTAACCAACTTAATGGCTGGAAACTTGGATCTTATATAATGTTTATAGCCAGATATATAGATAACTTCTATGTAATCTTGATGAAGGGAAAAAGAATAACAAGATCAGATACAACCAATAGAAACACAGGTTTATTCGCCCTTTTTGAATAGAAATAAATAATATAGTCAGAGAATCAGAATGAGGTGGGGGAGAAAACAGTGGTGAGGAAGGATCATTAACCGAACAAAAAGGACATTGTCAATTTTTAGTTGACGGGAGTGGCAGAATTTAGGGCAGGAAAATCTTGAGATCCCAATCAGACCGCACTTAGGAGTTTTCGCGGGATCAATGATCGTTTCCACAAATCCTGTGGAATCAACTAAGATTTGACAATCTCACAAAAAGGTAAAATAATTATATTGTTCTATAATATTCTTCGATAACAAATGCAAAAAAGATATGCAAAGGGGAGACCAAGAAGAAGATACAACAGTCGGAGGAGCCCTTACCCTTCCCAGTCAAACAAGATCAAAAAGCTCGATATGAGCAAAAGTGATGAATTTCAATATGTTCTTTCAAATACCGTTGTTTCTCTTCCGGATGATGTTCGCGGTGCCATAAAAGGGGGAATTTATGCCCTCTTTTCAAAAAGAGGAGTTGGATATGCCAAGGATTTTATTCAGAAGAAAAACAATGAAGGAATAATACCTGACCGTATGAGTGAAGAGCTAATGGGGCTTATTCACAGATATTCGAAATACCAGTAGCTATGAGTGGTAAAAGTTCTATGCATGATAGTGAATGCCAATTATGAATGATCTGAAAGAGAGGGTTGAGAAATATATAGAGATTGAAAAGAACGCGTTTGACAAGCTTAAAATAGGGGTTCCACCCGGATCATATCTTGAGGGATCGGCGAGAGATTTCCTGTTCATGGCGAAAAGTTATTACAATGACGCAATTTTCTTTAAAAAGAAAGGTGATCTTGTAAATGCTCTTGCTGCTCTGAATTATTCATATGGATGGATAGACGCTGGCGTCAGAATAGGTCTTCTTGATGGCGGAGATGACCATCGACTCTTTACACATTTTAAGTGACGTTAGGTTCGAACCACCATCATTGATTCGCAAGCCGTTTCATATCTCTCTCACTGGAGTAGTATACCTTGGTACCAGAATCTGCAAAAAGGGAGGAGGCGTAGGCACTCTGCAAGCCCTCCTTACAATAAAAAACAATTGAGCTGTAGTGCTCCACATTCTTCTTGAGTCTCTCAAGTTGCCACAGTCTGAGATTGACAGCTCCTTTATAGTGCCATCTCTGGTATTCTTTTCTATCTCTGAGATCAACAATGAGCGAGTTCTCTGGGATCTCTTTAACCTCCATTTCGTCTTTTCGCAGAGATTTAAGAAATCCATCAACCGTATCGGAAGAAAATGTCATCATATTCGTGAGAATCATATCGACAATTTCCTCCGGAATGCCGTTCTTCTCAAGTTCTTCAATCGGTACCTCTGTGCGTGCGTGCTCTGCAAAAAGTGCGCAGAACTCTCCGGTATTCTTCTCTGGATATGTCCCTATTTTTCGAGCAAGATCTGTGATCTCATCCTTATCGAATCCAATTAAAGGCCGGTAAATGGGCATATCTACAAAATGAGAAAGGCTCATAAGGTTATCAGGCGTCTGGGAAGAAACCTGGCCTAAGGATTCGCCGGTGATTATTCCCTTGTACCCAAATTTTGAGGATATTTTCTCAGCCAACTTATAGAGAAGTAGCTTGAATAAAACTGTCCCAGCATTATCCTTACCATCTAAAATGGCATATTCAACGAATTTTCTGCAATCAAGAATGTGGATTTTGGCAGTGTAACCGTGGAGCCACCCTCTCGTGAGCTTTACCGCTGCATTTAGAAAATAGACAGTATCTATAGGATGGGCAAGAGAACAGAACAGAAAATTCACAAGCACCCCTCGCTTCATCATCATCCAAGAAGCAACAGGCGAGTCTATACCTCCAGACATCAGACACACCATAGATCCCTGAGATGATGTGGGTAGCCCCCCGGGACCAAGAATCACGTAGGTGTAGAGATATGCGGTCTTGTTACGAATTTCGATGTTTATTTCTACATCTGGGCTTTTAAGTGAAACTCCGTCGGATGAGCTTACAAGTAATTCTCCAAGTTGTCTCTCCACATCAATAGATGAAAAGGAGTGATTTCCCACCCTCCTGCATCTTACCGCAAATTTTTTTCCCACAACAATGGATTTCGTCAGAGGATAGGCTTTTTCAAGAAGATCCGCAAGGGAGCTGAAATCAAACTTATAGACCGGAGAGAACGATTTGATTCCGAAAACGGTACTTAGGTTCCTTCTCACCGTACTCTCATCTGCAGATGTTTCGAGGAATATCCTTCCCCTTGTTTTTCGAATATCGGTCACGCTGCCAGGCGGCAGAGCTGCCTTTATGGATGTTATCAGTTTGCTCTCCATATTGCTCCTTGTATATCTCCGTTTTAACCCGATTTCTGAATACCTGACAAGATAGAGTGACATTACAGCAACCCGTTCATTAAATAGAATACGAAGATATTAAGATCAAGGTATGTAGAGTTCCTTTAAACCAGACTGCATGTTTTTCTCACGTCGCATTGTGATAAGATCTAATTTTTGTATCTGAACCTCTAGAAGAGGGTTTGCCTCCCCGCTGAAAAAATGACCTCCAAACACCTCATGATTGGAGTTTGCCAGAGCTATGTGAATATGTAATCTCGGTTCGTTTTCAGTGATGGAACCGTGGAACGAAACAACTTCCATTCGTTCCCTATACGAATCTTTTTTGTAATTTGGACCCTGAAAGTAGCCGATCTCTGCCTTTTCAATCATGCCCACTGCCCAGAGAACGGTTCCTGATTTAACTGCATATCTCTTGATCGCTTTTTCCAGTGCAGGTAGGACCTGCTCGCCCTTCTCTATCTTACATACTATTATGTTGGCTCCACTGGCACACCTCATATCCAGAAATTGCCTCTTACGATAAGATGTTTACCAAATCACCATCTAGCTCCGTATTATAATTTCACCGTAATCGATTCACCAGTTGACATTGATTGTTGAACCACTATTGTCTGAAGATTCCGTTAAGGGAAATTCGATTGCTTGATCAGGCATTTCTATCCTGTTTCCTATACTCATTCGAAGTACTTTTACAATAGCTTTTCAAATAATTATAGGGGTCAATGAGTGATATTTCAGGCCTTCACATTTACGGTTAGATAATCTCTAAGTATCCTGTATGTTAAACCCCATATTTCAACATCGCGCCATGTGTAACATGGATAGCCACTCGCAGTTTTACCCGTCTTAAGTTCATTTCTATCAATGACCAGAACGTCTTGAACCTCGTCCCCAGCCCTCAAATCAGAAGGAAGATCCTCTTTATCAGTGAAGGCATAAACATCAAGCTCAGCATTATTCGGATGGTATATTCCAAAGAAGGAAAGCTTTGACGGCCTGTAGCCAATTTCCTCATATGATTCTCTTACTGCCGCTTCGAGGGGAATCTCCCCCTCTCTTACAAATCCCCCAGGGAACGCTATCTGACCCGACCATGGATCACCATCACGCTTTCTCCTCCTAATGAAGATAATTTTTTCGTCTCCATTGATCAATGTGACGGCAGCAGATCTTCTCCGAGTCGCCTCGCTCGAAGTACTCATTGCTTTCCTGTTATGCAGTCAAGTACATAATAAATATTTTTCCATTTCGCTTCATACGGTTAATGGCACTTGTATCGCAGTCACACTCAGGTTGTTACCTATACTGGAGATGCTTGGCGCGTTCAGCAACCACTTCACGAACGGAGATCCGAGAGAGACCCAAGATCGATAAGACCATATTCTTCCGTTATCGCAAAGACTCTGAATGAATCCTGGTCAACGTTTTTCAGCACCGGAGTGAAATGCTCTTCACTTATCAGAGAAGTGGAGAGATCCGCCCCAGATGAAAAAAAACTCAACGCAGGTAGTAGAAGGAGATTTTCCTTGCTACTGTATGCAAAGACAGGCATTTTGTATGAACCACCAACCGAATCACGTAAAACTATGCTAGGATGCTCATGACCAAGTATGGTAAACCCTTTGAGTCCCAAATCTTTGTCTCCATGATATATATAGAAGTTACCGAGCCTAATGGAATCTCTCAACACAATGTTCCTTGTAGAAAGTATAGCGGAGAGGTAATTGTCGTGATTTCCCCTTATGAATACCAATTCGACTCGATGCGAATATCTATCTATGAAGTGTTTGGCATCACTCCATTCCTGAGGGAAATTTTTTGAGAAGGCATGTTTAAAGTCTCCGTTGATTATGATTCTCTCGGGATCATATGTTGCTATTATTTTATCTACCATACCCTCGACATGCTTCAGTTGCAACTTTGGGAGAAATAATCCCCTGAGGTTCATTTCCTGCTCAAATCCTAGATGAAGATCAGAAATAACTGCCGTCAGTTCCTCGGGAAGGTAAGCACAATAGAACTCAGATATGAAGACATCATCAGAAATCCGGATATCCCGCATGCAGTTATTTCCTCTCTTTTATGAACTCCCCTATCCTCCTTATACCTTCGGTTATGGATTTCTGCGAAGCAGCGAACGAGAAACGGAATCTGTTTTGTCCCGATCTACTAAAAGCAGTTCCTGGTGATACGATTACCTGCTTTTCCTGCAAGAGGAGATGGCTGAATCTGGGACTTCTCAGATCAAGGTCAAATGAGGGAAAGGCATAGAATGTCCCTTCCGGCTTTCTAAGAGAAATCCCATCTATTTCACTGAAGAGTTTGTAAACAAGATCGCGCCTCTTTCTGAACTCATCTCTAAATTTCTCCGCACTGCCATATGAGTTCAATGCTTTCATAGCACCATATTGCGATATTGAAGGAGCGCATGTAATGGTTTGCTGTTGAATCCTGTTGCATATCTTTATGACCTCATCTGGAGCATGAAGATATCCAACCCTCCATCCTGTCATTGCAAATCCCTTGGAGAAACCGCTTATTGTAACTGTCTTCTCAGCCATCTCATCGATTGATCCCGGGGAAAAATGTTTTCCCTCAAAAACTATATCCTCGTATATCTCGTCGGAGATGAGGTACATGTTATTTTCAAGAATAAAATCACTGAGCTCCCTGATCGATTTTTCGGAATAAACTTTACCGGTTGGGTTGTTCGGTGTGTTGAGTATGAAAACAGAAGTTTTGGATGTTACGAATCTTCTGGCCACATCAAGGTCCAGTTCATAATCATCGTCAGTGGGAACGAACAACGGTTCAGCTCCAGCAAGCTTGATAATATCAGGATACGACAGGTAATACGGATCTGGGATCATAACCATGTCCCCCGGTTCTGTTAATGCCATAACCGAAAGGAAAATGGCGAACTTAGTAGGGGTAACAAGCACGTTATCAGGCGATGAAACAATGTTGTTTCTCTCGCGAAGCTTTTTCGAGATCTCTTTTCTCAGCTCCAGCAGGCCCATAGAAGGAGTGTAATGAGTTCCACCTCGCCTCGCGCTGTCGAACGCATGATCTATTATCTCAGAGGGTGTTGTAAAATCAGGCTCGCCAATTCCAAAATTCAAAACATGCATCCCTTTTTCCCTCATTTCGGAAGCGAGCCGCATCATCGATACGGAAGCAGACTCTTTTATATCTAGATGCCTCATGGGAACCTCCGGGAGTCAATACAATAATCGCTGTTAAAACTATCTATGATAAATGCACGTAAATGCCTAAAACAAGACAATCAGAAAACAAAAGGGAAACTAAAAATAATTATATAAAAATTAAAAATTTTAAATCACTCCTAATTTTCAGTGTTTCCTTTTCCTGATTAAGGCAGCAGATATTCCAATGATTGCCAAGATGAGAGCTCCGGCCACTATCAATTTCCCTGTGCTTCCTGAAAGAGCTGGAAGTGATGAGGATGTCGGCTGTGTTGAAGTGGTGCTAGCCTGAGATATTGTGATCGTGTGGACTGAAAAGTGTGGAACATGAATGACTATGAGAACACCGCCAGAAGTGCTGATCTCTGCGAATTTAGCCTGTGACGATACTGTTAAATTCAATACACCAGAGAGCGTTGAAATATGTGCCGTAGCTCCATCGAATGTCACTTTCACGTTGGATTTACTGTTTATTACTGTGTTGGACACAAAGATGACTATGTTTGTACCCCTGTGATGGGCGGATGATACCTCAAGTGAGACTTTACCAGATGTGACTTTGCTAATGACCATGTTGACAGAGTTGTTCATCTTGATGGTTACATTTGCATTTGTTCCGCTGCCCGTTATTGCAAGTTCTGCGGCAACTTTACCTGATTCCATTGCCCTGTTTAGTCTCTCTGAAACATTCAGACCAAGATGCTGCAGACCAGGTGGAGTAACCATTGATAGTTTGCCGACCTCGTTTGAACTTATCAGTATGTTACTTCCGTTAATGGAGACGTTTCCATCCCTAATGAGTATATAGGAGTTCAGTCCGTTTCCAGATATATGAACTGCATACCTCCCAGCTTCAATCTCATGATCAGATTCAAGTGCAACGTTGGAGAACTGTGAGAAGTTCGAGGTCATGGTACTGTTGTAGTGCATGGACGACCCCCTCGTCAGAATTATGTTGGCTGAGAGTCCAGGAGCCATCGTGAGATTTACAGTCCCATTCTTCCACAGGATAACAGATTGCATCGCCGGATTGTTATGGAAAGCGTATATGTAGGAGCTGTTTGAGAAGATGAAAATGGATCCAAGTAGTATGGGCTGCCCTACGGGTATGAGAAAATGGCTATCATCTTCACCAATAGTACCATTCGCACTGACGGCAATAGAACTGAATATTGTGCGAGATGCTTGAACATCATAGAAATTACTGACCGTACCGCTGGTTGAATTTAGCTTCAGGGAAAGAAATTGACCGGTAAGCACGCCCGTTGTTTTGTTGTATGTGAACCTGCTGTTGTGAGAATGATCCCATTCAATGTGGCTCATCTGGGCTACGAGAGGTACCATTCCAAGAATAACAGGCTGAGTGGATGCAGAGAAGTAGGCGGTTGTGTTGTTTACCTTTGCCTTCGTGTTTGAGAAAATGTAATAGACAGATCCATTCAGGTTCGTTGTCTTGTATATGTTTATGGTATTCGTGAAGCCACTGCCCATAGTGCCGTTCATTCCTTCGAAGACATCTCCCTGATCGAGATTCATCCTAGCTCCGACTGGTAATAGTTTGTTGTTGACTGTGACAGAAATATTTGAATTCAGAGAGTCAGAGATCATCACAAATAACTTCTCGGCATGAGTTTTGAGTATGGTCGCATTCTTGAGCACTATACTTCCCTGCGGTGAAGAGAAGTGGAATGAGGTCGTTGAATTTGACGATACCTTAATGAGGGGTGTCAGGGCAACAGAAATTCCCTCGTGTGAATATTGCAGATCTTTGACAACACTCGTAGTCTTGTTGTACTGGAAAGTATAGTTTCCCAGTGTGGTCGTAGACATCGATGTGGATGTCATTCCTACTGCGGAACCTGCAGCAAACAACAGTGTTATTATTACTACAGGAACCAATAGTTTCGTATTCATATTGAGTTTATTTAAACGTATATATAAGCATTTATTGGTACAATTTCGTACTAATTTCGTTCATATCAAGATATTTACCATCATTAGAAATGAAACGGGCGTGGTTTTGAACTCCACAGACGTGCTTCTCTGATGGCTATTTCAACCGCTTCGGATGGATCTGATGCTTTGAAGAATTTTCCCTCCGTTGGTTTTCTCGGCTGTATTGAAAGGTCTCCTATGCTTACTACCGATTTCCCTTCAGAAATTGCAAAATACGCTTCAGAACGAGTTCCAGATGAACCATCGACAGATATCACAGCTTCTCCCGCCCGCACAACGAGGAAGTTTCGTGCAAAGCCAATGCCCGTAGGAATCTTTACGGTTAGGTATCTATTTCCTTCGTTTAACGAAGTACCGGGAAGGATCCCGACAGATATTCCGCCGGAATCCTTCACCCCCTTTGCAACACACTCCATTACTCCAGTGAGACCACCACAAACAACGATACAGCCTCTCTCAGAAAGCAACCTACCGATATCGTAGGCAATGCTGCAGTATTCTTCATCTACTGAGGATCCTCCAATAACGGAAATATTACACATAACAATGAAAGACAACAGTGGCTATTAAAGAGAACTGTTGTCATTTCGGTCATAAAATCAGTATTTATTTTATGTATGTGGACATTACAGTGTGTGGAAACTGAACCATATGTAATTCTCGTCGATGAATCGGATAACCAGATCGGAACGGAGAGGAAAATGGCAGCGCATAAAAACGGGGGCAAGCTTCACAGAGCTTTTTCTATATTCGTATTCAATTCAAGAGGTGAGCTCCTACTCCAGCAGAGAGCAAAGCAAAAATACCATGCTCCGCTGATGTGGGCCAATACCTGTTGCAGCCATCCCAGACCTGGGGAGAGTATCCTGGAAGCAGCTCACAGAAGATTGAAAGAAGAGCTGGGATTTGACTGTCCCCTGGAAGAGAAATTTTCATTCACCTACAGGGAGCCTGTTGGTAACGGGCTCACCGAGTGGGAATTTGATCATGTCATATTTGGCCACTACGATGGTCCGGTTATACCCAACCAGGATGAGGTGGAAAGTGTGAAATGGATAACCCTTGATGAACTCAAGAAGGAGCTAACGGCTGATCCTGAGAAATATGCACCCTGGCTAAGAATATGTATCGATAGAGTTATTCGTGAGTTTGAATCATCGCCTTGACCCAGGATAACTGATCTTTTTAGAAACCCTGCCCGGTTAAACTGACATTATGTGTTTCTATTCTTGATTCGGTGGGTTTATCATCTCATAAGCGTTGCACTTTAAATGATCATCAAAAACTTTGATTATCTTTCAACTTCAGCTCTAAGGCATAAGGCGCTTATGGTGCTGAATACTATTCTTGAGGAAAACAGTCCATCTGAGGCCATAGCCAGGAGAAAAATGGATATTTTGGAGAGGGTACCTGAAGAATCCCCAGTCAGGGTTTTTGGGTTTGGAAAGGCAAGCTATTCAATGTATATTGGACTCAGGAAACTGCTTGATGGAAGGATTGTTGAGGGAACCATAATAGTTCCCGAGGATGAGATGATTGATGAGTCCTTTTCCGAATTGCAGATACTCCGTGCAACACATCCCTTTCCATCCGAATCAACGCTTTCCTCGTCTCTTACTCTCGTGAAAAGGATAGAATCCTGCTCTGAGAGAGACGTTGCGATATTTCTGATTTCTGGAGGTGGCTCTTCTCTTTTTGAGATACCAACCGGAAATTTTAGCATTGAGGATTTGCGTAAAATAACGAAGTGTGTGATGGATTCGGGCGCTTCAATCGATGAACTTAACAGGATAAGGATAGCACTTTCCTCCGTTAAAGGTGGAAAACTCCTCGAGAAAATCCGCTCAAGAGATGTTGTTGCCCTCTACATTTCGGATGTGGTCTCAAACGACCTGAGATACGTTTCCTCTGGCCCCCTAATATCCCAGAGTGTAGATCTGACTGATCTACGCAAGAGGTACGGGAAGTGTTTCGCAAATATTGATGGTAAAGAACTAGGAATGGTTACCACACAACACGGCGACAAAAAGTTGACGAACATAATAGTCCTATCCAACCGGGATCTTGTTCGTGCCGCAATATCTCATCTGGGTGAGGATAATACTTTGAACTTAGGATATACTCTGGGGGGAGATGTTGAGAATCTAGCTGAATATATTATTCGAGAGCTGAGAAAAAACTTACGAAAGTTTCAACATGGGTTCTGGTTCGTCGGTGCGGGTGAACCAACAGTACACGTCAAGGGAACCGGGCGGGGAGGCAGAAACCAGGAACTATGCCTGCATGTTCTCAAGAAACTTCTTCCTGGTGAGGATATTGTTTTCCTCTCCGCAGGCACTGATGGCATAGATGGAAACAGTGATGCAATGGGTGGCATAGTTGACCAATCCACTCTCCTAGATTCATCCCTGGAAGAAATAGAAAAATTCCTTAGAAATAATGATAGTTACGGTTTCCTGTCATCACATCGCGGCGCCATAATGACCGGAAGAACCGGAAATAACGTTTCCGATGTGTTTATTGGTTACTTTTCCAGATCAGGCATCTGAAAGCAGATAAACATAGCTTAAAGATCTCTACAGATCCTATTTGCCAACCGGTGTTAGCTTCAATTTGACACTGCGGAATTCCATATGGATAATCCCTTTATTCCCATAAGCCCTGCTAGAGCGGAATGGCTTGAAATGGAAAGGCTAAATTTTGTTCTATCTTCCGTTCTAGCGGATCGATTTTTGAATAAGTGAATATAGTTGAGCTGATGGCACACTCCACGAGCATTTTATCTTTCATATATATCCCGCAGGATACATAACATTGATAATTTTAACATTAATAGAATCATGTCTTGAGGACAGCAAAGATGTCTAAAAAAGATTTGAGAATGATTATTTCAGGAAAGGAGCTTGGATTTATCGATGTGAACAGAGGTAAGGTTGTTGTGGGTAAGATCGAATACGATATCCCTGCCAATACGCCCTTAAGGCCTGGCGATACCATTGAGATCGAAAAGAAAAAGCTTACAGTGGTTGGATTCAATCCCTCCTACTATGATACACTCTCACAGAGGAGTTTTCAATCCATAAAGACACATGATGCAGCTTACATGATTTCAGTATCCGGGATACATTCAGGATCCACTGTACTCGAAGCGGGAATTGGAAACGGTTCCCTTACGGCTCATCTCATATGGGTCGTCGCACCCAGTGGTAGGGTGGTGAGCGTGGATATTGAGAGAAAAGCCCTTGATCTCTCATCCACCATCTTGAGAAAAGTTGTGGAGTCGGAAGTATGGGAACCCATTATAGGGGATGTTAGGAATTATAAGTTTTCGGACACGTTTGATGCCGTTTTTCTAGACATTCCTGATCCGTGGAATGCCATTGCAAACGTCTCCAAGTACATGAGAGGTGGAGGTTCCCTTATTGTCTATTCGCCCAACTTCAACCAGATCGAACGTGCTGTAGATGTGATGAACGAGAATGATTTTCACGTCATCGAGAATCTCGAAATACTCAAAAGAAAACTCATAGTCAGGCATGGAAGAACCAGACCCGACAGCGATATGATCGGGCATACTGCATTCCTTTCGGTAGCAGTGAAAAAAAGCGGGTTTAGAGTTAGGGTTAAATGATTGCTGTTCCTTTCCTATAAAGGCGAAGAAGCGGTATGAAGACCAGGCCAACGAACCCAAGAAATATCCAGGCCGTGAAGTAATTTGAAATGTTGTGAATAAATCCGAACACTGTGGGCCAAATGGATCCAAAAAGTTGCTGTATAAAGTTGACAAGGGCCAAGGAGAAGGCGAGAAGAGTTTTATTTTGCTGCATAGTTCCTATTATGACGTACAAAAGAGAAAATCCCTGCACAGTCAGGAGACCAAGAACTATAGAGATAATATAGATACCTACAACGCTATTCAGCACTGCAAATGGAAAGACAAGAACCGAAAGCACAATATTTATCATTGCAAAATATCTGACTCCGAGGCCGTATCTTTTCGTTAGTGCAGCTCCAAGGATCCCTCCTACGAAACCAACGAGCAGGAAAAGCGAATCCGCGGTCATCGCATCCATCTCGGAAAACTGAAAGTGGTCTCTTAGGTAGTATATGGATAGCTGCCCAACAACTATCTCGGCAATCATGGTGGACATAGCTGCAATGGAGAGTATCCATATGGGTTTTGATCTGATAAGTCTGGATATGTTGCTTAGCAGGTTTCTACCTGTGTCTGTGAATTCACGGGTTCCTCTGAGACCAAAGATATACAGAAAGGCAACCAGCAGAGTCACGATACCAGCAACAGTGAAAGCATTTCTCCAGCCCATATGTAGATCTAGAATGGCCCAAATGATTACTCCAAGTCCTGCACCTATATTGAACGAGCCATTGTAAATATTTATGTGAAAACCATATGACGAGGGGTCCACAACCTCCTTCAACGTTGCTATAGCCGGGGAAAAAAAGAAGGCAGAGCCAAGACCACCGAAGAACCGCAGAATATCTAGGATTGGTAACGATGGCGAGTACCCAGATAAAAGTGTGCTTATCCCTAAAATAACTATTCCAAAGCCACCAACAATTCTGTTCCCGAATTTTGCCGCGAGGAAACCTGCTGGTAGCTGGAATATGGCGACACCAGCGTAAAAGGCCGTGGTCAAGATTCCGAGTTGAGCAATCCCAACGTGAAATTCTCGTGAGATATAGTAAAGGCCCGGTGCTATGTTAAACCAGTTCATTGCGTACACTGCACGTGAAAAGTGGACGATGAGGGGCCTTACTCTCATTCTCTCCTTAATGCGGAGATGAATAAAAACAATTACCGCAACGGAGGCAGCGCTTCCCCTCAAGATAACATTGATCCTCTTCTTCTATGAAAAAAAGTGGTTCTCCTCAGGACCGTGTGGATAATTTAAATAATCCTCATATTTCTTTCTTTGGATCTTTTGAACTCTTTGGGGGTAAATAATAAACCTCCGTTCATTTACTCCCTCTGGATTCGGAGGAACTGTTCAGGAGACTTTTAGGTTTGGAGGAACCGTGGTTCATTAAGAAAATAAAGTTCGATCATCAGTAAAGGAGGGTGAATATCTTCATAGACTTCCGAAGGGATCAAGATTCCCATGTCCCGTATGTGGCGTGCAATATGGAGTTCATGACACTCAGGAAAGGACATAGAGACACCTTAACATATTCCAGTATCCCACATATATGCATGCAAGGGAGCCAAGGATAAAATGCAATGATCATAGAAAGAAAACCGTTGATCTGCCATGGTCATGATAGAAATCAGGATTATCATTGCATTTCGAGGCATTGATAGTGGAGATGGGAAGGGAAATGCCCGTATCATCTGTTGCAAGAATTGTCGGTATCCATGAAAATTCAGTATAGAGGATACTGAAACATTATGTTGATGAGGCAAAGAAGGATCAGGAATCCCTTTCTCGATGCAAAGAATATTGATCACATAGCCATGGATATGTCTCCATCATACATATCCGGTGCTGAACAGTATTTACCGGATTCAGCAATGGTCTTCGATCATTTTCCTTTCATGAAGAAATGGATATCATGTTCATACGGATAAAGGATGCCAGAAATCATCAAGCTTGGAAAGATAATCAAGAGACACCTTGATGGTATACTGGATTCCACAGGATAAGAATAAATTCTGCTGTTGTTGAAGGCCTCAACAACTATATCCGAAAACATTCAAACGATCATATGGCTTCAAGTCTGAGAGATACAGAGACACAATCATCTATCTGGTTGCAGGAGGATTGAAGTTACCCACAATAAACTGATGAGATCCATAAAAAATCTCCCACCGTGCAGCCGCAAAACAGCTAATATTTTTATTGAGGCTTTTACATAGGGTAATGAAAGTGTAATGCTGCCATCCGTTGAAGAACTCAGAAAGCTGAGGAGAAACATGGGTATAAGTCAGAAAGAGCTTGCCGCAGCTACAGGTGTGAGCCAATCCTACATAGCCAGGATGGAGAGAGGAAGCATTAATCCAACCTACGAGAAGATGAGAAAGATACACGAATACCTCGAGGAGAGGAGCAGTGCAGCGGAATCAATGGAGACCAATGCCGGGACGATAATGACATCTCAGGTTGTGTTCTGCTCCCCTTCAGATCCCATAACCGATGCCATCGATCTGATGAGGGGAGGGGGTTTTTCACAGCTTCCTGTCATAACCGCTGACGAGAGGATTATAGGAACCATATCGGAGGAAAGTGTGAACAACCTCCTGATCAAGGGAACGCCCTTCGAATCGCTGAAGAATGTCCTTGTGAAAGATGTGATGGGGCCGGTGCTCCCGCAAGTCGATGTCAGGAGCCCCATACCGATGCTCTTTCCCATGCTCAAATATTACAGCGCCGTTTTGATAACCAAAGGTGGGAAGCTCGTAGGTATTATAACGAAAGCTGACATACTCAGGGCGGTAAAATCATATGTCTGATCTTCTCTCCCCTCTGTTTGCATTCATTCTGTTCCTCCCATCCTTTGTGGCGAACCCCGCTGCAGTTCTGACCTCCGGGAAGCTTAAAATGGATTTTGGGAAATTCTTTATTGATGGCAGGAGAATTCTTGGTGATGGAAAGAGCTGGAGTGGCTTTCTGGGTGGATCACTGGTTGGAACCGCCTTTGGGGTTATGATCTACTCCATTCTCTCATTTTTTGGAGTTTTTCACTGGAGCCTCCCGGGGAGTATTCCCTTCATCGTATCTGCTTCTGCCATCCTCGCCTTCGGATCCCTCACTGGAGACGCCGTCGGGTCATTCATAAAGAGAAGGTTAAATATCAAGAGGGGGCAGAGTGCGTTTTTGCTGGACCAGTGGCCATTCGTCCTCGTGTCGTTCCTTTTTCTCTACCTCACCTTCCCCGGCTTTTTTATGGAATTCTACGGAAACATAATAGGTGCGGCCACCATACTGATAGTGACCCCCCCACTCCACAGGGCCATTAACATAATCGGATACAGAATGCACAGGAAGGATGTTCCATGGTGAAGGACTCGAAGATGGTCATTGCGGTCAGGAAGGATCTCGACCTCGGCAAGGGAAAGATAGCGGTTCAGGTTGCGCACGCTGCGGTTACCCTTGCCCTTCATGCAAAAAAATATGAACGTGCTGATTTTAAAAGATGGATAAAGGGGGGCCAGAAAAAGGTCGTTATAAAAATCGCCAGTCTTGAGGAGCTATTCTCCCTGAAAGAGAAACTTGAATCATCCGGTTTCTACGTCTGTCAGATAAGCGATGCGGGCTATACACAGGTCCCTCCGAACACGGTGACCTGCATAGGAGTTGGCCCTGCAGACTCCGAGAAGCTCGATCCCATAACCTCCTCCTACCCACTTCTCTGATCATCCGGCTGAAGAGTGGGATCCTTCCAGAGCCTGTTCTATGTCTCTTATAAGGTCATCGGACTCCTCTATACCCACAGATAGCCTGATAAGATTGTCCCGTATCCCGATAGAAAAGCGTTCCTCACGTGATAGAGCAGAGTGAGATGTATCAGCGGGTATGGTTGCCAGAGATTCAACCCCTCCCAAACTGGGAGCGGAGGTGACGAGCTTCAGCCTGCTCGTGAATCTGGACGCTGAGAGGTGGTCCCCTTTTATTTCAAACGACACCATACCACCGAAACCTCTGAGATTTTCCAGTGCAACTTTATGATACTCAAAGGATTCAAGACCCGGGTAGTAAACTCTCTCCACATACCGGGAATCCTCAAGGTACCTCGCTATCTCAAGGGCGTTTCTGTTCTGCTGATGAACTCGAAGTGATAGGGTTTTCAGCCCTCTCAGCGCAAGATATGCCTGGAAGGGGTCCGGAACACCGCCGAGACTCTTTCTGAATGCCGCCATCTTTTCCCGGATCTCTGAAGAGAAGCCTGCAAGGCCAAGAAGAATGTCGCTGTGCCCACCAATATATTTTGTTCCACTGTGGAGCACGATGGATGCTCCATAACTTCCCGCATTCTGGTTCACCGGTGTTGCGAATGTTGCGTCGATAACAAGGGGCACACCAATCTCACGGCAGTAGGATCCAACCTTTTTCACATCCAGCACACCCAGGAGTGGATTTGTAATTGATTCGGCGTACACCATGCTGTATCCAGAGTCCTCAAAATCGAGACTATTCATCGCCTCCAAGGGGATGAAGTCCACAGCGATACCAAATTCCCGGATGACACGGGAGAAGAACTGATGCGTCTGGCCGTAGAGGTCTGATATGGAGAGTATCTTCCCTCCACCTTTAACGTGGGACAGAACAGCCGTAGATATGGCAGCCATTCCCGATGAGAATGCCATTGCGCTGTCAGTTCCCTCTGCAGCAGCATATTTCTCCTCCAAGGATTGAATTGTTGGATTCCCAGAGCGCGTGTACAGAAAAGGTTTTCCCCTGTTGTTGTCGATGTATGCACCCTCGGTCTTATTCGGGTTGAGAAAGGTTGAGTTTTCAAATATTGGTGTGGTAACATTTCCGAATCTCGGATCTCTGATCTCACCAGCGTGTACAAGTTTTGTGTTGATTCCATAATCCTTTGCCATAATTGCTAACATAATTTGCCGGGATTTAATACTTCCTGCCCATTTCTGTACCTCATCAGATCTGTTAGGCACCCCAACCAATCTTCGTTTAGGAGATAATAATGCATTCTCTGGTTCGGAATGCGAATGTCTGAAATGCGGAAATGGAAGAGCATGCATGCCTTGCCGAGTTTTGTTCATCAAAGGCGGTAGGTTGTCATCTAACGCCCACGATAAATATTATCTGCTCGATGGTAATAAACCGCCATGTTCATTGCATTCGAGGGCATCGATGGGGCAGGGAAGACAACCGCAGTGAGAAGACTGGCTGAGGAGTTAAGGAGCCGCGGATACGCAACCTTCGAGACCAGGGAGCCCACGGAGCTTTTTGAGCCTTTGATATCCTCGGTGGTGCGCGACGGGGCAGATCCTGTCTCCCTGTTTCTCCTGTTTACTGCCGACCGGCAGATGCACCAGACCCTCATACAGGAGAAAATCAACTCGGGAGATATTGTCATCAGTGACCGGTACATACTCTCTTCATATGCCTATCAGGGCCCTGGCATAGAGCTCAGGACTGGCAGCTGGGATCTCGCGAGGGTGTGGATGGATGGCGTATCAAGATTCATCAATTTGAGGCCGGATATCACCATTCTTCTCGATCTGGACCCACAGATCTCCGTTGATAGGCTGACATCAAGAAAGGCGTCCACTATCCGGTTCTTCGAGAGAAGAGAATATTTAACCAGGGTAAGGGAAACCTATCTGAAAATGGTTGATGACCACACAAGGGTGATCGATTCCTCAAAGGATAAGGATGAAGTATTTGAGGATATCCTGCAATCCCTGGGAAACTTTCTCTCCTGAGGTGGGCATCGCTTTCACTTTGTGGTGACTATCACACGATCGCTCAATACAAGGAGAGTGTGCTCGCTCTGCGCGATCATGGTACCCCTGTGCTCGCGAAGAACCGGAAACTGAGAGATCAGCCTTCTCCGAAACATGGTTTTCAGGTATACCTCCGGTTTCTCCAGGATATCGTACACCCATCTCTCTGCGAACGGTAGGGTTTTGAATCTTCTGTAAACCTCATCGTTCTCTGGAGGTTTGGTTCCGTTCATGATATATATGTTTCCCATCTGCCCACTGTGCACCATCCCGACACCAGTGCTCGCAAAGGGTTCTATTGCAATTGCGATGCCGGGACTGAGCGGGCGTGAATTTCCGTCATCGTAGTTTGGAATGAATATGGAGGAGTGAAGATCAAAGAGGTCGAGTCCGTGACCCCCAAGATTCTTGACCGGGTGGTATCCGTAGCTCTCTATGGTGGTTCCTATTTCCCTCCCTATGTTCCTGATTAGCTGCATTGGTCTCACAAGGGATATTGCACGATCAAGGGCCTCCCTGGTGGACTCAATGAGATCTGAATACAATCCCCTTCCCCCAACCTCGACCGTTGCTGCTGTGTCAGATATGCAGCCATCAACATGAGCGCCGATATCCATCTTCACAACATCACCGGTTCTGAGAACTCGCTTGTCGTTGTGGGATGGTGTGTAATGGGCTGCCTCATTGTTAACAGAAATATTGAGGGGAAATGCCGGTTTGGCCCCATTGTTAAGAATGAGCCCCTCCACTTTTCTAGCGATTTCGAGGAGGGATACTCCTGGTTCGGCCATGCTAATGGCAAGATCGCGTGCCATCCTGCCCACCTTTCCGGCCTCAAGGTACCTGTTAATTGTTCTTGTATCCATAACAGATAGTTAAGATCGCTTTGAGTAATAAATATATCTAGCTCCAGAGGTGTTATTACTGCATCCTGCGGTAAACCAGACAAGGAAACTAAATGATTTCACAGTTACGGCTGGGAGTTCTGATCTTTGATAGCAGAGGCTTGATTTCACCGCTTCCCGAGGATATTTGCATAACTTTTTTATAATCACACTAAATAACTGATTGATATAAATGACCTGGTTCAAAGTAGGCAATCCCGATGATCTGAAGGAAAATGATCTGAAGAAAGTTACTGTTAATGGAGAAGATGTGCTTCTCATCAAACTCAGTTCCGGTATATATGCGACCTCATGCTACTGCACCCACGAATCATATGATCTTTCAGATGGATTCATAGACGAGGGAAAACTCATCTGCCCCAACCACTTCGCCTCCTTCAGACCTGAGGATGGGAGTGTCCTCAACAATCCAGAGGGTGCCGGAAGCATAGGTCCGTTGAAAAGTTACAGAACAAAAATAGAGTCAGGATCTCTGATGGTTGAAATCCCATGATCATCGCGGTGCTCATCAAAAGAATTCCTGATCTGAGTGAGCTAAAATTCGATGTCAAAACGGGGAGATTGATCAGAGAGGGTGTAAAGAGTATCATAAATCCTCTCGATAAGAATGCGCTGGAGGAGGCCATAAGAATTAAGGAGACCATCGGTTGCAGTGTTACGGCCGTATCGATGGGCCCTCCCAGCGCTTCCGAATCTCTAAATTTTGCCCTGAAGATGGGTGTGGATCAGGCCATACTCATATCGGATCGTGATTTCGCTGGTTCTGACACTCTTGTTACGGCCAGGATCCTCTCGGAAGCGCTTAAAAAGATCAAACCGGATCTGGTTCTGGCAGGCGATTTCTCCCTTGACGCATCCACATCCCAGGTCCCCCCCGAAGTTGCTGAGAGGCTCCACTTCAATTTCGTTTCCTCCGCATCCCGGATTGAGATATCAGAGGATCTCCTGACCGCTACCGTGGAACAGCAGGATCAGGAAAGCATTGTTTCGATGAGCGTTCCTCTTCCGGCAGTCATATCTGTTGGTGAAAAGATCAACAAACCAAGATACGTTAGAGCAAGCACGCCTGATATGTCAGATCGTATTACGGTATGGGATTCCTCAGTCGTGGCTTCGGGAATCTCAGGAACGAAAGATTCTGCAACGTTTGTTGACGGCACAACCGTTCTTGACCGGGGAAGGAAGGTCAGATTCCTTGTTTCCTCGGATGAAGCCGTTAACGTGATCATGGACATTGTTGGGAAACAACCCACCACGGGAAAGGAGGGAACTATCTCACCGGTCCAAATAAGGGGTAAGGGTTACGTAATGGGGCTTGCACTGCACGATCCCGAAACATCGGTGGAGATAGCCTCAAAGCTTTACGAGCTCACTGATGGTTCCGATCTGTCCGTGGAGATGGTGGGAACCATAGATCCAGATAAACTTAAAGGAATGCCATGTCACAGGTACACATACCTGGGGGATTCCGACATCATTGCTGTTACAGACTATCTTCAGAAACGCATATTCGAACGAAAACCCAAATTCGTGATATTTCCCAGCAATATCCCCGGCAGGGAGATAGCTGCCAGGATTGCCGCAAGGATGGATCTAGGCCTGACGGCAGACTGTGTTGGTCTGGAATTCACCGGTGATGAGCTTGTGCAGCTGAAACCCGCGTTCGGTGATGGCCTCATATCCCGCATAAGATCAAGGACCGCCCCCCAGCTAACGACTGTGCGCCCCGGTATCTTTGAAGCTGTAAAAATGAACGTTAACATGGAGGTGGAGATTTTAAAGCTTAACCAGAGATCTCCCATCAAGATCCTTAACAAAAAGTTTCTTCCATCCCAGTTCAGGCCCCTCCGTGGATCGAGAATAATTCTCTCCATTGGACGGGGTGCCACCGATGCTACAACGATAGAAATGGTAAAGGATGCTGCCGGAAAACTCGGCGCCGGGATTGGCGGTTCACGCCCTGTTATCGATACCGGTCTGCTGCCACCTCAGCAACAGGTTGGAATAACCGGTTTGTCTGTTTCACCCGATCTTTACGTCGCTCTGGGAATATCGGGAGATGCGAACCACGTTGCTGGCATTCGCTATGCGAATAAGGTGCTTGCGGTTAACAGTGACAAAAGTGCACCCATATTCAAATATGCAGACTATGGCCTTGTTTGTGACGCGGGAGAATTTATGAAAACGCTCCTGGATACCATAAAAAATCGTTCATAATTCCAGTCACATTGCGTTTCCTTTCCCGGGAAAATGCCTACCTGTATGGATAGTAGTCCGTCGGGGGACAGCTTCTGGGTCTCGCCCTCTTAGTTTTTTTTACCTCCCTGAACTGGAGATAGAGCCCAACGGGAAGGAGAACTCCGGGTATTATCTGTGCATATAGAGATGGTAGACCCAGCGAGAGCAGAGAGAACCAGAGCATGAAAGCCCCTATTATTCCAGCTATCACACCTGTGACCTTCTTGTAAAGGGCATAAACAAGGATGAAGGCGATTATCGCAACTGCAAATGTCAGGAGAGTGTTTCCGGGGTAGAGAGCCCGGACAATCAAAAAAGCGAAGAATGCGAATCCCCCGGAGAGCGCTATGCGAACAAAGAAGGTCATCAGAATGGCCCCTATAACTGCTCCTATCACGAATATGAGATACACCGGAAGGTTAGCAATATTGAGATATGATACCAGATAGAGGGAAAACAGATAACCGTAATAAGCACCCAGAACTATGAAGAGAATGTTCCATGTCTCTTTCCCCTTAAACATCATGGCTATCGACAGGGCAACCAATCCTATCACAGCCAGGTACGAATATCCTGGCGGAAGGAACAGATTCCTGCTTAACAGTGACGAGAGGTAATTCTCAAGATTCAGGGCAACGGCCATTGCACATCATACATATGAAACTTAGTATAAAATATTTACCCATAAAATCACTCTGCTGTCAGAAACAACAGGGTTATTCATGTCTGACATTCCTAGAGTGTTCTCAAAATGGCTCTGACCGGTGAACCATCCGCAGATATCTTGAGGGGGAGAGCTATAAGTTCATATTCGCCAGGTTCAACGCCACTCAAATCGAGTCCCTCAAGGATTACCGCCCCCGAGGAAAGTATCTCTTTATGAACGGGGAACTCCCTGTTTCCATATTTCTCTATGGACAGATAGTCGATCCCAAGAAGTTTTATCCCCCTCCCAACAAGCAGTCTGGCTGCTTCAAGACTGAGAGCAGTGAATTCAGGATCGAAGGTGTCATATTTGAACGAATTGGGTGTCTTGAAGAGCAGCCGGTCAGCGTGGACAGGGGGCACATCGTCGGGCCTGATCTCCGGGGAGTCAACCTCCACCACCGTGCACGGACCAATGAAGTGTTCAAGGGGTACACGATCAGCCCTCTCACCCGTTTTGATCATGTGGAACGGTGCATCGAAATGGGTTCCTGTATGGGTTTCCATCAAGATGCGGGTTATGTAAAGCCCATCGCTCTCATGGGTAAGATAGGGGTATTCTTCGTATCCAGCATCTCCCGGGTACACTATCATATTTCTGTTCAGGTTAAGGGAAATGTCCAGAAATGCCATAAAAGATAGATGGTCTCACGCTATATATTGTTATCACGTTTTTGACATATCTCACGCGTATCCGGCCAGTACAAAAGAAAGCAGCACATTAAATAACGTTAAATCAAAAAACAACAAAAAGAAATTAAAACAACAAAAGAAGAAGATTACTTCTTCTTTTCCTGCTTGTTTTTGGCCCCCGAAGGCAGTGATACTTTGGATTTCTGTTCCGGAAGCTTCTTGGATTTGCTTAGAATAGTTCCCGCCCTTCCGGATGAGATAAACCAGTATATTACGCCCACCACGACGATCACAGCGATTATTCCACCTATTATTAGTGGTGTCTTATAACCTGGTGGAGAGATCGTAAGGCTTGTGGTGTAGCCACCTATCTTGGCGAAAAATGAGGGTTCGCTGTTGTTGTTACCGACAAACTGAACTGAAAGATTCCCGGAAGATTGAGGTGTCCAAACGAAGCTGACATTTCTGTACTGAGACTTATTCAGCTGCATGTTGTAAACGTGGGTCTGCTGAACAATTCCGTTGACGTAAACTGAAATGCTGAATGAAGAGGCATCCTTCGTGCCTGCGTTCGAAACGTTGACATAGACCGTTTCCGAAACTCCCTGCTTAAGAGTTCCGGGTATGTACACACCATTTATGACGATCCGGGGACCCGAGACCAGCATGATGAGTGTTCTGTTAACGTATCCAGAGACATTTGAGGGATTGGTCACATTGAGCTCCGCTATAACCGTATTCAGTGTGTTGAACTTTATTCCAACCGTAGCATTGGTCAGATTACCATATATTACCGAATAAACACCAGAGGTGTTGGAAATCTGCGTACCATTTGCATAATGGAAACTCCACCTGTAAAGGAAGTGAGCCGAAGACTTATAGAATGGATCGGTCGTTTTCACGGCCGAAAAGTTTACCACTTCACCTGCGATGGGATTGGACACGATCTTGCCCCTCGTATTGTATATCGTGATGACGGGGGATGGAGGGGTGGTATCGTTGACATAAACCTCGAAGTGGACGGTGAAACTACCACCGGTTATACTGCTCACGGTCACGTTTGCGCTCTGGCCCGGAACGGCGATGGATGGTTTCTTGAAAACGTGCGATGCGTTGGGGGATGTATAGGAACTGTTTCCGATCTTCCAATCATAGAGAAGAGGCATATGGCTATTCGTGCCAGGTATCGCAAGACTTGAATTGTACACGGAAAAGGTAATAATTTTGGATTGGAGAACCGTTATCGATATGGGAGAACTGCCTGCAGTTCCATTGTACCTGACCTTACCTCCGTAACTCACAGAATAATTAACGGTAGGTGTCCCGTTGTAGGCGTACACGGTAAAGGTCGTGGAGGTTGAATTGCCGGTGTCACTTACTCCAGTGATGTTTACACTGTTGTTGAGAGCATTGAATGTATAGCTAAAATTGTATCCATAACCAACCACAAGGCCATTGATCTTCCACGTGAAGTTTGCAGGTGGAAGGTAATTATAGCTTCCAGTCACAGGGTTGTAGAGTGCCTTTGAGAGATTGAAATACACTGGGAGATTATATGGAACAACGAATGCTGGATGTTTGCCGCTGCTTATCATGTAGTTTGATGAGTTTATTCCACTCCAGTACAATTTAATCTGATTATCGTAAAAAACCGGTTCTTTGACAGCTCTGAAATTCAGATAGATCCATCCGGAGTTCTCCTGGGCAGGAATCACCACAGGACTGACGTATGTGGTTACGGGGACTGATGAGCTGCCTACAGCTATCCTCGTGTTCTTGTATGCGTATGAATACTGAACCTCGGTGGTGGCCGGAGAATAGGTCTTACCCAAAGCATTGATCCTGACCTGATATCCCTTCACGTAGGACTTTGAATTTATCGTACTGTTGGTGTATTCTGCACTGACTGTGGCGTTGAGATAACCCGATGGAAATGTGGAGGAAATGTTAACAGCCGGTGATGAGACCAGACTGTAGCTCGTGTTAGCTATCTCTATACTATCATTGGTGTAATTAAGCGCTATGGCCTCGAGAAATGCACTTACATTGAATGTGCTACCAAAACCATCGAGGGTTTGTTGCTCATACAGGGAATCAACAGAAGCATTCGCGAGTTGAGGAATGGTTGTTCCCGGCCCCAGTCTGTATGTGATGTTCAGATACAATGTTTTCATATCAGATGAAAGCGAATAGTTGTAATAGATATGGCTGGTTTCGGGTTTCAGAACAATGGAAGGAAAAGCACCCGGAGTTACCGAGGAATTAATATAGGGAGCATAGCCAGGCGAACTGAGGATAAGTGTTTTACCGGTCCAGTTTGTTGTGTAGAGGGTGAAATAGTTACCGGCGAAATTTGTGACTGTGTACTGTCCACTACTCTGGTTCAGGATAACGGCTTTGACCTGTGAAATTTTTGAGGAATCAGAGGCATAAACAAATCCGAAAATCTCCTGATTCCCGGTTAGATTGAGGACAAGAGAGGTCTGGTTTGAGGCGATACTTTTTTCAAACGAGTACCTCGCACCTGAGTATGAAACATATGCGATTATCTTTCCCTCTGGAAGTGAGACAGTGTAGGAGGCCGATGAGTTCACGCTAAGTGGTCCCAGAAACCTGAAATGGTATGGGGTGGTGAAGTAAACACTAGCCTGTGAACCAATGGGGATTCCATTTACCTTAAGGGAAACAACATGAGTTACATTTATGGGCACGTTGACGGTGATGTTCTGATAGCTGCTATTCACCGTTACCGTCTGCCTCACAAGGTTTGCCACAGAGAGTCCGTGTCCCGGCACGGAAACCTCTATGGGAAGCTCCTTTATCAGGTACGTTCCATAATTGAGGTCAAAGACGGGATTTGGCCCATATCCCGTTGTTACCTGAACACCGTTAGCATAGCTTACCTCCGTTACTTCAGAGTTATTCGCGACTGCCTGTTTCACACCATTAATAGTATAATATATCTCCAGAGACAACTTTCCCTTGCTTGGAGTGGCTGCTGCTGAGGTTGAAGCAACCACCACTGCACCCGAAAGCATCATTATGGTCAATGCCACTGCTACTAGCCATGCTCTATTCAACTGTATCGACTCCTTTTCCCGAAAGCAAATCGATTGATATAAAGATTTTCTGAATGATACGAGATGCCAGCCTTGAAAGTAATAATAACTAAAACTTGAAATCTCTGGAATTATCCACCCTTCTGATCACGGCCCTTGAGAACATCCTACCCTTAAGGACTATCTGCAGGGGCGTAAGTTTTTTCTCTGGAAAAAATATGTAGCCACGCGTGTCCTTTTTTATAACCTCCTGTTCCAACCCCTTAGGGAGGGACGTGGCAATGTTCAGGATCTTATCGGCAGGAATGGGATTGATCGATCTCTGATAGGAATACAGGAAAGCCATCTCTGTGAAGATGTCCGGTTCTACAAACATACAGTTATCAGAACCAAGCATAAGGTCAACGCCGCTCTTGATAAATCTCGAATAATCCGGTCGCTTGCCCATAAAGAAGTTGGATCTGGGCGTTATTGCAATGGGTATCCCTGCTTCCCTGACCTTTGAGAGGTCCTCATCGGTCGCCTCAATCCCGTGGACAAGAAAGGTGGGTTTCAGCGAAAGGATCTTATCGATATCCTCCCTGATACGCTCGCTGAAGTGCAGGGCAAACATCTTGTGCTCCTTGCGAGCCATCTCAGAGAGTTTGCTGGCAAACTCATAGTCAACATCACTTATGGAGCTTACGGTAACGCCAGAATTCCGCATGAGCATATACTCCGCATCGGATAGATTTTCGGGCCTTCCAAGAGCCGTAACGTGAATCCCCTCAATATATTCATAGATATCCGCAGTCCGCAATCCACCATCTCTAAAATCAATAAAGTGGGAAACACCGAGCTGGGCCATGGATGCCATTGCCTCTTTCATCCACTTCTTCAACACATGACCATCCACCCGTGAAACCTCATTATGTTTGTAGCCTCCTGGCCCAAAAATCTCCGAGATGCCCCCTCCGGGATCACCAGAAACGAAACAATCAGTAAGGTGCGTGTGTGCATTGATAAAGCTGGGGATGAGGGTGCCCATAACACTCTCTGCGGAAGTTATTCCGGGGATGTACTTGGGTTCAACATCCGAGAACTCAACCGTCATCTTTTGCATCCTACCATCTTTAAAAACATGACCCGTTACCCTGTTCACCACATCACCCCTTCATGACTCCGATTGGGACAAGTCTAGCCACCACTCTTGCAAGTTTTGCGCCCTCTGCTGCGCGAACAACTTCATCGACGTTCTTGTAACTGTTCGGAGCCTCTTCTATGAGAACATTTTTCCTGGCCGCCCGAGCGGTTATTCCCTTACTCAGAAGGGCCTGATTGATCTGAGAAGCAGTGAACGATCGAAGTGCTTCCCTCCTCCCCATGTTTCTTCCGGCACCGTGGCACGAGCTCCCAAAGGCCCTCTCAAGATTATCCTCCACACCTGCGAGAACGTAAGATGCCGTGCCCATATCTCCTGGGATCAGCACCGGGTGACCAAATTCCGAGTAGGGCGTACCAGCCATTCGTGATGGGGGGAACGCCCGGGTTGCACCTTTCCTGTGTACGACCACTTTTTTCACGACTCCATCTACCCTGTGTTCCTCTATCCGGGCTATATTGTGTGCCAGGCTGTAGACCAGCTTCATCCCTATCTCGGATGGGGGCTTTCCAAGGACCTTATGAAACACCCTTCTGACCCTATCGACTATGAGCTGCCTGTTAACGTAGGCATAATTTGCCGCTGCCGACATACTCTCGATGTACCGCTCTGCCGTGCGCGATTTTATATGCGCGTATGCAAGCTGCCTGTCAACAGCTGGAACGTGAGTCCCCTCTGCTCCAGAATAGATGGTGTTCAGAAAATCCGTTGCCACCTGGTGACCGAAGCCCCTGGAACCAGTATGGATCATAACCGTTATCTGCCCCTCAGAATCTATACCAAAGGATCTTGCTGCTCTCTCATCATATATCTTATCCACGTACTGTATCTCAAGGAAGTGATTTCCGGAACCCAAAGTCATAAGCTGCGTAATTCCTCTCTCCATAGCCCGTCTTGAGATGAAGGCCAAGCTGCTCACCTCAAGTTTTCCTCCATTCTCAGTGTGCGTCAGATCCTCATCTTCCGCATATCCGTTCTCAAGGGTCCACTGCAACCCGTCCATAAGGATCTCATCCATCTGCCTTCTACTGATGGAAAGACCTCTTTTACCCATTCCCGCAGGAATGGACTCAAAAAGTGAGTCTATCAGATATTTTACCTTACCATCGATGTCACCTCTCTTCAGTGAGGTGGAGAGAAGCGACACTCCGCAGTTAATATCATAACCAACACCTCCCGGAGAGACCAGCCCCTCGTCGTGATCAAACGCCGCGACTCCACCTATTGGAAAGCCATAACCCTGATGAATGTCGGGCATTGCAATAGCCGACCCCACGATTCCTTTCAGCGTGGAAACGTTAACGAGCTGGCGCAGGGATCCATCCTTCTTTATCTTTTCAAGCAGATTTTCAGATGCAAAAACATACGCGGGAACAAGTTGTTTAACTTCCTTATCCTCAATTCTCCAGGTAAAATTATCGACTCCATCAATGGATATAACCATCCCATGTTGTATACACAAATTGTATATCGCATTTTCTATTGAGCTGGCTTCAGCCGGTGCTTTCCATTGGTAACAGGAACCCTTCTCCCGGGGAGGGTGTCCTGAAATCCATGAGGTGAGTGCTGCAAAAAAGATAAATAGCGTGTAGTTCATCTGAAAATCGAGCATGAAGGAGATAAAACTTGATGAACTCGATGATTCGATTCGGTTTCGTATTCGGCTGGAAATTGCGCTAAGAGACACTGCCATCAGGATAAAAAAACTCAACGGTAGCACTACAAGGTTTGATGAGTACATAAAGGCGAGAGAGATGAAGATTCAGGATTTGCTCAAACTTTCCGATGGCTTTTACATCACAGAGGAGGGGAAAAGGATCTACCCATGACATTTGTTTGGGAGTGATTTTCAATGCTCTATGAAATGCATTAATGACAGAACTTTAAACATCTGAGGAAGTTTTTGATTTATCCGATCTGTAACGAGGAGAACCGGACATATCCGCTTCTTGCTGAACATACAAAGCTACACTTTCTTGCAGCACGATCGTATGGGCCTACCTGCCATGATAGGAGATAACAATAAATCCAATTCTGAGATACCCATCAGATCCGCATGGTAAAAAAAGATCGTGAGGAAGATACTGGATCGAACCTGTTTAGTGAGGTAGAGGGTTGTCTCGATACCCTGAAGAGACACATCTCCGTGATTAAGTCTCTTCTGATGGAACAACCAAAGGGAATCATAAAAATTTCCCAGGAAACGAGTCTTCCCGAACATAAGATACGTTACTCCCTCAGAATGCTGGAGAAGCAGCATATTATAACACCATCGAAGGAGGGTGCCATACTGACGCCTGAATTCATTGCCTCTAGAGAGGAGCTCGTAAATCTCGCCAAGAAATTTAAAGAGCAGGCTCAGAGCATTTATGACGAGCTCAACGGGTTGCTGATCAGCAAGTAGAGAAAAGATGCTCAGATTCTGGAGAAAAAGTACGGAAGAGTTATCCCAAATATCGGGGAACCTCCTCATCAGACGCGCCAGTGAGCGTGATGCGAAGGGCATAATAGACTGTATGCAGAGTGTTATGGATGAGAGGATATACCTTGTCAGTGAATATTATCTGTTAACTGAGAAAGGAGAACAGAATAGAATAAGAAATCCAGATGATCTCACCCTGGTTTGTGAATCAGCTGGTAGAATAATTGGTGTTCTAACACTCCAGAGAAGCTTCCACAGTAAGAGCAGGCACACAGCTAACCTTGGCATCGCAATACGGAGCGGCTACAGGCACATGGGAATCGGCACTGCCATGATCAAAAGAGCCATCCTCTGGTCCAAGGAAAGAGAGATTAAGAAGATCAATCTTGAGGTCTTTTCTTCCAACACCAACGCGATCAATCTTTACAGAAAGCTGGGGTTCATAGAAGAGGGCAGAAGGCGGAGACAGTTCGTCATCAATGGAAAATATGTTGATGATGTTCTTATGACATATTATACAGACGAACTATAGTTACTGTCTGATAATGCTCACTTCTGCCGAATCACCTACCTTTCTACCTATGGTTTCTATAATTTCATTTGAGATTCCAGCGGGGACCTGAAGGACCGCATTCCACGAACCATCTCTTCCCCATTCTTCACGGAGTACCTCGGCATTCTTCATCAGATCAGCGTAGACCTTTCCATAACGATCTCCGGGTATTCTTATTTTAATCCGCACCTTCTCCATCTTTATGGGAAGAATTGGACGTATTGCTTTGAGAACGCCTGGGAGCTGATCCTCTGCTGATTTGAATGGATCTATGTGAAATTTGGCCTCCTCTATAGCCTGAGCTATTCTGGCAGGCGGGTTTGGAGCCTTCGTCTGTGGATTGATCGATTCCCTTGCAATCATCTCTACAATCTGATTTCTCCTTTCCTCGAGAAGTGCCCTCCGTTGTTCTGTCGTAAGCTGTATCTGTCCCTTTTTCACTATCTCGATTGCAATAGCTGAGATATCCCTGGTCCCAAAAATTTCAACGATTGCTGACTCTGATGCCTTATCACCCTTTCTTGCATCTTTGAATACCTGATCGATTGCAAGGTCATCATCAACATTAATCTCCCCGGATCTTATTCTATCTGCTGAATGGGGATCAATAAGGATTTCAAACCTGTGACCGTGAGTTTCCAATCTGGCCACAACAGCATCTTCGAGTCTGACCATGTGTGCAGATTGGGATCAGGTATTAATTTTTTGGGTGTAAAAAGAGTTTTCTGAATTGCTTAAACAAATCCTGGTATGAAATCACTTCTCTTTTTCCTGCACGTTCAAGAAAAATCTGAATCCCAGATTCAAAAAATTGCAATCGTACCTAACTTCTCAACAGATTTAAAGAGGATCTTCCAGCGAATGGGAGGAGTATTTCACACTAAACGGAAGATTTCACCCGATTTACCAAGTGAAGAGAATCGGCTGAAGACCTTCAGAAGGTTCGATACCTTTGTAACGCTTGCGATTTACGCAATTGGCAACACGGTGGAAAAAACCGAGACTGTCAATTCTTAGTTGAAATTTTCTAATTATCCTCTCTAATTATCCATTCTCCAATCCTGTAGCGAAAACATGAAATATAACGAATGTATCATATTTCATGCGGATTTCCCGGATCACGGAA
>Ga0256829_1000701_pt1 | contig 31166 bp, 46 predicted proteins | sample 131447metaG_FD_185979 | JGI IMG/M metagenome (GOLD analysis project Ga0256829, IMG submission 185979) | Hydrothermal vent microbial communities from Lau Basin, Pacific Ocean - 131-447 | ecosystem: Environmental > Aquatic > Marine > Hydrothermal vents | place: Pacific Ocean: Lau Basin | collected... | reverse complement strand
GCTAAGCAATCGTCAAACCCACTGCTACAGTTCTTTGCAAACGCTTGTCCGCACACCAGCATCGCCACAGCCATGCCGATACCGAATATCCATTTTTTACTCATATCCATTCTCCTTTTGTGTTTGCTGATATTACAAACGGTTTTTTAAGGACTGGATTTTTTCACATCGAAATACCGAACCCCATCCCTATGCCATACTTAAGCAGACGCGCAGCCATTCATCAATGTGCAATATGTTCGCCCCCGTAGCGCACGGATTGCGATGCACGACACCTGCCGACTGGAGAGCTACCCTCTGGGGCTACCCACCTTGTGACTCACTGAAGGTTTGCACTCTTTTGGCAACTTACCGCCTTCTTTGCGGTATTTTTTTCGGATCTCTTCACATTTCTTGTCGAGTTTTTGATACTTATTCTTGATATATGACATCACCTTCCCATAAACACTGGGTTTCTCTGGTTTATAGTCACATACCTTTTTCACCATGGTCTGGGATTCCTCACTAATTCGCGGATCCCATTCCTTCTGCGGCGGTCGGTTTCGTATCTCTTGTTCCTCAGCGATGATTTGACGCATCGTCGATGGGCTGAAAGTGATCACGCGATTATCTTCTGTCCGCAGGCGCATGGCGCCATGGGGGAGCAGTTCAACTCTTCCATCCACATCATGTTTTTTTCCACAATTAACAATGAATCTGTCATTCACCATTGAAAAACAATAACCCGTGGCCTGCGTGGTGCATGCCTTCTCACCCTTGGCATTTTCCTTGCAATGCTCATTGTATTTAACCCACGCATATATGTATTCTTTATTTTTAAAGTGGCCTGTAAAAAACTTCAGCCCTTTTTTCTTGCACAGGCCCTTCAACTGATCAACGGCATGCCCTCTGGCATAAATATCACCATCTTTATCGTAATAACCGGTCTTGCCTTCGCCTGTGACCTCAACAATCTCGGAAATGGCCTCTGCGGGCAAAATAAGTATGCAGCACAGCCATAATGCGATCCCTGTAATTCTTCCCATTGCTATCATTACCCCCTCCTTTGATTGGCTTGAAATAAGCCGACTGAAATTTCAATCTAATGGCATATCATCCCGTTTCATGATTAGCGTGCATTCCGATTCTTGCTGGCAATGCATGCCGAGGCGGGAAAAAAACAGTTTCAATTGTTCCACAGAATAATCGCCGCTGGAAAACGAAAACATCCGACCACTGCTTAACGTCAGCTCGAAATGCTTTTTATACAAACTTACCTTGGCAATATCTTCCAGCGGATATTGCTGTTCATTCGATCCGGACAAGCTCCTTGCATGCACGCAATCAGAAATCTCAATCATGGCAGGTTGGCTGAGGTCGGATCCAGAGCTGAAGAACTTCGACAACGCAAAAACCATAAATGCGACCACCAGCAGCGGAACCAACACGCCCAAACCATCGGAGCCACCAGCCCCAAAACTGATATAAAGGAGAACAGGGATAAGCAAAGCCAACAAAATAGCACCAAACGACAACAGCATCCCACCGCCGTGCTTGCTCATGATAATTTTTTCTGGTTTATCCATAGTCCCAAGACTATAAAGTGGTAAATTTTCTTGTACAGAAAATCGCCATGATAATGCCGCCAATATTAGAATAACCATCATCGACATAGATGTTGACTAATGTAGCCAACTATGAACAATATGTTAGCTGGTATCAATGCCAATTTATTCATGATTAAAAGAAAAGCAAAGGCTGACCCTGAAATTATTAGCCGCTCAAAAGATGTAGAGCAACTGGTGGTTGGTGCATCGGATATGATTCGACAATTATTAACCTTTGCCAGACAAGATCGTGTGCAGTTTCAAAACTTTGACTTGGTACCATTTCTAGATGAAGCTTTTAAATTGGCGAATGTATCTATTTCAAAAACCATTGATATAACACTTGAAAATGAAGCAGGTTCTCTATTTATTCATGGCAATGAAACACAAATCCAGCAAGTACTTATGAACATGATTAACAATGCGCGTGATGCTTTAAAAGCAATAGAAAAACCAGTAATTACTGTCAAAATGACAAGCTATTTACCCAGTGAGCGATTTAAAACATTAAACCCAGACATGAGTGCCGATCAATATGCAAAAATAACCATTATTGATAATGGTAAGGGTATTCCTTCTCAAGAGGTTGATAAAATATTTGAGCCTTTTTTTACCACCAAAGAAGTTGGTAAAGGTACGGGGCTTGGTTTATCCATGTGTTATGGAGCCATTCAAAGCCATGCTGGGATCATTACCGTACAAAGCAAAGTTGGGCATGGAACTGGATTTCAAATTTATATTCCCATATGCAATCATGAGGTTCCAAATCAATCACTTATCACATCAGGCATGCTAACCATAGGTGTCGGTCAAACAATCTTATTGGCTGATGATAACAAACAATTGCGCGACTCCCAAAAAGAAGTGCTTCAAATGCTCGGTTACAAAACACTTGAGGCTGAAAATGGTCAAGAAGCCGTAAGCCTATTTAAAGAGCATCAAGCAAGCATCGCTTTAACACTTATGGATATAACCATGCCTGTCATGGGAGGTATTGCTGCTGTTGAACAAATTCGTGCCATACAAGCCGATGCACGTATTATTTATGTCACTGGTTATGATAGAGACTCGACACTCAATGGTGAACGCCTTCCTGACCCCAATGATTTCATTCTTGAAAAGCCTTACACAATGAGTAAATTAAACATTGTTATTCAACAACAATTGCAACAATGTCATAAAACAGTGAACAAGCAAAAAAGCTTGTAACTTGCGCCTGCAAATATAAAACGTAAGATGCCATGCTTATGAATATTATGGTGGGGAGGCATGCATGACACTTGAGGAACTTTTACAGGCAGTAAAGCAAAACAAAGTCATTCAAGGTGAAGATTTTTCAGGACTAGACCTTTCTGACCAAGATTTTAGCCAGGCTGACTTTTCTAATTGTAGCTTCAAAGGCGCAAATCTTCGTAATAGCCAATTAAAGCGTGCAAAATTACGTGAATGTGACTTTTCTAAAGCCGATTTGCGCGGTGCCGATTTGAGCAGCTCCGATCTTTTCAACGCAGATTTGACAGGCGCAAAACTTCGCCGTGCAAACTTAACCAATTCCAATCGAATTGGTGCAAAAATACGTAAGTGGGCACTTAAAGGTGCATATATCGCGGGCGCAACTGCCTACGTTGATTAAACAGGAAAAACAAAACATGAATACTGTACAAGCCTTACCAGGCGCATTTCCACTACATGCGGATAAGAATTTCTTGGCTGAAAGTGAGTGGGTTATTTTTAAATTACTATGCCGTCCTGTTGAGTCATTTCCAGACAACACACCAGAAGAATTATCACATGCCACAGGCAAGCAAGTCTCTCCAGAGCGCTGTGATGAATTAATTCGCATTGTGCAAATCAACAAGCTTTCAGGTCTGGGAAGCTGGATTGCACGCCTATTGGCAGAGACAGGACTCAATGAGGCTGCTGTACGTACTGATAACGCTGCTGAAATCATGCAAGCGGTAAATGATAAAGCAGGCTATGCTATCTGTAATGAAGCCACAGTCCATGCATTGAGCAGCTTACAAAAACAATGGAAAGGCGAAGTACAATAAATACTTCTCATAAAGGATAAGAGTTAAAACCATGACAGAACGTATTCTCATTACCGGTGGTGCTGGTTTTATCGGCTCCAATATCGCAGCAACATTAAGCCAACGCCCTGATACAGAAGTCGTGGTCGTTGATGATTTTTCCTCTGGCGATTGGCGTAACCTTATCCATGTTGATTGTGAAGTTCGTGCTGCCGATTGTGATGATGCAAAGGTATTACAAGAAATAGCACAGGGTCGTTATTCGGCTATTTACCATGAAGCAGCTATTACTGATACAACCGTCATGGATCAGCGGCTGATGGTAGAAGTAAATACCAATGCTTTTGTTAAAATTCTCGAAGCAAGTTGCAAGTCTTCCACACGCGTTATTTATGCATCATCGGCTGGCACTTATGGTAATTCTGCTGCACCAAATAGCATTGGTTGTGGGGAAGAGCCTGAAAATATTTACGGCTTTTCCAAGCTACTCATGGATCGTATTGCCAAGCGATGGTATGACAAACATCGTGCTCCCATTATTGGGCTACGCTACTTCAACGTCTATGGCTGTGGTGAGCATCATAAAAATGAACGTGATGGCAACAAAACCGCATCCATGATGTTACAAATGTATGATAAAGCCAAAGCCGGTGAGCAATTACGTTTATTTAAGTACGGCGAACAAATGCGTGATTTTGTATATATCCATGATGTTGTTGCTGCCAACCTTGCTGGTCTAACCGCAACAAAATCTGGGGTATGTAATGTAGGTTCAGGCAAGGCACGCACATTCAATGATATTGTCGAAAATCTTGGTACTGCATTAGATACAAAATTTAATGTCGAGTATTTTGATAATCCATTCTCATTTTACCAGATGCATACCGAAGCAGATTTAACTGAAACCAAGGCTATTTTAAATTGGCAACCAGCCTGGAGCCTAGAAAAAGGTATTGCAGATTACATCCAACAGCTTGAAAATGGTCATCGTGGCCCACAGGTATCCTCATGAAAATTATTTCCCTATTATGTCTAATCATCGCACTAAGCAGCACTGCCTGCATGCACCGAGACACCCATCAAGGCAATGTCTTTAGTGAAAATGATGTTTGGTTAATTCAAAAAGGTGATACAAAATTCCATGTTGAAACCCTACTAGGCACGCCTGCCATTAAAGATTTACTACATCCCAACCGTGTGCAATACGTCGAACAGGTGAAAGAAGTTGATTCTGGTGCAGCCTATACACGCGGGGTCATCATCGACTACGATGATGCGTTACGTGTTAAACACCTTGAGCGCTTCGGGTTTAAAAAATAAACATGGCAATATATCAACCTGGTCAACGCTCTAATATTAGCTTTCTTATAAGCAGTATCTTTAGTATTATTTTACTACTTACGATCATTGTTGGGCACATGGTTTTAGCCATTTACCTTTGGTTTCACTTCACCGAAAGTTCTGGTATGGAAGTCATTAGCGAGTTTACCGGGCTACCTAATAAACTTTTATGGCTAAGTATCATCGCAGCATTCATTATGGATATTTGGGTGGTCATCAATATGAGAAAAGGTCACCAAAAAGCCAAGCTTCGCTAGCTCAGTGGCAAAAGTTTAGCTGGGGTAAAACCACACAAAAGCAACGACTCCATGGGCAATTGCCAAAGTCGTTGCCAAGCCTGCTGACAACACATGCCAAATAAATACATCCTTATCAAAGATACCCATCGCAATACCAAAACCAGCAGCAAATAAAATAAGAATCAGTAAAGCCCCACCCATCCAAAAAAGAATTTGATGTTTACGCTTGACCTCAATCACACGTTCTGGGGCTAATGCTTCATCCTCATTAAATTGCTGCATAACTTCTGCTGAATGCTGGATTTCCGCACCTTCTGGCGCAGCAGCATAAGCCGAGGAAAATATCATTAAAAAAGAAATCAAAAGAAAATATTTCAAGGATTTATTCATCATCATCATCCTTTTTTGTCGCATGCCACCAATGCAAAACAATCAACAAAACCATTGGCACAAAAACCAAGCAGAAAATAAAAACAAAAATAAACCAAGTTGTATCAACATTCACATGTAAATAACGATAACTATCCACCGATGCCTCTGCTGATATCGAAAAGAATAAGCTTATCATTGCCACATACATACTTTGCAATAGTCGTAAATGCTTCATTCTAAAACCCCTTTTGGTTTTTTAGTGGATGCACAACGGAAACCATAAAAATCGGATGCCATATTGGGTAGTGAATAATTTCGGTGATAGCTCTCTGTGGAAAAAGGATCACTCTTCCACGAGCCACCGCGCATTACACGGTAAACACTGCGTTCTACATTCTCACTACCTGTATCTTCTGTAAATTGATCTTCTCTTGGCACAAAAGAAATAGTTTTACCCTTCGCATCAATATATGGCTTATACACATCAAATACCCACTCCGAGATATTTCCTGCCATATCCATCACCCCATAAGGGCTTGCACCATGCTCATACGCACGTACAGATGTGCTATGACCAACCTGATAGTAGGTATTCAAACGACTCACATCCATTTGATTACCCCAAGGCCAACGACGTGCATCCGTACCACGCGCTGCTTTTTCCCACTCCACTTCTTCAGGCAGGCGTTTCCCTGCCCATGCACAATAATCTTTAGCATTATACCAAGATACAAGTGCCACAGGATGCTCTTCTGTGCCTGCTGGTATTTTTCCTTCCCCCCAGTTTAGTGGTGGGCGATATTTTTTCTCATGCACAAAACGCGCGTACTCAGCATTGGTTACAGGGTATTTATCAATCCAAAAGTCACCCGTATATATTTTTCTTGCGGGGCGATCAGCCTCATTACTACGAACAGAATTGGTACCCATTTCAAAAACACCCGCAGGAATATGAATCATTTTACTCAATTCCTGCCACACACCCGCATCCAACAAGCCCGCTATATCATTTTGAGAATAAGCCTGTTTTTCACCGCTACGAGCTTCATGCTTTGCCTGAATAAGAATATCTTCGCCAGCAGCGCGAACATGCTGATCCACCTCGGCAATATCATAACTTATCTTGCCACGCATCTCATCCATGCGCATTGAGCCTAATTCCATCACATGCAACGAGCCACCAATCATGGCTGCGGCAATACATGTAAGGAAAACCGCCATTGCGAGGCGTTTCCGGCGTTTTTTCTCTTTTTTTGAAACTGGTTTACGTGCCATAGAATCTTTATTTATCCTCATCACGCGGCAATCGTTCGCCATCTGCGGGCGCATAATCTGCCGTACCTGGCATATCCAATGTACCATACCAGCGTTTTAACAAGAGCTCTCCGATTACACCGCCAACAGCACAAAACTCCATATTCAAAATAACAAAAAATCCCCACCACATAATAGGAATCAACTTAGCCCCTTCAGGAGCTCCCGTTTGTGAAGTCATATAATAATCGACAGCAAATACAAATAGTGGCGGAAAATGAGCCACCCATTTGCCACCCCAACCATAAATCAGACCAACAATAATACCCGTAAGCACTGGTAATAGGAACATTGAAATCACAAATGCAAAATCATATTGCGCAATGCCCCAATAAAGCTCTATGCGTACATTCAACAATATATGTCCTAAATTAAAGACAAATGCGCTGGCAAAAAAAGCTACAAAGAAGCGCTGCCATTTTGGTGCCCATGCCTTAGGGAAACTTTTACGTACCTGTGAAGAACTCATGCATAACCTCTAATATTATTAACCTAGGGAGGTACTGATTAACTCAATGAATGATGCCTATACGCCCAAAATCACCAACACCTGCGTTAGCAAACTTAGCAACAGGGGCTTATTACTTGCACTTGCCGCCTTGGTATTGGTGATTCTAATCGCATATCCACTTATTCAGAGTTAATCAGCACCTCCCTAGGAGCCTGTCAGTCTTAAACAACTCTTAACCTTACAGGCCCTCGAAAAACCTCGGTACTTCGTCAAACTTGTGCTTTTCACCCCTAGCTGCGTTGAATGAAATGGACAATAGCGATGCTATGACTCATTTCATTGCGCCTTGCTATGAGTCAAAATCAACGTCGTTTAACTCGTGCGAGGTTTTTCGAGGTGCCCTTACTTCTCTTGCTTAGGATAAGGGTTACCTGTTAATTTTTTATATTCAGCAGCTTTTACATCTTGCAAATACCAATCCTTAACTTTCATACCTGCAAAATATTGTGCTAATAAACGTCGCTCACTGTCCGCTAAGCCCGCATATGAAGGCATACCATATTTCTTCTTTAAACGTGTCGGAATAATAGCTTGCGGATCTTTGGCTGAAAAATACGCATACAACCACGCTTCACTACGTAAAGAACCAATACCGTCCAAACTTGGGGCGGGTACAGTCTCCATAATATTCTTAATACCCCAAATCGTATGGCAATCCCGGCAGCCTATATCACGGTACAAATCAGCCCCTGCACGCTTCACTTCTTCACTGGCAATAGAGTAAAAAGGAATCCCTTTATCATCTATGGGGTTGTTAGCATCATAAACACCCTTTCCAATAGCAACCACAACAACAAGACCTAAAAGCCCTGCAATCAACCAGTCACCCTTTCGCATATTATATTTTACCTTGTTCTTTTAATGCTTCTTGACGACGAGCTTCTTGTTTATTCGTGGCTGCCTGCATCTTTTTAAATTCTTCAGGATCCATTTTATCTTTATCATTATCATCAAAAACGAGATATTTAATATCTTCATCAAACTGTTCATTTTTAGCAGCCCAACGCAAACCAAACACCACTGCTATTAAAATAGATGCGCCACTAATTAACCAAATATAAATTGTCCAGCCATCACCCCAACTATTCATCATTGCTGTTAAATCACTCATTACAACTCCTTTATAACCTTTAAATACACGCCATCATTAAATCAAATAACCATCGAGCAACTGAACCGCTGCAAAGATTGCAGCCACAACTACCCCTAATACAATGGTAGCCATCAAGACTTTTTCACCTGTTTTGACACTACTCATATCGGTATGTTTATAAAATAGTACAATGACACCAACAAACACCGCCATCGAAACCATCATAAATATAAAAATACCGACGCTATAACTCTGGCTACGCATACTTTCAATGCCAAAACCATCAGCTGCACCCAGACTGCTAAAGAACAACTCTAAGGAAACTATCAATAATGAAGATATAAATTGTATCATGACACGGGAGTGTATGCAGAAAAAAGAAAATGAAAAGACAAAGTAAGGTTGAACATCTATTTTTCTAGCAGAAAAAAAAATACCGCCCAAAAGGGCGGTATTTTCATCAATCAATCCAGCTTATTTTTGATGCTCATCACGAGGATCAGGCGTTCCTTTTTTATGGTTATCTACAAAAAAGCTATAAATAACTGGAATAAGCAAAGCAATCGAAATTACAAGCAAACCACCAAATTGAGCATTATCCATATCAATCATATTAATCTCCTATATTAGTGTGCAATGGTATGATCTGGCTTCCAAGTAATTGGAGGCAAGCGCTTCACAGTGATAATTACCGCAAGACAAAAGGAGAAAAAGTAAATTACCGATGTCATATAACCTTTATCCCACCAAGGCTGCTTGTGCATACGTGTACCATCTTCTTTTATATTACCCTCAAAGTTAGCGAGAACAACTTCACCACCGATAATTGAATACTCTTCCAAATCAACATGTTGGTTTTGAAGCTCAATAATCTGAGGTGCCATAATACGCAAATCATTCATTGTAATAGGATGCTGCGTACGCTGAAAAGCATAAGGTGAATCATATTTGGCCAAAGCAGCCTCAATCATCGCCATAGCTTTCGTATCTGCTTCACCCGTCGTAATACTATGATCGTTCAACACATTCTGAACAGGTTGAGAGTTCATCAACGAAACATAATCGTTATAAATAGCAGCATTTGGACGTTGCCCAAACAATGGGAAAGTCCAAGCAACCGCCGTAAGAAATGTTAAAATTAACAAACCAACAACAGGACGGGGTAGCGGGTTATTATTTTCCGCAATGCCGCCCAAACTTTCATGCTCCCAAATATGCTGCGCTTCCTCAGTCTTCCTTTTATCAGATAGCGTATGCAATGGATGGCTCATCTTCAATCCATCAAATAATGGTAAAAATTTTGACATATATATCTCCCTTATTTCAGATTCAAGACAAAATCAATCAGCATACGAATCTCTGATTTGTCTCCATACTCTGGCACTTCTGGTGGATAAACACGCTCACCTTCACGGTACGCATCAAACTCCTCATCCCATTTAGCTAAATCAATATCTTTACCATTAGCATCTTTAGGACCCCATAGGTAATCATAACGAGGCATAATAGAATGCGGCTGTACCAAACGAGGGTTAAAGAAATGTAAGGTCATCCATTCTTTTGATGAGTTACGAGAACCAACATGCAACAAGTCTGGTGCTTTACGGTCAGAACCAAATGTTGTTGGAGATTCGCCATTGAAATCACCTAATACTGGTGGGCGACCAAAAGACTGCCAATCATGTGTTTGCTCTGGAAGCAGTGTATGACACCACCAGCAACCTTCACGTACAAACATTGTTTTACCAGAACCTGCAAGAATCTTCTCTTCAGCTGCTGCCAATGTATCCTTCACAGACCATCCGCGTGTCGCTGTAGCAAATTCAATATATGGTGTTTCCACACCATCTTTAATGGATGTTTGCACCAAGAAAACGCCGCCCTTCTCTTCGCTTACCTGATTAGTTTTGCCCAAAGAAGCACTCAAAGCCTGCACATCAGCACCTAAAATATGCTCATGAACCAAGCCACTTGGAAGCGATATACCTGGTTTAAAAACATAGGCTGAAACCTGATCAATTTCAGCCCCTGTTACAGGATCTTTTTTCAAAGTCACCTTGATTGGTTTATCATCACCATGCAGAAATAAATCCCCATAATCAAAACCACTCGTTTTACCATAAGTCAGCTGTTTTTCTAAAGCTACACTTGTGGATGATACGGCAGACATATCTAAGCCTGGCATATAAATAGTAATCATCATTGATGTAGATAATGCTACACCAAAAAGAATTGAACCAACTCGATATTCACGAAATCCCATTCTAATCCTCCTCCCTCTTTTTTATTTATATCTAAAGTAGCTAGAGCCCGAAGGCTCTAGCCCCATCAATCTTAACGTACGTATGCTACTTCGTGCGGAAGAACACCATGTGGAATCTTCTCACCATGTTTCGCAGTCATATACATATTCCATAGCCATACGATGTTGCCCAAGAATACCATGGTTCCACCAATCCAGCGTACGATCATGTAAGGATGCTCGGCAATCACGATATCCATATATGGTACTTCATAAATCTTACCTGCGCCTTGAATCAAGCCCGCGATGGTCATAGAAACCCAGTACAATGAGAAACCAATTAACAACATCCAGAAATGGAAGTTAGCCAAGCTTAGAGAGTACAACTTACGACGTAACAATGTCTGCATGCCGTAGTAAACCGCAGCGGCTTCAGCAAAGGTTGAGAAACCAAGCAATGCCAAGTGAGCATGTGCCACAATCCAACCCGTACCATGAACATACCAGTTAATTGCACGTGTTTGCTGAAAACCACCTTGCATATTCAATGGAATCGCAAGCAATACACCTGTAAGAGTATATTTAAGCTCAATATTTTCAACAAACATAGCCCATTTACCTTGCATGGTTAACAAGATGTTACATACATATGCAACAGCTGGCACAAGAATCAATACACCTTCAACAGATGCGAATGATTTCAACCATTCAGGCAATGGAGAACTCATAATATGATGCGCCGCTGGTGTAGAATAGAACACCACGATAGACCAAAAGTGCAAATGTCCCACACGATGTGAATACAGTGGATTACCCGTAACTTTCGGTACAATATAGTAAGTAATCGCTGCCGCAACAGGCGTAATCAACAAACCTAGAATATTATGTGCAAACCACCATGTCATATATGCTTCGTTCAAACCAGTTAAATGCAAGAATTCAGGCAAGTTCCCAATAAAAAACACAATAATCAGCATAAAGAACGAACCCACAAAAAACCAGTTGGTTGTATAGATACCTTGTGTACGACGGTTAATCACTGTCATAAACGTATTGACAAATAATGGCGTCACCATAAACAGTGCTATATAAATATCAACAGGCCAAACAAAATCTGAATACTCACGACCAGAAGTCATACCAAACCACAATGTAGAAAGCGCAACCATCAAGCCAACATTCCATAACATGCAGTTCCAAACACCCAATTTTTCAGACCAAAGCTTGGTATTACCCAAAGCTGGAACAATGTACATCGCTGATGCTGCAAACGCGCCCACAATCCAACCAAAAATAACAGTATGCACATGCACTTGGCGCATATGACCAAATTGCAATGCATAGTAATGCGTAAACCAATCTGGGAATGCTAATTTAGCCGCATTAAACGACCCAATCCCCGTACCAATAATAAACCACATAATACACGAAAAACCAAAAAATAACGCTGCCGAACCGCCAGGAATATCCTCTTCTTTCGCAAACAAATACTTAAGCATTTACTCACTCCTTTTTTTTAATATTTAACAAAACCAACAAAAAAACTACTTTTTTCAATCTTCCTGATCTTCGTCATGCTGTCCAGGCATCAATAAATACCATGCGAACCACATACTCGAAAATGCTAAAAGAATTCCCAACACCGATGCTACTGCTGCCATCTTTACGCTCCCTATCCCTTATTTATAAGTTATTCTACTGCTTTACCTTCACGAATAGCGTGTAATTTCAAGGCATAACCAAGAATCCACACAAAAATAACACCGAAAATAATCATCACCCAGTTACCAAACCCTTCAAAGGTAAATGGTGAATATGCATCCGAACCCCACAAACCAGCTTCAGGAAACGGACCGCGACCCACTGCCAACTGCGTAGCAATTGTAAACACAGAACCATTACCCATACCAGTAACGAAACCAGCTACAATAATTAGCCATACTGAATTTTTCATACTCTCCTCCCTATTAAAACTACATTAAATCAATTTTAATCTTGCCAAACATTAAGGGGATTTAACCTAGTGTCAAGCCCATAAGTTGATTAAGGTTATCAAAAGCTGGCATTGCCAAGACTTCCTTACATGCGCATCATTGCACACATGAAAGAATTACTTATTTATAGTATTAGTGCTTGCGCATCATTGTTCATTTTGGGCTATGTTGTACATATTTTTATTGGCGGACTTGTTGAACCTCTAACCGAAACTATTGCCATTGGCGCAGCTGTTTCTACAAGCGCATCGGTGATGGCATGGATGGTTCGCGATGTCTTAAAAACACGAAAAAAACGCTAGCATCAAACAACGCACACAGAAGGCTGTCAAACCTAAAGCAGTCGGCTGCAAAACCATGCTTATTGAACGCTTTTCACCTATATTTTCGTTACACGTGCCGCTACTCGCCTCAAACACATGCTGCAAAGCAACTATTCAACGCCATTATAAATTGTTCCGTATCTATTCAGATTGCCGCTGATTTATTCGAGACTACCAACAATGGGCGCTTTTAGGCGAGGCGGAAAAGCGCAACTTGCTGCTGCAAGTGAACATTTTCTAACGCTGGTATCGGGCGAATCGGTGGTGAGCTGAATGGTTACGCTGATGTTTGAGAATACCACCCCTCATCCCAACCTTCTCCCCTCAATGGAAGAATGGGCTTGAAAACATGCTGAATAGTTACGTTTATTTATAAAATGCCAACGCCTTTGTTACATTAATAAAATCTTCTTCAGAAAATTGCCCTTTGTGAAAAACATACTGCTGCTTTGTGCCGCGTTCATCGGTACCTGTTAAACCAAAAGATTTTCCAGCTTTATCCGCAAAAAATCGAATGTCACGCATCAAAAGACGCTGTTTATTATTTTTAAGTTTTAATGCAATGCGCTCTTTGGATATATCCAACGCCACAGGAGCCGAAGGCATCAACAGCAAACGACGCAATACACGCCCCCCCCCTACCATTAAAAAGAAAAAGCCTAAAAACATCAACACTTCACCCAGAATCTGATCCTCACCAGCATACCAGTAACGCATACCAATCAATAATAGAAACCCAACGGTAGGCACATATAACAATAAATCCCAAATTATTCCCGTTTTATCCGCCCGCAATGAGCATTGCGCTTCTCGCCATGATTTAGCCATCTTCACCAACCCCTGCAACATGCTTCAAAACAGGCTCAATTTCGGCACGCAACACACGACCTGGCGCAATATAATCTACTTTTCCATCCGCATTAATCACGAATGTCCAAGGCTCTCCGCGCACTTGAAAGGCATCATAGGCTTCTGGATTATAATATTGATCCATATGCAAAAATAAAACTTTATCACCATAGCGATCAAGCATTACTTTCAAAAGCTGCAATTGCTGATCACATTGCGTGCAATGACCTGGTGTCGCAAACTCCAAAACAATCGGCTTACCTTTTTTTAACGCCTCATCAAAAGATAGTTGATACATGCGCGGATCAGGGTAACGATAACTGGTAAGTTTGGACATATCACCACCAGCATCAGCCAGCGTTTTGGTTTTCAACGATGGAACTTCCTGTCCCACACGAAAAACACCGCCACCACCATTAAACGCATCACAAGCAGTCAAAAGTAATAACGCGCTTATAACAACTACAATATAACGACTCATTTAGAATCTTTCCAACCTGAACATGTTTTGAAAATATTATAAGCCCAGATAAAATTCGCTATTAGAACCAATGTTCCAAAAATACCCATGGTTGCTAGCCAAGGCTTTACAATTATTTCTACTTCTGCAGGAGAAACATGTTCACTAGCAAGACCACCAGCCACGCCAGCAACTGTGAAGAATACTACCATGCCAATCAGTCCAAAATTATGCGTCCAAAAATGCCATTTTACCAATTTCATACTATAGATAGGACGTTTCACCAAACGAGGTACGATATAATAAACAGCCGCAAAGATTGCCATTTCCACCCAACCCAATAAGTTAATATGCGTATGTGCTCGCACAATCAAATTACCATGCATACGATGATCTACAAAGTGACGGAATTCAGAAATTCCGCCCATCAAAGCTCCCCATGAAAAACCAATCATACTGTAAATCACACAGGCAAAAACAAACCATAATGTATATTTAATATATTCCTGATCTTCCCACGGTTGCTGCGCCATCATTTCACCCCTTCATTGGTCGGTTTTTCATCACGTATATCTGTATATTTCTCTTTCCAAGCATCTGGAGCCCAACTATTTATCATCATATCGATAAATGGTGATTCACCTTTCGGTGGAACTGGCGATGATGATGAACCTTGATCTGATTTTAATTCAGATAAAAATACTGCCAAATCGTGAATATCTTTTTTAGGCAAAAGAGCAACATAATAGGCTTGTTTGGGACTCTTGCCATGATCCATGGTAGCATGATCATAGGTTTTTTCAGGATCGCTTAAAAACTTCTCAATCCACTCAACACTGTATTTTGTACCTATACCATCCAAGCTATTCCCCATATTGGTGCCTTCAGACATGGCTCGATGACATTCTGAACAAGCTTGGTGGCGATAAATTTCAGAGCCTCTCTGCCCTACTTCTGATAAATCAAAATGTGTATGATGCTCAAAAATAGGCTTATCACTCGTTGCCATCACATATTGCATAATGCCAAAAGCGATGCTAGCTAAAATAATAAAAGCTCCAGCTACAATAAATAATAATTTCTCGCCTGTTTTTAAGCGTTGTTTTTTGGTTTGTTGGTTGTTTTCTGTCATAGTTGCGCCATTATCAGGCTTAAATCATACTTTGCAATAAGGATATTCATGCGCACTCGTCTAAAACTCATATTCATCACACTATTTTTCCTATCTGGCTGCATCACACAAGCCGATCAACAGCAACAGGCTGACCAAGTAATCAAACAACTTCATCAGGCCATCCAGCAGAAACAATGGGACACTGCAATGCAATTATTTAACCCAGATTTCTTCAAAACAGAGCCAAAAAATCATTGGAAGAAACAGTTTAATGCATTACAAGATAAGTTAGGAAATATCATAAGTTTTCATACGATTTCAAAATCTAAAGATCCACGCTTTGGTGGAGACTTCTATATATACATCATATCTGTTCGTCACGAACATGGCTTCAGTCATGAAACAGTAACACTTATCAAGAGCATTGATGATACACCTCTGACCATTTCAGGTTATCAAATTAAAGCGCAGAAAAACCAATGAATATAAAAAAGGCAATCGCACTCTCTTTCATCATAAGCCTATCCGCATGCAGTCAAATGTCGGGAACAGAGACCCCCACGGCAGTCATCAATCAACTAACTGGCACTTGGGTAAATCAAAATCATGATGGTAAAATTCTTTTTTATTCGGATAAAACTGCAAAAATGATATTCCCCAAACACCAGCCGCCAATCAAACTTATCTCAACCTATGATACAATAAAAAAAGGTGAGCAGATTGGCATTAATTTAGGTGGTTTTTGGAGCGGTCCAGCATTCATCAACACATCCAAGTTACAAGCACATCTTTTGACCATCACCTTTCCTGATGAAAAACCTATAACACTTTCCAAAGTTAAACCCTAACATCACTACTGTCCGACAAAATTTGAGAACTGGAAATTATCCCGATACCTAGGGAGGTGCTGATTAACTCAATGCATGGTGTCTATGCGCCCAAAATTACCAACGCCGGCGTTGGCAAACTTAACAATAGCGGTGCTATTACTTGCGCTTGCCGCCTTGGGATTGAAAATTTTGAATCGCATATCCATTCATTCAGAGTTAATCAACACCTCCCTAGCCCGCATGATTCATAAATCATCGTGATGATTGCGTAGACGCTTTGTTTGCAATGAATATTGAAGAAAGAGTTCGCAGTTGTGCTTACGAACGATTGATGAAGAATTTATTGCGAATAAAGCAGCAAGCAAGGGCTGCGGTATTATTCATGAATAATCCAGACTAGCAACGCACCACAGACATAGAGTGGTATATAGCAGGCTTTTAGCTTCACACCTCTATAAACTTGCATTCAATGCAGGCATAACAGTTATTTTTTAGTAATTATCTTAAAGCAGAGTAAGAAATGCTTATTTCAAAGTATTCAAACGAACAAGCCATTCCCGAAGTTTTTATTGCAGCCCATAAAACTCTCCAACAGAGGGTGAGGTGGCAGTTTTTCTGGAAGAAGCCATAAAAACACTGGTTATTATTAATGCAACCACCCTATCGACATAACACATACGTAACTATTCAGCTCACCACCGATTCGCCCAATACCTGCGTTAGAAAATGCTCACTTACAGCAGTAAGTTGCGCTTTTCTGCCTTGGTCTCGAACAAATCAGCGGCAATCTGAATAGATACGAACCAATTTATAACTATGCTGAATAGTTACACACATACAAACTAAATAAACAGACCCAACACCTTGCAAACAGCATAAAAAAGGGCTGATGCGAAAGCATCAGCCCTTTTTTAATTATCAAGACTGTCGTTTAACGACGTGGTGCTGATGGATTTCCTGAAGTTGCAGGACGAGCAACTGTTAAGAATGCCGCCACATTTGCAATATCTTCATCTGTTAATGTTGCAGCAACCTTACGCATCTGAGCCATAGGGTCATTATCACGTGCAGCATCATCATCTGATGATTTTGTTGTATTTCCTAAGCGAAAAGCTTCCAACTCATGTTTCAAATAAACATAACGTTGTCCGCCGATAGCTGGGTACATATTACCAGCAGAGCGACCATGAAACGCATGGCAACTCATACATGCTGGAACACCACGAGATCCAATACCATACTCCACGATAACCTGACCTTTATAACCTACGCCAATCTCTTCACCATCTTTACGCATCTGATCCAAATCAGAACCCATAAATGGTGTTTTTAACGTATGTACGTAAGCAGCCACATCACGACGCTGCTCTTCAGTCAAGGCTTTTGCAATATCATTCATCTGATACATGGTATTATCCATGCGTTTATCTGCCGCAAAATCTTCAAGTTGCTTCCAAATATATTTCTGTACTTGGTAAGCAAGGCGTGGTGTACCCATATCATCCGCACCCATACCACCCATACCATGACAACCAGCACACGCAGGTACATCATCACCAAAGCCTTGCTCAAAAATAACACGACCCTTCCCAGCATCACCAACAGCTTCAACAGCCATTACTTGCGATGACATCCAAGTCACACTTAATAGTGCCGCAGCACTTAACATCATTAAACGCTTCATTCCAACTCCTCCCTTATTATCAAACAATAATCAATCAAATTCAATCGTCTGTGTTTGTTGCAGATTTATACATAAAAAATGCAATCGCATAGAAAACAATCGCCATTCCAGCATATATTTCCCAAACATCTCCATTTGTAAAATTAATTGATGCTTCAATAAATTCACCCAACATATAAGCCTCCCAGCATTAAAAATAACCCTTTACTCAAAACTAAGTCGCCACACTGACGATTTCCTACAATAACTCAAGTCCACTTTTAACTGAATAAGCAGGCGGACAATCAAGCGCAACTATAGACATGCAATTTATTACACGCAATAGCTTTATGGATATAAACAAGGTTTTACAATTCAATCATCTATAATTTTGCTTTCACTCCCCTTCATCTTTCACTATCAAACGCTCAAATACTTCCTCACGATTTACCAAAATTTCTCGTGGAGCATCAACACCAATCCTTACCTGCCCACCCTTAACACTTAGCACCTGAATTTGAATATTATCACCAATTGTTATAGTTTCGCCCGTTTTTCGTGTCAAAATCAACATATCATTCCACCTCTAATTGCGAACATAAATCACCTATGCAAAGTACTCTAGCTCATCCATCTAGCAATCGGTCGGATTTAAAGCAATCGACTGCAAAAACAGATTATAGCTCACTACAATCGCTTGAGTCCGACAAACGCCTAGGCAGGTGCTGATTAACTCTGAATAAGTGGATATGCGATTCAAAATCACCAACACCAAGCCAGCAAGTGCAAGTAATAGCCACGCTATTCCTAAGTTTGCTAACGCAGGTGGTGGCGAATTTGGGCGTACAGGCATTATTCATTGAGTTAATCAGCACCTCCCTAATCACTTAACTTGTACATGAATAGTCTGACTCCAAGCCTTACCATAAGACACATGATGCCCATCAGCAAATTGCAATGTTAGCGTATGCTCACCTTTTGATAACTTCAAAGTCGTTTCCGCTTGTCCTTTACCAAAGTGCATATGCGCCGCATCTTTCACTACTATTTCGCCGGATGGAACAAATTTACCATCGATAATAATGTGAAAATGCCCTGATTCTTTTTGAAGTTCTCCAGCCTTTTCCACCCGCATACCATCCACAGCCATTACAACATGAATATCACCCTGCTGAACAGAATTATTCACAGGCGAAACAAAGTGCACACCATGTTTTCCGCCTTCATGCGCCCACGACATACCCGCAAATATGACCACCATCATGACAACACCAAATATTTTACTCATTATTTTCACCCCTTTATTTTTCAATCTACCGCAGCAGGATAACGGCTCAAGCTATTGGCATCTACCCGTGAAGCGTTAGGGTTTCTGCATATCAACATCTGGAGCAAAATCAGTGCCTCAAAAAAAACATATCCCTAAACGATTTCAAAGCCCAGAATACTTAGCTGTCTTAGCCAATACAAATGCCGAACAAACTGCTGTTTTTCATCAAGCCGCATTAAATGATATGCAAAAAATAGCAGAAAAAGGCTACCCAAATGAGATATGCGGTCTGTTGTTAGGCAGTATAAATGCACAAAGCTGGAATATTCAACAAGTGCGGCAAGTAAAGAATATCAACACTGAACGTGCTGCAGATCGCTTTCAGCTTGATCCAAACGGCTACCAATCCATCGACCATGAAATTCGAGGCAGCGGTGTAGAGATTATTGGCGTATTTCATTCCCATCCCGATTGCCCCGCCAAACCTTCCCCCACCGACTTAAACAGTGCTTGGGAGGGTTTCTTATACCCTATTATTAGCGTCTATGATGGCAAGGTTGCTAGCCTGCATTGCTGGGAACCCAATGAAGCATCTGGAAAATTCCACCCTGTTACAATCTCCAAGGCAAACACATGAAACTACTTACATTGGCATTATTTATCAGTATTTTAAGCTTGAATGCTTGCAGCTCGCTACAAAAGAACACAGTCGAGCCAGCTTTTCACAAACCCGCCACGACACAAACCATGCAGCCACGCAGCAAGCGCTCCCTTTATCTCGGAGCCCAAACAGCCATGCATAATGGTCAGCCTACACTAGCCATTCAATTTTTAGAGGCATTGCTTGCCCAACAAGCCGATGAAAACAACACAGAAAATATTCTTGCTGATCTCAGACCGACACTTCAACTTGCCGACCTACTTCTAAAAAGCAATCGTCCTAAGCAAGCCTTAAAATATTTACAAACACCCGTTCACCTCACTAAAATCAACAAAGAAAATACTAGCGAACAAAAGGAATTGTATGTCATGTATGCCCGCAGCCTCGCGGGTATAAAACAATACAATGATGCGTTAGATGCACTTACCAAGCTACTAAGCCAGCACCCATTATTTATACCTGCTCGCAACCTACAAATCACCCTGTTTATTCACACAAAACAATTTCCTTTGGCTCACATAGCCATCAATACTGCTATCCAACAACAAGACAGCGCAAGCCTGCGTCAGTTTCAAGCCGATGTTTTCAGCCGTGAAGGAAAATTCCAAAAAGCAGCCAATAGCCTGAAGAAGATGCATGCACTCAACCCCAAGGACGACACGGCTATTCTTTTGCTTAGTCAGCTTGAAATGCAGCAGCAACATCTTGATAAAGCCGAGAAAATTCTTCGTAGCTTCAGCAAACTCAACCCAACAAACCTGCGTGTACAACATGCCTTAGCGCGCTTACTTATTCAATCCGAGCGCCCACAAGAAGCCATTCTTATTTATAAGAAAATACTTCAATCTCTGCCAGAGAGTACTGAAATTCACTCTGCTTTGGGGCTTCTGTACTATCAAAATAAGCAATTCCAAGAGTCTGCGAATCAATTTAACAAAGCTCTACAAATAGCACCTAAAAATCAAAATTATCGTTTTTATTTGGCAAGCAGCTTGGAAGCACTACAAAAAAATCAAGAAGCCCGCGCACTATACCAACAAATTGATTCCCACCATGAGCTTTGGCAAGAGGCGCAATTACGTCTAGCAAGCATGGATTTAATGGCAAAAAAATACGCATCTAGCCTTCAATATACACAGAAAATACTCAAGAAAAATGCTAGCAATAGTCGAGCATGGGTGCTTTTGTCCGCCATTTATTTGGTACAGGAAGAGTATCAAAAGCTTTTAGATACAACCCAGCCAGCCACTTTATTAAAACAAATTCCCACGCGCCTTCAAATGAATCGTGCCATCGCATTCGAACATTTTAAACGCTATGAAGATGTTGAGCGCACACTGAAAAATCTAATTCGTAGCAGCCCCGACCATGTTGATGCGCTGAATTTTTTAGCATACACTTATGCGGAACAAGGCATCAAACTTGATGAAGCCAAAAACTATATTCAACGCGCCTTAAGCCAAAAGCCTAACGATGGCTATTTTCTCGATACTTTGGCATGGGTATATTATAAGCAGGGTGAGTATCATCTAGCCGTTACCACCCAGCAAAAAGCTTTAAAAATAGTCAGCAATGATGCAACCATGCATGAACATCTAGGTGATATGTACTGGAAGCTAGGAAAACAAGAGAAAGCCATTCAACAATGGCAGAAAAGCCTTTCGTTACAAGCAGATAATTCATTCATACTTCGTCAAAAAATAAAGCACGGTGTAAAATAACCCATGATTAAACACCTGTACATTGCTACGCTTCTGTTGCTACTTACAGCCTGTAGCACCCTGCAACAGTCTGTACCTATTCAAGACGGTTCCAAGTGTAAGCCTTGGTATAATTTCAATGGGCAGTTATCTATTTTAGAATCCACACACCGCTGGCAGGTTCTTATTCATTGGCAGGCAAACTTAGAATCTGGTAGTGCACGTTTAACCCATGCAGCAACAGGACGGATTATTGAATTGCAATGGCAAGGCAAGCAAATTCAAATGCGTGACAACCAAACAGCCACAACACGCTGGCAACCCATCCAAGCAGATACACTCATGCAGTATGGCATTGTCTTGCCACCACAAAGTATTGCTATGATTCTTCACCACCAAATTCCACCATCACTTAAAGCCAAGGGTAATGATATTTGGCAGGGCAAGCTACACGGCAACAGCATTCGCATACGCTGGCAAAACAATTGTCATAAACTTACCATGACTGATATTACCCATGGTCGAACTGCCATCTTGCGTATTTTTCCATGACTTCTAGCTCTTTCGCCTTAAGCACTATTCTTGCACCTGCAAAAATAAATTTACATCTAATGATCACAGCCACCCTTGCTGATGGTCGCCATGCGCTGGATACCAGCTTTGCCTTTATCGATGTATGTGACTCCCTACATATCACAGATTCCAAGCAGTTATCTGTTCGTTGCTCCATTGTATCTTTATCAGGCGAGAAGAATCTTGTTTTTCAAGTATTGCAAGCACTCAAAGAGAAGCATCGGGTTCAGCAAGGCTTGGATATTTATATTGATAAAAAATTACCTGCCGAAGCTGGGCTAGGTGGTGGTTCATCCGATGCAGCAAGTGCCCTTTTGGCAGCCAATCAACGCTGGGGACTACAACTCTCCAAACAAGAGCTTATCGATTTCTCGGCTAATTTTGGTGCAGATATTCCCTGTTTTTTATTTGGCAAAGCTAGTTTAGCAACAGGCATTGGTGAAAAACTAATCCCCTATCCTGAAGCCATGCCATGTGCGTATGTTTGCCTAGCTCGCCCGAACAAAGGGCTATCAACAAAAGAAGTTTTTCAGCACTTTGACCACCAAGAACACAAACGTAATCAACTGTTTTTAAAGGATAAAAATAGACACAATCAAATTCAGAAAGAAGCATCAGAACTTCATAAAACACAAAGCCCATTGACCCACCAAGCAAGCGCCGATACTATCCGCGCCGCTTCGCAGGGTAAGGTTTCCATCGGAGAGAATGCTTTGGAGAAAAGTGCCATTGCATTACTTCCGGAAGTCGGTTTACTCTTGCAAGCCATGCGGCAAAAAGGCGGCTTGGCTTGGATGAGTGGAAGCGGTTCAACCTGTATTGCTTTGTGTTCAACACAACAACAAGCCTCATTGCTTGCAAATAATTTGCAGCAAAAAGGGCTTGCTAGCTGGACACACGCAGGAAAGTTGCTCGATAAGCATCCTGCGTTTGTGAATAATATTGGGGCGTAGCCAAGCGGTAAGGCAGCGGGTTTTGATCCCGTCATGCGCAGGTTCGAATCCTGCCGCCCCAGCCATTCGCATAGTAGATTTATTACATATAGCTTGTCATCAATACGCGCTAACGGAGCATTGTTCTCATGGCCAAACCTAAGAAGTTACGTTTATTTTCTGGAACATCCAACCCAGAACTAACGGCTGATATTTGCGAACACATCAAAATGCCTGTTGGTGACATTTATGTCCAACGTTTTTCCGACGGCGAAGTCTTTTTACAATTTGAAGAAACAATTCGTGGTTTGGACGTATTTATTGTGCAAAGCACATCTTCCCCAGCCAATGATAATTTAATGGAGCTTTTGATTGCTATTGATGCTGCCAAACGCGCATCAGCACATCAAATATGCGCAGTCATCCCTTATTATGGTTATGCGCGTCAAGATCGTAAAAGTGCAGGTCGCACACCAATATCTGCCAAACTTGTTGCTGATTTATTACAAGCTGCAGGTGTTACACGCATACTAACCATGGATTTACATGCCACACAGATACAAGGATTTTTTAATATCCCTGTCGATAATATTTTCGCAGGTCCATTGTTTGCCAAAGATATTGAGGCACGTAATAATTTAGATGACATTCTGGTTGTTTCACCTGATGTTGGTGGTGTGGTTCGTGCGCGTGCTCTTGCCAAACGATTACATGCAGATATTGCGATTGTTGATAAACGTCGCCCTGCCCCCAATGTTGCAAAAATTATGAATATTATTGGTGATGTAGAAGGTCGTCACTGTATTCTTATTGATGATATGGTAGATACAGCGGGCACACTTTGTAATGCTGCTGAAGCACTCTTGGATCGTGGTGCCAGCAAAGTTAGTGCTTATGCAACTCATGGCGTACTCTCGGGTCCTGCTGGCGAGCGTTTGGCAGCATCTAACCTGTCTGAATTGGTCATTAGTGATACCATTAAACAACCTGAGCATATCCTTGCCACTGGCAAAGTGCGTATTCTAACTGTTGCTAACCTGATGGGTAAAGCCATTAAACGTATTTATAATGCCCGCTCTATCAGCAGTCTCTACGAATAAAAAAGCGTCAATCTCATTTTAAAGTTCTTTTTAATTAAATATCCCTTCCATCTAGTATAAAAACACATAGAGTGCGCCGCGCTTTCATGCGGGCTATGCTCGCTGCAAGCATCTGTATCGGGACAACCCGCCAGATTTATTTTAATTATTGAGGTATAAAACCATGACTGACTTAATCGTCGAAGCAGAATTACGCGAAACTACAGGTAAAGGCGATGCGCGCCGTATGCGCCGTGCTGGGCTATTGCCAGGCATCATTTACGGTGGTGGTAAACCTGATGTTCCCTTGACTATCAATGCCAACGCTATTGGCAAGCTATTAAACGAAGAAGCCTTTTATACCTCTATGTTAGAAGTAAAAGTAAAAGGCAAACGCGGCAAAAACACAGTATTGTTAAAAGATGTACAATGGGATCCTTTGATGGATACTGCTATGCACTTGGATTTCATGCGCGTTTCATCTGCAGATAGCGTAACTGTAGAGGTACCTGTTGTAGCTATTAACTTTGAAAAATGCCCAGGCGATATTGCTGGTGGCTTGTTAGATGTGATTCGTCACGTATTGGAAATCACATGCCGCGCAGACTCTATCCCTGATGCTATCGAAGTAGATTGTGCTAACTTGGATATTGGTGATACTGTTCATATTGAAGATTTAAACCTTCCAGAAGGTGCTGAAGTTCTACATGAAGTAAACTTCACTGTACTTAATGTCTCTGCTAAGAAAACTGCCGAGCCAGAAGCAGAAGCTGCAACAGAAGACGCAGGCGAAGCTGCTGCTGACGAAAGCACTAGCGAAGAATCATAATTCATGAAACTATTGGTCGGACTTGGCAATCCCGGCTCTAAATATAAGGAAACAAGGCATAATATTGGCTTTCGTTTTCTTGATCAATTAGCTGAATCAGAGGGGGTGCGGTTTTCCGCAGCCCCTCGTTTTCGTGCTGAAACAGCCAATTGGCAGAGTCGCGAAGGCAAAGTATTACTCGCCAAGCCTCAAACTTTTATGAATGATAGTGGCGAGTCTATTAGCCCTTTATCCCGCTATTATAATATTGAGCCTAAAGATATGATCGTTGTGTATGATGATTTGGATTTACCCTCTGGAAAGTTGCGCATTAAAATTGGGGGCGGACATGGTGGGCACAATGGTCTTCGCTCGCTTAATCAACACCTTGATAACAGCGACTACACACGTATAAAAATAGGTATTGGGCGGCCAAGCAATGGCGATATTACGGCTTGGGTATTGGGTCGCGCCAATGAAGATGATCGCGCTGATGAAGCTCGTATCTTACATGTATTAAAAGAAGAGCTTGGTGGCATTTTATCTGGCAATACAGATACCGCAGCCAATAAGATCCATAACAAATTAAACCCTTAGAATAAGTATTTATTCATATCAGGAGACTCTCCCATGGCACTTTCCATAGGCATCGTCGGACTTCCAAACGTTGGAAAATCAACCTTATTTAATGCCCTAAATGGTGGTGGCGCGGAAGCTGCCAACTACCCATTTTGCACCATTGATCCCAATGTTGGACTGGTCAAAGTTCCTGATTCACGCATGGATGCATTAGCGAAGATTGTGAATCCTCAAGCCATGCAACATGCCGTTGTTGAATTTGTGGACATCGCAGGTTTGGTTGCTGGTGCAGCCAGCGGTGAAGGGCTTGGCAATAAATTTTTAGCCAATATTCGTGAATGCTCTGCTATTGCGCATGTCGTGCGCTGTTTTGATGATGAAAATGTCACCCATGTTTCCAATCAAATTGACCCTCTTTCTGATATTGAAGTCATTGATACCGAATTGATGCTCAAAGATATGGAAAGTATCCAAAAGGCTGTGGAAAGAACGATTAAAACAACCAAATCAGGCAATAAAGATGCACTTGCATTGCTTGAAGTACAACAACGTGTACTTAAATCTTTGGAGGATGGCATTACTGTCCGCCGCCAAAATTTAAGTGCTGACGATGCTGAAAAAATTAAAGATTACTGCCTATTAACGGGCAAGCCTGTGTTATATATTGCCAATGTTGATGATGGATCATTACCTGATGGTAATGCTTATGTCGAAAAAGTGCGCGCCTTTGCCGCCGAAGAAGGTGCTGAAGTTGCTATTGTTTCCGCTCAAATTGAAGCTGAATTAACGGAAATGGATGAAGAATCTAAAACTGAATTTCTATCTGATCTTGGCTTAGAAGAGCCAGGGTTAAATACAGTGATTCGTACTGCCTATACTTTGCTTAATCTTATCACCTATTTTACTGCTGGTGTAAAAGAAGTACGCGCTTGGACTATTCATATCGGTGATACAGCTCCCAAAGCAGCTGCTGTCATTCACAATGACTTTGAAAAAGGCTTTATTCGCGCTGAAACTATTGCTTATGAAGATTTTGTAAATTTGGGTGGCGAAGCCAAATGCAAAGAGGCTGGCAAGATGCGCCTGGAAGGAAAAGAGTACATTGTACAAGATGGTGATGTGCTGCATTTCCGTTTTAATGTCTGATACAATCACATAAACCATGTCACCCTCTATACTTTGGGTCACGAAGTTAAGCAGCCCAACTTTAAGTCATCAGCAACATATTTTGCATTCCATACAATCGGCAAAAGGCACGCGCTGTCATCTGTGTAGTGGTGAGAAAGAGGCAATGCGGATGATTCAAAAGCTGAAACCCACTGTGATTTTACTAAGTATGCAGGGTACACATACTTTAGATTTATTACGCAACTGCAAAACGCACACTTTGTCGTCACTTATTCCAGTTATTATGCTTGGGTTGAACATTCCAAAACCTATCCGTGATTATGCATTTTTACTTGGTTGTAGTGACTATATTGAATCAACCGTAGGCACACAGGAATTATTGGCACGCATTCACCTACACAGCACCGCTTATCTGCAAAGCCTTCAATATATTGTTATGCAGACCACACTTACACAAACAAAACAAAAACTCGAAACATGCCAAAAAGCCTTAAATAATGTTACATCTTTGGATGCTTTAACGGGCATTGCCAACCGCCAAACATTTTCTCAAAATTATGAGCGAGAATGGAGCCGCGCCCTACGTGAAACCGAACCATTGTCTGTATTGATTGCCAATATTGATCATTTCAAAGCCTACAATGATTATTATGGCTACCAACAAGGTGATATATGTCTAAAAAATATCGCTCAACTCATACAAGATGTTTTACAACGCCCTACCGATTTCTGTGCCCGCTACTGTGGTGAAGAGTTTATTATCTTATTACCTACCACAACAGCCAAGGGCGGTATTTATATCGCAGAGAAGCTGCGCAAGGCTATCATTGATTTAAACATTCCTCATAAGCACTCTGAAACCCAAGCATGTCTTACATTGTCACTGGGGCTTGCCACTACATCGCCGATGCTCAAGCATAAATCTCGCGATTTAATTCGCGCTGCTGATCTCGCTCGTTTTGAAGCCAAGAAACAAGGGCGAAATAGACTTATCTGCAAGAATATTTAAAATAAAAAAGGGCAGAGAATAAATCTCCACCCTTTCTACCATCCGAACATAATCAAATGCTACGTTTAGTGATTGCAACCTTCAGAATGCACATGCCCATGTTCTAATTCTTCAGCAGTGGCTTCACGAATAGCACGAACAGTCACATCAAAGTGCAATGCCTCATCTGCCAAAGGATGATTGCCATCCACAGTGATTTCTTCATCATTCACTACAACCACATTCACAACCTGAACACCTTGATCTGTTTCAGCTTGAAAGCTCATACCTACTTCAATATCCATATCACTTTCAAACATCTCACGCGGTACCGCAGCAACCATTTCTTCATTGCGAACGCCATAACCATCTTCAGGGCTAACAATAGCCTTCAAGGAATCACCCACAGTCTTGCCTTCTAATTCGCGTTCCAAACCAACCACGATGTTTTCTGCACCATGCAAATACACCAAAGGCTCTTGACCTTCCGAGCTATCTAAGACCTCTCCCTGTGCATTTTTCAGGGTATAATCAATTGTCACAACTTTGTGATGGGAAATTGTCATTTTTCTCTCCTACAGATTGAACACTCAAGAATAGACTAATGAATGTTTGAAACGCGGCACGCTACGTATCAATGACAGCACAGCAAGCACCTTCTTCTGTAGTAAATCCATGCTTACAATCATTTATCGACTGGTTGCTTAGGGAGGTGCTGATTAACTCTGGATGAGTGGATATGCGATTCAAAATTTTCAACCCCAAGGCGGCAAGCGCAAGTAATAGCACCGCTATTGTTAAGCTATGCATATGGACGACCGATCAGGTGAATTGCGCTTGCGTAAGAGAATATACCCTGGGGTACGAGAGATTTGTTGCAAGCAAATGAACAAGCGAGGGTGCGGCAGCATTCATGAATAATCCAGACTATACACCTAAAATCGCATGTCCACTTATTCAGAGTTAATCAGCACCTCCTTAGGTAGTGCTATATAAAAGATAGAGCCCATACCCAATGTCGATTCACACCACACTTGTCCACCATGTGCTTGAACCAAGTATTTCACAACTGCCATCCCCATGCCTGGGCGTTTTTTATCCGTTGTAAAAAATGGATTAAACACACGTTGCAAATCACTTTCGCTCATACCTAAACCACTATCTCGAACCACCAACACATCCAAACCTGCACGTTTTTCCATATGCAATGATATATGCCCACCCATTGGTGTGAAATGCAGGGCATTATCCAATAGTTCTGTCACAATACGCTCTATTGCCAAAGGATCTGCCCAGACACTCGATAATTCACTCATCGCGATACTCATATCTTTTTCCTGTAATATGCCCTGTTGACGCGCTAATACTCGCTCAACCCATTCTGATAATTGAATATGCTCAGGCTCCAAATCATCAAACATACAATGATAAATATCATTGGCTCCAGCGACCAAATCATTCATATGCGTGACAACATCTGCCATCATTTCCAAACTTTCTGGAAAGTCCTTTTGAAGCACGTGAGAAGCAGGTGTTGAATCATTTTTCGCATCACTTAAGGATGTCTGCATATCACTCAATAAGGCATTCATATTGATTAATGGGTTGCGCAGATCATGTGAAAAAACATACATCAACTGTGCCATATCCTGTTTGGATATAGAAAAATCATCGCCTTGTTTCTTATTCTCTTTTACATTCATAAAGCAATCAAACCTCATTAACAATCATGGCACATCAAGATGTTATAAAGCTTAATCATTATAAGTCATATTTCATATAGCACAAATATGCTATAGGGCACCTCAAAAAACCTCGCACGAGTTAAACGACGTTGATTTTCGCTCATAGCAAGGCGCAATAAAATGAGTCATAGCATCGCTATTGTCCATTTTATCCAACGCAACTAGGGGTGAAAAGCTCAAGTTTGGCGAAGTGCCGAGGTTTTTCGAGGTGCCCTATGGAAGTGCTGATTAACTCTGAATAAGTGGATATGCGATTCAAAATTACCAGCACCTCCCTATATCACAGGTAATCTTTACAAATATCAGATTTTTATTTCATTTTCATACAAGCGATAGTCATTTTTATCAGCATCCGACAATGCTTTAGCAATTAAGAGCCTCGCTTTGGGCTGCAAATCATCCGATAATAAACTTCGATACACATCTTTATAAAAGGCATCTGGAACCACATCGACATAAAAATGAACAGACTTTACATGTTCATTTAAATCATCTGCAACAAACACACGTGATTCATCAGGCATCAAGCGGGTATCTTGTATTTCTTTCCAGCCATCATCATAAGCAACTTCACGCACAATGACCCATTGCCAATGTTGCAACACCTTACCTTGTGCATCCAAAGCTTCAGCTTTCACCCATATTTTCGGAGTTACATATGTTGGGAATGCGTGACCTATATGCACCGATGTCATGCTAAGTATCGCTAACTTTCCTTGCTTCTTAAGCTTAAACTCTAAACCACTTCGTACCATATCCACATCATGAATACCTTTAAACGCGTGCTTTCTATCAGGCATATGACAGCTCTGACATTGCACGCCCTCACGAGAAAAACGACTTTTTTTCCATTCAAACAACGTGTTTTCTAAGGGTTTTCCATTGATTGCATAGGCTTGCGGAAACTGATGACACGCAGCACATAGTTGTGATTTTTCAAAATCTTTTGTTGCAACAAAGCCTCCATGCGCATCTCCTTGCAAATGCCCTACAACATCACTTCCACGGCGTGGCGGTCCAAAGCGTTGACCTTGCCGAACATGGCATACTGCACACGTTACACCCGCATGCCGTAAAGGAAGCTGTGATTTTGTTGAATCCAAATCAGCTGCTCTGGAAAAGCCTTCGGGATTCTCTAACAATGTGCTAAGCGTTGCATCCAAATCGCCCGCATCACGATATAGCTGTTCAGCCAATGGCGCATGGCACACCAGACAATCATTGCCAGCAGCATGTCCCATATTTGGGAATTGCCCCACCAAACCTGGCGAATAAGCCATTGCATGTTTGCTATCGCGCCAAGCATTAAATTGCTCCTGATGGCATTGGGCACATGCTTCGGGGCGCATATTGTTTTCCAGACCCGCATGCACCTTACCCATTGCTTGAGGCTTATCCCAATAATCCAAGGGCAAAGAATCTTCATGAAAGACTGTTTTTTGGATAGTAGCCTCTTGCACAGATGACTCATCCATAGAAAGCCCAACAAGCCCCAACCCTATCGCAACAATTGCTATCGGCATCCACCAAGTTTTTTTCATATTCACCTCATAAAAAAAGGGCAACCAGTATGCATATACCAGTTGCCCTTTAAGACACACTAACAGTTACAACGTTTGGGCACCTCGAAAAACCTCGCTACTTCGCCAAACTTGTGCTTTTCACCCCTAGCTGCGTTGAATAAAATGGGCAATAGCGGTGCTATTACTCATTCTATTACGCCTTGCTATGAGCAAAAATCA
>Ga0256829_1000700_pt1 | contig 31168 bp, 41 predicted proteins | sample 131447metaG_FD_185979 | JGI IMG/M metagenome (GOLD analysis project Ga0256829, IMG submission 185979) | Hydrothermal vent microbial communities from Lau Basin, Pacific Ocean - 131-447 | ecosystem: Environmental > Aquatic > Marine > Hydrothermal vents | place: Pacific Ocean: Lau Basin | collected... | reverse complement strand
CAATACGCCCATTGGATGTGCCGACTTAGGAAAACCGTCCAAGATCTTCTTCACATCTTCGTCCACATGTGAGTGATGCTTGATGTCTGCGTGGAATTTATCTAGGGTTTCCTTGTCTGGCAATTCTCCGAAGATCAACAAATAAGCCACTTCTAGGAAATCTGCCTTTTCTGCAAGCTCCTCGATAGAGTAACCGCGATAGCGCAAAATTCCGTTCTCACCGTCCAAATAAGTAATGGCACTCATACAAGAGCCGGTGTTCTTGTATCCTGGGTCAATGGTTACAACTCCGCCTGTCGCTGCGCGAAGGCTTTTAATATCTATTGCGAGCTCATTTTCAGTTCCCTCAACGAGAGGAAATTCATACTTCTGACCATCAATTTCTAGCGTAGCAATTTTTGTCATAGGGCTAATAAATGTTGATTTTTTCGTGTTCTAGCAAATTTACAAAATATCGCCCGATAATTTTAACATTTGACAATCTCACTATGCTGATTTAAGCTTTTATTAACGGATCGATACCAAACAAAAAAACCGCCACAAGGGCGGTTTTCTATATAAGTAGCTAAAATTTAGATCTTAAAGGCTTTTCTGCCAGGATAATAAGCAGTTTCTCCAAGCTGTTCTTCGATGCGTAAAAGCTGATTGTATTTAGCCATACGATCGCTTCTAGAGGCCGATCCTGTCTTGATCTGTCCCGTATTTAAGGCCACAGCAAGATCTGCAATGGTATTGTCTTCGGTTTCACCACTGCGGTGAGACATCACAGAAGTATACCCGGCATTCTTGGCCATGTTAACGGCAGCAATGGTTTCGGTAAGGGTTCCGATCTGATTTACCTTGATAAGGATAGAATTGGCGATCTCATTCTCAATTCCTCGAGAAAGTCGCGTTACATTGGTAACAAAAAGATCGTCACCTACCAACTGCACTTTGTCTCCTACTAGGTCAGTTAAGTGTTTCCAGCCATCCCAGTCGTTTTCGTCCATACCATCTTCAATAGAGATGATAGGATACTTCTCACAAAGCGACGCCAAATATTCCGCCTGCTCTTTAGAAGTTCTGACCTTACCGGTGTCACCTTCGAACTTTGAGTAATCGTAAGCGCCGTCCACATAGAATTCTGCTGCAGCGCAATCCAAAGCGATCATCACTTGATCACCAAAACTATAGCCAGCGTTCTTAACCGCAAGAGCAATGGTATCTAAGGCATCTTCGGTACCGTCTAGTTCTGGAGCAAAACCTCCTTCGTCACCAACGGCAGTGCTGAGTCCGCGATCGTGTAGCACTTTTTTCAGGTGATGGAAGATCTCTGTCCCCATCTTTAATGCCTCTGTAAAGCTTTTGGCCTCCACAGGCATAACCATGAATTCTTGAAATGCAATCGGGGCATCTGAGTGTGACCCTCCATTAATGATGTTCATCATCGGTACTGGAAGGGTGTTGGCACTAACGCCTCCAACATAACGATACAATGGCATTCCTAGCTCTCCGGCCGCAGCCTGAGCCGCTGCCAGGGAAACACCTAATATAGCATTTGCCCCAAGTTTGGATTTATTTTCTGTACCGTCCAGTTCTATCATGATCTGGTCTATCAAATTCTGTTCAAAAACAGAAACTCCTAAAAGGGTTCCAGCAATTTTTCCGTTCACATTCTCTACGGCTTTGCTAACCCCCTTGCCCATATAGTCTGATCCGCCATCGCGAAGCTCTACGGCTTCGTGCTCTCCTGTAGAAGCGCCAGAAGGTACTGCTGCGCGCCCTACTACTCCATTCTCGGTGATCACATCTACTTCTACGGTAGGATTCCCTCTGGAATCAAAGATCTGTCTTGCGTGAATATCGACAATAATGCTCATCTATTTTTGGTTTGGTTTAAAGCGTGAAGATACAAAAGTCCTTGCATTCTCACTTTAATTTAAACTTAAGAAAGCCCTTGAAACAAGGGCTTTTCTACGAAAACGTTTGCGAACGACAGCTGCTGCAAATGACCTCTAGGCCATGCTTTCTACGAACTGATCGAACAGATAAGAGGCATCGTGTGGCCCTGGACTTGCCTCTGGGTGATACTGTACCGAGAAACATTTCTTATCCTTAACGCGGATACCTGCCACTGTGTGATCGTTAAGATGCACGTGGGTGATCTCTACTTCAGGATGCGCTTCTGTCTCCTCTCTATTGATGGCAAACCCGTGGTTCTGCGAAGTGATCTCACCCTTTCCAGTGATCAAATTCTTGATCGGATGATTGATCCCGCGATGCCCATGGTGCATCTTATAAGTTGAAATTCCATTGGCCAGAGCGATCACTTGATGTCCTAAGCAAATACCGAACAATGGCAGATCTCTATCTAAGATCTCTTTAGCGGTGCTAATAGCATCCTTTAAAGGTTCCGGATCTCCAGGACCGTTAGAGAAAAAGTAGCCATGTGGCTCAAATTCTGCTAAGGTCTCAAAAGAAGTATTGTAAGGGAACACCTTTACATAACAGTCTCTTTGTACCATATTGCGCAAGATGTTCTTCTTGATTCCTATATCTACTGCCGCTACTCGGTATTTCGCATCTGGGTTTCCAACGGTATATGGCTCTTTAGTTGAAACCTTAGAAGCCAATTCCAGTCCGTCCATGTCTGGAACTTCAGACAACTGCTTGCGCAATTCGTCCAAGCGGTCCACTTCTGTAGTGATCACTGCGTTCTGAGCTCCATTATCTCTAATATGACTCACCAAAGCACGTGTATCCACATCAGAGATAGCGATCAAATTATTCTTGGCTAAAAAGTTCTCCAAAGAATCATCTGCCGCAGGACGAGAATAATTGTAGCTAAAATTGCGACAAATAAGTCCGGCGATCTTGATCCCTTCTGACTCCACTTCGTCATTGTGGGTTCCGTAGTTCCCAATATGAGCGTTAGTGGTCACCATAAGTTGACCGTAATAAGATGGGTCTGTGAAGATCTCTTGATATCCGGTCATCCCGGTGTTGAAACAAACTTCTCCGAATGCGCTACCGGTTATTTCTCCGACAGCTTTTCCTTGAAAAACAGTACCGTCTGCGAGGAGAACGACGGCCGGTTTTCTTAACTGATACTTCATGTAGAAAAAGATTTGTCAAAAATACGCAGAATGCCGATTGCGTAAAAATGTTTTATTCTAAAAGTTTTAAACAAGTTAACCACAGTTCTAAAAAAAAGAGCGCCAGTGGCGCCCTATATAATTTGTTTTATTTCAGATGATAGGAAAACATCCTACTCACGTCGATCTCCTTTTTAAAAGATAACTTGTATTGCTTGGCATAAGCCTCAATTTCGTCCGCTTTATTTCCGGCAAGTTTCAAAAGGTTCTTCTTTTTAAACTTGAAAAGCTCCACGTTTCCGTTGCGCTCCAAATAGTAATTGCTGCGGTGCACATAACGACTCTGTCGATTTACCATAGGATTGTCCGAGCCTTCTTTGATATCGATAAACCATTTTTTCAAGATGGCGAAGTCATCATTCTCAAAGATCACCTCGTATACATCGTACAAGCCCTTTGCTGGAATAAAACGCGCTTTGAACTCTCTGGAATTCACAAAAACACGATCTACATTGTCAAAGCTGAAAGTGAAAACGGTATCCTTACTGATCTCAGACTCAAAAACACCTTGATCAATATTGAAGTTGATGTTTCTGATTAGCAACTTTCTGTCCTCGCTGGTCACAAAGACACCTTTGTTGTTCCACTGTTCGAACAAATACAAAGAACCTTCGATATTCTTTGGCGGATTGATCACCAAGGACGTACTACCAATATTAGCTCCGTCTGGACCATAAGTAGCCAAAGCATTCAAGTTGTTGTTGTTTGCGTTAACTGTAGTTTGCAATTGTGCCTGAGCAGCTCCTGCTACCAAGAACACAAACACAAGTGTAAAAAGGGGACGTATCTTCTTCATATAATTCAATCTGCAATTAATTTTAGCCTATTGATGCTGCATCTTGTAAAGTTGGATCAAAATCTGAGCCACGTCATCATCGTCTTTGAACGACAGGCGATTTGCCTTTGCATAAGCCTCTAGATCGTCTGCCTGATCACCAGCCAATGCCAAGATGTTCTTCTTTTTGAACTTAAAGCGCTCTAAACGCTGTCCGACTAACTTATAATAGTATTCCTTTTGGATGATCTTGCGCTTGGAGCGATTGATCATCGGATTAGGATTGGCTTCACGGATCTCTATAGCAAACTCCTTAACGATAGAATAATCCGGGCACTCAAAGACCACTTGGTACATGGCGTTACCTCCACGGCTTGGCGTAAAGATACTTTTGAATACTGTATTGTTGAATACGATCTTGTCGTAGCCTTCAACTCCTAAATTAAAGATGGAATCTTTTTTGAACTGAGAGACCACTGCACCTTCTAGGATATCGTAGTTCATTTTTGGGAAGACATACTTCTTGTCTCCGGCATAAACATATCCTTTAGGTGCCCACTCGTCAAAAAGCATAACAGATCCTTCTGTATTGGATTGACTCTGCCAGTTGTCAAAATCGCGAATACTGGCAACACCTTCTATCTTCTGAATATCATCAACATTGATCAGCAAGGTGTTCTCGTCGGATTGGAATAATCCGACCGAATTGGATGAACTACCGAATACGGCACTCGTTGTAACCTGTTGTTCTCCTTGTTGGGCAAAAGCCACTCCAGCTATGCCGCACAGCATAATAAGCAATGATTTTTTCATAATAATCAAGTTTAGTTAGGTTTGCGCAGCTGCTGGCTTGCCTTATTTACGAGAAGCGTAGTTAAGAATAAGCTTGAGATCTTCTTCTTTACTGAACGACTTGTCGTATTGGCGGGCGTAATCTTTGGCACGTTCAACCATTTCTTGGTCGTTTAGTGCTTCTAGAATAGCACGCTTGCGCAGTTTAAATTCTTCTAATGTTTTTTCGGTCTCCAAATAATAGGTCACACGCTGAATGTACTTATCTCTCGGACGAGCGATCATTGGGTTTGGAGAGGCTTCTAGTATATCTACCGTATATCCTTTTAGGATGGTAAAATCGTCACCGCGGTAAATTACCTCGAAAGCTTTGTTTCTTTTGATCTCATCTAAGTAGAAACTTTTAAACTCGCGTCCACCTACGATGATCTTTTCTATACTGGTAAAGTTGTAGGCCACAATAGAGTCTCCTGCTACTTTACGCTCAAACATACTGCGTTGTATGTTAAAGTTGATGTTGTTCTCTCTAAACGAACCTCCGGTTCCTTTAGCTACGATTATTGCAGATTGATCCCAGCCGTCAAACAGATAAATAGATCCTTCGCGATCGAACTTTGGGTTGTAAAATGTGGCTGCTCCAGTAAACTGTCCGCCTTGATTTGGATTGCTTGCCAGGTTGCTCACCGCATTTTGGTTTGCCGCTTGGTTCTGATCGATGTCTGCATTTTGCGCATAGATGAATGATGTGCACATCAAGGCTACGCACAAAGAGGTAATTTTCATGTTGCTAAATTTTATAGTGTTCAAAACAATTTTCTTTTCGTCAAAACAAAACCCTAATTCACAGTGTGGGTCACGGTAGCCCGGTTTTGACGTCAGTTCAAAAATATCAAATATAAAGCCAAAAAAGGGTAAGCTTTTGTAAAACCTTACCCTTTCCTTACTGTTAAATATTTGCTAATCTATTCTTCCTCCTTAGAAGCAGCGGCAGGAGCAGCGGCAGCAGGTGCAGCTTTCTTACCAGAACGTCCACGTCTTGTAGACTTCTTCTTAGCAGGTTTACCAGCATTGTACAGTTCGTTGTAGTCTACCAATTCGATCATCGCCATATCAGCGTTATCTCCCAATCGGTTCCCCAACTTAATGATGCGGGTGTAACCACCTGGACGGTCTCCAACTTTAACGGCCACGTCTCTGAACAATTCAGTAACCGCATCTTTTTGACGCAAACGACTAAATACGATACGACGGTTGTGCGTAGTATCTTCTTTACTCTTTGTGATCAATGGCTCCACAAACTTTTTCAAAGCTTTCGCCTTAGCAGTTGTGGTGTTGATGCGCTTGTGTTCGATTAGTGAACAGGCCATGTTGGCCAACATCGACTTGCGATGCGCAGTTTTTCTACCTAAGTGGTTTGTTTTTTTCCCGTGTCTCATGACTTTTTAGTTTTCCAGTGTCTTGCATCGACCCACTTTGGGGAGCAAAATACCCTGGGGGTTTATAAATTGCTAATCGGTTGTGATTAGTCTCTATCTAGTTTGTACTTGGACAAATCCATTCCGAAGCTAAGGCCTTTAACGCTTACAAGCTCTTCTAGCTCAGTTAGCGATTTTTTACCAAAGTTTCTGAACTTCATCAAATCGTTCTTGTTGTAAGAAACCAAGTCTCCTAATGTATCTACCTCCGCAGCTTTCAAACAGTTCAAAGCACGAACAGAAAGATCCATATCGATCAATTTGGTCTTCAACAATTGACGCATATGCAAGGACTCCTCATCGTAAGTTTCAGTCTGTGCTATCTCATCGGCCTCAAGGGTGATGCGCTCGTCACTGAACAACATGAAGTGGTGGATAAGAGTCTTAGCAGCTTCTGTCAAAGCATCTTTAGGATGAATAGAACCGTCAGAGATGATCTCGAATACCAACTTTTCGTAGTCGGTCTTCTGCTCAACACGATAGTTCTCGATACTGTACTTTACGTTCTTGATCGGTGTAAAGATAGAATCGGTAAAGATCGTTCCTAAAGGTGCGTTGGCTTTCTTGTTCTCTTCTGCAGGAACATATCCACGTCCTTTTTCAATGGTGATCTCAAGGTTCAAGTTAACCTTAGGATCCATATTGCAAATAACCAAGTCAGGGTTTAACACCTGGAATCCAGAGATAAATTTCTGGAAGTCACCGGCGGTTAGCTGCTCGTTTCCAGAAACGGAAACGGTTACGGTCTCGTTGTCGATCTCGTCGATTTGACGCTTAAAGCGGATCTGCTTTAGGTTGAGAATGATCTCAGTTACGTCTTCCACAACACCGGCAATGGTCGAAAATTCATGATCGACCCCTTCGATACGAACCGAAGTGATTGCAAACCCTTCCAAAGACGAAAGCAACACACGTCTAAGCGCGTTACCAATGGTCAATCCGTAGCCAGGCTCCAAGGGACGGAATTCAAACTTCCCTTCGAACTCGGTAGAGTTGATCATTATTACTTTGTCGGGTTTCTGAAAATTAAATACTGCCATAGTTTTAAAACTCCTGTATGGGTTATTATTTAGAATACAATTCTACGATGAACTGCTCGTTGATGTTCTCTGGAATCTGAATTCGTTGAGGAACAGCTACGAAAGTTCCTTCTTTGGTCTCGTTGTTGAATGTGATCCATTCGAACACATTGCTAGAGGCACTCAAAGAACGCTCGATAGTTTCAAGCGATTTAGATTTTTCACGAACTGCAACAACATCTCCAGGCTTCAACTGGTAAGATGGAATAGTTACTTTACCACCGTTTACAGTGATGTGTGCGTGAGAAACCAACTGACGGGCACCGCTACGTGTTGGAGCGATTCCCATACGGTATACTACGTTGTCTAAACGAGACTCACATAGTTGCAACAATACCTCACCGGTAATCCCAGGGGCAGCAGTTGCTTTTTTGAAAAGGTTACGGAACTGACGCTCCAAGATCCCGTAGGTGTACTTCGCTTTCTGCTTTTCAGCTAGCTGAATCGCGTACTCACTTTTCTTCCCACGACGACGGTTGTTACCGTGTTGCCCTGGAGGGTAATTGCGTTTTTCGAACGACTTGTCGTCGCCAAAGATAGCTTCGCCGAATTTACGAGCGATCTTAGATTTTGGACCAGTATATCTTGCCATTTTAAAATTTGTTAGAAAGGAGCACTAAATTAAGGTCGTCCTCTAGTGCTAAATATCCCTTCGGTTTATACTTATTAATTATACTCTTCTTCTTTTAGGAGGGCGACATCCATTGTGTGGCATTGGAGTCACATCGATGATCTCGGTGATCTCAATTCCAGAGTTGTGGATAGTACGCATGGCAGATTCTCTACCATTTCCTGGGCCTTTTACATAGGCCTTTACTTTGCGAAGACCAGCTTCATGAGCAACACCACATGCATCTTCTGCCGCTAATTGAGCAGCATAAGGGGTGTTTTTCTTAGAGCCTCTAAAGCCCATTTTCCCAGCTGAAGACCAGGAAATAACGTCTCCGTTCTTATTTGTCAAGGATATGATGATGTTATTGAATGAAGCAGTAATGTGGGCTTCCCCAACAGCTTCAACAACCACCTTTCTCTTCTTAGTACTTTTACCAGACTTTGCCATTGCTTCAGTGATTATTTAGTAGCCTTCTTCTTGTTGGCAACTGTTTTACGTTTTCCTTTACGGGTTCTTGAGTTGTTCTTGGTGCGTTGGCCACGAAGCGGTAAACCAGCTCTGTGACGAATTCCGCGGTAACAACCGATATCCATCAAACGCTTGATAGAAAGTTGTACCTCTGAACGTAACTCCCCTTCGATTTTGTAATACCCTACGGCATCACGAATTTTCCCGATCTCATCATCGGTCCACTCGGATACTTTAGTGTCTTCACTAACTCCAGCTTTGTCCAATATATCTTTGGCACGGCTTTTCCCGATTCCATAGATATAGGTTAACGCGATTACACCCCTTTTTTGCTTCGGGATATCTACACCTGCGATTCTTGCCATAATTATCCTTGTCTTTGTTTGAACCTAGGGTTCTTTTTGTTGATTACATATAAGCGTCCTTTTCTGCGTACGATCTTGCAGTCGGCGCTTCTTTTCTTGATAGATGCTCTTACTTTCATCTCTTCTAATTTTTTCTTTCAGATGAACCTGATAAAAAATTATTCAGATTCAGGATTTCGCTTTAATTCTTTTCTCGTTTCAATTAAGCTTTCAATAAAAGAATCAAAGCTCAATTCATGTTTTAGTATCTATAGGTGATCCGAGCCTTTGTTAAATCATATGGGCTCATCTCTAATTTTACTTTATCTCCTGGTAATAACTTGATGTAGTGCATACGCATCTTTCCGGAAATGTGAGCCGTTACTACGTGCCCATTCTCTAATTCTACACGGAACATCGCATTGGATAATGCTTCAATGATGGTCCCGTCTTGTTCGATTGCCGGTTGTTTTGCCATATTATGCTACTGCTTTTCTGTTTTTACCTGACTTCATCAAGCCATCATAGTGACGGTTGAGTAAGTACGAATTAATTTGTTGCATGGTATCGATAGCCACCCCAACCATAATAAGCAGGGAAGTACCACCGAAGAACAATGCCCAACCTTGCTGGATCCCCATGATGTTCTGAACTACTGCAGGAAATACTGCAATGGCAGCCAAGAACAAAGAACCCGGGAAGGTAATTTGTGACATTACTCGGTCTAAGAATTCGGCTGTATCTGTTCCTGGTTTGATACCTGGAATGAATCCGCCGCTTCTTTTAAGATCGTCAGCCATCTTATTGGTCGGTACTGTGATCGCTGTATAGAAATACGTAAAGATGATGATCAAGATCGCGAACACCACATTGTACCAAAGTCCAAACGGATTGTTGAACTCTGCCTGTACACTCTCTGCCCAAGTACTCTCAGACAAGCTAGCCAAGGCAGCCGGTACGAACATGATCGCTTGCGCGAAGATGATCGGCATTACTCCAGATGCGTTCAGCTTCAATGGAATGAACTGACGCGCTCCGAAGATATTCTTCTCGTATCCTCCAGATGCGGTTCTACGGGCATACTGCACCGGTATCTTCCGCACAGCCATCACAAGCATCACCGATGCCAGGATGATCAAGAACCAGATCACCAATTCTAAAAGAATCATGATAGCTCCACCACCACCAGCTTGCAAACGCGAGTTGATCTCTTGTGCAAAAGACTGTGGAAGTGTAGCAATGATACCCACCATAATAAGTAGTGAGATACCGTTACCGATTCCTTTATCTGTGATCTTTTCACCCAACCACATGGCAAACACACATCCAGTAGTTAAGATGATCACAGAGGTGAAATAGAACATGAATCCACGCGGAAGAATATACGCCTCTGGCGGTACACCTAGTGCGTCAAGACCAATAAGGTAACTCGGCGCTTGTACCAAACAGATCGCGATGGTCAACCAACGTGTGATCTGGGTGATCTTTTTACGACCACTCTCTCCTTCTTTCTGTAATTTCTGTAAATAAGGAACTGCGATCTGCATAAGCTGTACCACAATCGAAGCCGAGATATACGGCATAATACCCAAGGCAAAAACCGAAGCGTTGGCAAAAGCCCCTCCGGTAAATGCGTTTAGGATCGCTCCGATTCCTCCGCCTTCAAACTTTCCAGAAAACTCAGCCAATTGTGCCGCATCGATATTTGGAAGTACTACTTGAGCACCGAATCGATACACCAACAAAAGACTAAGCGTTACCAGAATGCGGTTACGCAGTTCTTCTATTTTCCAAACATTCTTTAAGGTTTCAATAAACTTCATCCTTAGTAATGTATTACAGCGTTATGGCTTCACCACCAGCAGCTTCGATAGCTTGCTTAGCAGTAGCCGTAAATTTGTGAGCAGTTACGGTCAATTTGGCTTTAAGTTCTCCTCTTCCTAAAATCTTCACTAAATCATTCTTGTGAGCCAAACGCAACGCTACCAATTCTTCAATTGACACGCTGTCTTTGATCTTCTTCTCGTCAACCATTTTCTGTAGGGTATCCAAGTTGATTCCTTGGTACTCTTTGCGGTTGATATTTTTGAAACCAAACTTAGGTACACGACGTTGTAGTGGCATTTGTCCACCTTCGAATCCTAATTTCTTAGAATATCCTGAACGTGACTTGGCACCTTTGTGACCACGGGTAGCAGTTCCACCTTTACCGGAACCTTGCCCGCGCCCTACGCGCTTGCCTTTGCCATGTACTGAACCTTCGGCTGGTTTTAAGTTGCTTAAATCCATGAGTAATATCTTAGTTGGTTTCTACAGAAACCAGGTGTTGTACTTTGTTTATCATGCCAAGAATATTTGGCGTGTCCTCGTGCTCTACGGTCTGCCCAATCTTGCGCAGGCCTAAGGCCTCCAACGTTCTCTTTTGGTTCTGAGTACGGTTGATTGCTGAGCGAACTTTGGTTACTTTAATCTTTGCCATTCTTGTGCGATTTATCCTTTATACAATTTTTCCAATGAAATACCGCGTTGCTGAGCTACAGTCTGCGCACTGCGCATTTGCAACAAAGCATCAAAGGTAGCCTTTACCACGTTGTGTGGGTTAGACGAACCTTGCGACTTAGAAAGTACGTCATGTACTCCAACGGCTTCCAATACTGCACGTACAGCACCACCTGCAATTACCCCGGTACCGGGAGCAGCTGGCATAAGGTTTACACGAGCTCCGCCGTATTTACCTTTTTGTTCGTGTGGCAATGTAGCCTTGTTCAATGGGATACGTACCAAGTTTTTCTTAGCGTCTTCAACAGCCTTAGCGATAGCGCTAGCTACATCCTTAGATTTACCAAGTCCGTGTCCAACAACACCGTTCTCGTCTCCTACTACTACAATAGCAGAAAATCCGAAAGCTCTACCACCTTTGGTTACTTTAGTTACCCGTTGTACGCCTACCAAACGATCTTTAAGCTCAAGACCTCCTGGTTTTACTAATTCTACGTTCTTATAATCTTTGTACATATCTTAGAATTTTAAGCCGCCTTCACGGGCTCCTTCGGCTAATGATTTTACTCTTCCGTGGTATAGATACCCACCGCGATCGAATGAAACTGACTCTACACCAGCTTTCACTGCTTTCTCTGCGATAGCTACACCCACTGCCTTAGCAGTTTCTGATTTGTTTCCTCCACTGATCCCTTTGTCACGAGATGAAGCAGCAGTGATAGTCACTCCGTTCACGTCGTCGATCAATTGAGCATAGATCTCTTTATTACTTCTGAACACAGCAAGTCTAGGACGCTGTGCGGTACCTGCAACAGTTTTACGAATACGGTTGCGGATTCTATCTCTTCTATCTGATTTTGATAATGCCATAACCTAACTGTTTATGCAGATTTACCTGCTTTTCTTCTGATTTGTTCTCCAACAAACTTGATACCTTTTCCTTTGTAAGGCTCTGGCTTGCGGTAGCTGCGGATCTTAGCCGCTACTTGACCTACAAGTTGCTTGTCGTGAGATGTTAATTTGATGATCGGATTCTTTCCTTTTTCAGAAATGGTTTCCACTTTCACCTCCGGAGCAATGTCCATAACGATGTTGTGTGAAAATCCGATGGCTATGTCTAGTTTCTGACCCTGGTTGCTTGCGCGGTATCCTACCCCAACAAGTTCCAAACTCTTGGTCCAACCTTCTGATACACCCTGAACCATATTGGCTATAAGCGCGCGGTATAAACCGTGCTTAGCGCGGTGGTCTTTGTGATCTGAAGGACGCTCCACAGTTAACTGACCGTCTTCTACCGAAACGGTAACATCGCTCAGCTCCTGTGTTAACTCGCCTAACTTCCCTTTTACTGTAACAGTGTTCCCGTTTACTTCTACGGTTACACCGTCAGGGATTGCTACTGGGCTTTTTCCTATTCTTGACATGGTTTCTAGTCTCTTTTTAATATACGTAACAAAGTACCTCTCCACCTACATTCTGGCTAGTAGCTTGCTTTCCTGTCATAACTCCCGCAGAAGTTGACACGATTGCAATCCCTAAACCATTCAATATTCTAGGCATTTCGTTGGCACCGGCATACTTACGTAGACCTGGTTTACTAATTCTTTGAATCTTCTTGATCACTGGATCTTTGGTAAGCTTGTCGTACTTCAAAGCGATCTTGATAGTTCCCTGAGGACCTTGCTTGTCTTCGAATTTGTAGCTCAAAATGAATCCCTGATCGAAAAGGATCTTAGTGATCTCTTTTTTCAAGTTAGAAGCAGGTACTTCTACCACACGGTGGCCAGCAGCTACTGCATTTCTAACACGAGTCAGATAATCTGCGATTGGATCTGTTGTCATTTATAATTGATTGCGGTGAGGGTTTCCTTTTTTGTTTTAGGACCTTCCACCAGTTAAACTTTTACCAGCTTGCTTTGCGAACTCCTGGAATCAAACCTTTGTTGGCCATCTCTCTAAACATTACACGAGAAATTCCGAATTGTCTCATGTAACCTTTAGGACGTCCTGTAAGCTTGCAACGATTGTGCATGCGTACTGGAGAAGCGTTCTTAGGAAGCTTTTGCAATGCTTCGTAATCACCAGCTTCTTTTAACGCCTTGCGCTTCTCAGCATACTTGGCAACTAGTTTGGCTCTTTTTACCTCGCGGGCTTTCATTGATTCTTTAGCCATCTCTTAGTTCTTTTTAAAGGGTAGTCCCAGTTCGGTTAATAATGATTTCGCTTCTTTGTCGGTCTCTGCAGAGGTTACAAAAGTGATGTTCATCCCTTCGATCTTACGCACCTTGTCGATGTCGATCTCTGGGAAGATGATCTGCTCAGTAACTCCTAAAGAGTAGTTTCCACGTCCGTCAAAACCTGTAGCCTTGATTCCGTTGAAATCGCGAACACGTGGCAATGCCGATGTGATCAAACGATCTAGGAATTCGTACATGCGCTCTCCACGCAAAGTAACCATGGCTCCAATTGGCATTCCCTTACGCAACTTAAAAGTTGCAACGTCTTTCTTAGAGATCGTTGGGATAGCCTTTTGACCAGTGATGTTAGTCAACTCCTCTACCGAGTACTCGATAAGTTTCTTGTCAGCCACAGCAGCACCAATACCTCTGGAAACAACAATCTTTTCCAATTTAGGCACTTGCATTACGTTCGCATACCCGTACTCATCGGTAAGGGCGTTTACAACGCGGCTTTTGTATTCTTCTTTAAGTCTTGGTGTATAGCCCATAACTAAATTACTTCATTAGATTTCTTGGAAAAACGTACTTTTTTCCCGTCATCCATTCTGTATCCTACACGTGTTGCATCTCCCGATTTAGGGTCGATTAGCGACAGGTTAGAAATGTGAATGGCAGCTTCTTTCTCTACGATGCCTCCCTGAGGATTGTTAGCACTTGGCTTCTGGTGTTTCTTTACAAGATTCACACCTTCAACGATGGCTTTATTGGCATCAGCCATAACGCGCAGTACCTTACCTTCAGATCCTTTGTGATCTCCGGCAATTACCGTTACGTTATCTCCTGTTTTAATTTTCAGCTTTGTCATTTGTCTGATCGATTAAAGCACTTCTGGTGCCAATGATACAATCTTCATGAATTGCTTGTCGCGAAGCTCTCTCGCTACAGGTCCGAATACACGGGTTCCGCGCATCTCGCCAGCGGCGTTCAACAGTACACAGGCGTTGTCATCAAAACGGATATAAGATCCATCAGGACGACGCACTTCCTTCTTCACACGTACTACCACAGCGGTAGAAACGGTTCCTTTCTTTACTGTACCGTTTGGAGTGGCTTCTTTCACGGTCACTACAATCTTGTCACCAATCGACGCGTAACGACGCTTGGTTCCTCCCAATACACGGATAGTAAGTACTTCCTTAGCTCCGGTATTGTCTGCTACTTTTAGTCTTGATTCCTGTTGTACCATGATTACTTAGCTCTTTCAATGATTTCTACTAGTCTCCAACACTTCGATTTACTCAACGGACGTGTTTCCATGATACGTACAGTATCACCTTCGTTACAGTCGTTTTGCTCGTCGTGGGCAACGTACTTTTTAGTCTTAAGTACGAACTTTCCGTACATCGGGTGCTTCACTTTCTTCACCTCAGAAACAACGATAGATTTCTCCATCTTGTTAGAGGTTACTACCCCGATACGCTCTTTTCTTAAATTTCTTTTTTCCATCTTTCCGCTTTCGTACTTACTGTACTTCTCTTTTAGTTAGTTCGGTCTGAATTCTAGCGATAGTACGACGTTGCGTTCTAAGCTGAATCGGATTCTCCAACGGTGAAATGGCGTGAGCCATCTTAAGATCTGTATAAGCCTTCTTAGACTCTACAAGTTTTTCCTGTAGATCGGCGGTAGATGCTTCTTTAATCTCTGCTTGTTTCATCTCTTAATTAATTACGCCTGAAAATCTCGGGACACAATGAACTTTGTTTTAACGGGAAGCTTTTGAGCAGCCAAACGAAGTGCTTCTTTAGCAACTTCAAATGGTACACCAGATACTTCAAACAACACTCTACCGGGTTTAACAACTGCAGCCCAGTGATCCACAGCACCTTTACCTTTACCCATACGTACTTCGAGTGGTTTTTTGGTAATTGGCTTATCTGGGAAAATCATGATCCACATTTGTCCTTCCCGCTTCATGTAACGTGTAGCGGCAATACGCGCAGCTTCTATTTGACGTGAAGTCAAGAAATTAGAATCTAAAGATTTAATTCCGAAGGTACCGTAAGAAAGCTGGTTTCCACGTCCGGCATTGCCTTTCATGCGCCCCTTCTGTTGCTTGCGGAATTTGGTTCTTTTAGGTTGTAACATGTCTAAATGTCTTTAATAATTACTTTCTGCGACGAGATTTGTTTCCTCCGCGACCACCGCCACCTTTGCCTTGCTTCTTAGCAAGTCCAACTAGTGGAGATAGCTCTCTCTTTCCATATACCTCGCCTTTCATGATCCACACTTTTACACCCAATCTACCATAAGTAGTGTGGGCTTCAACTAGTGCATAATCAATATCAGCTCTAAAGGTCGACAATGGGATACGGCCATCTTTATAAGACTCCGTACGCGCCATTTCTGCACCGTTAAGACGTCCAGCGATCTGGATCTTGATTCCTTCAGCATTCATTCTCATTGCCGCAGCGATAGCCATCTTGATGGCACGACGGTAAGAGATTCTGCTTTCGATCTGGCGAGCAACACTAGCAGCCACTAGGTGTGCGTCCAATTCTGGTCTCTTGATCTCGTAGATGTTGATCTGTACTTCTTTTCCGGTGATCTTCTTAAGCTCCTCTTTCAACTTGTCTACCTCTTGACCACCCTTACCAATAATGATACCTGGGCGAGCCGTTGTGATAGTAACGGTTACAAGTTTAAGCGTACGCTCAATAATTACACGTGACACACTAGCTTTCGATAAACGAGCGTGAACATATTTTCTAATCTTGTCATCCTCGGCCAATTTGTCACCGTAATCACGGCCACCATACCAGTTAGATTCCCATCCTCTGATAATTCCAAGGCGATTTCCGATTGGATTTGTTTTCTGTCCCATTTACTTTCTAGCTTTGTGAGTTATCGTTTGCTCCTAGTACCAAGGTTACATGGTTAGAGCGTTTTCTAATTCTGTGCGCGCGTCCCTGCGGAGCAGTACGCAAACGCTTTAGCATGCTAGCGCTGTCTACGCGGATCTCTTTTACAAAAAGATCTGCAGACTCAACGTCAGCTTCTTCGTTCTTGGCTTGCCAGTTAGCGATGGCCGAAAGCAAAAGCTTTTCTAAACGACCAGCAGCTTCTTTTTGGCTGAAGCGCAATATGTTCAACGCCTTGTCTACTTTCTCTCCGCGGATAAGGTCTGCTACCAGACGCATCTTGCGAGGAGATGTAGGGCAGTTATTCAACTTAGCAAAAGCCATGTTTCGTTTGGCTTCTTTGATTTGCTCGGCTCTTTCTCTTTTACGAACTCCCATGGCGTATTATTTTTTTCCTTTGTTTTTAGCCCCTGCGTGTCCTCTAAAGGAACGTGTTGGCGAAAACTCTCCTAGTTTATGACCTACCATGTTCTCTGTTACGTAAACAGGAACAAACTGACGTCCGTTATGAACAGCAATGGTCTGACCAACAAAATCCGGAGTGATCATAGAAGCGCGAGACCAAGTCTTGATAACGCTTTTCTTGTTCGACTCAACATTCTGCTGAACTTTCTTCTCTAATTTATAGTGAACGTAAGGTCCTTTCTTTAATGAACGTGCCATATCTTATTATTTCTTTCTACGTTCTACAATGTACTTATTACTCGCTTTCGTCTTAGAACGGGTTCTAAATCCTTTAGCAGGAATACCATTTCTAGAACGTGGGTGACCTCCAGAGGACTTCCCTTCACCACCACCCATTGGGTGATCGACTGGGTTCATCACTACTGGTCTGGTTCTTGGACGACGACCCAACCAACGGCTGCGTCCTGCCTTACCAGACACCAACAACTGGTGGTCACTGTTAGAAACAGCTCCGATAGTTGCCATACAAGTCACTAAAATCAAACGGGTCTCACCAGACGGAAGTTTCACGGTAGCGTACTTTCCGTCACGAGCCATAAGCTGTGCGAAAGCACCAGCACTACGCGCCATAACAGCTCCCTGTCCTGGACGTAGTTCAATACATGAAATAATAGTACCTAATGGAATATCCGATAACGGCATGGCGTTCCCGATCTCAGGAGCCACCTTCTCGCCAGAAACAACGTTCTGACCTACTTGAAGACCGTTTTGGGCTATGATGTAACGCTTTTCACCATCCTGATAGTTCAACAGGGCGATAAACGCGGTTCTGTTCGGATCATACTGAATAGAGGCAACAGTACCAGGAACTCCGGTCTTGTCTCTCTTGAAATCGATGATTCGATACTTTCTCTTGTGACCACCACCTTTGTAGCGCATGGTCATTCTTCCTTGACTGTTTCTACCCCCAGAACGTTTTTTCGGAGCCAATAGGCTTTTCTCCGGCTTGTCAGTAGTAATGGCGTCAAAACCATTTACTACTCTAAATCGCTGCGCTGGGGTGACAGGCTTTAATTTTCTTACTGACATTATTGTCGTTTTAGTTTCTAGAAATTCTAGATGTTACTGTAAAAATCAATTGTATCACCTTCCGCCACCTGTACAAGTGCTTTCTTGTAAGCATTTGTTTTACCAGTTTGGATCCCTGTACGCGTGTAACGAGTACGTCGATCTGGGCGGACATTTATTGTGCGAACTTTAGTAACAGAAACGCCGTAAGCAGCCTCGACTGCCTTCTTAATTTCTACCTTATTCGCCGTCGGAGCTACCTCAAATCCGTAGACGTTTAATTCTTCTACAGCTGCAGTAGCCTTTTCCGTAATAATGGGTTTTATTAAGACACTCATCGCTTCTTATTTACTTAAGTTTGTTTCAATTCCTTCCAAAGAACCTTCAAATAACACTACGCTACTTGCATTCATAATTTTGTAAGTGTTTAATTCTGAGTTAGTTATAACTTCAGCACCTTTTAAATTACGAGACGACAAATATAGGTTATTATTTGACTCTCCCAACACGAACAAAGACTTTTTGTTTTCAAGTCCCAGATTCTTAATCACTTGAGAGAATTCCTGAGTCTTAGGAGCATCCATCTGGAAGTCCTCTACAACTAGGATTGCCTTGTCGTTTGCCTTCATAGTCAAAGCTGACTTACGAGCCAAACGCTTCAGGTTCTTATTCAATTTAAAGCCGTAGTTACGCGGTCTTGGTCCGAAGATGCGACCTCCTCCTTTAAATACAGGAGATTTGATACTACCAGCACGAGCAGTACCCGTACCTTTTTGCTTTTTGATCTTGCGAGTAGACCCTGCGATCTCAGCGCGCTCTTTAGACTTGTGAGTCCCTTGACGCTGATTTGCTAGGTATTGCTTTACATCTAAGTAAACAGCATGCTCATTAGCCTCTACTGCGAAAACCTCCTTAGACAAGGTTACTTGTCTTCCGGTTTCTTTTCCGTTCTTATCTAATACTGCTACTTTCATTATTTCTGAATGGTTACGTAAGCGTTCTTATGTCCAGGTACACACCCTTTCACAACAAGTAGATTCTTTTCAGGAACTACTTTCAATACACGCAAGTTTTGAACTTTTACTTTCTCGTTGCCCATCTGACCTGCCATGCGCATTCCTTTGAATACACGTGCAGGATAAGATGCCGCACCAATAGAACCAGGAGCACGTAGTCGGTTGTGTTGACCGTGAGTGGCCTGTCCAACCCCGCCAAATCCGTGGCGCTTTACCACCCCTTGGAATCCTTTTCCTTTTGATGTACCAGATACATCAACAAATTCTCCTTCTGCGAAGTGTTCTACGGTGATCGTATCACCTAGTTTATACTCCTCTTCAAATCCTTGGAATTCGGCGACTTTACGTTTTGCAACGGTTCCAGCTTTCTTGGCGTGCCCAGCGGCAGCCATGTTTGCCTTTTTAGCGTCATCGAAACCAAGTTGAAGAGCTTCATACCCGTCAACCTCAGTGGTTCTGACTTGGGTAACAACACAGGGACCTGCTTCGATCACGGTACAAGGGATGTTCTTCCCGTTCTCGTCAAAGATGCTGGTCATTCCTATCTTTTTTCCTATTAACCCAGACATAATTATTAATTGTTATTTACTTATTTATTTTGAAGCCTTTAGCTTCCTATTTCAAAAAAATTCAGGGTCAAAATACCTTCAACCCTGAATGTATTTTTTCCGTTTTTCCCTCGACAACCGCTCGGGACATGTTCACTTCCCGCCAAATTGGGAAGCTCGTAGTGCATTACACCTTGATCTCTACTTCAACTCCACTTGGCAATTCAAGTTTCATCAAAGCATCGATGGTCTTAGAAGAAGACGAATAGATGTCCAAAAGACGCTTGTAAGAGCTCAATTGGAATTGTTCGCGTGACTTCTTGTTCACGTGTGGTGAACGCAATACAGTAAAGATCTTCTTGTGTGTTGGTAATGGAATTGGTCCAGTTACAACAGCACCGGTACTCTTTACGGTCTTTACGATTTTTTCAGCAGATTTGTCTACCAAATTGTGATCGTAAGATTTAAGTTTGATTCTTATTTTCTGACTCATCTGTTGAATATTATACGTTAGCAGTTCCTCTAGCGGCAGCGATCACTTCTTCTGAGATGTTAGAAGGAGTTTCTGCATAGTGAGAGAATTCCATGGTAGAAGTCGCACGACCTGAAGATAGGGTACGCAAAGTAGTTACGTATCCAAACATTTCAGAAAGTGGCACCTCGGCCTTAACAACCTTAGCTCCTGCGCGATCTCCCATGTTGTTTACTTGTCCGCGACGACGGTTCAAGTCTCCAACAATATCACCCATGTTCTCTTCCGGAGTAATTACTTCCAACTTCATGATCGGCTCTAGGATCACAGCACGTGCAGCCTTAGCAGCAGCTTTGTAACCTAGTTTTGCAGCCAATTCGAAAGAAAGTGAATCCGAATCCACCGGGTGGAAAGATCCATCCTTTAAAGTAACTTTCATCGAATCCATTTCGAAACCAGCCAAAGGACCGTTCTTCATAGCTTCTCTGAAACCTTTCTCTACAGCCGGAACGTATTCTTTTGGTACGTTACCACCTTTGATCTCGTTAACAAACTCAAGACCAGTTTTGGTTTCGTCCTCAAGAGGCTCCATAGTAAATACGATATCTGCGAACTTACCACGACCACCAGATTGCTTCTTGTAAACCTCTCTGTGATCTGCTTTCGCTGTGATAGCTTCTTTGTACTCTACCTGAGGCTGTCCTTGGTTTACTTCAACCTTGAACTCACGTCTCAAGCGATCTACAATGATATCTAAGTGAAGCTCACCCATACCAGAGATAATGGTTTGACCTGAAGCCTCATCAGTACGTACGGTAAAGGTCGGATCCTCTTCTGCCAATTTAGACAAGGCCATACCTAGTTTATCTACGTCTGCCTTAGTCTTAGGCTCAACCGCGATACCGATTACCGGATCTGGGAAGTCCATACTTTCTAGTACGATTGGGTTTTTCTCGTCAGATAGGGTATCACCAGTTTTGATGTCCTTAAATCCAACAGCTGCTCCAATATCACCAGCTTCAATATATTCGATAGCGTTCTGCTTGTTCGAGTGCATTTGGTAAATACGAGAGATACGCTCTTTCTTACCAGAACGGTTGTTCAATACGTAAGAACCTGCATCCAAACGTCCTGAATAAGCTCTAAAGAATGCCAAACGACCTACGAAAGGATCGGTAGCGATCTTAAAGGCAAGGGCCGCAAACGGCTCCTTAACATCAGGCTTGCGAATTTCTTCTTTATCAGTATCAGGGTTCATCCCTACAATACCTTCTTTGTCTGTTGGAGAAGGCAAGTAACGACAAACAGCGTCCAATAGGAACTGAACACCTTTGTTCTTAAATGCTGATCCACAGATCATTGGAATGATACTCATATCCATTACAGCAGCACGTAGTGCAGCGTGAACTTCTTCTTCAGTAATGGAGTTTTCGTCTTCCATGAATTTCTCCAAAAGGTTCTCGTCGTAAGCAGCAACTTCTTCAATAAGTTGTCCGCGCAACATAGCAGCCTCTTCTTTCAATTCTTCTGGAATGTCCACTACGTCAAAAGTAGATCCTTGTGTTTCATCGTGCCAGATAATGGCGCGGTTCTTTACAAGGTCAACGATACCTTTAAAGTCTGCCTCATCACCAATGTTCATCACAATTGGCACTGCGTTAGACTTCAACATGTCTTTTACCTGCTGACATACCGCCATAAAGTTTGACCCTTGACGGTCCATCTTGTTTACAAAACCGATACGTGGTACTTTGTAGTTGTCTGCTAAACGCCAGTTGGTCTCAGATTGAGGCTCAACTCCGTCTACCGCAGAGAACAAGAATACCAAGCCGTCAAGTACACGTAAAGAACGGTTTACCTCTACAGTAAAGTCAACGTGACCAGGAGTATCGATGATGTTGAAGTGGTAGCCCTTAGTATCTGGAGTTGGCTTCCCGTTCTCAAGTGGGAAATTCCAAGTACAAGTGGTTGCAGCAGAGGTAATTGTAATACCACGCTCCTGCTCTTGCTCCATCCAGTCCATGGTTGCAGCACCATCGTGTACCTCACCAATCTTGTGACTAACACCGGTATAGTATAGGATACGCTCAGTCGTAGTGGTTTTACCCGCATCAATGTGAGCGGCGATCCCGATATTTCTAGTGAATTTTAAATCTCTTGCCATTTTATTTCTTAGAATCTAAAGTGTGAGAATGCTTTGTTTGCTTCTGCCATCTTGTGCGTATCAACGCGCTTCTTAACAGCAGCTCCTTCTTCCTTAGCCGCAGCTAGGATCTCTGCAGCCAATTTCTGAGCCATTGACTTCTCATTACGCTTACGCGCATAAAGAATCAACCACTTCATAGCTGTAGAAACCTTACGGTCTGGTCTGATTTGCATTGGGATCTGGAATGTAGCTCCTCCCACTCGACGGCTACGTACCTCTACGTGAGGCATTACGTTTGAAAGAGCATCCTTCCAAAGCTCAAGAGCCGTTTTTTCGTCGTCTTGTTTTTTCTCGTCAACGATGTCGATCGCGTCGTAGAATATCTTGAACGCCACTGACTTTTTACCGTCCCACATCAAATTGTTCACAAAACGTGTAACCAATTGATCGTTAAACTTTGGATCTGGTAAAAGCGGACGTTTTTTTGCTTGTCTTTTTCTCATGTCTTCGCTTTAACGGGTGTTAATTTACTTCTTTGGGCGTTTCGCTCCGTACTTCGATCTACGTTGTAGACGGCCTTCAACACCAGCGGTGTCAAGTGCTCCACGTACAATGTGATAACGAACTCCCGGCAAATCTTTTACCCTTCCTCCTCTAACCAATACTATCGAGTGTTCTTGTAGATTGTGTCCTTCTCCAGGGATGTAGGCGTTCACTTCCTTACCGTTGGTAAGACGCACACGAGCAACCTTTCTCATCGCTGAGTTAGGTTTCTTAGGTGTGGTAGTGTACACACGAGTACATACCCCTCTTCTTTGAGGGCACGAATCCAAAGCAGCCGATTTGCTCTTCTTGGTTATTTTGGATCTTCCTTTTCGTACTAATTGTGAAATTGTTGGCATAAAATCCTTTGTTATACTTTTTTAAAATCTAAAAGGCCCTTTTTAAGGGCATGCAAAGGTAGAAATAAAATTCTAGTATTCAAACGTATACTCTGTAATTTTCAAATCCTTATAATTTGGCGACCCTATTTATATGAAAAAACCTTCACTTGCGTTAGATTTACAGAGATAATCCGAGGCATTTTGAACCGATTTTTAAAGCGCGCTTTATACCTTAATATATATATACTATACTGCGGATTGGCTACAGCCCAGAATTTTACATTGGAGCTAGAGGTCAGTCCGGAGCCCGAAACAGAGCAAGTCAAATCCCTCTTCAACCAGTTAACTTACCCAGACTTGGCCAGCATGTCCTCTGCTGCGGATACAGCCGCAAGCTATCTCAGAAAATCCGGCTACATCAATCTAAACTACCAAGCCCCTATAGCAAAGACTGACTCGATCTTTGTCGCAACCTACAACTTAGGAGAACAGATCACTACCCTCAAAATAAACCACAGCTTTTCTGGCATACCCATAAAAGATCTCAAACGTCTTTTCCCGGCCGTAAGCGATACATTGATAACACTAGCCTTTGAAGATCTGGAAACAGGCATGCAAATGCTAACCGACTACCAAAACAGTTTGGGCAATGCCTTTGCAACTGTTCAACTGGTAGATCTCGATCTGGAAGATCCACAAACTATGACCGGCACCTTGAGCGTCAGCTCCGGCACAAGCAGAACTTTAGACAAGATCGTAATCAAGGGTTATGAGAAATTCCCAAGATCCTACCTCAAGTATTTCGCAGGGATCAAAACCGGAGGGGTCTTTGACAAGAGAAAACTCCTCAAGAATTACGAGGCAATTGAGAGCTTGCCATTTGTGACTAGTTCCAAAGCACCGGAAGTGCTGTTCCGTCCAGACAGTACAGAAGTTTACCTTTATCTCAAAAAGAGATCGAGCAATAGCTTTGACGGGATCTTAGGTTTCGCCAATAGCGAATCAGACTCCAAGATCATCTTTAACGGATACCTAGACCTGGAACTTCGCAACAACTTGAATTTTGGAGAAGAGATTAGACTCAATTACAAAAGCGACGGCCGCGATCAGCAGAACTTTAGAGTAGCCACCTCCTTACCTTATTTATTCAAGACACCCTTAGGAGTAGATTTAGAACTTTACATCTTTAAACGCGATTCGAGTTTTGTCACCGTTGAACAGAAAGCACAACTACACTATCAGATCAACCCAAGGTTACGAGCACTTGCAGGCTACACCCATTACGAATCCAACAACTTACTAGACGACGCCCTTACCGCCGCCACAATTGCAGACTACACCTCTGACTTTGTTTTGACCGGACTGCAATATCAGATCCCACAACCCAGCCTGCTCTTTCCGAACAAGACGCGCTGGGAACTCAAGGGTCAATTTGGAAACAGGAGCGCGGCCATGACCAGTGATCAAGTCAAGGTGAGCTTTGACGGCTTCTATATCTTTGAACTCAATGAAAACAATTCGGTATTTATAAGAAATACCACAGAGACCCTCATTAGCGACAACTACCTCACCAACGAACTCATGCGCTTTGGAGGGATCACCTCTATACGAGGCTTTGACGAGAACAGCATTGACGCCCAGTTGTATTCGGTTCTCAATACAGAATACCGGTATTTAATCAACCGAGGACTCTATGTTCACAGCATAGCAGATGTTGGATATTTGGAAAATGAGCTCAATCAGACCCAAGAAGAATTGATAAGTTTTGGAATTGGACTTGGATTTTTATCTAAAGCAGGGGTTTTTAAGATCAATATTGCAAACGGAAAAACAGGTGCTCTTCCCTTCTCATTTTCGAACACGAAAATACACCTCAGTTTACGCTCAAATTTTTAGGAAAACCCCCTTAACACAAGGGTAACAATAACCTTAAAAAAAAGTAAATTTTAAGTATAAAAACTTGTGTAATTAACTTTTTATTGTGATTTTTGGCATTGGCTAATTCAAATAAATTATAAAAATGAGAACAAAGTTTAGTGGAATTTTAACGCTATTCATGGCGTTTGTAGTGCAACTGACGTTCGCACAAGACAAAACAATCACGGGTAACGTGACCGATGATACCGGTTTACCATTACCTGGGGTTAACATTATTGTAAAAGGCACCGCGACTGGAACTCAATCTGACTTTGATGGTAATTATAGCATCGGAGCATCAGTTGGACAGACGCTTGTCTACAGTTACGTAGGTTTTACTCAACAGGAAATCGCAGTAACTGCAAGTACATCTACTGTAAACGTACAAATGGTACCAGGGACCGAGCTTGAAGAAGTATTGGTAGTTGCCCAAGGTATCAAGCGTGAGGCTAAGGCCCTAGGTTATGCGGTAAGTACTGTTGAATCAGCAGATATCGAACAACGTACAGAAGGTGACGTTGCTCGTGTGCTTTCTGGTAAAGCATCTGGGGTACAGATCACTTCTCAGAGTGGTACTTCTGGATCTGCAACTAACGTAGTAATTCGAGGATACAATTCGATTACCGGTAGTAACCAGGCATTATTCATTGTAGATGGTGTACCATTCTCAAGTGATACTAACGCCCAAGGTAACTTCCTTAACGGTAATGTCGGTTCTTCTCGTTTCCTAGACTTAGATCCAAATAACATCGAAAGCGTAAACGTACTTAAAGGTCTTGCAGCAGCAACACTTTACGGTACAGCTGGACGTAACGGGGTAATTGTAATTACTACCAAGTCTGGTGGCGGTGGAGCAAACAAATCAGCTAAGAAGACCGAAATCACAGTTAGCCAATCGTTCTTCGTAAACGAAATTGCTTCTCTACCTGATTACCAAGACAAATACGGAAACGGTTTCGACCAATCTTTCGGATGGTTCTTCTCTAACTGGGGTCCTTCTTTCAACGCTGATGGTGTTGACGGATACTTGAATGACCCAGCTGGTTTGATCGACGCTCAAGGAACTTTGGCACACCCATACGATACTTCTGCATTCTTGAACAACCTTAACGGTGGTGACAACGAGCTTGCTAATCGTTTTGCTGGTGTACGTTACGAGTGGAGACCTTACAACAGTGTTGAGAACTTCTTCCGTACTGGTGATGTAGTAAATACTTCTATCAACATCCGTGGTAACTCTGACGATGGTAAGCTTGCTTACAACGTTAACTACGGTCACCTTGATGAAACAGGATTTACACCAGGAAACAACATTCGCAGAAATACTCTTGCAGTTGGTGGACGCGCACAGCTTACTAACAACTTCACAGTATCTGCTACTTTGAATTTCTCTCGTAACCAAGTTGCATCTCCTCCAGTAGCGGCCTCTCGTGGTAACGGTACTTTAGGTTTCTCTACTTTCGCGAACGTATTCTTTACTCCGCGTTCTGTAGACTTGATGGGACTTCCTTACACTATTCCAGAAACCGGTGGATCTATCTACTACCGTAACGGTAACGATATCATCAACCCACGCTGGACTGTTGAGAACGCTGGTTCTACTCAGTTGACAAACCGTGTATTCGGTACTGCTCAACTTCAGTATGACTTTAGCGACAACTTGAACTTACTATATCGTGCTGGTGTTGACTTCTACAACGAGCGTAACACACAGTACTCTAACAAGAATGGTGTAAACTTCAACCAAGCTATCTTTGGTCAGTACATCACTTGGGACAACAACGTACGTATCTGGGATCACTACTTGACATTGAGTGGTGACTATGACATCACTGACGATATCGGAATTACTTTTACAGCTGGTGCAACTAGCCGTTCAAGAAACTTCGATCAGCAAGGTGTTCAGTCTGACGGACAAATTGTATTTGGCGTTCTTCGTCACTTCAACTTCTTGACTCAGACTCCAATCCAGAATACATCTTTCAGAAACATTGTTGGTGTATTTGCTGAAACTTCTCTTGACTACAGCGACTGGGCGTTCTTAACGCTTTCTGCTCGTAATGACTGGGTTTCTAACTTACCAACAGAGAACAACAATCAGTTCTACCCATCGGTTTCTGCATCGTTCCTACCAACCGCTGCTTTCCCATCTATTCGTTCATCTGAGTGGGGGCTTAACTACTTGAAGTTACGTGCAGGTCTTGGTACTTCTGCTGGATTCCCAACAGGATTCCCAACAGTACAGAACTTGAACCTTGCCATCAACGTAAACGGTGGTGCTAACGGACCTATTACGACAAACGCGATTTCTGGATTCCGTGCTAACCCAGACTTGAAGCCTGAACTTATTTCAGAATTCGAAGTTGGTTTTGACTCTCGTTTCTTGAACAACCGTGTTAACTTGAACGTTTCATACTTCGACCGTTCTACCGAAGACCTTATCGTATTCAAGCCATTGGCTCCTTCTTCTGGATTTACTCAGACTCAGGATAACATTGGTAAAGTTGAAGGTGACGGATGGGAAGTTGACTTAAGCGTAGACTTATTTAAGAGTGATAAAGAAGACGGATTCAACTGGAATTCTCGTGTTAACTTCACACAGAGTGAGCAAATTGTAACTGAACAAGAAGAAGATCAAATCCTTTTCGCTGGTTCTACTGCTGCTTTCCTAGGTGCTAACGCCGCTATCCGCGGAGAGCAATTAGGTGTGATCGTTGGTACTCGTATTCTACGTGATGATGCTGGAAACTTCGTAGTAAACAGTGCTGGTAACTATGTAACTGAAGATCAAGTTGTACTTGACGACGGTCGTCAGATTACTCCTATCATTGGTAACCCGAACCCGGATTATGTAATGAACTTTATCAACACCTTGTCTTACAAGAACTTCAACCTAGGATTCCAATTCAGCCATACTAAAGGTGGAGATATCGCATCTTCTACTATCGCGGTATTGCTTGGACGTGGTTTGATCGTTGAAACTGAGGATCGTGCAAATACCTTTATTTTACCAGGTGTTAGCCAATCTACAGGACAGCCAAACGAAATCCAGATCAACAACTCGCAGTACTACTTCTCGAACGTATTGTTCGGACCTAAAGAACTGCAAGTTTATGATGCTTCTGTTATTCGTTTACAAGAAGTTTCTTTCGGATACTCAGTACCAAAGAAATGGCTAGAAAAAACACCATTTGGTTCACTATCAGTAACAGCAAGTGGATTCAACCTTTGGTATGATGCTTACAACACACCTGACGGAGCGAACTTCGATCCTAACGTAGCTGGTGTTGGTATTGGTAACGGACGTGGATTTGACTACATCAACGGTCCTTCATCAAGAAGATACGGTTTGAGTATTAAAGCATCATTCTAATTATAATCTCTTAATTTAGTTATGAAAACAATCTATAAAATCTTTTTACTTGCGTTAATCTCGAGTGGGACCTTGTTCTACTCTTGTGAGACGACCGAGTTGGAACAACTTGTAAGTCCGAACGCAATCTCGCCAGAACAGGCAGACCCGGATCTGTTACTTAACACCATTCAGCGTGCTTACGTAACAAATGCTATCACTTTCAACGATCGTGGTGCAGAATTGACTCGTATCGACTACATGTTCGGACGTGACTACTTCGCAAACTACAACTCTTCTACCTTTGACGGTGTATGGAGTCGTTCTTACAGTAGCATCTTCGCGAACATCAACATCATCGAAGCTCAAAACGAAGCTGATGGCGGTGGTCTAGAGTTCCACTTAGGTGTTTCTAAGGCCCTACAAGCGCACACTTTGATGATGCTAGTAGACTTCTTAGGTGATATTCCTTTCAGTGAGGCACTTAATCCAGATGAGTTCCCTAACCCAATGCTAGACGACGACGCTACAGTTTACGCTGCTGCTCGCGCTATGTTGGATGAAGCTAAAGCTTACTTCGCTGGAGCTAGCGTAGGTACAGCTACAGATTTCTTCTACGGAGGAGATACTGACGCTTGGGTAGCAATGGTAAACACTTTGATCATGCGTCACGCTTTGACTACAGGAAACATTTCTGAATTCAACGCTATCGTATCGACTGGAAACTTTATCAACGATTCTTCTCTTGATTTCGAATTCAAGTACGGAACTCAGTTGCTAAACCCTAACACTCGTCACCCAGACTATAATGCAGACTATACAACTTCTGGTGCCAACATCTATCAGTCAAACTGGTTGATCTGGACTATGCAAGAAGCTGATAAGACTGACGGTTCTGATGATGATCCACGTATCCGTTACTACTTCTTCCGTCAGGTTGATTGTACTCCTGGTGCATCTTGTGACCCTGCAGGAAACGGTGAGACACTTCAGTGTTCTCTTCAGACTCCTCCAGCACAATACGCTGCTCTTGGAATTCCAGCTTGTTTCTTAGAAGATGGTTACTGGGGTCGTTCTCACGGTAACGATGAAGGAACTCCTCCGGATAACTTTACACGTACTGCTGTAGGTGTATATCCAGCTGGTGGTTTATTCGATGACAACCGTTTCAATGGTCTTAACCAAGATGTTGGTGGACTTGGAGCTGGTATCGAGCCTATCATCCTTGCTTCTTACGTAGATTTCTGGAGAGCTGAAGTAGCTCTTGCTGGTGGTTCTCCTGGAGCTGCTGCCGGATTCGTTGAAGCTGGTCTTACTAAGTCTATCGCAAAAGTTCAGTCTTTCGGAGAATTGGATACTACTCGTGACACCTCTTTCGAGCCAGACGCAACTACTGTATCTGACTTTATCGCTGCTAAAGCTGCTTTGATCACTGATACTTCAGATGATTCTTGGAACGCTCTAGCTGAGCAATTCTTCGTAACCATGTATGGTGGTGGTGCGGATTCTTACAACTTCTACAGAAGAACAGGATATCCAACTACTGTATTCCCTAACCTTGATCCAAACCCAGGTGTATTCCCAAGAACTTTCTTGTATCCATCTGTTGAGGTTATTGCGAATCCAAACATTACGCAGAGACAAGACAACAATACTCAGGTATTCTGGGATACTCAGCCTGCTGGGCCTGCTTTCCCTCCTGCTAACTAATTGAAAAAAAATTGATAAGAATGAAAAATCTATTAAAATTTGCCGCACTAGGAGCTGTACTCGTTATGGGTACAACTTCTTGTGAGCAAGACTCAAACAATACGATTGATCAGGTATTTGACGGTGTGACGTCTGGTGCGGTTCTTAGAACTATCGCCATTACGTCTAACGAACTTCCTTTAGGTTCTACTGACGCTGTCTTCTCTGTTGAGATCGAAGAGCAAGATAACCAAGGTGGTGCACTTCTTGAAAGTGTTGACGCATACTTGACTTTTGCGGACGGTTCTGCTGACGAAGGTGATTCTTCTGCTGCAACTACCGAGGAAGTATTTATCCGTAACATTCCTGCAAGTGAGTTCTCTCCAGGTCCATTTGGACTTCCAAGAACTACTTACACCTTGACTCTTACTGAAATGCTAGCTGCTGTTGGTCTTGAGCCAGACGCTATTTTCGGTGGTGATACTTTCACTACTCGTTTCGCGTTGAACCTTACTGACGGTCGTACATTCTCTGTAAACAACGCTGGTGGTATCATCACTGGTGGATTCTTTGCTTCTCCATTCCAGTACACTACCCCGGTAGTATGTCCTGTAGGTGAAGAGGAGTTCCTTGGACCATACCAAATTACTAACGGTGTACCAGGTGTACTTGACTTCAACGTATTTGAAGAAGGTGGAATCGTTGAGTTGTACTTCCCAGAAGGTGGTACTTCTGTAGATCGTGCTTTCGACTACGTGTACCTTCCAGACGCTGGTGTAGGTCAGGATCCTGTTGATTTCGCAATGCAGTTCATCTGTAACACAGTTGTGATTCCACCAGGACAGAACTCTGGACTACAGTGTTCTTCTGGTCTAACTATTGGACCATCACCTGACGGTGCATTAGGAGAGTACACTACTGGAGATGATTCAGTATTCATCATCCGCTTTACTGATAACTCAGACAGCGACTGTGGTGAAGCTCCTAGAGCAGTATTCGCTACGCTCACTAAACAATAAGATTCTCACTTATTATATAGAAAAAGCTGCCTTTCGAGGCAGCTTTTTTATTTTTGCCCTATGGAAGAACAAGTCAGTAGAATTTACGGAATACACGCTTTAGAAGAAGCTTTGAATGCAGAGATGAGCATTGCCAAGGTATTCGCACAATCCAATCAGCAGCACCCAAAAGTTAAAGCACTACTAAACGAATGTGCAAAACAGGGCGCTACGATTTCTTACGTGCCGATGGAGAAACTTCAAAAGCTGGCTAAAGGACGTAATCATCAAGGCATAGTCGCCAATATTGCCCCGGTGAGTTTTGTGAGCCTCGAAACAATGATTGCAAACGCTACTTCTAACGAAAAGGCTCCCCTATTTCTACTACTAGACCAG
>Ga0256829_1000699_pt1 | contig 31226 bp, 27 predicted proteins | sample 131447metaG_FD_185979 | JGI IMG/M metagenome (GOLD analysis project Ga0256829, IMG submission 185979) | Hydrothermal vent microbial communities from Lau Basin, Pacific Ocean - 131-447 | ecosystem: Environmental > Aquatic > Marine > Hydrothermal vents | place: Pacific Ocean: Lau Basin | collected... | reverse complement strand
CACCATGCGATCCCCAATGCCTACCTGCATAATGACTTACGGTTATTGGATCTGACCAGGGTCAGAACCGGCATCACTGTCCCCGAATTCGGGGTAAGTTAATGGCATGAGCCGTATACGTGGTCCGTATGTACGGTTCTGTGAGAGGGATGAGGCGGAGACGCCTCACCCTACTCGCTGTTTTCTATGTGTCGTTTTATGTCCGTGTTTTTATGTCAGAATGTGAACTCCAAGGAGGAGCGCTATGACACAAATGCAATGGGATCAGTTACTTTCCCCTCGACGCCTTCACGATAAACGAACAGATAGCACCCGGGAAATTGGGCGTAGCCCCTTTCATAAAGATCATGATCGCATTGTCTTTTCCGGCTCTTTCCGACGCTTGGGGCGTAAAACCCAAGTGCACCCTCTGACTGAAAACGACCATATTCACACACGTTTAACCCACTCCCTTGAAGTTGGCTGTGTCGGCCGCTCTCTCGGAATGATTGTGGGCGAGCTGCTCCGTGACCGCCTCCCTGACTGGATTACCCCCGCTGATTTGGGCGTTATTGTGCAAACGGCGTGTCTGGGTCATGACATCGGTAACCCGCCCTTTGGTCACGCCGGTGAGTACGCGATACGCGACTGGTTTCGCCGTGCCCAGGGAAGTGGCCTGCTGGAGGGCCTATCAGAGGCAGAGCGCGAAGACCTGCTGACCTATGAAGGCAACGCTCAGGGCTTTCGCGTGATTACCCAGATTGAGTACAACCAGTTTAACGGCGGCATGCGCTTATCGGCGGCTACGCTCGGCACGCTGCTGAAATACCCCTGGACGGTACGCTATAGCAGTCGTGCGGGTAAGTTTGGCTGCTACCAGTCAGAGCAGGCGCTGTTAAAAGAGGTCGCAGATGCGGTTGGGTTACTTCCCCAAGGTGAGCAGCGCTGGTGTCGCCACCCATTGGCTTGGCTTGTCGAAGCGGCAGATGATATTTGCTACGCCTTGCTAGACCTGGAAGACGGTCTGGAGATGGGCATTCTTCGCTACGAGGAAGTGGTTGAGATTCTGCGTCAAATTGCCGGAGAGTTCCCACCGGAGTATGCCGAGATGCAGCGTAAAAATGTCTCGCAACGCCGCCGTATCGCCCTACTCAGAGGCGCTGCTATGGAGCGGGCCGTAAACGATGTGGGGGCAGTATTTGTACAGCATGAGCAGGCGCTACTCAGCGGTACCCTCAGCGAAGACTTGTTAGAGCTGTGTCACCCGGATTTAGGTTGGGGTGTGCAGTCCGCCAAGCAGCTGGCTCGTGAGCGTATTTTCCAGAATGAGCGCAAGGCGAAGCTGGAGATTGGTGCTTACACCACGCTGGGTATCCTGTTAGAAGCGTTTATCGGTGCGGCCCATGAGCTGCACCACACCGGGCAAAGCTCTTTCAAGCACCAGCGGGTGCTGGCGTTAATTGGTGAGAATACACCGCTACCCTCATGGACACTCTATGACAGTTACCGGCGAATGCTGGACTTCATTGGTGGGATGACCGACCACTATGCAGTCGATCTTGCTCAAGAGATGGGCGGCCGCTTACGCGGCGACTAAGCCATCCATTAAACGGACGGCTGGCGGAGATGCTTGAGCTCCATCAGCCGTGCTCGTTCCAGCAGAATGTGGATGACCTTATCGTGAATGGCATCGCTCATCTGTCCTGGAGTGATGTCAGTGAGCTGTTTGGCAAGCTGCTCGCCACTGACCACCAGGATATCCGGTGAAGCCTCGCTGGTATCAATTTTCCACCCCGGTAGCACCAGTACCCCTTTGACCGGCACCGGTACACCACAGCGGCGCTCTAACCACTGGCTGAGCCAGTTAACGCCTTGCCGCGTTTTATGCAGCGGCCGCCGTTCCTGCCAGTGGGGGAACCGCAAACGCTCACGTTCAACCGCCACGCAGTTAAGCTCTTTACCATCGGTGCCGATGGCCAGCGTTCTAGCCCGTGTTTCCACAACAAAAACGCCATGGGGGGTCACGACCACATGGTCAATGGTGAAACTATCAGTAGGAACGTCATGAAAAACGTAATAAGGGTGTGCCTCAGGCCGTACTAGGCGCTCCAGCTCCTGTCCCACCGCCAACTCGCAGGCAAGCCCCAGCTTTAAGCGTCGAATGCGCTGGTAGTCACGTATTAGCAGCAGCGAAAACGCCAGCACCAAAATGGTACTTAGCAAGCCGTAAAGCGCCCACTCTACCCAGTCTTGTTTATCGACAAACAGCATGCGGCCCATGCCATATACTAGCGGCGCTAACGTGACTAATGGCCCCAGGGTGCCATTTAGGAACAGGCTAGAAAAGGCTTGGTCGAGCCTATGACGAAGGGCCTGACCAGGTTCGCGCAGCGGTGCATCAAAGGGTGAGTGTACGCGGGCATCATGAAGACTACGCAAGGCTAATACAATGCCGCCCATGGCTGCCATGGGGAACAAGAAGATGAGCGGTAGTAGGTATTCCAACCAAACCATTGTCGTAACTTGCCCTTTAGCCATGAGCTTAAGGTCGAGCATCGTGTTATATGGCGATGCATCAACCGCCAGCTAATTTTACCTGATAACCCATTGAGGTTAAGGCATCGCGAAGTGTTTCGCGATGATCGCCTTGAATTTCAACCACGCCCTCTTTAACTGCACCACCCGTACCACAGCGCTGTTTAAGCGTTTTGGCCAGCGTCTTAAGCTCTGCGTGGGCCAGTGGGAGACCGCTGATAGTCGTCACGCCTTTTCCTTTACGCCCGCTGGTTTCACGGCGGATGCGCACAATGCCATCTAATGCGGCAAGACGCTCTTGCTCGCTGGTGTCTTCGCAGCAGCAATTATCAATAGGGGCTCGGCAGTCGGGGCAAGTTTTGCCATGCTCAGTGGAGTAAACAAGGCCACCTAGCTGATCACGTAATGAAGCCATACTATTTCTCTGTTGAGTGATGAAGCATTGCGGCCTGCCATCGCTCGTGGGTCAGTTGTTCAACAACGGCAGGCAGTTGGTACATGTTGCTAATCATAATAGCGCCTTCCGGTGTTGCTTCGGCATCGGGGAAGCGATTCAAATGAATCACTGTCATGCCCGCTTGCAGAGCTGCTTGAACGCCAACTAAGGCGTCATCGATCGCTATGCAGTCTTTTGCCGCAAACCCCATAATACTGGCTGCGTGAAGATGTAAACAGGGCTCTGGCTTCCAACAATTAGCGGTATAACCACTAAATAAGCGGTGGCCGAAGTACTGGCTTAGCCCAGTGGCATTGAGCGCGGTGCGAATCTTCGTTTCCGGCCCGTTCGATACCACCGCGCTTGGATAGCATGATAGGGCGTCAAGTGATTCCCGGGCACCGGGAATGGTGGTTAACTCATTGGCTAACCGGTCTGCCAGATTGGCCCGCATGGTTTGTTCCATGCGGTTTAACCGGTCCGCATCTACTTCACCGTAGCGGGTTTGAAGTTCTGCCACAATGCGTCGGAAGCGGGCACCACGAAACTCCCCTAGGTAATCGGAGGAGGCAAACGGTAGGCCCACCGTATTGAGGCCGCGCGCCATCTCTTCAGCAAGCAGGGGTTCGCTATCGACGAGGGTGCCATCACAATCAAACAGCAGAAGTGGAAGCGGCATGGGAATTCCTTGCAGCGTTACAAGCGCTACTCGCGTTAATTAAGCCGACTAGACTGCTATTGAACGAGATTTTTGGGACTTTGTGAACACTGTTTTATAATTTTTTACGGTTAGCCCGCCTCTAGGTGCCATTTATCCATGTCATCACTAAGTTAACTACCCGGTTTTTAAGGCAATCTATGTTAATCGCTAGGAGAAGAGCTATAGTGGTTAGGCGACGCCGCAATAACTACAAAATGGAGATGTATATGCGATTCAACCCCTGGTTACTCTCATTTGTATTTGGTACCGCGCTGATGGCCTCTTCGGCTAGCGTGTTGGCAGAACCTGAGGCCAACGCCGATAGCGAGCAGCACCAAGCGCTGGATGATGCGGCGCTAGAAGAGAAGTACGGTATTAAGGCAGGTTCTGTTCAGCGCGATGAGCAGCCTTCCTCTGATATGTCGGCTTCGGAAGCGTCTAGTGCTGAAGAGAACGCTGACACGGCCGAAGTCGATAGCAGCACTGAGGCAAAGAACACTGGCTCTGACACCGAGGGCAGCAGCGCTGAGACGGAGAGCATCAGTACGAATGCCGAAAGTGAGAATACCGAAGGTGGCACAGGTGGTACTGGTAGCGCTGAAGATGCGATTGAAAGCGGTGAAGACGAGCAGAGCAACGACGATAACGAGTAACCTACCGCCGTTAGCGGGAGAAGCGTCGTGAGTTGGCGCTACTGCGTAGATGGTAGGGTTTCATCGCTTTCTGGCTGGTAATCCACCAGGGGGCGTACTGACCACTCATCGCGCTGAAAAACGCTTTTTGCATTACGAGGCCAGCTTTTATGCTGGCCTCAATTTTTTCGGTCACCATGCGCTGGTTTTCGCGCATCATAGTGAGAGCTGCCTGGTGAAGAAATGTGGGGTGGCGCTCTCTAGTAATAGCCTATTGGTGCTGCATTGCAACAAAAAAGGCGGCCCGAAGGCCGCCTTAGCGTCGCTAATTGCTTAGCTGCTTACTTAATTTTAGGAGCCAACTCGCCGCGCTCGTAGCGCTGGAACATCGCCTCCAGGCTAATCGGCTTGATTTTGCTCGCGTTGCCAGCAGTGCCAAAGGCTTCGTAGCGGGCAATACACAGATCACGCATAGCGGTGACCGTTTCTTTTAAGAATTTGCGCGGATCAAACTCTGACGGATTCTCTGCCATAAAACGGCGCACAGCACCGGTGGACGCTAGGCGCAGATCGGTGTCGATGTTCACCTTGCGCACGCCATGCTTGATGCCTTCGACGATTTCCTCAACCGGTACGCCGTAGGTTTCCGGAATTTGACCGCCGTAACGGTTGATCACTTCCAGCCACTCCTGCGGCACCGAAGAGGAGCCGTGCATGACCAGATGGGTATCCGGGATGCGCGCGTGGATCTCTTTGATACGCTGAATGGAAAGCGTGTCGCCGGTCGGCGGCTTGGTGAATTTATACGCGCCGTGGCTGGTGCCAATGGCAATCGCCAGCGCGTCGACCTGAGTCGCCTTTACAAACGCAGCGGCTTCTTCGGGGTCGGTCAGCAGCTGTTCCATATCCAGCTTGCCTTCGGCACCAATGCCGTCCTCTTCACCAGCCATGCCGGTTTCCAGGCTACCCAGGCAGCCCAGCTCGCCTTCTACAGAGACGCCACAGGCGTGGGCCATTTCTACTGCGCGACGAGTAACGTCAACGTTGTAGTCGTAATCCATTGGCGTCTTGCCATCTTCACCCAGCGAGCCGTCCATCATGACGGAGGAGAAACCGAGCTGGATAGAGCGCTGGCATACCGCAGGGCTGGTGCCGTGATCCTGGTGCATCACTACCGGAATATGAGGAAACTCTTCCACTGCTGCCAAAATCAGGTGGCGCAGGAAGGGGGCGCCCGCGTATTTACGCGCGCCAGCGGAGGCCTGCACGATCACCGGAGAGTCGGTAGCATCGGCGGCTTCCATGATAGCCCGCATTTGTTCAAGGTTGTTGACGTTGAACGCGGGGATACCGTAGCCATATTCGGCGGCGTGGTCGAGCATCTGGCGCATGCTAATTAAAGCCATGGGGTCACCTTATAGGTTGTCAGTGTGAACGGGTGCAGTGAGCGTGCAAGTTCAATTATTACGTATTAGCCGCGCTTGGCCGCAGCTTCAAGCGCAGCAACAGCCGGTAGCTGTTTGCCTTCAACGTACTCTAAAAACGCCCCGCCGCCGGTGGAAATATAGGAAATACGGTCGGCAATGGCGTATTTATCAATCGCGGCGAGCGTGTCACCGCCACCGGCAATGGAAAATGCGCGGCTGTCAGCAATGGCATGGGAGAGCACCTCGGTGCCTTTGCCAAACTGATCAATCTCAAAAACGCCCACGGGGCCGTTCCACAAAATGGTGCCGGCATCTTTGAGCAGGCTGGCCAAGTGGGCAGCGGTGTCCGGGCCGATATCCAGAATCATCTCGTTATCAGCGACCTGGTCCACCGGTTTAACCACTGCTTCTGCGGATTCAGAGAACTCCGTTGCCACAACAACGTCAGTGGGCAGCGGAATAGAGACTTTCTCCATTAGCGCTTTGGCTTGACCGATCAGGTCGGCTTCGTGGAGCGATTTACCCACATTATAGCCTGCCGCCGCGATAAAGGTGTTGGCGATCCCGCCGCCGACGATAAGCTGGTCGCACTTATCAGAGAGTGCGGTCAGCACGTCGAGCTTCGTGGAGACCTTGGAGCCGCCTACAATAGCCGCCATCGGGCGCGCCGGGTTCGCTAAGGCTTTCTCCAGTGCGTCTAGCTCTTGAGCCAGCAGCGGGCCTGCACAGGCGGTGGGCGCAAAGCGGGCCACGCCGTGGGTAGAAGCTTGAGCACGGTGGGCGGTGCCGAAGGCGTCCATCACGAAGATATCGCACAGCGCGGCGTACTGCTTGGCCAGCTGTTCGTCGTCTTTCTTCTCGCCGTTATTGAAGCGCACGTTCTCAAGCAGCACCACGTCGCCGTTGCTGAGCGTGGGCGCGGTGTCGAGGTAGTCGTCGACCAGTTTGACGGGGCTACCCAGCAGCTCGCCAAGGTGTTCGGCCACGGGAGCTAAGGAGAACTCCTCAGCAGGCTCGCCTTCCGTGGGGCGGCCCAGATGGCTCATAAGCATCACTTTGGCACCCGCTTTGGCCGCTGCTTGAATAGTCGGCAGTGCGGCGCGCAGGCGGGCATCGCTGGAAACACGGCCGTTTTTGATCGGCACGTTCAGGTCTTCACGAATCAGCACGCGCTGCCCTTCCAGGGGCAGGTCGGTCATTTTTTGCACGTTCATGTGAGCGGTTTCCTCGTGTTCAAGCGAATGTAAGAGCGCTAGGTAGTGCTGCCCATCAATTAGCGAAACGTTGCCAAGCGCTGGCTGATATCCAGCATGCGGTTGGCAAAGCCCCACTCGTTATCAAACCAGCACAGCAGCTTGATCAAGCGTGTGCCAGCCACCCTGGTTTGGGTGGCGTCTAGAATGCCAGAGCGGGGGTCATGATTAAAATCGATCGATGCCATGGGGGCTTCGGTATAGCCTAGCACCCCTTGTAAGCGCTGCTGACTGGCGTTGTGTAGCAGCGCGTTCACCTGGGCGGCGCTGGTGTCGCGGCGTACGGTCAGCGCGGCATCCATAGCAGAGACGTTAATGGTGGGTACCCGCACGTGCAGGCACTCAAAACGCCCGGCCAGGCTCGGCATCAGACGGCTGATACCCACTGCCAAGCCGGTATCCACCGGCACGATCGACTGCATGGCGGAGCGGGTCAGGCGCAGGTCGGTTTGATGATACGCATCGATCACCGGCTGGTCGTTCATCGCCGAGTGAATCGTGGTGGTAACGCCGTGCTCCAGACCCAATGCTTCATCCAGCACGGTAAGCAGCGGCACCAAGCAGTTCGTGGTGCAGGACGCCGCAGAGAGAATGCGCTGGGTGGGGGTAAGCTCATGCTCGTTGATGCCCCACACGATGGTGGCATCCACATCGTTTTCAGCGGGCTGGGAGAACAGCAGCCGCTTGGCCCCAGCCGTTAAGTGCTGCTCGGCGGTGGCGCGATCCTTAAAGCTACCCGAGCACTCCAACACTAGGTCGATATCTAACTCACCCCAGGGCAGCGCTTGCGGGTCGCGTTCGCACAGCACGTGGATGCGCTGGCCGTTGACGAGCAGAGCGCTGCCATCGTTGTCCACCTCACCAGGGAAACGCCCGTGGGTGGTGTCGTAACGGGTGAGATAGGTGATGGTGGCGAGGTCAGAAAGCTCATTAATCGCCACCACCTCAAGTTCTGGGTGTTGGCGTTCCACCAGTGCTCTCAGCACGCACTGGCCAATGCGCCCATAACCATTGATAGCAATGCGATATTTAGTGGAAGCGTTCGCCATGTTGCGATGCGGCTCTTAGAAAAAGTGGCCCGATGATAGCGTATTTCACCGGGGGTTGCTTACCCAGCCCCGATGCCCACTAGCCGCCACGCCAGCGGCAACAGCAGCGCGGTAAAAATACCGGTTAGGCTCATTCCGAGCGAGGCAAACGCCCCGGCGGTAGGGCTAATATCAAAGGCCCGCACGGTACCAATGGCGTGCCCATTGAGCCCCAGCGCAAAACCGATGATGCGCTCATCGTTGATACGTAGCAGCCGGGCCGCCAAGCTAACAAAGGGGATGGTCAGCACGCCGGTTACTAGCAGCGAGCCCATTAACAGCGCCACGTTGCCGCCGAGCTGTTCGGTGATGCCGATGGCAATAGGCGCGGTCACCGACTTTGCCGCAATGGAGGCCAAAATGTCTGGGCTTGCTCCCAACAGCCACGCAATGCCCAAGGCATAGCAAGCCGCCAAAGCAGCAGCAATAGGCAGGCAGGCGGCTAGCGGTCGCCAGAGTTCATGGATGTGCGGCAGTTGCTGGTAAAGCGGCATACCCAGCGCCACCGTAGCGGGGCCTAACAGCACGGTTAGCCACGTAGCGCCCTGCTGGTAGGTGGCGTAAGGCTGCCCTAACAGCGCCAGTATTGCGGCCAAAAGGAGTGCCGCGATCAAAATAGCGGGCAGCCAGGAGGGCTTACCCAGCCGTATAAAAACTGCGCTGCCCACCAAATAAGCGGCCAGCGTTAGTCCAACGGCCAGTAAAGGCGTTGCGGTTAAGGTGGGCAGCAGGTTAGTCAGCATGGCTGCGTCCCATCAAACGCGTTAGTAACCATAGGGTGGTGAACACGCTGAGCAGCGTGCCGAGTAGCAGGGCGGCCACAATGGCTAGCCATTGGCCTGCCAGCTCATTCAGAATAAAGAATACACCCACCACGCCCGGCATAATCAGCATAGCCAAAAGTGCGATCAGCGGTTGGGCGGCAGCGGCAAGGCTAGCAGGTACTCTACCGATAACGGCAAGAGTAGTGCACAGCAGTAGCATGCCCACCACCCCAGAAGAGATGGGTAAACCGGAGAAGTGAATGACCACTTCTCCGATCAACCAGTAGCTAATTAGCCATAGCAGACCGTTTAGCGCGGGCATCGCGATGCCCGCACTGTGTGACCCGTGAACAGGGGATTAACCCAGCAGCTCATTGGCTTGTTTAACAATGTTCTCGACGGTAAAGCCGAAGTGCTTGAACAGCTCGCCAGCCGGGGCCGACTCACCAAAGGTAGTCATGCCAATCACGCGGCCATCGAGACCAACGTATTTGTACCAGTAGTCGGCATGGCCAGCTTCGATGGCAATACGCTTGGTGACGGCTTTGGGTAGCACGCTTTCGCGGTAGTCAGCGTCTTGGCCATTAAAACGGTAAGCGGACGGCATGGAGACTACGCGCACGGCTTTACCCTGCTGCTCCAGTTCGGCCGCGGCGTCCATCGCCAGAGAGACTTCGGAGCCCGTGGCAATCAGGATCAGCTCTGGGGTGCCTTCGCTATCTTTCAGCACATAGCCACCGCGCTGGATAGACGCGAGCTGGGCCTTGGTACGCTGCTGGTGGGGCAGGTTCTGGCGTGAAAGAACCAGGGCTGTCGGGCCGGAGTGGCGCTTAATCGCGGCATCCCAGGAAGCGGCGGTCTCCACGGCGTCACAGGGGCGCCACGTGTTGAGGTTCGGCGTGGTGCGCAGGCTAGTGAGCTGCTCAATCGGCTGGTGCGTCGGGCCATCTTCGCCCAGGCCAATAGAGTCGTGGGTAAACACGTAGATAGCCTGCTGACCCATCAGCGCCGCCATACGCACGGCGTTGCGCATGTACTCCATAAAGATCAGGAAGGTCGCGCCATACGGCACAAAACCGCCATGCAGGGCGATACCGTTCATCACCGCGCCCATGCCGAATTCACGCACACCGTAGTGCAGGTAGTTGCCGCTGGCATCGTCGGGGGTGATCGCTTTCGCGCCCTTCCAGAACGTCAGATTAGATGGCGCTAAGTCAGCGCTGCCGCCGAGCAGTTCCGGCATTTGCGGGCCAATCACGTTCAGCGCTTCAAACGACGCTTTACGCGAGGCAATGCTGTCGCCTTTCTCTTGGGCCTGCTCGATCAGCGCTTCAGTCGTCAACTCCGTGGGCAGCTGCGCTTTCATGCGGCGCTTGAATTCACGTGCTTCTTCCGGGAAGGCTTCGGTGTAGCGAGCGAAGCGGCCTTCCCACTCTTGCTGGCGCGTTTTACCGGCGTCGCGGGCATCCCAGGCGGAGTAAATCGGCTCGGGGATATGGAAAGGCGCGTGCTCCCAGCCCAACTGCTTACGTGCCAGTGCCACTTCTTCGTCACCCAGCGGTGCGCCGTGAGCTTCTTCTTTGCCCTGCTTGTTGGGGGCACCAAAACCGATAATGGTTTTGCAGATGATCAGGCTTGGCTTGTCGTCATGGCTCTTCGCCAGCTCAATGGCCGCCTTGATCTCATCAGGCTTATGGCCGTCGACGTTCGGCACTACGTGCCAGCCGTAGGACTCAAAGCGCTTGGCCGTATCGTCGGTAAACCAGCCTTCGACTTCGCCATCGATAGAGATGCCGTTGTCGTCATAAAGAGCAATCAGTTTGCCCAGCTGCTGAGTGCCTGCCAGGGACGCCGCTTCGTGGGAGATACCCTCCATCAAGCAGCCATCTCCCAAGAAGCACCAGGTGTGGTGGTCAACGATGGTGTGGCCGGGGCGGTTGAACTGCGCGGCCAGGGTTTTCTCGGCAATCGCGAAACCGACCGCGTTGGCAAAGCCTTGGCCCAGCGGGCCAGTGGTGGTTTCGATGCCAGGAGCGTAGCCGAACTCCGGGTGGCCAGCGGTGGGCGAGTGCAGCTGGCGGAAGTTTTGCAGCTGTTCCAGGCTGAGTTCGTAGCCGCTCAAGTGCAGCAGCGAGTAGAGCAGCATGGAGCCGTGGCCATTCGACAGCACGAACCGGTCGCGATCGGCCCACTTGGGGTCTTCGGGGTTGTGCTTGAGGTAGTCATTCCACAGCACCTCGGCAATATCAGCCATACCCATGGGGGCGCCAGGGTGGCCGGATTTGGCCTTCTGAACAGCATCCATGGAAAGGGCGCGAATGGCATTGGCCAGCTCAAAACGGGACGGCATGGGGGTGCTCCTCGCCTGAAAACGGAAAGAATAAAGGTGCTATTGTCGCTGACTTCCCCGGCGGCGGCAAATTCTCAGGGGCACGTTGTGGGAAGAACTTGCAACAGCGTGTAGACTCTGGCTCCCGAAGTGGTGGTGAAAGTGATGGTGCCGCTTCTTTATACGGGCAGGGAACTTCCTGCCATGATTTCCTGCTGATGCTGCGGTCATAACAGAGCAGCCGTCATACAGAGGGTCGAGTGCGCGATGAGCGAATATTCCCTGTTTACCTCCGAGTCCGTTTCCGAAGGCCATCCCGATAAGATTGCCGACCAGATTTCAGACGCGGTGTTAGATGCCATTATCGCCCGGGATAAACAGGCCCGCGTTGCCTGTGAAACGATGGTGAAGACGGGCGTTGCCATTATTGCCGGTGAGATCACCACCTCCGCGTGGGTGGATCTAGAGACGCTGGTGCGTGATGTGATTACCGATATCGGCTACACCTCTTCTCAGGTGGGCTTCGACGGTGCCACGTGCGGCGTCATCAACCTGATTGGCAAGCAGAGTGTCGATATTGCTCAGGGCGTTGATCGTACCAAGCCGGAAGATCAAGGCGCGGGCGACCAGGGCCTGATGTTTGGCTACGCCACGAACGAAACCGATTCGTTCATGCCTGCGCCGATCCACTACTCGCACCGTTTGGTCGAGCGTCAGGCGGAGCTGCGTAAAAACGGCCTGTTGCCGTGGCTGCGTCCGGATGCCAAAAGTCAGGTGACTTTCCGCTATAACGCTGAAGGCCAACCGTGTGGCGTGGATGCGATTGTTCTGTCGACTCAGCACGATCCGGAAATCGATCAAGAAGACCTGCGCAAAATGATTAAGCGTGAAGTCATTGAGCAGGTGATTCCCGCTGAGTGGTTGGATGCCAATACCCAGTACCACATCAATCCGACCGGCAAGTTCGTGATTGGCGGCCCGGTGGGCGACTGTGGCCTGACCGGTCGTAAGATCATCGTCGATACCTACGGCGGCATGGCGCGCCACGGTGGCGGTGCGTTCTCGGGTAAAGATCCGTCGAAAGTAGACCGCAGCGCCGCGTACGCTGGCCGCTATGTGGCGAAAAACGTCGTAGCAGCGGGCCTGGCGGACAAGTGCGAGATTCAGGTCTCCTACGCCATTGGCGTGGCAGAGCCTACCTCGGTGTCTATCGACACCTTCGGTACTGGCAAAATCGACGACGCGAAAATCGTCGAGCTGGTGCGCGAGCACTTCGATCTGCGCCCCTACGCGATCACCAAGATGCTGGATCTGCTGCACCCGATGTACCGTCTGACGGCGGCTTATGGCCACTTTGGCCGCGAGCCGTTCGAGCACAGCTACAGCTGGGTAGACGACAAAGGCGAAACGCACACCGAGACGTTTACAGCCTTCCCGTGGGAAAAAACTGACAAAGCAGACGCGCTGCGTCAGGCCGCTGGCCTATAAGCTTCCCGTAAGCGCAATGAGCGTCATGGGTTAGCGAAAAGCGCCCCTTGGTTCACGCCAGGGGGCGCTTTTTTTATGGGTCGAAACCGGCTCCGAGAGTGGCTTTCTGCGCATTGCATCTCTGTCAGTTTCATATAAGTTAATTTTAATAAGGGCTGAAAAATTTCCCGTTTACCACGTGAGGATGCGTATGTCGGGTCGGCGAATAACAGGAATGGCGAACCTAGCGGCAGCCTGGTTAATAAGTGTCACTTTTTCCGCACAGGCAGACACCTGCCCCGACTGGCCCGCCGAGCGGCTGGCGCTGGAAACCCAGGCGCTAGCCGAACATATCGAAGTATGGGACCGCGCCTACCATGATAACGGCGAATCGCTGATTGCCGATGAGCTGTACGACCAAGCGCTGGCACGGTTGGAAAACTGGCAAGCGTGTTTGGATTCACCAACTCCCCACCAGCCGCTTACCCGAGTGACCAGCAGCGACGGTACCCGCACCCATCCGGCCGCCCAAACGGGGCTCACTAAAGCCGATGAGGACGGCATTCGACGCTTTACTAGCCGCCGTGACGATCTATGGATTCAGCCCAAGGTGGATGGTGTGGCGGTGACGCTGCGTTACCAGGGCGGGGAACTCGTCGAGGCGGTTAGCCGTGGAGACGGCGAGCGGGGGCAGGATTGGACGGCGCGGGTTCAGCAACTGCCCGGTGTGCCCGTTACGCTTCCTGAGCCCGTCTCGGCGGTGCTGCAGGGCGAGCTTTACTGGCGTCTGGATAATCACGTGCAGGCACGCCAGCCAGATTCGGGTGCCCGAAGTGCCGTGGCCGGTGCCATGGCTCAGCGCGAGCCGAGCCAAGAGACGCTGAACCGCATCGGTTTATTCGTATGGGACTGGCCGGATGGCCCGACGCAGATGACCGAACGGCTGGCGCAACTGACGGCGCTGGGGTTCGAGACGGCCGATTACACCCATCCGATCAGCGGCCAGGAGGCGGCCGCCGAGTGGCGCGAGCGGTGGTTTAACGGCCCGCTGCCGTTTGCCACCGACGGCGTGGTGTTAAAACAGGCTGAGCGCCCCGGCGTGCGCAACTGGTCGTCATCGCCCCCTGAGTGGGCGGTGGCCTGGAAGTATCCGTCTCAGCAGGCGCTAGCCCAGGTGCGCGGGGTCGAGTTTCGGGTGGGGCGAACCGGACGCGTAACGCCGCTGCTGTGGCTCTACCCGGTGACTCTGGAAGGGCGGCGCATCAGCCGCGTGTCGCTGGGTTCATTGGAGCGCTGGCAGGAGTGGGACGTGCGCCCTGGGGACCACGTGGCGGTGACGCTGGCGGGCCTGACGATTCCTCGGGTAGACAGCGTGGTGTGGCAAACCCGTGAAAGAGCCGCCCTAAGCGCCCCACCGCCCGGGCGCTACCATCTGTTGAGCTGCTTTACGCTAACGCCCGAGCGAACATCAGAATGCAGCGCCCAATTGCTGGCCCGCTTAACCTATCTCAGCGAGCAGCTGGGCATGCGAGGGATTGGCGAAGGCACTTGGCAGGCACTGATGGAGGCCGGTGTGGTCACGGAACTATTGGGTTGGTTGGCACTAACCCCAGAGCAGCTACAGCAAGCCCACGGTATTGGCGCGACCACCGCCGCAGCGCTGATGGCGCAATTCAATGCGGCGCGCCAAGCGCCGTATGCAACATGGCTGAAGGCGCTGGGGATGCCGCCAGGAGGCGATGCCCGGCTAGGTGATTGGTACACCCTCGCGGGTTACTCCCGAACCGACTGGCAAGCCGTGCCCGGCGTTGGCCCGGTGCGAAGCGAGGCGCTCGTTGCCTTCTTTAGTCACCCGGACGTAGAGCGTATGGCCCGCCAACTGCAGCAGGCGGGCGTCGATGGGTTTTAACCGAGCCCGGTGAGCCGCAGCATCAGCCCCAGGTAAAGCGGGATCAACAGCGGTGCCAGCAGCGTAGTGGTGAGTACCGCTAAAGCACCTTTCTGCGGCTGAATGCCCAACTCCATGGCCACCACGACGACGTTAGAGGCCATGGGCACCACGCCCAATAGCAGCAGCGCCATCGCCAGCTCTGGTGCCAGCGGCGTGAACTGCTGGAGCACCAGCACCGCCCCCAGCATCACCAGCGGCCAGAGCAAATAGCGCAGGCCCACGCAGGTCGCCACAAAGCGCGTATCCCACGCGGCGAGGGTGACCTGGCTTAACGTCATGCCAATGATCATCATGCCCAGCAGGGTATAGGTGGCGGGAAAGACCGCTAATGAACTCATCAGTGATTCCGGCAGCGTGGCGTTGAGCGCGTTTAGCAGCAGCGCTAAGAGAAACGCATAGACCAGCGGCAGACGAATAATCTTGGCCAAGCTCTGGCGTACCGAGAAGTGGCCCCGGGCGCTCAAATAAAACCCCACCGTGAACTCGTATAAATTGATGCCCAGCATGCAGAAGAGATACAGCGTCACCCCTTCCGGCGGTAGCAGAATCAGCGCGACGGGCAGCCCAAAGTAGCCGGTATTACCGGTGCCAGAAGAGAACGCCAGCAGCGCGCCTTCCTGCGGGCCAAAGCGGTGTTGGGTAACCCAGCGCACGGCCAGTGCCATGGCGCTGACCAACAGAAACATCGCCAGGGTGAGCACCAAATACTCGGCGGTGGGGCCGCCATTCATCAGCGCACGAAAAATTGTCAGCGGCGCAATCAAATACACCAGCAGCGTGGCAATCGGGCGCGGGTCGATGTTGAGCCGCTGGGCGGCAATAAAGCCGAGCCCCACATACCCTAACAGCATAAGCAGCGGGCCCATTAAAGCGCTGGGTGCTAAGTCCATATCTCCTCCTTGATAGACGCGGTGGTGCCAACATGAGCCGAATTGAAGGTCGACCGTGGAATCTTTCATTAGCCGCTGCGCGGCGAAGCAGCGAGAATACCCTAAATAATGATCACGTTACCGCACTGCGAGGACAAACCATGAGCAGCCAAGAGCATCCGTTAGGTATTAGCTTTGAATTCTTTCCGCCCAACACCGATGCAGGTCGGGAGAAGCTAATTCACGTGCGTGATGAGCTGGCCGCTCGTAACCCGCGTTTCTTCTCGGTCACCTACGGCGCGGGTGGCTCCACTCAGGCGCGCACTCGGGATATCGTGCGCACCGTTAGCCAAAGTGGCATCACCACGGCGCCGCACCTCTCCTGCATCGGCAGCGAAAAGGCTCAGCTGCGCGACTTACTGGCGCAGTACCGGGAAGAGGGCGTCGATAGCCTAGTGGCCCTGCGCGGTGACATGCCCTCCGGGATGGCCAGTATCGGAGAGCTGCGCTACGCCAATGAATTGGTAGAGTTCATTCGTGACGAGACGGGCGACCACTTTGACATCGCGGTCGCGGCGTATCCGGAATCTCATCCACAGGCCCCCAGCCTCGATAAGGATGTGGAAAACTTTGCCCGCAAGATGAATGCGGGTGCCAACATGGCGATTACCCAGTACTTCTTTACCGCCGATGCCTACTTCCACTTCGTTGATAAAGCGCGTGCGCTGGGCGTCGAGCAGCCGATCATTCCCGGCATCATGCCGATCACCAACTACACCAAGCTGGCGCGGTTTTCCGATGCCTGCGGCGCGGAAATTCCCCGCTGGATTCGCAAGCAGTTAGAAGCCTACGGCGATGACAGCGACGCCATTGCCGCCTTTGGTACCGATGTAGTGACTCGCCTGTGTGAACGCCTGCTGGACGGCGGCGCGCCGGGCCTGCACTTCTACACGCTGAATCAGGCGACCCCAGTGTTGAAGGTGGTGGATAATCTGAGCTAACGCTGTCGCCTGATGATGATACCGGCCTGCATCTTTGATGCGGGCCGGTTTTTTTATGGTAGTTCTAAAGGTACGAAAAAAAGCCGGAACCTCTCGGTTCCGGCTAGTGCATAGCTTGGCTCTAGTAACGTAACGGTTTACGCAGTGCTTGCCGTTGCCTTGCCTTTGCCACCATGCTGCTTGCGCTGCATGATAAACAGCACCGTACCAATCGCTAAGCCCGCGATGTCGGTGTAGATGCCGCCGTAGATCAAGAACATGGCACCGACCAGCATCACTAAGCGTTGGGGTAAGTTCACCGGACCGAAGAACCACTTCTGAACCATGCCCGAGAGCAACACAATGCCTAGCGTGGCAGTGAGGCCAACGCGCAGGATCTGCATGGCGGAGCCTTCCATCAGCATCGCCGGGCTGTAGAAGAACATAAACGGCACGATAAACGCCGCCAAGCCAATCTTGAACGACGCCACCGAGGTGCCCATGGGGTTGTCCCCAGAGATACCGGCCGCCGCATAAGATGCCAAAGCCACTGGGGGGGTAATCGCAGAGACCACCGCGAAGTAGAACACGAAGAAGTGCGCTGTTAGCGGTGCAATACCGATATTGATCAAGCCTGGGGCCACCACAGAGGCCGCCACCGCGTATGCCGCTGTGGTGGGCATGCCCATCCCCAGCATGATGCTGATCAGCATCGCAAAGAACAGCGCCAACAGCTGGCTAACGCCCGCCAAGCCCAGCAGCAGCGAAGAGAAACGAGCACCTACACCGGTCAGCGAGATAACGCCGACAATCAAACCTGCACAGGCACAGACGGCGATAATCTGAATCGACATGGTACCGGCAAGCTGAAGCGCTCTCAGAATCGCACGAAGGCCCATTTTGTTAGGGGAGAGCCAGCTCACTACCGCCGCAGAGGCAGTGGCCAGGGTACCGGCACGAATGACCGAGTAACCCATGAACAGCGCCACGATCAAAATGATGATCGGCGCGAACAGGTAGACTTGCTTCACTAGCTTGGAGAACAGCGGAATCTCATCTTTGCGCATGCCGCGCATGCCTTTACGGGCGGCTTCAAAGTCGACCATAAAGTAGATAGAAGCAAAGTAGAGAATGGCGGGGATAATCGCAGCAATAGCGATCTCGGTATAAGGAATACCGGTCACTTCTGCCATGATGAATGCGCCTGCGCCCATGATCGGCGGCATAATTTGGCCACCGGTAGACGCGGCAGCTTCAATTGCGCCTGCGCTACGGGCCGGGTAGCCCACTTTCTTCATCAGCGGAATGGTCAAAGAGCCTGTCGATACCACATTACCGGCAGACGTACCGTTAATCATCCCCATCAGGCCAGAAGCGAAGATAGCGACTTTCGCGGGGCCGCCGCGAGCACGACCTGCCGCGGCAAAGGCGAAGTTGACGAAGTAGTCGCCCACTTTAGACGCCTGCAAGAAGGCGGCAAAAATGATGAACAGAATAATATAGGTGGACGAGACCGCCGTGGTCGGGCCTAGTATGCCCGCATCGGTATAGACCTGGCTAAAGAAGCGCTGGACCGATAGACCAGGGTAGCCCAGGAAACCAGGTAAATAGGGGCCTGCAAAGACGTAGGTCAGAAACACGGCTGAAATGACGACCAGCGCCAAACCTGCCACACGGCGAGTCAGTTCGAGAATCAGCAGCGAGCCCGCGATGGCGGCCCAAGAGATACCGGGAGGCGCAAATGAGGTGCCGGTGGACATCCGCATGCTGGTGTTAAATGCCATTAGCAGGTAGCCAGCGCTGGCCAAAGCACACACCATTAACACTAAGTCGGCGGGATTAAGGCGGTGGCGTGCCTGACGATAGAACCAAGACAGCACAATCGCGCCTGCTGTGGTGGCCATCAGTGGGTAGCCAAAGTGCAGCGTCTCCACGGCCGGGTCGATGCGCATTGCACCGCCGTTGATGGCCTGCTGCATCAAGAATACTTGCACCAGCGAGTAAACCGCAGGAACCAGCAGCGCATAGCTCACCCATTTCAGCCAAGCAGGGGAGGCCTGCTGGTCATCTTCAGCAAAGCGGGCACCGGCAAACAGCCCGTAACCCAAAATTAATGCACCGGCGATGTGTACGATACGGAACGACCAGGTTTCCATGGGGTACACGTTGAGTGAAAACAGGTGGAAACCTGAATAGGCAATCGCCAGTGCTGCAAATAATAGGAACTGCCAGCCAACGAACAGGCGGCGGTTGGGCTCAACAACTTCTTCATCGACGCCATCAGCAATCGATTCTGGCGTTGATGAAGCAGCTAAGGCGTCATCCTTGAGGCCGTTGGGGTCTTGGTTGGTATTGTGACTCATCAGAGGTCACCCTCACAGCAAAAGCAGAGAAAGGGGGCAAGAGCAAACGCTGCCCCGCCCGACAGGGTCGGCAGCGGGGCAGCGCGATGGTGCGTGGAGCTTACTTGATCATGTCGTCAGAGATATCGTAACCGTTCTCTTCGTACCAGCGTGCTGCGCCTGGGTGGAAAGGCAGTACCGTGTTGTGCACGATGTTTTCCGGAATGCTGGTTTCAGCACTGCGGTGTACGTCGCGCATCCGATCATTGTTTTCCATCGTGGCTTTCGTGACTTCATAGATGAAGTCTTCCGGCAGGTCGCAACCGGCAATGGCGAAGTTCCACATGGAAACGGCGCGAGCATCCTCTTCCAGCGTGGTGTAAGTGCTGGCGGGGATGGTGAACTCAGCGACCGGGAAGGCGTCTAGCACAGTCGCCAGCTCTTCTTCGGTAAACTCAATAATGTTCACGTCGGTTTGGACTTCCAGCTGGCTAACTGCCGGAATCGGGATGCCCGCAGCGAAGGCGACAACGTCCAGCAGGCCGTCCTGAAGCTGGCCGCCCAGGTCAGACCAGCCGCCATTACGGCGGTCGAAGTTTACGCCCAGGGTTTCCAGCATGGCCGGGAAGTAGGTGTCAGAGGTAGACGCCGCCGGGCCGAAACCGATGCGCGCACCGTCGGGGATGTCGGAAATAGATTCAATACCGGAGCTAGAGAGCGCGGCGATAGAGAACGGGGTTTCATACATCGGGAACAGCGCGCAAACGTTGTCCATGACTAGGCCAGGTGCCAGCGGGCTTTCGCCTTTGATGGCATCAGACGCCGGACCCATAGTGGTTAGGCCAAACGCCATATCGCCACTATGTACTAGCGCCAGGTTTTGGGTAGGGCCACCAGTCACTTCGCCGCCGCCTGAAACACCGAGCTCATCGGCGATGAAGTTTGCCCAGCCAGAGCCATAAACGAAGTAGGTGCCGCCTTGACTTGCCGTACCAACAGTAAAGTTAGTGGGCCATTCAGAGCGGTCCGCATGGGCAGTGCCTGCAGCAAGTAACGCGCTGCCTGCGAGCAGAGCGACAGTTTTGGGCATCGTATTGCGCATGGCGAGATTTCCTAAGCTGTTATTGGGATTATCGTCTGGCGCGTGTGGGACACCGCCAGTGCTTTATCATTAAGCAGCTTATATAGAGCGATACTTGTGCCACATATACGATTTAATATAGAAATCAATGCATTAAAAATTTTCTCTTCAACTTTGGTTGAAAAGCAAAAGCCATTAAGTGTCTGGCTTTGCGCACGCTCTAGATAGGGTGGTGTGCGGTTTTTCACACACTTTTCAAAGGGGGCACCTAGCGATGCAGCCGCTGCACCGCTAGCGAGGGGCGTTATTTGTTTTTACCTGGGTCAAGAATGCGAACCGGCTGCACATCCTGGATTTTTTGCTCATCACGCACCTGATTCACTCGTGTAGTGAGCTCGGGGGTCGCTTCGTCTTCAATGGGCAGCTGTTCGAAGAAATCACAGCTCACGCATTCACGGTAGCGGATGCCGTGCTGCTCCCACGCACGAATGCGGTCCATGGCGGCACAGCGGGGGCAGGTCACGCCTGCAATAAAACGCTTAATACTCGACATACATACACTCCCAACGTGCGGCGGCAACGCCGCCGCACCGGATAAAAATAGCCAGCTTAGGCGGCGCGAATACCGCTATGGCGCAGCAGCGGTTCGACGCTAGGTTCGCGGCCTCGGAAGGCACGGAATAGCTCGGCGGCATCCCGCGCACCGCCTTGCTCCAGAATTTCCTCGCGGAAGCGCTGGCCAGTGTCTGGGTCAAAAATCCCGGCTTCTTCAAAGGCGCTCCAGGCATCGGCAGAGAGCACTTCCGCCCACTTATAGCTGTAGTAGCCAGCGGCGTAGCCGCCTGCAAAGATGTGGCTGAAACTATTTTGGAAGCGGTTGAAGTCGACCACGGGAACGACAGAGGTTTGGCGACGCACGTCGTCGAGCAGCGTCTGAACATCGCTGGCCGAAGGCGCTTCCAGCTCGTGATGGAGGCGTAGGTCGAACAGAGAAAACTCGATCTGACGCACCATGCCCATGGCGGACTGGAAGTTTTTCGCCGCTTGCAGGCGCTCGAACAGAACGTCCGGCAGCGGTTCGCCGGTGTCTACGTGTTTAGCTAGCAGGTCGAGACCTTCCCGCTCCCAGCAGTAGTTCTCCATAAACTGGCTGGGCAGCTCAACCGCATCCCAGGCCACGCCGTTGATGCCTGACACGTCGGCCACGTCTTGCTTGGTCAGCATATGGTGCAAACCATGGCCAAACTCGTGGAACAGCGTGGTCACTTCGTCATGGGTCAGCAGCGCAGGTTTACCGCCTACTGGCGCGGTGAAGTTGCAGGTCAAGAAGGCCACTGGGAGCTGCACGCCGTTCTCGGTTTTACGGCGTACCCGGCAGTCAGCCATCCACGCACCGCCCCGTTTGCCTTCGCGGGCGTAGAGATCCAGATAGAACCCAGCAATCGGTTTGCCCTGTTCGGTAATACGGAAGAAGCGCACGTCGTCGTGATAGCTCGGAGCGCTGCTGTCTTCTTTTACCTGAACGTTGTAAAGGCGCTCGACGACTTGGAACAAGCCATCCACGACCCGCGGCGCGGGGAAGTAGGGGCGCAGTTGCTCTTGGGAAATAGCGTAGCGTGCTTCGCGCAGTTTCTCGCTGACGTAGGCGACATCCCAGGGGTTGAGCGTCTCGATGCCTAGCTCGTCACGGGCGTAGGCGCTGAGTTCGGCAAACTCCTCCTGCGCTTGCGGCTTGGCGCGGCGGGCGAGGTCTTCCAAAAAGTCCAGCACCTGCGCGGGGGAGTCTGCCATTTTGGTAGTTAGCGAGTAGTCGGCGTAGGTGTCGAAGCCCAGCAACCGCGCCAGTTCCTGACGCAGGGCCAGAATCTCTTCCAAAATGGGGGCGTTGTCGAACTTGCCCGCGTTGGGGCCCTGGTCGGAGGCGCGGGTCACGAAGGCGGTATACACTTCTTCGCGCAGCTCGCGGCTGTCGGCGTAGCTGACGATGGGGAAGAAACTGGGGAAATCCAGCGTAATGCGGTAGCCATCAACGCCTTTAGCGTCTGCCAGGGCTTTAAGAGTTTCCAGAGCGCTCTCAGGAACGCCCGCCAGCGCGTCGCGATCCTGAATGTCTTTATGCCACGCCTGGGTGGCGTCCAGAACGTTGTTGGAGAACTGGTTAGAAAGCGTAGAGAGGCGGGACTGAATCTCGCCGTAGCGTGCCTTCTTATCCGCCGGTAGGTCGACCCCGGCCAGTCGGAAATCGCGCAGGGCATTATCCACCGTGCGTTGCTGGGCAATTGTTAGCGTTGCCCAGCTCTCGCTCTCTTTCAGCGCCTGCCAGCCCTTAAATAGCCCTTCGTGCTGACCGACCCAGGTGCCAAACGCAGAGAGTTTTTCCAAGCAGGCTTGGTAAGCATCGCGCAGCTCTGGGGTATTCATGGTGCCGTTGAGGTGCGACACCGGCGACCAAGCTTGGGAAAGACGGTCATTCACTGCTTCCAGCGGTGCGGCAAAGTTGTCCCACGTTGGGGAGGTGGCAGCGGCCTGTTGGGCGAGGCGATCAATCGCCTCGCGGCTCTCATCGAGCAGCGTTTCCACGGCGGGTACCACGTGGTCGGCACGAATGTCGGCGAAAGGGGGAAGCTCGTGGCTCTCTAGCAACGGGTTGCGGGACATAAGCACCTCGGTAGCAATCAAGTTAGGGGCGCACAAAACGTGCGCTGATGATGACACAGTGCGGGCAGTGAGGCGTTGTTTCAATGCTTGACCCGCTGCAAGCGTTTGGCCTGGGGGCAGGCGCCTGCTAGTCTTGCCGCCTTTCCATATCCGTAATCTGCAAGTGTCACCAATCAAGTGCCACCCATGGCAGGAGCAAGTAATGAGTGAAACGCTAGAGCGCTGGGGGTCGAAACGGGCCTTTATCTTGGCGGTAACAGGTGCTGCGGTTGGGCTGGGTAATATTTGGCGCTTTCCCTATGTGGCAGGAGAGAACGGCGGTGCTGCTTTCCTGTTGATTTACGTAGCGTTCGTGCTGCTGTTAGGCATTCCCGTGATGATGGCGGAAATCCTGATTGGGCGTGCCGGGCGGCGCGGGCCGATGCAGGCGCTGGGGGTGCTGGCGTCAGAAGCCGGGGCTTCACGGCACTGGCGCTGGCTGGGGCTCTTCGGCGCGTTCACCGTGTTCTGTATTTTGTCGTTTTACTCGGTGGTCTCCGGCTGGTCGATTGAGTTTTTAGTGGCCTCGGTGAATGGCAACTTTAACGGTGCCAGCGCAGCTGAGATCGGCGCAGGGTTCGAAGCGTTTCTGGCGAATCCTGGGCTGCTGATCTTCAACCACTCGCTGTTCCTCTTCATGACCATGACGGTGGTAGCAGCCGGGGTGGCCAAAGGGCTCGAGCGGCTCAATAACCTGCTGATGCCGCTGCTATACGGTTTGCTGCTGCTATTAGCCATTTACGCCACGACCACGTCGGGCTTTGGTACCGCGCTGTCGTGGCTCTTTTTGCCCTCTTTTGAAGACGTGACGGCAGAAGTCGTTCTGCACGCCATGGGGCATGCGTTCTTTACGCTGGCGGTGGGGGCATGTGCCTTGATGGCTTATGGGGCTTATATGCCCGATGAGCAGAGCCTGCCGAAGGCGGCCTTTGCCGTGGCGGTGCTGGATATTAGCGTGGCGCTGCTGGCGGGCATTGCGATTTTCTCGGTGGTGTTTGCTCAGGGCATGGACCCCGCCGATGGACCAGGGCTGATGTTCGTGACGCTGCCCATCGCGTTTTCCGAGTTGCCCTGGGGCTCGTTCTGGCTCAGCGTATTTTTCCTGCTGCTGCTGCTGGCCACCTGGACCTCGGCGATCAACCTTGCCGAGCCGATGGTGGCCACGTTGCAGGGGCTGGGCTGGCGGCGCAGTATCTCGACCGCCGTGGTGGCGATCAGTGTCTGGCTTCTGGGCCTACTATCGGCATTCTCGTTCTCGACGCTGGCCGAGTTTAGGCCGCTGTTCGGGCGTAACGTGTTCGAACTGGTAAGCAGTATTCCGCCCGATATTTTCCTGCCCTTGGGTGGTTTGCTGATTGCTACCTTTGCCGCTTGGGTGATGCCGCAAGCGCTGGTCGTGAAAGCGCTGGGCGTGGGCGATGGTGGCTATGTCATGTGGCGCAATATTGTTCGCTGGGTCTCGATTCCACTGACGTTTATTGTTCTACTCGGTGGGTTGCTATAGTGCTGTCATCCCGCGTCGTCACGAAACGCGAATGCTTTAGAGGAGTGTGCCATGAGCAGTGCCCTAAGGACGTATCAAGGAGTCTCGCCGCAGTTGGGTGAGCGTGTCTACATCGATCCCGCCAGCGTGGTGATTGGCAATGTCACGCTCGGCGATGACTGCTCGGTATGGCCGATGACGGTGATTCGCGGCGATATGCACCGCATCACCATTGGCGCGCGCACCAGCGTTCAAGATGGCAGCGTGCTGCACATTACCCACGCCAGTGATTTCAATCCTGATGGTTTCCCGCTCACGATTGGCGACGATGTGACCATTGGCCACAAGGCAATTTTGCACGGTTGCACCCTGGGCAGCCGCATTCTGGTGGGAATGGGCGCCATCGTGATGGATGGTGCAGTGGTTGAAGATGAGGTGATTATTGCTGCTGGCGCGGTAGTGACACCGGGCAAACGATTGGAGAGCGGTTACGTTTATGCCGGTAACCCTGCGAAGGCGCTGCGCCCGCTCAAGGAGAAAGAGCGGGCTTTCTTCCCCTATACCGCAGGCAATTACGTTAAGTTAAAAGATCAGTTCCTTGATGAGGCTGACAAAGAGCGCTAAGCGGTTGCCTTGCCACTCTTTTTTCTAACCTAGCCATGTTGCGCGCACTGAAAATCTGGTAATTTATCCAGTTTTCCAGGGTGCCGCGACATGGCTAATTTTCGCACGCATATTACGGTAGCAGCAGCGGGCGGCACGCTAATGGCTTACGTTGGCTGGCAGGCGCAGTGGTGGGTAGCTCCACAAGCCCTGCTAGTCATTGCCCTGGTGGCCTTTGGCGGTATTCTCCCCGATATTGATGCTGACCGTTCTCGCTCTATCCGGCTGATTTTTAATATTTTATCAGTGCCTTCGCTGGTGCTGGGTGTGCTGTTGCTGCAGCCGTGGTTAACACCTGGGCTACTGCTGGTGGCGTGTGGTGGCATCTATTTTTCAGTGCGCTATTTAGCGTCCGTACTGTTTTCGCGCTTGACTGTTCATCGGGGGATTTGGCATTCACTCATGGCGGCAGGGCTGTGTGCGTTGGCTACGGCTGCGCTAAGCTTTCACTTGCTTGCCCAGCCTGCCTGGCTGGCGTGGAGCCACGGGGCTGCAGTACTGTTTGGGTTTATTATTCACTTGAGTTTGGATGAACTGTTTAGCGTCGACCTCGAAGGGGCGCGCTTAAAGCGCTCTTTCGGTACTGCGCTAAAGCTTGGCGATAGCCGCCGTCCACTTTCCAACCTATTAATGTTGATCACCATGCTTATCTTGGTGCCCTGGGTGCCGCCTTGGGGAGTGCTGGTTGAGCTATTTCATCAGGGTTCGCTGCTGTGGCGATAGTCGCCAGCGCTTAAACCGTGCTTTTTGAGCTTGTCATAAAACGTTTTGCGGGGGATTCCTAAATGGTGGCAAACATCCGTCACTCGTCCTTGATGGCGCGCTAGCGACTGACTGATCAAGCTCTTTTCAAACAGCTCTACTTGGCGGGGTAGCGTTAGCTCTTGAGTGTCGGCAGCGACACCCTCCAGCAGGGCATCAAGACGGTAGTCAAACGCGGCTCCCAGCAGTACATAGCGCTCGGCTAGGTTACGCAGTTCACGCACATTTCCCGGCCAGTCGTGGGCCAGGAGGGTGGCAATGGCGTGGCTATCTAGAGTGGGCGCTTCAAGCCCGCTGCGATTCGCCGCCACCACGGCAAAGTGTTGGAACAGTAAGGGAATGTCTTCTCTTCGCTCGCGAAGTGCTGGCAGCGGTAGGGTGACTACGTTTAGCCGGTAGTAGAGATCTTCGCGAAAGCGCCCCTCTTCGGCGGCGACTTTGAGGTCGACTTTGGTGGCGGCAATCACACGGATATTGAGCGGAACAGCTTCGTTGGCGCCTAACCGTTCTACGCTACGCTCCTGAAGCACTCGCAGCAATTTCACCTGAAGTGCCAAGGGCATGGACTCAATCTCATCTAAAAAGACGGTGCCGCCGTTAGCGTGCTCAAATTTACCAATTCGCCGCTCTACCGCCCCTGTGAAGGCGCCTTTCTCATGGCCGAACAGCTCGGACTCGATGGTGTTTTCCGGCACCGCGCCGCAGTTGATGGCCATAAACGGACTGTTACGTCGGGCGCTGCGCTCGTGAATCGCTCTGGCAACCAAGTCTTTGCCGGTGCCCGTTTCGCCAAACAGCAGCACGTCGGCTTCCACTTGGCTGATGCGTTGAATCATCGCGGCAAGCCTTGAGATTACTGGCGTTCGCCCAACCAAGCGCGGGCCCAGTGCGGCTTGTTGCACCTCTAGCTCGGCCTTCAAGCGCAGGTTCTCAAGGCTTAGCTGGCGCTTTTCGATGCCACGTCTCACCACATCCAGCAGCTGGTCGCCCGCGAAAGGCTTTTCTAGAAAGTCCCAGGCGCCTGCACGCATGGCTTCTACGGCAGTCGAAATGTCGCCGTGACCGGTAATCAGAATAATCGGCAGCGTGGCGTCGCGGCTATGTAGCTCATGCAGCAGCGCCATGCCGTCCATCCCAGGCATGCGAATATCACTCACAATGACACCAGGAAAGTCATTCGGCAGCGCGGCAAGCGCCTGTTCGGCCGATTCGAAGCAGTGGGGCGTATAGCCCGCAAGTTCTAGCGTTTGGCTGGCGGTGATACGCAGATGCGGTTCGTCGTCGATCACCATGACCGGCAGCGTCGACGGCTCATGCATGGGGTTGATTCTCCTGTTTTAGGCGGGCAGTAGAGGGCTCCGGGGCCGTTGAGCGTGGCAAGGTGACTGTGAAACAGGCACCACCCGTAGCGAGATTCGTGGCCTGCAGCTTGCCGCCAAGATCTTCCATAATACGCGAGGAAATAGAGAGTCCTAGCCCTAACCCGCTACCGGGTGCTTTGGTGGTAAAAAAAGGCTCAAAAATATGCCCAAGATGTTGCTTGGTAATGCCGGGGCCGTTGTCAGCGACGCTGATGACCACCTGATCTTTGATCACTTCTGCGCGCAGCGTGAGCACCGGCGAAGGCGTCTCTTTCATCGCCTGCAGTGCATTGCCGATCAGGTTAACCAGTACCTGCTCTAGGCGGACTAAATCAGCGTTTACCCAAAGCGTTGCTTCTGCCCATTGCTGCTCCACCTGAACGCTACCCTCTTTCAGGCGGCTATGAAACAGGCGCAGGGCATACTCGATGCAGGCTTGTACGGAGATGGTCTCCTGCCGCTCGCTGCTTTTGCGAGAGAATTGGCGTAGCTGGGCGCTGATATCGGCCATTCGTTCAGTGAGCTCAACAATCTGCGCTAAATTGGCGTCGGCGCTCTCAATCCGCGATAGCTCAATAAAGCGCCGTGCGTTTTCAGCATAGGCACGAATCGCTGCTAAAGGTTGGTTGAGTTCGTGGTTAATCCCAGCGGCTAATTGCCCAAGCACAGCGAGCTTAGCGGCTTGAATAAGCTCATCTTGGGTTTGGCGTAAGTTGGCCTCTGCTCGCCGCCGTTCTTCAATTTCATCCGAGAGGCGTTGGTTGCTGGCGACTAAGTCGCGGGTACGACGCTCGACGCTGACTTCAAGCTCATCTCGCACGTGGGCTAACGTTTGGCGCTCCCGCTCGGCAAACGCTTCACGTTCCCGGCGTAGTCTCAGGCGTTGCCAGCCAATGCCTCCTGCTAGGGCGATGACGCCGTAGAGTCCTCCCGCCATGAAGGCAGCAATCCACTGGGCGTTCATGACCGGTGTCAGTGGCTTGAGAATATGCATTTGCCAGCCAAACTCAGGAATGGGGCGCGTGAGGCTTAAATAGCGCCCGCCGCTGAGTGGGCCATGGGCAAAGCTCACTAGGTAACTACCGGGCCCGTATGGGGTATTCAATTGAATCCCAGACGGCGTTAGCGGCTCCATGGCATAACGGCGGGTTTCGCGGAGCGCGTCGCGCTGCTCGTCGCTCAGCGGATAGAGAGCGTTCATGCGCAGTTCGGGGTGGCTGGCCATAAAGATGATGTTGTCGCTGTCGGTGACGAACAGCTCGGCGTCTTGCTCTGCCCAGCTCTCTTCCACGTCATCCAATAGTACTTTGACGACGATAACGCCATCCGGTTTGGCATCGGGAGAGGTATCATCCAACCAAACCGGTGAGGAAAAGTAGTAGCCGCGCTCAAGTGACTGAATGCCTAAGCCAAAAAAGCGCCCTTGGCCACCCGCGATGGCATCGGAGTAGTAGCTGCGAAACGCGTAGTTCTGACCAATGAAAGTGTTGGGGCGATGCCAGTTGCTAGCCGCGATGGTGTCGGCATCGCGATCAAGCAGGTAGACGTCCGAGACGCCTGAAGTGAAACGAAAACGATCCAGCAGCAGGTTGAGCGGCATAGGGTCTTGGCTATCCGGAGAGGCAAGAAAGCGCTGAATACCCTCTCGGGTGGCGAGCATTTGCGGCAGGTAGTCGTAACGCAGCAGGTAGCCGTTCAAGTTGGCCGCGGAGAGGCGTAGCTCGTTCTCGGCATCATCCTGAAGATTCGAAAGTGCCTGTTCACGAGCGAACTGAGCCGCCTGCCACATAAACAGCAGTAGCCCAACGGGAATGGCGATAAGCCATAGCAGACGCCAGCGCCACTCGGTGCTGCTGACGTGACTACTCATGCGGGACTATTAGTGGCTTGGGCACGACGTAGAGCGCGCTGAGCGCGAGTTTCGGCTCTAGCCATCTCAAGCAGCCCTTCTTCTACATACACTAAGTGCTCGTGGGCGCGGGTTCGAGCATCTTCAGCGCGGCCCTCTAAAATGGCATCCAGCAAGGCACGATGCTGTTTCATTAGCTGGGTACGCGAGTCGGGTTTGGCGAACAGGTGGGCCAAGTTATCCACGATGCTCTGTTCCAGCAGATGAAAAATGCCGCGGATCGTGTGAAGCAGCAGAACGTTATGGGCAGCCTCCGCAATAGCTAGGTGAAAAGCCGCATCTAGCTTAGCCTCTTGAGCCGGGTCAGCCCCCACAAAGCCACCATCAAGCTCTTCAAAGCGCTGAATCAAGACAGCTTTATCTGCAGGCGTCGAGCGTAGCGCGGCATAGTAAGCAGAAATACCCTCCATGGCGTCGCGAAACTCAAGCAGATCGAGATGAAATTCATTGTGGCGCGACATCATCTCTAATAGCGGATCCGTGTAACCATTGTTCAGCGTTTCATTAACAAATGTGCCACCACCCTGGCGGCTAGTGAGCAAGCCGCGAGCCGCAAGCTTTTGAATTGCTTCTCGAAGTGAGGGCCGAGATATCCCAAAACGTTCAGCGAGTTCACGCTCGGGTGGCAAGCGCTGGCCCGGCTTCAGGCTGCCTTCCAGGATCATGGCTTCAAGGCGTTCAGTAATCACATCGGCTAAGCGCTGTTGGCGGAGCGGTGGGTAAGTCATTGGTGAGGGCCCCTATAATTGGTAAGACCAATAGTAGGGGCTTCAATGATTTGTCTCAATAGTAAAAAACTAACAAATGGATGGCTAACGGTACTGTTTATGCGGTTTGAAACTAAAGTATATAGCTGAAAAGCGCTATAGAGCGTGATGCCGGTTTGACACAGCGATAACCTCTCACTAATGTTGAGTCTGATTTTTTGTAAATTGGTAAAACCAATTTTAATCTGAGGCGCTTAACACCAACGCTTCGATGACCGTTTGTAGATAGTACTTATAAATAGTGCATCTATTTATTGCATAGGGCCTGCCATGATCATTTCAGCACCGACGGACTACCGCCAAGCTGCCAAGCGCCGTATCCCTCCCTTTCTTTTTCATTATGCTGACGGTGGGTCATACGCAGAGCATACGCTGAACCGAAATGTTGAGGATCTCGCAGGTATCGCATTGCGGCAGCGTGTGCTAAAGGATATGTCGTCGCTATCACTCGAAACCGAGCTGTTTGGCGAAAAAATGGCGATGCCTCTTGCGCTGGCGCCGGTGGGCTTGACGGGGATGTATGCAAGGCGTGGTGAAGTGCAGGCAGCCCGGGCGGCCACCAAAAAAGGCATACCGTTCACGCTCTCGACAGTATCGGTGTGCCCTATTGCGGAAGTAGCCGCGGCAGTTGACCGCCCCATCTGGTTTCAACTTTACGTGCTAAAAGATCGCGGCTTTATGAAGCATGTGCTGGAGCGTGCTAAGGCCGCAGGCGTGAAGACACTGGTTTTTACGGTTGATATGCCGGTTCCAGGAGCGCGTTATCGTGATGCGCATTCAGGCATGAGCGGTAAAAGCGGACCCATGAGGCGAATGCTGCAAGCCGCGCTGCATCCTTTATGGGCCTGGGACGTGGGGGTTCATGGTCGTCCACATGATCTAGGTAATGTGTCTGATTATCGTGGTAAGCCTACAGAGCTTGAGGACTATATAGCTTGGCTAGGTGACAACTTTGATCCCTCTATCTCTTGGAAAGATCTGGATTGGATTCGTGAGCAGTGGGATGGCCCGATGATCATTAAGGGGATTCTCGACGCTGAAGATGCGCGTGATGCAGTGCGTTTCGGCGCAGACGGTATTGTGGTTTCGAACCATGGCGGTCGTCAGCTAGATGGTGTTCCCTCTACTGCGCGTGCCCTTCCTGCTATTGCGGATGCAGTTAAAGGCGACCTGACGATCCTGGCCGATTCCGGGGTGCGCAACGGGTTGGATGTAGTAAGGATGATTGCTATGGGGGCCGATACAGCATTGATTGGCCGTGCCTTCATTTATGCGCTGGCCACTGCTGGGGAAGCGGGTGTCGCCAATTTGCTAGAGCTTTTCGATAAAGAGATGCGGGTTGCGATGACGTTGACAGGCGCGCGAACGATAGCTGACCTTAGCTCCGAATCGTTAGTATCTGGCGCTATAAAAGAACTTGAGCACCCTGTTAGGTAGCCGGTAATCAGCTTGATAGAGCAACGTTGGCATTTTTTTAAAAAAGCTCTTGCCAACCCGGCTGCGAATCCGTAAAGTACGCATCCGCTGCCGGGGACGCCCAGCGTTACCAGCGGTGAAGGAGGTTGAAAAACCTCTGGTTTGTCAGGAGGTTAGAGCCGTCTTGTTGTTGTTTAGATCGCTCGCTTCGCTCGCTTCACTCGCTGAAAACAGCGGTTGACAAACACCAGGAAGTGCGTAGAATACGCTTCCTCGCTGAGGCAACACGGGTCAGGTCATCGAGCCCGTCGCAGCGAACTTAAGAAAGTTGCTCT
>Ga0256829_1000698_pt1 | contig 31354 bp, 36 predicted proteins | sample 131447metaG_FD_185979 | JGI IMG/M metagenome (GOLD analysis project Ga0256829, IMG submission 185979) | Hydrothermal vent microbial communities from Lau Basin, Pacific Ocean - 131-447 | ecosystem: Environmental > Aquatic > Marine > Hydrothermal vents | place: Pacific Ocean: Lau Basin | collected... | reverse complement strand
GCAACTGAATCAAGCCTGCACCACCACCCGCCAAAGACGAGAATGTATTGGCAATCAAAGCGATAGCAAAGAGTAGGGCTTGTTCAAACATGGTTGGATATTGTTGTGAGAGAATAAGAAGTAAAGCTCTTGTCACCTCGAACGAAGTTGAGAGGTCTAAGATTTCTCCACTACGGTCGAAATGACAGGCTTGTTTAATATCGTCATACTCGCGAAGGCGGGTATCCAGTTAGGCAATCAGTTAATAAGTATACTGTCCCCGATTTCCGTTATTCTAAGCAAAGAATATAGATGAAGCAGTTAATGTTAAGTTGTTAGTTTTGCTTTAGATACTATAAACCTCATTATCAGGTGATACATATAAGAGGCCGACATTAAGCTTTATAGCCAGAGCTTGAGATTTTTCCAAGGCGCTTGGGGTCATCCTTTCCTCTTGTTTAGGGGCAGAGTCTATAATTAACATTAAAGGGTACATATCATGCCCTCTAGCTACAACTTCTTCCCTATGAGCCGCAAGCTTTTGAATATCTAGTAAGATTTCTGATGGTTGCAACCTACTTTTTTCTCTTTCTGATGCTTTGACTTCAATTGCAATAAGCATAGAGGATAGCGTTTTACGGTTGTTACGTCGCCGCCAGTCGCCATGAACGGATGACTTAAAGATAACTATATCTGGAATTGGCTCAAACCCACCTTGAAAGTTTTTATGTTTTTTCTTGTCTAAAGTTTGAAAAAGCTTTGATATGGGGCTATCTATCCACATTTTCACATTCATGCCAATTTGCTTTAACGGAACATGTCCTTCTGTTCGCAGTAAATGATAAATCATGGCTTGATAATGTAACTCAGAGCTTAAGACTGAAAGACACTCTGATTTAATTGCAGGCCAAGCTTTTTGAATGGCTTGTTTTGCTGCGTCTAAATTATCCATGTTCACCTCTTTATCTAAGGTATAACAGAGTAAAACTATGTTTATGTCAATGTGGCAATAAAAGCCTGTACTGGTAAAGTCCCGCCACTCTTTTCACATAAGGACATATTCATGAGCACAAAACATACCATTATTTATACCAAAACGGATGAAGCACCCATGCTAGCAACGTATTCATTGCTGCCGATTGTGCAGAAGTTTTGTGCCGCAGCGGATGTAGATGTGCAGAGCAGAGACATATCGCTTGCAGCGCGTATTTTATCGCACTTCCCTGACTATTTAAAAGACGGGCAACAACAAGCTGATGCCTTGGCGGAGCTTGGTGCTTTGGCGAAAATGCCCGAAGCCAATATCATTAAACTACCGAATATCAGTGCATCTGTGCCGCAGTTGCATGCTGCGATTGCCGAGTTACAAGCGAATGGTTATGCCGTACCCAACTTTCCAGAAGAAGCAAATTCTGATGAAGAGCAAGCCATCAAAGCGCGCTATGCCAAAGTGCTTGGTTCTGCGGTGAACCCTGTGCTTAGGGAGGGTAACTCTGACCGCCGAGTAGCGGCTGCTGTGAAACAATATGCCAAAGATAACCCACATCGCATGGGTGAATGGTTTGCGGATTCAAAAACGCATGTATCTCACATGAACGATGGTGATTTTTATGGTTCTGAGCAATCGGTTATCATGGATAAATCGGATACATTGAGCATTGTTTTAGTCACTGAAGACGGCAGTGAAACCGTGCTTAAAGGTGCTTTAGATGTGCAATCGGGCGAAGTGATTGATGCGGCAGTGCTGAGCAAGGCTGCATTAAGAGACTTTTATGCAACGCAAATTGAGGATGCCAAAGAAAAGGGTGTATTGTTATCATTGCACTTGAAAGCAACCATGATGAAAGTGAGTGACCCCATCATGTTTGGGCATGCAGTAGAAGTATATTATAAAGATGTATTTGAGAAATATGCAGATGTATTTGATAAGCTTGGCGTGGACACCAAAAATGGTTTGGGCGATGTTTATGCCAAGATAGCCAGCCTTCCTGAAACAGAAAGAAGCGCCATTGAAGCTGATATTGCGGCGGTGTATGAGCGCAACCCTGAACTTGCTATGGTAGATTCGGATAAAGGGATTACCAATTTACACGTGCCAAGTGATGTCATTATTGATGCATCCATGCCTGCGGCGATTCGTTCATCGGGCAAGATGTGGGGCAAGGATGGCAAGCTGCATGATATGAAAGCCATGATTCCAGACCGTTGTTATGCGGGTATTTATCAGGAAACCATTGCTTTTTGTAAGCAGCATGGCGCTTTTGACCCGAAAACCATGGGTAGCGTTTCTAATGTAGGTTTGATGGCGCAAAAGGCAGAAGAATACGGCTCACACGATAAAACATTTGAGATGCCAGCAGATGGAAGCGTGGAAGTGCGCGATGCAGCAGGCAATGTGTTGATGAAGCATGGTGTGGAAGCGGGCGATATTTGGCGCGCATGTCAGGCGAAAGATGCACCGATTAAAGATTGGGTGAAATTGGCAGTGAATCGTGCGCAAGCGACAGGTAACCCTGCAATTTTTTGGTTAGACCCCAATCGTGCACACGATGCGAACTTGATTAAGAAAGTGAAAACCTATTTGAATGATTTTGATATTTCTGATTTGGATATTCAAATTCAATCGCCTGAAGAAGCTATTCGTATCAGCCTTGCAAGGGTGAAAGAGGGCAAAGATACGATTTCGGTGACAGGCAATGTGTTACGAGATTATTTAACCGATTTATTCCCAATTTTAGAGCTAGGTACCAGCGCAAAAATGCTGTCTATCGTGCCATTGTTGGCAGGTGGTGGCTTGTTTGAAACAGGTGCAGGCGGCTCTGCGCCCAAACATGTGCAACAGTTTACAGCAGAAGGGCATTTAAGATGGGATTCTTTGGGTGAGTTTTTGGCTTTGGCTGTATCGCTTGAAGATTTGGCAGCGAAAACAGGCAATCAGCAAGCAGAAGTGTTGGCAGAAGCTTTGAATGATGCGAACGCTAAGTTCCTTAAAGAAAACAAATCACCATCGCGTAAAGTAGGCGAATTGGACAATCGCGGTAGCCATTTCTACTTGACTATGTATTGGGCGCAAGCTTTGGCTGCGCAAGATGCAGATGCTGATTTGAAAGCGAAGTTTGCACGATTGGCACAAGCTTTGACCGAACAGGAACTTGCTATCGTACAAGAACTAAACGGTGCGCAAGGCAGCCCTGTGGACATGGGCGGCTATTATCAGCCAGACACGGTCAAATTGGATGCAGCGATGCGCCCAAGCGCTATATTTAATAAGGTGCTTGCTACGTTATAATTAGCCTTGTTCAAAGGTGGTTGAGGCCTATGTCATGTCGAGCCTGTCGAGACATCTTGAGATTCCTCCACTTCCCCCAGGGGATACTCTCTTGCTTCGCAATTCACCTAACCGGTCGAAATGACAAGTTGCTGTCACTTTGAGCACAGTCGAGAGGTCTGTGTCATGTTGAGCCTGTCGAGACATCTTGATATTTCTCTACCTAAGTCGGAATAACAGCAGTTAAGTTGTTAGTTTAGTTGCTACTCTCATTTCTAGCATCAATTTTCGCTTGGATAAACTCACCGTGATACACGCCAATCAATCCTGCAACACGGCGGATAAGCTGCTCTTCATAAGGATCAATATGCCCATCAGCCATTGCAACTTGCCAAAGCTCTTTTAGAATATCAATGCGTTCTTCAGTGCTAAACTGTTGATTAATTAATGAGGTAAACTGGTGCAAGTCGGTTGACTTAGATTGCGCTTCACTGGCTTCAGCAATCAATGTTTCCACTGCTTCATGCGATAAATCAAAGCGTTTTTCAATAGCATCAAATATAACTTTGCGCTCGGCACTATCAAGTTTGCCATCAATACGCATAATTTCTATCATCATGGCTGTTACAGCCAATGAAATATCATGTTCTTTGCTTTCTGGCTTCTTTTCTTCTGTAAATAATGCTTTCAGTTTGCTAAACATATTGAATATCCTTTATATTTTTTTGCCAAGTTTACCGATAAACCGTTTGATGTGTACCAATATTGATAGGAATGATTTGTTTATCTTCAATCAAAAATTCAATGGTGATGCGATAGCTTAGATTGATAGATATGGAATAAACGCCATCTAAACGACCACTTAGCTTATGCAACCGCAATGATGGGTGGTAGGGGTTTAGCTCTAATATTTGTAATGTTTTGAGGTATTGTTGTTTGAGTTCGGGATGTTTCTTGGCAAACTTTTTGGTATGTTTGAGGTAGGTTTCTGTAAAGATGAGCTGGTAGCTCATTGTTCAAATACACGCTGCACATGCGCTTCTGCACTTTCTTGGATGACTTTGCCATTCGCCACATCCTGCTTGCATTCAAGCAATGCCGCTTCAAGCTCCATTTCACGCAAATAGTAGTATTGTTCAAGCTTTAACACCACATACTTTTCTTTTCCACGCACCGTAATCATAAGCTCTGGCTGCTCACTTAACCCTTCTTCCAAAGATGTGATACCACGTGTTTTTAATTCATTGGCTGTAATAGTATTCATGATGAACCCCTTTATATCATGATAAATAGTACGATTAACAACACGTTTTAGTCAATAGATAGGTTATTTTTTGTGTTTATATGGTTATTTATTGTTTGGAGAAAGAGCCCTTTATTTTACGGTTTATTATGTGTTTTTTATGAGTTGTAAAGCCTCTTCTACAGCTCTTTTATATGTTCTATGCATATGTTTCTCTTCAATTAAAGTAACAATATTGTGTTCTTTCAGATTTTTAAAAACATCATTATTTGTTCCCGATGTTAAAATAATAACGCCATTATTTTTTAATAAATCAATGACTTCCCGAAAATTATGTAGGGCTGTATTATCCATAAAACTTACATGTCGCATTCTAATAATTAAAATTTTTGCAGAACTTCCATATTTTTGAAGTTCTTGAGCATATTGTTTTGCTGAAGCAAAAAATAGAGGGCCACCTATTTCATATACGGATATAGCATCAGGAAGGTTATCATAATTTTCAATGTCATTAGCATCATCATTTTTAACGAATTGATAATGCTGTATATCCGCCATTCTTTTCATAAGTAGTAATGCTGATAACATAACGCCAGCCTCAATAGCAACGGTTAAATCTACCAAAACAGTTAAAATAAATGTTATAAGTAAAATAATATAATCGTAAGGTGAACCTTTGAGTATAGAAACGAAGTGTTTATATTCACTCATATTAAAGGCAACTACAATTAATATACCAGAAAGTACCGCCATTGGTATGTGTTTTGCGTAATCTATAAAAAACAACATTATAAGTAATAATACAAAAGAGTGTACTATCCCCGCGATGGGTGTTCGCCCACCATTATTGATGTTTGCAGCAGTTCTTGCGATGGCTCCAGTTGCTGGAATACCGCCAAAGAAGGGTGTTATTATATTTGCAATACCTTGTGCAATTAACTCTGTATTTGAACGATGAGAACCACCAATCATCCCATCAGCAACCACGGCTGAAAGTAAAGATTCAACCCCTCCTAAGAGTGCTATTGTTATCGCCGTAGTGAGATAAATATTTATATCATCAAAATTAAATACAGGTAAAATAAAATGTATATCATTGTTAATCGTACCAAAAAAGGTTTCAATAGTTGTCACTTGAATATCAAATACTTGCACAGATACAGTTAGCAACATAATAGCGATAAAGGAACCTGGAATTTTTGTTGTAATCTTTTTAGAGTAGAGTGAGATTAATATAGTGATGATGGTTAAGCCTAAAGCATCATAATTAAGTGAATCAATAGAATTAAAATAGAGCGCCCATTTTTCAAAAAAACCTGATGGTAATTTTTCTATATCTAACCCTAAGGCATCTTTGACTTGTGTGGAAAAAATGACAACTGCTATCCCACTTGTAAACCCAACAATTAATGGATTCGGAAAATACTTTAGCAAATTACCAAACTTAAATAAGCCAAATATGATAAGGATAATTCCTGCCATCATTGTAGATATGTATAAAGTATTGATTCCGTATTGTTCTACAATTGCATACAATATAATGATAAATGCGCCAGTTGGGCCACCAATTTGGACTCTGCTACCTCCTAGGGCTGATATAATTGTACCTGCAATAATCGCAGTAATAATTCCTTTTTCAGGAGAAACACCAGATGCAACAGCAAAAGCAATAGCCAAAGGAAGAGCAATAATACCGACAATAATTCCTGCAATAACATCATTTACAATTTGTTGTTTTGAGATTCCTTGTTGCAATAATGTAAAAAATTTTGGTTTAAAACGCATTTAATATTTCCCTTACGTTAAATTATTTTAGTTGTTCCAAGTCACGAATAGTACCTATTATAGGATTCATAACCTTTTTTCCAGTTCTTCATAGATTGTCAAATCTAGTCATTACCCTATTGATGAATAGCTAACTATAGTGACCGCCAATAGCAAAAATATAAATATAATCTTCATCATATTTATAAATAACGCGGTCTTTCTGACTGATACGCCTAGACCATAAACCCGATAAATTATGTTTTAGGGGTTCGGGTTTCCCTATACCTGTGCTTGGATCACCTCTAAGCATTTCTTTTAATACTTTGCAAAGTGATTGGTGTAGTTTTTTATCTTTTAAGCGAAGTGCTTCATATACAGCCCAGGTATCACCTTCAAAGACCAGTGATCTCATCTAACTCTCTATCTGTCGGTTGATAACCCTTATGATTTGCATGCGTAGCTGCTGAGGCTGCGATTTGTTTCATTAAGCTATTATTTTGTAAAACATATAGTGTTTCTTGCTCACGCTCCCAATCATCTGCACTCAATACAACAAAATCATCACCATTTCTACGCGTGACTTTGAGTGGAAAGTGATTGTGAACCACTTCTTCTACAAAGCTTTTCAAGTTGTCTCTAAACTTATTTACGCTGATACTATTCATGATTACCATCCATTGATATGTACTGTAATTCCGTACACTTTAATGGTAAGACTTTAACAAGTCAACACATAGCATCATCGAAGTCGCCATGTATCCTTGCAAACTCAATCTTATTTCAGTTGCTCCAAATCACGAACTGCGCCTTTATCTGCCGAAGTGGTGAGGGCTGCATAAGCTTGGAGTGCTTTGGATACTTCACGTTTGCGACCCACAGGCTTCCAAGCATCTTTGCCCTTGGCTTCCATAGCTGCTCTGCGGCTTGCCAAGTCATCATCTGAAATAGCAAGGTTGATGCTGCGGTTGGGAATATCAATATGGATGGTATCGCCATCTTCAATCAAACCAATCGCGCCGCCTTCTGCAGCTTCAGGGCTTGCATGACCAATGGATAAACCTGATGTGCCGCCAGAGAAGCGACCATCAGTGAGTAGGGCGCAAACCTTGCCCATGCCTTTGGATTTGAGGTAGGAGGTGGGGTAAAGCATTTCCTGCATGCCAGGGCCACCTTTAGGGCCTTCATAGGTGATAATCACGATGTCACCCGCTTTAATTTTGTCATTGAGAATCGCAGATACGGCATCATCTTGGGATACAAACACCCTCGCTGTACCCTCAAACTTCCAAATGGATTCATCCACACCTGCGGTTTTTACAATACAGCCGCGCTCGGCAATATTACCAAACAACACGGCAAGCCCGCCTTCTGTAGAATATGCATGCTCTACGCTGCGAATACAGCCATTTTCACGGTCTGTATCCAAAGATTTCCAACGCTCAGATTGCGAAAAGGCAACCTGAGTAGGAATACCACCGGGAGCTGCGCGATACATTTCACGCGGTTTTGTATTCGCTTCATTCACAATGTCATTGGCATCCAAACCATCACCCAAAGTTTTGCTGTGGATGGTGGGGATATTGCGATGAATCAAGCCGCCTCGGTCTAGTTCAGCAAGAATAGAAATCACACCGCCAGCTCTATGCACATCTTCCATATGATAATGTTGTACGGCAGGGGCAACCTTGCAAAGATTAGGAATCTTGCGGCTTAAACGATCCATGTCTTTCATAGTAAAATTAACTTCTGCTTCTTGGGCTATCGCCAACAGATGCAATACAGTGTTGGTGCTTCCACCCATGGCAATATCCAATGCCATGACATTTTCAAAGGCTTCAAAGGTGGCGATAGAGCGGGGCAGCACAGATGCATCGTCTTGCTCATAATAACGCTTGGTGATGTCGACAATGGTGCGTCCTGCTTGCAAGAACAGTTCTTGGCGGTCGCTATGTGTTGCCAATAAGGAACCATTACCCGGCAATGCAAGCCCCAAAGCTTCGGCAAGGCAGTTCATGCTGTTTGCCGTAAACATACCCGAACATGAACCACAAGTGGGGCAGGCAGAACGCTCAACCGCTGCTACATCTTCATCGGATTCTGCATCATCAGCCGCCATGACCATGGCATCCACCAAATCCAAATGTTTTTCACGGTTGTTGATGGTCACTTTACCCGCTTCCATAGGGCCACCCGATACAAAGACCACAGGGATATTTAGGCGAAGTGCTGCCATGAGCATACCCGGTGTGATTTTATCGCAGTTGGAAATACACACCATGGCATCAGCGCAATGGGCATTGACCATATATTCCACAGAATCAGCAATGATTTCGCGGCTTGGCAAGGAATACAGCATGCCGCCATGACCCATGGCAATACCATCATCGACTGCGATGGTATTGAATTCTTTGGCTACGCCGCCCGAAGCTTCAATTTCACGGGCAACCATTTGCCCCAAATCTTTAAGATGCACATGCCCCGGCACGAACTGGGTGAATGAATTGACCACGGCAATGATAGGCTTTTCAAAATCGCCATCTTTCATGCCTGTGGCACGCCAAAGTGCGCGAGCACCTGCCATATTACGACCTGCTGTTGTGGTTCTAGAACGATAAACTGGCATCTTTATACACCTTTTGTTTCATTTTTGCGTACTCTATCAGTAACACATTTGGAAATATCTTTTAATTCTTCCATCATTTCTACATTTAATAAATCATCTGAAATACATTGCGTTCGAATACCTCCAACCTTACGAAAATCATCTGTTTTCTCAAGGTATTCAATATACCCCTGAATGGTTGCAACAGGTGTGGTGCTTCGTTGCAAGTTCTTTTTTAGCTTTTCATAGAAAGTATTAGCTTCTTCATCCCATTCTGCATCATTTAGATTAATAACATTTTCAAAATAATGGTCTGCAAATTGTCTTTGAGTCCATCCCAGTTTCTTCAACATTTCTTTGAGTTTATCGATATGTTTTTGAGAGTTTTCTTTTTTTGTCCCCATATGTCCCTTTGCCCTTTTCTAAAGTTCTCCCCAACGCCAGCAACAAGTTGGTGAAAATAAAATTAGGAGAGCATAATGACTCAACTTAATAGAAAAACAAAGACTGTATTTCAAAATGGAATACATCCCAAAGTAGCAAACTTAAACTTTGATAATTTAAAGTTTAAATTAACTAAGCCTTCTGAAGCAGAAATGACACTTGAAAAATTTTTACTAGCTGAACAAGAGTATCGTCGTTTTTTAAGCCTAAAAAAAATGTACCCAAATATTGATTTGGTACCAAGTAAGTTAATCGATACTTTTTGGCATGCTCACATTTTGGATACCAAAGCCTACAGGGAAGATTGCCAAAATGTGTTCGGTTATTTTTTAGATCACTATCCATATTTTGGTATTAAAGACTCTAAGGATTATAAAAAACTTCAGTCCTCTTTTGAGCGTACGAAGAAGTTATATGAACATCATTATGGTAAATACCCCAAGCTTGGGAATTCAGCAGCACGATGCCAAGATCATGCTTGTCATGCACCAACAAGCTGCGCTTGTCGTACACCAGGAGCATGCAAATGAAAAGTTTAACATGCTTCCGAAAAGATGGTGAACCAAAAACTGTATATTCTACGCAAGCAGCTGCACAAGAAGCTGCTAAATATGTCAGCCAAGAAAATGATAAGTCTTTTTCAGCGTATCAATGTAATACATGTAATGAGTGGCATATTTGCCCTTCGGATAAGCAAACACCGAACAGACCTTGCTCGCATTGTACCGGGGGAGATGGTAAGCCAAAATCTTTATACGAGACTTATGATGGTGCAAAAAGGAGAGCGAATATCATTTATCACGAGCGCGGCATTAGATTGGATGTTTATGAATGCCGCTATAGTAGTGGATTTCATCTTACCAAAGGTTAATTGACTGTCATAGCCCTGAACTTAGTTGTTCAGGGCTATATTTAGTCACACTGTTGTATTTCTTTACGCAATGTTTGTATAAAATAACTGGGATTGTTTTGAAACATTTCATAGCCAATTTCATCACTTGCATTGTCAAATGCACAAGCACAAATTTTTGCTTTTTGCTTAAGTTCTGCCTCTAAAAAATATGAGTTTTGATCGCCTGCGATACATGTGTTAATAATTGCATACTGAACACTTGAAGGATAGTCATCAAAAAAAGGGATACCATCCACTTGGGCAGCAACAGTACCACCAACAAGAATAGTTGCTATTGCGGCTTTTGCTCCGAGCCCCTTAATAAAACGACCTTTGAGCTTTAAGGTTTCATTACAGTGGGCGCACTCCACTTCACTAGGAATATCTACTTCAATGTCTTTTTTACAATTGCTACACTTTAACTTAACTACTGGTTTCCCCCACACTTTTAATACACCTCTTTTTCTTTTGTTGCTGCATGTGGAAGGTTTACTTCTTCAATAACCCCTGCTTTAGGGTTGTTAAACACATACATATCCAATCCTTTTTCGCTACGGGCAATGATAGTGCTCACGGCGGCATCACCTGTGACATTCACAGCCGTGCGAATCATATCCAGCAATCTATCCACGCCAATGATGAGCGCAATACCTTCGACTGGAAGCCCCACCTGATTAAACACCATGGCAAGCATAATCAAACCTACGCCAGGCACGCCCGCTGTGCCAATGGAGGCTAAAACAGACATGCCAATAACCGTTAAATACCCCATGATCCCCAAATCAATGCCATATACGTTGGCGATAAATACTGTGGCTACACCTTGCATAATGGCTGTGCCGTCCATGTTAATCGTTGCCCCAAAAGGCACAGTAAATGAAGCAATAGACTCATCCACGCCCAAACGCTTTTCAACGGTTTGTAGGGTGACAGGGATAGTGGCATTGGAGCTTGATGTACTAAAGGCAAACACTTGAGCAGTGCTCATTTTTTTCATGAAAGTAATGGGGTTCACCTTACCGAATAGTTTTAATAATAACATCAGTGTGCCTGTAACATGAAGGAGTAGGGCAAGCACCAATACACCAAAATAACCCAGCATAGGAATAATTAAATCAATGCCTTGTTGAGCAAAGGTTTTTGCCATCAAGGCAAATACACCAAGGGGTGCTAAATACATCACCACATTCACCACTTGCATCATCACTTCGTTCAAGCGCTCAGATAAATCCATCAAAGGCTTCGCTGCTTTGCCCACCATTAACATGCATGAAGCAAATAAAATGGTGAAGAAGATAATTTGCAGCATATTGCCTTCAGCGTAAGCCGCTACGGGATTGGTTGGAATCAAATCAATCAACACTTGGGTAAACGGAGGGGCTTTTGGAGCTGTGAATGATGAGCTTGCAGCTCCTGCAAGTTCAAATCCTGCACCAGGTGCAAAAAAGGATGCCAAAGCAATAGCTAGTGTAATGGCTAAAGCTGTAGTGAGCATATAATAAGCAAACGCTTTGCCGCCCACGCGCCCCAATTTACCAATATCACCAATACCAACCACGCCGCAAATCAGGGAGAAGGTGACCAGAGGCACGACCAACATTTTAAGCATACTGATAAACATAGTGCCCAAAACATGAAACAAACCCATCACAAGATAATCTTGAACCCATGACACATCATGAGCGAAATTATTAATAAGGCTGCCAAGAACAAGCCCTAGCAACATACCACGCAATATCTTTTTGGTCATGCTTGTTTTATTACCCATGATTACCACCTAGAAAAATGAGCACAAACGATGATAAGATAAAGTGTAAGATGCAAGATGTATCACAAGGCATTGATATGACATCTATTTTTGGTTAGAAGTCGCTTATGATTTCAAGTGTAATGTTTATCTCTGCAGGTATTTTATCGTTATTAGCAGCGTGGTTAATTTTTGTCTGCGTACGCGCAGGTAATACTAAGTTTGTCACGCAGCGCAATATAAGCCTTTTGGTGAGTGCTTCCATTTTGTGTACGCTCATTGGGGTGTTAGAGCTTGGTTTTATTTCTCCTACAGGATTGGTGCTAACCTTAACAACGGTGGCAGCTTTCACGACTTTGTTGGTGCAAAACATATACCTTTTGGGCATGTGGCAACATGGCGTACGTGGTTTGGGTTTATTGTTGCTACCTTTCACGGCAATACCCTTGTTATTATTACCATTTTTGCCTAGAGAAACATCAACACAATGGGTGGAAGCATACTCCTTTTTAGAAACAGGACATTTACTTTTATCTGTTGTTGCTTATGCCTTGTTAACCATGGCTGCATTGTATGCTGTGATGCAACTTTTACTCGATAGAGCATTAACCCAGAAAAAGATTGGTTTTTTTGTACAAGCTATGCCTTCGTTAATGGATATTAGTAATTATTTATTTGTTCACGTACGTTGGGCGATTTGGTTGTTAGGCTTAAGTATTCTTACGGGTTTAGCATGGCAATGGGTTGAAATGCATCACTTTGCACTATTTAACCACAAAGTATTATTGGCTATCTTTGCTTGGGTAACCCTGATGGCGCTTTATTATTTAAGGCAAAAATCAGCATGGCATCATAACCGTGGCAGTAAAATGGTATTGTTTGCTTATATTACCTTAATGCTTGCTTACTTTGGCGTAAAAATCATTAAAGATATCCTTTAAGCGAGCCTTTGATGACATTTTCTGAACATGCGTTACCCTATATTTTAGGGGTACTCTTTTTATTACTTTTGCTTTCAGCGTTTTTTTCAGGCTCAGAAACAGCACTGACTCGAGCAAGACGTGTTCGTCTGCGGATTATGCGTAAAAAAGGTAGTAAAGGTGCAAAATATGCAGAATATTTACTTGAAAAACCTGAGCGTATGCTTGCATCTATCCTGCTTGGAAACAACTTCGTTAATATTGCAGCATCCAGCCTTGCGACAGCTGTTTTCTTAACCTACTTTGGTGAGGCGGGTATTGTCTATGCCACCATTGCCATGACCATTATTGTGCTTGTTTTTGCCGAAGTATTACCCAAAACTATTGCTGTAGCTCATGCTGAAACTATTGCCTGTAAGGTGGCGATGTTGCTCACTTGGTTCCAACGTTTGTTTTCACCTGTGGTGTCCTTATTAATGTTAGGTATCAAGTTCTTACAACGCGCCCTTAAAGTGAAAGAACATCAGGAATTGGCTTTTAATCATCAAGAACTTGCTGCCATGATTGATATGAGTGCAGAAAGTGGGGTGCTTGATAAAGCACGTGAACAAATGCTGATGAGCGCACTACAACTGCATGATATACCTATTAAATCTTTGATGACCCCTCGCAAGGATGTAGTGATGTTGGATGCTGAAAAAACAGTGGAAGCTTGTGTGGAAGATGCCATTCGTCACCCGCATTCACGATACCCTGTTTATCATGGTGACCAAGATAACTTGTTGGGTGTGGTTCATTTGCGTGACTTACTTAAAATACGCCAATCACAAACACCTTTATCGCGTGCTTTGATTTGGACCAACCCGCCTTATGCACCTACCAACCGCAACGCTTTGGCTCAACTTTTTGAATTTCAAAGCAAACATTTGCACATGGCGATTGTGGTGGATGAGTTTGGTGATATTGAAGGGGTGATTACCTTAGAAGATATTGTTGAAGAAATTGTTGGCGAAATTGTTGATGAGTCTGATGTTATTCCGCCTACCGATGTTTGGGTGCAGCCTGACGGTTCTTGGGTGGTGGGCAGTACGGCAAATATTCATGACTTAAACCAATTGATTGGTAGTGAGTTGCCTGAAAATGGTGCAACCACTGTTGGTGGTTTAATCGTGGAGGAATTGGGTGGTGTACCTGATGGTAAGCTTTGTCTGCAAATGGCTAGTGTGCGTATTGAAGTACTCAAAATCAAAAGAAAACGTATTGAACGCTTGCGTTTGACACGTTATGCAGAAGAATCATCTGGCGTGTTTATTACAGGCGGTTAAACATGTTAAAAATATATCAAATTGATGCTTTTGCATCTAAAGTTTTCACAGGAAATGCTGCTGCTGTTTGCCCTTTAGATGCTTGGCTTGATGAAAAGCTGATGCAACACATTGCAGCAGAAAACAACCTTTCTGAAACAGCTTTCTTTGTTGAAAACAATGGTGATTATGATATTCGATGGTTTACACCAACTGTGGAAGTGGACTTATGTGGTCATGCGACACTGGCATCGGCTTATGTGTTGTTTAAGGAGCTTGGGTTCAACGGTGAAACCATTGTGTTTCAATCCAAATCTGGTGAATTAAAAGTTAGCCAAAATGGTGATAAGTTTATACTAGATTTCCCACAGAAAACACCCATGTCATGCGATATTCCTGAACCTATTCAACAAGTTTTTAGTGATAATTTACAAAGCTGTTTAAAACATGAAGATTATATTGTGGTATTGACCGATGAATCCGCAGTATTAAGTGCCAACCCAAATATGCAGCTATTACAACAACTTGATTTAAGAGGTGTGACCATTACAGCACGCTCTAAACAATATGATTTTGTATCCCGTTTTTTTGCACCCAGCTGTGGTATTGATGAAGACCCAGTAACAGGTTCATCTTTTACCCAACTTGCTCCATATTGGGCAAAGGTATTGGGTAAAAACAAACTTACGGCTAAACAAGTTTCACAACGGGGTGGGGAAGTATGGTGTGAGCTTGTTGATGATAGGGTTTATATTGCAGGGCATGCTGTTAAATATGCAGAAGGTTTTATTGAAGTTGAATCATTGCTTGAATAAGTATTGTGCTCATTGCTGAGTTATAATTCGTGCTGACTCCACACATCATGATTTCCATCTTCTTCTACTTTATCTTGGTCAAGCAATTGTAGTTCAGATGAGGGTTCCTCATCAGGTGGTATATTACAATCATCTTCACCAAAAAGGTTGGCTGCCTTCTGCTTATTTCTATCCTCAGAAATACTTTTCTCTGTAATTTCAACGTGTTCAGGCTCGGGCTCTTTGACTGGTGTAGCCAATACTGTTCGTACCACAGCTTCTTTAGGTTTAGTTTTTTCTACCTTATCAGGTTTAACTTCATCATCTGTTGCGGGAGGAATAATTTCTTGAGAATTTAAGCTGAAAAAATCGCCTGTATCAAGCTCTTCATCTGGCAAAGGGTCATTTTCTTGTTCAATATCAGCTTTTTGATTGAACTGTTTTAATACACTTACTTTTAATTGTAAGGATTTGAGTTGTTCAATTTCACCTGTTTCCTCACATTCATGAATACGTTGCTCGCATTGGTCAATGGATTGGCTTAACTGCCCAGTTTTTTCTATGCAAATAGCATATTGCATATGTATATTGATTTGGTTTGCCATTTCGGGTTGTTCAAGAATTTGTGCATACATTTGTCCAGCTTGGGTAAAGTCTTGTCTTGTCTTGCAACAGCAGCTTTAGCCTTGCGCATTAATAATGGCGTATCACAATGCTCCACAGCTAAATGGACTTCCCAAACTGATAATATTGAATCAACATCTTCTTATTTTGGACGAAATTCAAGCACAAGGCAAGATGTTTCAGGAGTTCAAAGCGTAAGATTATGTCCGTTTAAGTAGTACAAAAGGCATTTGCCCTTTTAAAACTAAAAATGATTATATATTAATTAACGCAAACAGCAGCGCTTAAACTTTATTCCAGATCCACATGGGCAGCTATCATTACGTGAAATATCAGCTGTAGCGCTTTCACCATCAACATAATACCAAAGCCCATCTTCTTTAATGAAATCACTCACTTCATCTAAAATACGTCCTTTGTTACCACTAACAAAGCTGGCAATAAAATGAACAGTGCCTTGATTGTCACTGTTGCTTCCAGCTTGGCTATCTACAATTTTTAAATCAATCCATTTTAAACCTAAACCACCTAGGATTTCCAAGTCTGGCCGTGTGCTTTCGTGCCATGTTTTCCAAATGTATTCACTCAAGCCCAAGACAAAAGCAGAATAACGTGAGCACATTAAAGCCTCGGCCGTAGGTACATCCACTGTACCATCATGGTATGGAGCACAACAATCTTTTAATGATTTTCCTGACTTACAAGGACATGTTACGTTATTTTCAGTGCTCAAAATGAATCTCCACAGCTTTGACTTGGTAGGAAAGATGGCAAGTAGACAGACATTGTCAAACCCTTCTGGAGAAAGACAATAAAAAGTGTGTGCACAGTTAAGCTAAAGAGAAAAGGCTGAAAGCTTTACGGCCATTAAACGCACTAGATGATGCATAGGTAACCCGTGAACATTCATATCAAACAGCCCAACTTTGCGCCAACACAAAGGTTAGGTTTGCTGTAGTGGTTATGATTTTCCTTTGAATAGCTCTTGGATTCCACCAATAGCGCCCAATGTGGCCGTTGCATCCATAGGCATAAAGATTGTTTTATCACCCTCTGTTTGTGCACCAATATGATTCATGGTTTCCAAGTAGCGCACGGCAAGTAAATACTGGCTAAATTCATCACCCAAGCTTTCTTTAAGTTTGTTCAATGCTTCTTTTTCACCATCAGCTTCTAAAATACGCGCTGTTCGATTACCTTCAGCAACCAACACTGCGGAAGCTTTTTCACCTTCAGCTTTAAGGATAGCGGATTTACGCTCACCTTCTGCTTCTAGGATAGACGCACGTTTATCACGTTCGGCACGCATTTGTTTTTCCATGGCAGCTTGGATTTCACTGGGTACTTCCAAATCTTGAATTTCAACACGTTTTACTTTTGCACCCCAGTCATCAGCAGCTTCATCAAGGATAATTTGTAATCGTGAATTAATTTGTTCACGTGAGGATAAGGTTTTATCCAGTTCCATTTCACCAACCAAGCTACGCAGCGTAGTTTGGGTAAGTTTTTCAATAGCGTTGGGCAGGTTAGAAATACGATACACTGCATCATGTGGGTTGGTGATTTCAATATAGAGTAGGGCATTGATATGTACACTAACATTATCTTTGGTGAATACTGTTTGTGAAGGCATGTCGAGTACAGTCTCACGAATATCAATGCGGGCTGTAGCAGCAAGGTGTGTGTTATACATGCCATCTGAACCTTCACCTAAAAGCCGACTTAATGCACTATCAGAAGGTGCTTTTTTCCAAATGAAATCACGGGGTCTATCCACAAAGGGAATGATAAAATTAATGCCAGGTTCAAGCGTGTGTACATAGTTACCAAAGCGCTCAATCACCATACGCTCTGAGTTGCGAATCACCACAATACCTTTGAAAATAAAGGCAATAACCATGGCGGCTAAGAATAGGGTGAGAATTAATCCAGTATCTAACATATCAACTCCTTCAAGTTTCTTTTTAATTCAATGCTTTGACGGTAAGTGTACTACCATCGACAGCTATAATTTCAGCAAAACTACCTTTTTTAAGTTTATCTTCTGACTTGGCTTGCCACAGTACACCTTTATATTTAACCCGACCTAGAGGGTTGATGTTATCCACCACTTGCACCTGTTGCCCAAGCATATGGGTTGTACCATCAGTGTTGGCGGCTTCCTTCTTTTTGCGAAAGCTGAGTAATAATAAGTAGGTAATTACTGAAGCAATGGCAAAAATAAATAATTGTGCTGTTAAATCTGGCGTTATCCACCATGTCACTATTGATGTTAATGCTGCACCACCAGCCAGTGCCAATAAGAAATAAGTACCGCTCATCAATTCAACAATAAGTATTAAAAAGGCGATGATTAACCAAATATGCCAATGTTCAATCATTTCCATATTTTACTCCTTTGCAGATAACTATGTATTGTGGGCACTTTCTATTGGGATAGCAAGCCTAAAATTCATGGTTTTTATACTACAAAGGCAGTGTTCAATTTGAACAAAGCCTTATCCTAAATTCGATAACATCGGTATTTTTGTGGTTGAGCATGTAACCAACACTGGGGCGAGGGGCTGAGCAATAACTTTTGCCTTTATTTTTGTTGATGAGTTTTTTGGGTTGTATTGAATTTGAACAATTTTTTTACCTTGAGACTTGAGGTAATTCTCCACACCTTGGTTGTGAGGCTTTTTCCCCCAATCTTCGCCAACCACAAAAACATCAGCCTTCACTTGTTTACACACAGTAATATAGTCCAGTTCATGGTACGGAAGAGCGATATCCACACAGCTTAGCGCCAGTAGCATTTCTATACGTTGTTCAAGGGGGATAATTGGGGTATTGGGCTTGTACAATTTAACAACTTCATCAGAAGCAACACCAACAGCAACTGTGTTGCCTAAGCTGGCGCAGTGTTTAAGTAAGGCAAGATGACCAACATGTAATAAATCAAACGTACCTACCGTATAAACAACCATTCTTTTTTATAGTCCTATGATAGTAATAACTTCACAGCTAGTATAACACACTTCCAATAAAGAAGAACCTATATATTACAAAGGACAAGAATGACTCCTCAACCCCAACAGCCTACTATACTTTCTTATGCGAAGGATATTCCTAATCTATGTTCTCTTGCAGGTTTGGCTTGTACTATACTTGCCATTTATTTTTGCATTCAAGGTGTTTATGCCGCTGCTATGATTGGCATGATTTGGGCAGTTGCTTTTGATTGGGCAGATGGGCTTGTTGCACGCAGAATGAAAGGGCGCACAGGCGATGATAGTAAGTTTGGTGGGCAGCTTGATGTGTTGATTGATATTGTAAGTTACGGCGTTACACCTGCGATACTTCTTTTGAGCTATGGTGAATTTTCCCCTTTATTTTTGATAGGTTCATTCCTAATGGTTGCAACCAGTGCGTTACGCTTGAGTTATTTTAGTACATTTGGTCTTGCTGGTGGCACAAAGTACACTGGATTAGCGCTTGATAACAACAGTATCTTAATTGTTTTTATTGTTTTGTTTTCAAGCTTTTTTGATAAGGATACATTTTCAATCATTCTTTATGTCTGCTGTATGATTATTATCGTTTTGAATGTGTCACAAATTAAAACACCAAAGCTTTCTGGAAACCCAAGGAATGTTGTGATTCTAGCTATCTATACGCTGGGTATATCGGTCATATATGGTTGGAAACTTTTATAGGTTTGGTGCAGAGCATGGCTTAAACACCTTAAAGTGATGTATAAAACATAATAGAAAATAGGAAGTATTGTGAAAATTACACCGAATGTCGTCGCACAAAACAGCACTGTAAAATATAAGCTTTCTTTAAAAAATACAGATAATATTGCATCAGTAGAGGTTCTCTCACGCGGTGACTATTACCATAAAGACAGTCTCGACTTTATTATTGCATTGGGGAATGGACATATTTTGTCGATTCATGCCAATAAGTCCATTGAAGATCAGCGAAAAGATACTGAGAAATATGAAGCTGAACTTCAGCATATAACCCAAGCATTAAAGAATAAGGATATTGATAAAAATATTGACCCTTCACATTATGCAAAAAATATTTGGGTGATTAACAAGATTAAAGAAGCAGAAGGTGTTGCAATATTAGCACATCCCAACTGGGTTTATCGAGATGGCAAGTATCACCTCCATCAAGCTTTTTATAAAGAAATGCTAAAAAGCTCTCACCTTGATGGTGTTGAAGTGTTTGGTGAAGAAAAAATCAAAGAACACAACAATATGACCCATTTAACTGCCCTGCAAACACCAAATAAACATAAATACTTAGCGCCATTTGCCAACTCTGATGCACACGATAGCGACCATGAAGTTGGCGAACGGTTTACGATTGTTTTCGTCAAAGAAAAATCGGCTTCAAGTATTATCACGGCAATTAAAGGAGGGCTGACTTGTGCTATTTTTAAAAGAGAGAATGATGAGCATCAATTTATAGGTAAAGATGCATTGGCGCAATATGTCTATTTTTTAATTAAGGAGTATTACCCTAAACATACAAGCCTGAAAAGTAGGCTGGCTAAACTTTATTTTGACCAATTAATTAATGACGAAAAATTTGATCGTAAAATACAAATTGTTAAACAACGTTTAGAAAGCCATACCAATAATTTTTGGGCTAATACTTAATCTTGATACAAGCCCTAGCAAGAAGGCTTTGAGGTGGTTAGGCTGCGCTGCAATGTCATATTCAGATTATAAACAAGAACATACCCGTAACTTTTCAATTATTGCCCATATTGACCATGGAAAGTCTACACTTGCAGATAGATTAATTGAAGAAACAGGTGCGCTTTCGCACCGTGAAATGAAGAAACAAGTGCTTGATTCTATGGAGTTAGAACAAGAGCGCGGCATTACCATCAAAGCGCAAACAGCCACACTTGAATACAAGGCTAGCGATGGTGAGCAATACAAACTCAACTTAATTGATACACCGGGTCATGTGGACTTTACCTATGAAGTCTCCCGCTCGCTGCAGGCTTGTGAAGGTGCGTTATTGATTGTGGATGCAACCCAAGGTGTAGAAGCGCAAACTTTGGCCAATGTATACTTGGCTATGGAAAATGACTTGGAAATCATTCCAGTGATTAATAAAATTGATTTGCCATCTGCTGATGTGGAAGAAGCCAAACGTCAAATTGAAGATGTGATTGGTATTGATGCATCTGAAGCTATTGCAGTATCTGCTAAAACAGGTGAAGGCATTATGGATGTGCTTGAAGCGGTGGTAAAACGTATTCCAGCACCTGAAAACAATGATGATAAACCTGTGCGCGCTTTGATTGTGGACTCTTGGTTTGATTCCTATGTCGGTGCTGTGGCATTGATTCGTGTGTTTGATGGTATGATGAAAAAGGGTGATCAAATCTTACTGATGTCTAATGATAAGAAATATGGCATCAATGATTTGGGTGTGTTTACACCAGCACCTATATCTACAGGTCAACTTACATCAGGTGATGTGGGTTTTATGATTTGTGGTATTAAAACTTTGGCTGATTTGAGAGTAGGTGACACGGTCACTTTGGAAAAAAATCAAGCTCATGAGCAACTTCCTGGTTTTAGAGAACCCAAAGCTATGGTTTTTTCAGGTTTATACCCTGTGGATTCCAATGATTATGCAGAATTGCGTGATTCACTTGAAAAGCTGAATATGAATGACCCCTCATTTACTTATGAAATGGAGAGTTCATCTGCATTAGGCTTGGGTTTTCGCTGTGGTTTCTTGGGTTTGTTGCACATGGAAATTATTCAAGAGCGTTTGGAGCGTGAATACGACCTTGATTTAATCACTACAGCGCCATCTGTGATCTATAAAGTAACAACTACAGATGGTGAAACCAAAGAAATATCCAACCCAAGTGGTTTTCCCGATGCTTCAGAAATCAAAGAAGTACAAGAACCAACAGTACTTGCCAATATCTTTATGCCTGAAGAGTTTGTCGGTGTGATGATGAAATTATGCCAAGATAGGCGTGGACTTCAGCAAGACATGAAGTTTATTGGGCAGGGCAGGGTAATGTTGACATATAACCTGCCTTTGGCTGAAATGGTCATTGATTTTTATGATAAATTGAAGTCTATTTCACGTGGTTATGCATCCATGGATTATGAGTTATCAGACTTTAGAATCGAATCAGTCGTAAAACTGGATGTATTGGTTCATGGTGAACCTGTGGATGCATTATCTTTAATTGTGCATAGGTCTGTGGCTGAAGTTCGTGGGCGAGCATTGGTGAAAAAATTACGTGAGCTTATTCCACGACATCAATTTGATGTACCTGTTCAAGCGGCGATTGGTGGCAAAATTTTAGCACGGGAAACAGTGAAAGGAGTGCGTAAAAATGTGACTGCCAAATGTTATGGTGGTGATATATCACGTAAGCGTAAGTTATTAGAAAAGCAAAAGAAAGGTAAGAAACGCATGAAGTCTATTGGTAGTGTAGAGGTGCCACAAGAGGCATTTTTGGCAGTGCTTAGGCTTGGAGACGAATAATGACAAGTATGGAATCATTGAAAAAAGCAGCAGAAGCAACACCTGAGAAATCCAGTTGGCGCGAATGGGTTGAAAGCCTCGTTGTTATTGTGCTGATTGCTGTGGTTATTCGTAGCTTTATTGTTGCACCTTTTGTTATACCATCATCCAGTATGGTGCCAACCTTTGAAGTGGGAGATTATTTATTTGTCTCTAAATTCAACTATGGCTTGCGTGTTCCATTTACCGATATTCAATGGTTGCAAAGCGAAGCTGAACGCGGTGACGTGGTTGTGTTTGACTATCCTAAGGATAGAAGTAAAGACTATATCAAACGTATTGTAGGCGTACCAGGTGATGTCATTGAATACCTCAATAATGAGCTTTATGTGAACGGTAAAAAAATGCCTTTAAAGGAACTTGGTGTGCATTCCTATTTTATGGGTAATCACGCAGTTGATGTATCAGGCTTGTTTGAAGAGGATTTAACGGGTATAAAACATCATGTTTTGCGTAAAAACTTTTCTATTCGTGATGGTCAATGGAAAGTGCCTGCTGGGAAATATTTTGTCTTGGGTGATAATCGCAATAACTCAAGAGATTCAAGGTTTTGGGGCTTTGTGCCTCAAAAATACTTGGTAGGTAAAGCTGTCGTCATTTGGTGGTCTTGGAATGATGCTACAGGTTCAATTCGTTGGGATAGATTAGGTACATTGGTGCATTAATAGGGGAGTTTACTATGTTTAAGTTATTGTTTTGGTTAGCTTTAATTGGGGGAAGTGTTTTTATTGGTGGGCAGGTTATTCCTGTATATTATAACAATTTAAAAGTACAAAATGTTTTTGAAGGCACTGCTGAAAATCTTGTTACGGAAACAGAAGGTGCCGTAAAACGGCGCATTGATGAATTATTTAAAATTCAAACGATTGATTTACAAGCCTTGCCACCTGAGTTTTTTGATAATTTAACGATTAGCAAAGAAAATGGGAAATTACAAATTGCTACTGAATACCACATCACATTATGGCTTTTAGGTCCTCCTGAAAGTGTGGATCCAGATAAAGAATATAAGGAAAGTGAAGTCAAACCTATGGATAAACTAAGGCTTAGGGCGCGTATGGACTTTGATTTTGCGCCTTATGCTGAAACACCTTGAAACAGAAAAGCTTAGAACAAATCATCGGTTATGCCTTTCATGATACATCCATACTCAAAAAGGCTTTAACCCATGCGTCAAAAGCATCGGAGCACCTAGAACGTCAAGAGTTTTTAGGTGACTCAGTACTTGGACTTATCATTTCAGAATATTTATATCATCAATACCCGCAGCTTAATGAAGGTGCATTGTCCAAAATGAAAGCCAACTTGGTTTGTAAAGATGCCTTATTGGAAGTAGCCAAGGCTTGGAAGCTGGCTTCCTTTTTAAATGTAGGTGATGGTGAGCGTGATAAGACAGGGCATTTGAAGTCACCTTCCATTGCTGCCAATGCTGTTGAATCTATCATTGGTGCAGTCTTTTTAGATGCTGGTTGGCAACAAGCCAAGCAGGTGGTTTTAAATGCTTGGTCAAACTTAATCAACCAAGTTGAACCTTCAAATTTACGGGATGCAAAAAGTAAGTTACAAGAATTAACACAGGCAAATAAGCTAGGGTTACCAAGTTATAAGATTACAGACTTGGGTATTCAAAGCTCCCCGCGTTTTAAAGCCGAATGTATGCTACAAGGAAAATGCTTGGGCATAGGTTTAGGTGAGCGGAAAAAACAAGCTGAATTAGAAGCTGCTAGCCAAGCTTTAAGCAGCCCTGTTATGCATAGTCTTTTAGGCGATATAAGCTAAAGTTTAAACAATTTCAATACTTTATCTTCTTCACCTAATGTGCCAACATCATATAAAACTTCACCATCACGCAACACTTTGAGTGCAGTGGGTTTACCTGAAGTTAAGAGTAAATCCGTGCTACTATCCAAACTAAAACTTTGACCAACTCGTAATAAAGCTTCACGTTTTAGTTTGGGCTCTTTACCTTGTTTTTGCTCATAAATTTGTAGCCATACATCATCGGTGACAGCAATAAAAGTAAACGCTTTGAGGCTGTTTTGTATTTTTTGTGTATCCGTTATCTTGTCCTTGTTACCCTTTTCTACATTAAGCGGTTTAAGGTTATTACTTGTGCTTTCGGCACTTGGTGGAACTTGTTCTGCTGATGGCGTGTTCACATGCACATCAACAATTGCGCTATTATTTTGCATTTTTTTCTGCTTGGTTTCAGTTGCTAAGTTAAGAGGCTGACTCACTTTATTCGATGAAACTGGACTGTCAGTATTAAATAAATTGCTTATAATCATACCAAGAATAAACAACAATGCTGCAATCATTGCCCAAGTCCGGTTGGGTGAAATGGGTGCATCGGGATAGGTGAGGGGTGTGGTTAATTCATAAGTGTTTGTTTTAATACGCTCAATATCGTTGCTTAAATCTACACCTAGCAACTCTGCATACTGCCTTAAAAAACCCAGAGCATATATTTCCCCTGGCATTTCAGACCATTGACCACTTTCCAAAGCATCTAAAAAAGATGCATTAAATTTTAATTCTTTAAGAACTTGTTCTTTACTTAACCCTTTGGCTTGCCTTGCTTTTTCAAGTTTAACACCAACTTCACAAATGATAGCTTCTTTGGCGAAGGTGTTATCATCAGTTTCATTTTGTTGTGTATCCATTGTGACCTCCAGCTACTTCTGCAACTGCGCTAGTTCGTCTTTTGCCCAAGCTTTTTGTAAAGGGTCTTTTGTATGTTTAATAAATGTTCGCAAGTGGTTCTTGATTGCAGTCGTTTCACCTTTCTTCTGTAAAAGAGCCATTAACCCTTGCAATGCTTGTTGATTTGTAGGCTCACTGCGTAAAATTGTTTCATAAAGTGCTTGCGCATAATTAGGTCGTTTCATGGCTACATAGGCTGAAGCTTCGCGTAGTTTAGGGTAAGTCCATCTTGGCGCAATAAGCTGCGCTTTACGATAAGCTGCAATAGCACTTTCATAATCTTGTAAACCAACATAAGCATCACCTAAGTTGGTAAATGCTAAGTCTTGTTTATTATAACGCGGGTCATCCAATGCAAGTTTAAGTTGTTTAACCGCTTCTTTATATTCCCCCATTTCAACCAATAAACTACCATAGTTATTATATGTTGCAGGTGCGGGGTTATAACGAATAGCACGTTGGTAATACTTTTTAGCTTCTTTTAGGTTGCCGCGCAAACGCCAAGAATAGGCAATAGCATCCAAGGTTGCTGCATTTTTGGGATCAATACTATCAGCAAGCATAAGCTCCTCAAAAGCTTTAGGGATAAACCCTTTATGTAGCGCATCGATACCAAGGCTGTAGTGTAAAGAGGCGCGCTTAGTGACATCATCTTCATTTTGTTTTTGAACGCCACTACTTTGGCAGGCTGATAAGGTAAGTGCGACACACAGGATAAAAATATAAGGTAATTTCATAGAAAACGTTTCACCAAAGCATGAATAGAGCGTAAAGCATCATCATCTTGCGCCTTTAAGTCTGCAAAAATACCATGTTGCAATGCTTGGTGACAAACACAAGTTGTTGTATAATTACAACCACGCTTAAAAAAGGTGTCTAACATCATTTTAACTTTCTCCACATTACTTTGCATCACTTCCAAAACATTGGATACAGACACATCATCTTCATTTTCATGCCAACAATCATAATCCGTACACATGGCAACAGTAGCATAGCATATCTCAGCTTCGCGTGCGAGTTTGGCTTCAGGCATATTGGTCATACCTATCACATCCATACCCCAACTTCGGTATAAATTTGACTCCGCTCTCGTTGAAAACTGTGGACCTTGCATCACCATGTATGTGCCTTTGTTATGAGTTGTGATGTGTTGCTGCTCACAAGCTTGTTGCAGTTGGCTGCGTAGCGATGCACAAACGGGGTCAGCCAGAGAAACATGGGCAACAATAGGGCCATCAAAATAAGTTGAAGCACGCTCACGCGTTCTATCCACAAATTGGTCAACAATCACAAAATCACCGGGTGCAATATCTTCACGCAATGAACCCACTGCAGAAACAGATATAATTTGTGATGCACCTGCAAGCTTTAGGGCATAAATATTAGCGCGATAATTGATTTTATGGGGTGGAATACTATGCATTTTTCCATGTCTTGGTAAAAAAACAACCTCTTGCCCATGAATTTTTGCTAAAGTTAAGGTATCTGATGGTTTACCATATGGTGTATCAATGTCCAATTCATCAAGCACTTCAATGCCTTCCATTTGATACAAACCGCTGCCACCAATGATTGCTGTACGTTGTTGCATTGTGTCTTCTTCCTCTTGTTATGATTGCTTAGCTGTTTTGAGTTGACCACAAGCCGCCATAATGTCATCCCCACGAGACCGCCTTACCGTTGCACGAATTCCTTTAGAAATCAAGCCCTTTGCAAATTTATCTACCACTTCACTAGAGGAACCTTGGTAAGCACTTCCTGGATAAGTATTAAACCGAATCAAGTTCACACGTTCACGTTCTGGGTTCACAAAATGAATCAATGCCTTTAAAGCTTCATCATCATCATTCACACCTGCCAGCATGACATATTCCAAAGTGATATGTCGTTTTTTTGCCAAAGGATAAGTATTGAGGCATTTACGTAGTTTTTGTAAATCGTGTTTTTGATTGATGGGTACAAGTGTATCTCGTAAATCATTGATGGCTGTATGCAAAGAAATGGCTAAATTAACAGGAGCTTCTCTGCCCAAGCGTTCAATTTGTGGTACTAGCCCTGAAGTCGAAAGCGTAATTCTACGCCGTGATAAATGCAGGTAGTCTTCTGCCATGAGTAAGCCCAATGAATCAAAGACTGCAGTTTCATTGGCAAGCGGCTCACCCATACCCATATATACAATATGCGTCACTTGGTTATGCAAACCCTCAAGCATGGGGTCATTCAACAAATCTTGTTTGACTGCCAAAACTTGGGCGACAATTTCAGCAGGTGTTAAGTTCCCTTCAAATTTCTGCGTACCTGTATGACAAAACGGACAATCCAATACACAGCCAGCTTGAGATGATATACAAACAGTACCTCGGTTTTCTTCAGGGATAAGCACGGTTTCAATATGTTTTTTGGCTTGCCCTTCGCGGTTTAAAGCAAATAAATATTTACGTGTACCATCACTTGATTTTTGTTTGCTAACCAATTGTAAAGCTTGTGCTTGTATCTTTTCTTCAAGTATCACTTTAACTTGATTTGGGATATTTTTCATGTCGGTTAAATCAAGCACACCTTTGTTGCGCCAATCCAATACTTGTTTGGCACGAAATGCAGGAAGTCCCCATGTTTTCATACACTTTTGTAGTGTTTCTAAAGTGATGCTGGCAAGTGATAAATCATTCATGGCATGGATATTAGCGGCAACTTAAAATTTGGGTAGGGTGGGGCGCATGACTTTAGCTACTAAAACACCCGTTTCCATTTCTCAACATGACTTTCAGACTATGCTTTCCTTTGCCAGAGCTGCATATCAATTAAAAAGCAACCCAACGTATCTTGCTTTATTAGCAGAAAAACTGCCTGAAACAGCAAAAATTGTATCTGAAAATCCATCCATATTAATGGGCTATGATTTCCATCTAAACGATACAGGTCCAAAATTGATAGAAATCAATAATAATGCAGGCGGTTTATGGGAAAAAGATGATGGTTGGATTCCTCAATGTTCACACCCTGAACTGCCTAGTGATTTACAATCTCGTTTATTGGGTATGTTTGAAGCATCATGGCAGCACATTGCAATTATGGACGATAATATTAATCAGCAATATATGTACCCAGAAATGCAAGCGTATGCTTCATTGTTAGAATCAAATGGTCATAAAGTTAGCTTGGTTAGCCCACAAGACCTTAAGTTACAGGCTGATGGTTTGTATGTGCAAGGCATGAAAATTGATATGATTTACAATCGTCATACAGATTTTTACTTGGAATCAGAGCCTATGCAGCATATTCGCCAAGCATTTATGAATAAACAAGTTGCGCTTAACCCATATCCACGAAGTTATGCCTTAATTGGTGATAAAAACCGCATGGTAGATTGGTGGCGTGATGGTTTACTTGAATCTTGTGTTCACACTGAAGTTTTGAATTTGTTTCGACATGTTGTGCCAGAAACACATGTACTTTCAGAATACGATAAAGACCAAGCTTGGCAAACACGTAAGCAGTGGGTATTTAAACCTGCAGCACGTCATGGTGGAAAGGGTGTTTTATTGGGCAAAGGCATGAGCCGCAAACGCTTTGATGCATTGGAAACTTCATCCACAGTGATGCAGAAGCTAGTGCCGCCAAGTTTAATTCAGATTGGTGATGTGTCTTATAAATTTGATATTCGACTTTATATGCATGGTGAGCGTTTAATTGCTATGGCTGGGCGCGCATGGCGTGGTCAAATTACCAACTTTAGAGAAGAGGGGAGTGGTTGGACTCCGATTGTCGTGGGCGCATAACTTGTCAGATCAAAACTTACCCAGCCTTGCCATTGTGATTCCTGTTTTTAATGAGGAAAAAACACTGGCTCATGCTATCAAAAGAATACAACGTCTTGAACTAGACGCCACTGATGAGTTGGTGTTTGTAGATGGTGGTTCAACCGACAAAACAAAACGTCTAATTCTTGATGCTGGTTTTAAATGTTTAAACTCAGAGCTGGGGCGTGCTAAACAAATGAATAAAGGTGCGAAAAATACTAAATCTGATATTATCCTTTTTTTACATATAGATACATCGATTAGTTCAAGTAATATCTCGAACATCAAAAAAACTTATAGTCAGGGCTCTCTATCGGGTCGGTTTAATATATGTTTGTCAGGACACAATATAAGCTACCGAATTATAAGCTTTTTTATAAACCTTAGGTCTTGTTTAACTAAGGTAAGCACGGGAGACCAGGCAATTTTTGTTTCTAGGCATGTTTTTGAGAATGTCGGTGGTTTTCCTGAGTTGGCTTTAATGGAAGATGTAGCCTTGAGCAAGAAGCTTAGGACTATCGGACATGTTGCATGCCTGAAAGATACGCTAACAACCTCAAGTCGCCGTTGGGAGAAACATGGCATTATGAAAACAGTAGTCCTGATGTGGAAATTACGCCTTTTATATTGGTTGGGTATAGAGCCAGAAAAGCTTGTCAAAATGTATAGGAATGCGCGTTAATGCGCGTTATTGTTTTATCTAAAGCACCTATTGCTGGTAAGGTAAAAACTAGGCTGATGCCTAGGTATACTGCAGAGCAAGCCGCCACGTTACACAAGCAGATGACGGAGGTCGTTGTGACAAAGGTTTGCAGCATCTTCGATGATGTATGGTTGGCCGTAGATGATATTGAGCATCAGTTTTTCCAAAGACTGCAACAGGAGCATGCTTGCCAGTTGCAACATCAAGGCTTAGGTGATCTAGGGCAACGGCTTCAATCTTTAGCTGCAGCTTCTTTTAAGGGTGAAAGCAGGCCTATCATGTTTCTTGGGACTGATTCACCTCACGTAAACATTGGGCGTTACCAGCAGGCAATGGCCGCACTTAACAATCATGATGTGGTTATCGGACCAGTTGAAGATGGCGGTTACGACCTGATAGCTATGGCAAATTATTCACCAAGTATTTTTGATGATATTGATTGGGGTTCAAGTACGGTTTTTGACAAAACAATAAGTAATATCAGTCGGTTAGGTCTAAGTGTTAAAGCTTTAGATATGTCATTTGATTTAGATTATGCTGAAGACTTAAAACGAGCACCGACAAATACATGGTAATGCCATCATTGTGGTACCTTATAAAATACACGCCATAAATGTAACATAATATATATTATGCGACATTTTTTCGGGCTTGATTAGACAATTAAAATATCTATTTTTCTTTCTCAATTTCGGGGTTTTGGGGTTAAGAAATGACAAGAAAAAAAAACACTATTTCACAGCATGAAAATGATGTTTTAAAAATTGATTACAAACCAACCTTTCACGGTGGAGAAATAAAAATACATTTCTCAAACAATCAAATTGAAGTCTTAAATTCAATGTTCAATTTTCTGAACCAACAAACAAAAACACATCTAAAACACAACAAAAATTTTGAAAAAATTTCCCGAGCCAAGGCAGCAAAACAACGCGATAATTTAAAGAATTGGGAAATAACTTACAATTTATTCAGTTTATATAGTCACAAAATCAAATTAAAACATGGGGTTAAAGCACAGATGTATTTTCTGACTGCAGTCAGCAAATACAAAGACAGTGAAACTATAAAAAGTTATCAAGCCCTTGGAAAAAAATTATATAATAAAAAGAAGATTGAAGCACGAAACAATCGCATATATACAATGGTAAATAGTGGAGCACAAAAGAAGATAGTAGCACAATACTTTGGAATAAAGCCCCCTACTCTTTCTAACATATTAAAAAAAATGCACATTAAAAATCAAATAAAACTATTTAACCACAGTTAAAAGATGTTTGTTCGGTTTATAAATCAGACCTTCGTCTATCATCCATTGAGGGATTTCTTTTTCTGTAGCTTCAAGAACTCGAAGCATAGGGACAACATTAGATTTAACTTTAGCTTCCTGACCAATGCGACGCACCTTGATATTAATGCCGAAGTCATCCTTTAAAAGCTTAGAGTGTCTCCAGTACATTTGGTCGGCAGTCTTTGAGCGTACACCACCACCAAGAACTGTTTTAATTTGTGCAATATTTAAACCATCAAGCCACATCATATAGGTAGGAAGAACATGTTTAGGTATTTTAGTTTTAAGATTTTCTAATTTGTTATCATTCATATTGCTTGCTCCAATCTCTATCGATAAAACAGTTCGATTATAGACTGCTTCAAAAGTTTGACCAGTTTTGTAAAACTTATAAAAATTACTGGATTTTCTACGCTTAAACCAACTGGAACGTAAGCTTAGTTCACCTCTTAAAACACCATAGGCTTCATTTATCAATTTTGCGTGATAATGACAAAGTTCTACATCGTCTTTATCTATTTTTAGGTGTTGCAGCATTTCCTCACACTTATTGTAAAAGATAAAACGCAAATCTTTGCCAAGAGTATCATTAACACATGCTAAGCCTTTAACTTTACGACTAACACCACGAGGGAAAACAAAAGACCTACCATTGATTGAACCCGATTTAACAAGGCTGGTAATCAATTCATCAACCTGCTTAGGG